>ERZ1740062.56-NODE-56-length-84794-cov-14.956986_pt1 | contig 84794 bp, 83 predicted proteins | sample MGYA00581741_ERZ1740062 | MGnify/ENA primary metagenome ERZ1740062 (study PRJEB43018, sample SAMN04849747) | marine metagenome | isolation source: floating plastic debris | place: Pacific Ocean | collected 2008-09-01 | study: EMG produced TPA metagenomics assembly...
GTATTTCTTAATTCTTTATTCTGACTGCTTTTCATCCATCTTGTCCCCCCGTGAGCCCGTCTCGTCTTGTTTGGGTGCGTTGCGCTTTGCCAGACCCTTGAGATTAAGGTCTTCATGAAAGAAAACTTTCTTATCCGTTCTCACCAATTGATGAGCGGTTTTGTATTGAAAATCTTTGCGGCATCTTGCAATCTTTTGGTGTTGCCGCCCCTCTCGTTTTGCCAGTTTGCGACGTGCCTTAGACCCGCGCTTCCGAGCGTTCTTTCTCTGCGAGATGCGAGTGAGTTTGGATTGACTTTTTCGCAACACCTTGAGCGATGGAAGCTTTATGCATTCAGACGTTGCAAGATAATCATTCTCATGTAGCACCGCATCCATTCCTAGGGAATTCTCCCAGGACGGAATGATATCCCTTAAACAGACTGGAACGGTTGGGTCTTCTAATCGCAGGTTAGCAAACCAGCCATCATTTTTCTTGACAAATTGAAGCTGTTTGAGAAGTGAGCCATCGGGCAAGTGACGATGTGACCGAATCTTAATCAGTCCGATTTTTGGCACTTTCACATACAAATACTTGCCGCCAATCGAGCAGGAATGCAATTCGAGTCCAGCACCTTCAATTACAAATGAGCGGTAGCGCGATTGTGACTTGAATCGTGGCTTACCGCTTCGTTTGCCGTTACTGTCTCCTGCGATAAATCCCTCAAACGCAATATCAACACGTTTACAAACTTCTTGCAACGTATTCGCGGGAACCCGCGATAAGTCCAATTTTTTACCCGACCATTCAACCGTCACAGGCTCTTTCTTGAGTCCTGGTAGATATTTTTTCTGGCTGTAATAGCTTGGCTTATCTCGCAGTTCAGGAAGATGGCTAATCAACGGACAAGTATTAACAGCAGAGCGATTCATCTCCCACCAATCGAACCTATCGCCCAATTGACGGTTGTACCAGTATTGGCAAATCCGAAGCCAAAGATTTAACTCTGGCTTTTGTTCGGTAGTTGGAAGTGCTTTGTACTGGTAGGTGTATTTCATACTATAATTGTATCGCAATCTGCAATACGTCGCAATCATGACCAGTAAAGAATCTGTGAACATTCGACTACCCAAATACGAGAAGGAAAAGTTAAACCGATATTGCAAATTGGTTGACAGATCCCAGACGGATGTGATTAGAGAGTTCATTCGTTCATTGCCTGAGAGATAGTTCGTTTCGTCGTCGCTGGTTTTCCTTGCCGGAGCTGCATTCGGCATCGGTCAACCAGCACTCCTCAACTCACGCGCATTCCTCTCGACACCTCCCTTCGGGTAGGTGTGAGGCTCCTGCTGTTTTAGCTGAATATGAAATACAGGCTTTTTCATCTGTATGAGTTACAGTTCATATTATTGAAAGGCATTAGGTAGATGGCAGCGTCACGTAGTAAGAAATCAGCCTCATTTAAATGTAATCTGCTTCAAATATGCTCAAAAGCAGCCCTCTCCAGATACTGAAGATGTTAGCAATAAGGGAATTCCAATTAAAAAACAACCAATTAATTACTCGAAAGGTTGGGTGCAAGGGGGAATAAAGCAATCAGTCTCAATTCCAGAAATTAAGTAATTTATTTTCTAGTACTGTTGCTTAAGAAAAAGTCTATATTCAAGGAACCAAAAATCTAAATTTATGTCCTTGTAAATATAAGACAAAGAATTTTGATAATAATTGCACCTCATCAGTTAAAACAATTATTCTTGATGTAAAAAAAGAACTTGGAAAAATTATTTATTGAGAATAACTACTTTTAACTATTTATACATACTTGCATTTTTTTTGACAATTTATCGTTGATAAGAGAATTGCTATTTAAAATCAAGCTGTATAATAATATTCTGAAAAATGATTTTTAAATACTTAATAGAATAAATCATACATTGCTTATAAAGCCCATGTATTAAGCCTTGAATGCAAACATATTTTTTCGAGTCATTAAAATCTTAGTATCAAAAAGTAAACGAGATAACCGAACACTTAACTTTTTCCAAAAATAGATAAAATCCGGCATTTTTCCTAAAAATCGTTTATTTTATGGAATTACGAGACTCAAAAGATCAATTTAACTGAAGATATCTGAAAAATAACTATAAATTTCATTTACTGAGTATGTTTTATTTGTTACTCATTAAAAAGTATGAGTTTATTTTAAAATCATAACTTGAAATTAAAATAAAATATTTTTTCCTTAGACAAAATATTAAAATAATAAAGCTGCATTCTTTAATCAGCAAGTATTGAAAAGTGTTCTTACAATAATTATTGCATTAAAATCCAATATACTGAGATAGGTTTTTACGCATACAGTATTTATACTTGCACTTAGTCTTGGTTAATATGTATAAAATTTTTTCATTTACGTGCAAAAAATATATTTACTAAATCAGCAATCAAGGATAGTTACTACTTCCGATAGATTAATTGTGGATTCAGTTTGGACATGATCTGTTATTAGGTATCTATAAATACTTTGCAATACAGGAATATCTCAACATGAAAAATAAATTATTGTGTTTCATTGCTTACTGCCTCTACATTCCTATTCAGATTATTTCTAGCAAGAATAGTGAGTACGCAAAGTAATTGAATTCAAAATTAGCTTCATTTTCTCTATTCAAGAAGCGATTTTTGCAGACCCACTACCATTTGCCCATCTATCTGCTAAACCTCTAAGAATTTCTTCAATATCGCGATCGCTTGCGGATAAAATTCTCATACGCCAAGTAGTTTCTTCTGCACGAATCCTCAACCAGAAAGCATCTTGGAACTCCTTTGGCATACAAGCAAGCAGACTAAAAAATTCTCCTGCCTCTAAGTCAAGTTTACCAGTGCGAAATCGACTTAGACGACTCTGATGAACTCCAGTCCAGTCACTAATCTGCTTGGCTGAATAATCAAAAATCAACATTAGCTGATTAAAAATCTCTCTGTGCTGGCTCATCGTAATAAATCTTTACTTATAAATTGCCAAAACAGCAATATGATATTTTTAAATTGCTGTAATAGCAATAATAGTTACTGATAAACAACGACTCATTTTGAGACGAGACGTTAATAGTGTCCTTATGATAGCACCAACATTTGTGGTTGCATATTAGATAAATTAAGGAGAATTTTGTGTAGGAACGGATTCCTTGGACTGATTCGCAACGAAATTAAGAATTTTTTTATTGTCTGGTTAATAAAGATAGAGGACTACTCAGTTTTAGAACTATCTAGGCATTGTAAACACTATAGAAGCGAAGATTCCTATGAATAAAGATGATTGCAATCATCACGAACAGAAAAATAAAGGTTCTCTTTTCTATCGCTTAACTCATGAAGAATGGGTTGGTACTGTGAAAGGACTCACAGGTGCGGAAATAAAAGTCCTGTATTATCTGCGCTCTTTAGATCCGTTTGGCGATCGCAATCTTGAATATAGTATTACTCAAATCGCGAAAGAGTTGGATATATCAAAGGGAGCAACATCAAAGGCAGTTAAGAAATTAGACCAATTGGGTTTGATTGACGTAGATATTGTAAGGGTAAAAATTAAAATCAGAACAGAACAATACAAAAATGCTGAATTTCCTATAGGAAACAACGTTTCTTATAGTGAATCCTCGTTTCCTATAGATAACGCAGGTTTCCAAGAGGAAACGGAAGTTTCTTATAAGAAACCAAAATTTCCTGTAGGAAACACCCAACCTCCAGAGTGCTTATCTGATAATTGTTTCAATAACTCTCAGACTATTAAGACTTATTCAGACTTTATCCAGACACTCTCAGAAAGTGAGCGAGAGAGATTTTTTAATTTCTGTCAAGAAAAAACGAAGAATCTTAATCAGGAGGTAATTGATCTAGAAGCTTGGTTAGCAAGTCAAACAAAAGCAGGGAAAAATCGTTGGGAAGTTCAATATCGTTCTTATCAAACATCGACAAGACAAAGAACTGAACAGGAATGGAAGAATACACAAGTAAGAAAGCAAGTAGAGAAATGGCAAAGTGAAATAGATAAGCAGAAGCACAATTGCAAACCATCATCAACATGACAATTATGATAAATCAAATGCCTCCAGTAAATATTGAAGCTGAGGAAGCAGTACTAGGTGGAATATTCCTCGACAGTGAAGCTATTGTTAGAGTTCGTAATATCTTAATACCGGAAGCTTTTTATGTAATTGCTCACCAATGTATATATGATGGGGCATTACAACTTCATAATCAAGGTAAACCAACAGATTTGCTGACAGTTACAGATTGGCTTGTTAACCATGATTTTCTTACACGTATAGGAGGTAAAAATAAGTTAGCATCACTCGTAGAATCTACAGTATCAGCAGTAAATATCGACCTGCTTGCAGAACTATTGATGGATAAGTACAGAAGAAGACAAATAATAAAAGCTGGTAATGAAATTGTTGAATTAGGGTATCAAAAAGCAATGGAGTTATCGGAAATACTAGATAGCTCAGAGCAGAAAATATTTCAAATTTCTAATCAAAGACTTAGTTCTAACATAGAGCATAATAGCAAAATCGCTCGTGATGCTTATAATGAGATACATAATACTAGTCCCATTTACCCAACAGGTTTCAATAATTTAGATAACTTTATAGTTGGGTTTGAGCCAGGAACCTTAACTATAATTGCGGGCAGACCATCAATGGGAAAAAGTGCTATTTCCCTATGTCTTGGACTTCAAATGATAACACGCTACAAACTCCCGGTAATATTTTTCTCTTTGGAGATGACTAAGAAGCAATTGGAATATCGTCTATGGAGTTTGATTAGTATTACTCCTGAATATAAGCAGTTGCACTTTATACCCATAGAAAGCGATCGCATTCGTAAGCATAGAGCTTCTCTAGAAAAATTGAGTGATAGGGAAATCAACAATATTGATAACGTTATTAATATAGCCTCTGAGCTACCCCTTTACATCAGCGATCGCAGAGGAATATCAGTATCAGATATAGCCTCAGAATGCCGTCAGATTCAAGCAAAAGAGGGAAAAATAGGTTTAGTCATCATCGATTATTTACAGATGATGGCAGAGGATTCAACAGGGAATCGTAGTTATGAACTAGGAGATGTGGCAAGAGAACTCTATAAAATGGCAGGTAATTTAGAAGTGCCGCTGCTAGCTCTTTCTCAAGTTAATAGGGCTGTAGAAGGTAGAAATACTAAGCGTCCAATGATGAGCGATTTAAGTCAGTCGGGAATTTTAGAGATGGTTGCTGACAACATTATTCTTGCATATAGAGATGAATACTACAATCCGAATACATTGAACAATAAAGTATTAGAGCTAATTGTAGCCAAGTCAAGACATGGAGATACAGGTACAGCTACAGTCATCTTTGATAAACGTTATGGAGCAATGGTGCCTTTGGCTCCTATCTAAGGGCAATCAGCAGTCGGCAATCGGCAGTAGAAAAAGACACAAGACGAGCTTATTGGTGGTGTTAGCGCAGATTGTCCGGAGGACATACCAATTGTTTTATCAGGACTATTCTGTTAACCGAAACTTCTGTTTTCTTGATATGGATTAGGCAATAGTTGGAATAACTATTATCTTATTTTTTGCCCAATTGCTGACTTATAAATCAGAGAAATACATCTGTATTATTAAAAACTAATTACATTATCGAAGTTTTATTAGTGGAAATTTATGAGCGTCTATTCTATTTCAGGAACTGATAATCATCAAGCCAATATCAGTATACAAGATCAATTCTTGATGTCTTTACCCTTCAACCCTCAAGAGCTTCGTATTGACTCAGAATTTCAAAATTTGATTCCTGCACTTTCTGAGGAAGAAAGGTCACAATTGGAAGCTAATATAAAGGAATTTGGCTGTCTCGACCCAATAGTCATTTGGGAAGGTACTTCAATTATTTTAGATGGGCACAATCGTTATGAAATATGTACCAGAAATCAAATTTCCTACAAAGTAGTAGAAATTCACATGGTATCCAGAGATGCTGCTATCTGCTGGATTGTAAATAATCAACTAGGACGACGTAATATCACATCATTCGTCGCAAGTTATCTTAGAGGTAAACGCTATCTGCATTTGAAGGGAAATCGTCAAGATAATTTAAAGCAAAATTTACCGAAGTGCAGATTTTGCACTTCGGTGGAAGAGTCAAATGATAAAGCAAAAATATTAGCAGATGAATATAAAGTTAGCATTCGGACCATTAAAAATGATGCTAAGCTCACCCAAGCATTAGATACCTTAGCTGTAGAATTAGGAGAAGAAGTTAAAAGTTCAATATTAGACCGTACAACTAAACTTACTAAAACAGAAATTCTTCATCTAGCAAAAGTGGCAAATGAACAAGGAAAGCCACTACTGAAGAAGATATTCCATAACAAAGTAAATAACGTTGATATAGTACAACAAATAAAAGATAAGCAACGCATTCCAAATCCAAGGAATGTTGGTGAAGTTTGTCAAATTCTTCCTAAAGGTGACCCTGATTTAAAACAATATTCTAGATGTTGGTGCATAATTAATTCGGTAAACCTTTATAGTTGTGCCGTCAAGATGTGGAAAGTTGATTTACCTACAGTTAAACCTGAAAATCTAGAACCAACATATACAGTATCTGAAAAAGACGCAAGCCGAAATCATCAACGTATACGACAACTAGCTGATAAGGTTTATGTATTTGGTGAATTAACTCATATTGCTGTACTTGAAGCATTTTCAAAAATTAAAGACCCAGCTATCCTTACACCTGAACAAGAAAGGATTTTATCTTTCTTGGAAGAAGAATATAGTATTTCTCATTCTGGTTGAGATGCAGTTATATCAATTTAAGGCAGAGGGGGAGCAGGAAGGATACTTCATGTAATTGAAATTAATTATTCTTTCATGCAAATACAAGAATTTTAATAAATTTCCAGTGTCTAAATTCTATGTACTGTACTTATCTGTAATGTATTTATTATTTATAATTTTGCAGTTATTATACATACACAGAGAAATATTAAATATATTTTTTATACTTATTCTGAAGCGTATAAATGTATTTACACGTAAAAGCTACATTTCTGAAAGTATGATTTGAACAGAAGAAAATAAAATTTGATTAGATAAAAATAGCATTTAAAATTATCCCAATTGATTGATTATTTATGAAATGGAAATAGGTTATTAGATATATAGAAAATAATTGAACTTGAATTTACATGTCTTCAAGAATATTCAAGAGTTATTATGTTCGTAAGAGACTCTACCCTTTCTCTAATTTTTCTTTATGGATGATTGCAATTACTGTTACCGTTATTAACGCGATCGCTAATCCAAACTTAACCAGTATTTCCACGCTAAGTTTGGGTATTTTTGGGACAATTGCGCTTAGAAAAATAAACAAATTTGAGAGTGTACTTTCCACTTTAGAAAAGCTATGCAGCAAATATAAACTTTCTACATCCATACTGATTGTTCTGAGTACCTTTTTCTTTTTAAATTTATTATCTGCTCCTGCACAAGCACAGTTTTTTCAAAATGCAGAAACCTGGATGACAGCACAATTTACAGGTGCAGGTGAGGCTATCCCGTTAGTTTTTAATGTATTACGAGGACTATTTTTAATCTACTTAGGAATCTCTTTGGTAAAGGTGATTCAAGCCGCAAGACAGGATGAAGATTGGCAAAATTTAGCTCGTACACCAATGATTATTTTGATTGCGGTAACAGTAGGAGATATCTTAGCAAATCTGATTATTGGGGGAGGTGGAACTAATGCTGGTTGAAGAAGGCAGATAATAGAAATTTCAAATAAATTATGGAAACGAATAAATCAAAATATCGTAATGTGAATACAACTTTAGGAAAGCAACCTAGTATTGGACCTTTTCCTGCTGACCAGTTAATTCCTTGGATAATAATATGCGGTGTATCTTACTATTTAGCTCATGGTATATTCCGACTAAATTGGGTTTGGACTATTGCGATCGCAGGTTGGGGAATTTCTAGCTGGTGGATAGTGACAGCAAACGGAGCTTGGAGGATTTTATCAAAGTTTGTTGCAGTTCCTCGTTGGACAAGAGGATATCAAAAGTATAAGACAGTATGTTCCTTGCATTCAAAAGAAACAGAGCGTTTAGGAGCGGGAGAAATTCCACATCTGAATGAGTAAACAAGTTATTAATAATGGAAAGGATAAAGTTAGTTTGACACCTTTGGAAGACTCTTTATCTTTAGTATCGATGTTGCAAATAAATCTGCAAGGACGTTCAGTAGGTGCTTATGTCTTAAGAAAAGGTGCTAACAACTTTATGGTTCAATTTGGCTTTGAATGTGCTGGAGTTCATTCTAAGCTACGCAGTGAGCAAGTCTCTCCTGTTTTTGATGGAATTGAATCTGGTTTGAAGGAGTTACCCCAAGGAGAACGTTTAACTATTCATTTGAGTTCATTTACTAATGATGTAGATAGACAACGGGAATTAAAGAATCTGAGCGAAAATGCTCCTAACTTAGAACTCAAATATTTGCTAATGGGGGAACGTTCCCGCGTTCAAAATTTAACTCATAGCGGAATTCGTAAACCAAAGAAATTACGTTTATATTGTACTTATAAAGTAGAACAAAGTACTGATGGTGCAAGCGATTTGATAGAAAAGGCGCTTTCTAGGTTAGAAAGATTCTGGAAATCATTTACTGGTGAAATGAATGAGCTACAGTTTCTTCGTATTGAGCGTTTGTTGCACTCCTCTTTTACTGATGGTTTTCAACTTTGGGAACAGTTACTTGTTAACAAAATGGGTCTAGATGTCCGTCCTTTAAATGCTGAGGAACTTTGGGGAAGTTTATGGAAACGATTCAATAGCACATTACCACGTCCGATACCCCAACTTTTGGTATTAGATGAGAATGGATTAAGTGAAAAGGTTAGTTCCGATATTCGCGCAACTTCTTTACTTATGGAATCTGAATCTTCCATTCCTATTGCAGACAGACGTTGGATATATCTTAAGGACAAGTATATAGGAGCATTAAGTTTTGCAGATAAACCCGGTGGATGGACGGATAAAGAAAGACAAATGCAATATTTGTGGGAGGTGTTATCAAAGGAAAGAGTATACGATACCGAAATTTACTGTCAATTGATGCGTGCAAATGAAACATTAGTAAAAACTAATATGCAGCGCATTACCAAACAAGCTAATACAAATGCTGCGATCGCTCAAGAGAAGAATTCAGTTGATGTAAAATCTTTGCTTAACGTCAAGAAATCAGTTGATGCACAGTCAGAACTTTATGAGGGTGCTGTTCCGATTCATGCTGCGGTTATGTTTTTTGTACATCGCTCAACTAGAGAACAACTAGACGAAGCTTGTAGATACTTGCAATCGAGTTTTTTAAGACCAGCGTGGGTAATTAGAGAAACTGAATATCCCTGGCGAATTTGGCTACAAACTTTACCTATTGTTTGGGAAAGATTGATGACAGTTCCTTTCAATCGACGTTTAGTTTATCTTAGTGGAGAAGCTCCTGGTTTAATACCACTGGTGAAAACTAAGGAGGGAGATGATAGCGGTTTTGAATTGATAGCTTCTGAAGGGGGAACACCAGTCTTTCTCAATCTGTATACTCAACATAAAAACCTGGGTCTTTTTGCTACTACTCGTGCAGGAAAAAGTGTATTAGCTAGCGGTATTTTAACTCAAGCTTTAGCACATGGAATGCCTGTAGTCGCGATGGATTACCCTAAGCCCGATGGGACAAGTACTTTCACAGATTATACTAAGTTTATGGGGAAAGATGGTGCCTATTTTGACATCAGTAAAGAATCAAGTAATTTATTTGAATTACCACTATTGAGTTCTCTTCCAGAGAAGTTACAGCAAGAAAGATTTTTGGACTACAAAGACTTTCTGGCAACAGCTTTACTAACTATGATTGTAGGGAATCGTCGAGGGTCTGAAAGTACAGAATCACAAATGCTTGTAGATACTGTTCGCTCCATAATAGCTTTAGCTTTAAAGGCTTTCTTTGAAGATAATTCCATACGCGATCGCTATAATCAAGCATACGAAAATGGTTTTGGTTCAAAAGAGTGGCAGAAAATACCTACACTGAAAGATTTTTTAAATTTTTGTTCTCAGGAACGATTACATTTAGATTCAGATGGTGTTGATACTAAAGCTGCATTGGAAACCATAAGATTGCGTTTGCGTTTTTGGCTTTCCTCAAGAGTTGGAAACTCTTTAGCGCAACCTTCTACATTCCGTAGCGATGCAAGATTACTAGTCTTTGCATTACGCAATTTATCCAATGATGATGATGCAGCAATTTTGAGTTTGAGTGCTTATAGTGCAGCGTTAAGAAGAGCCTTATCTGAGAAAGCTAGTATCTTTTTCATTGATGAAAGTCCCATCCTATTTGAATATGACTCAATTGCATCTTTGGTTGGTAGACTATGTGCGAATGGTGCAAAAGCAGGTATAAGAGTAATATTATCAGCCCAAGACCCCGATACTATTGCTCAATCTCCATCCAGTGCTAAAATCTTTCAAAATTTAACTACTCGACTTATTGGACGCATCCAACCGAATGCAATAGATAGCTTTATCAATATTTTGAAGTATCCACAGTCTATTATTTCCCCGAACGCTACAGAAAGCTTTTTTCCTAGAAAAGAAGGTTTTTATTCTCAATGGCTTTTAGATGATAATGGTATTTTTACAGACTGTCGTTATTATCCACCATTCAACCTATTAGCCATAGTAGCTAATAATCCTCGCGAACAAGAGCAAAGAACAGCAACCTTACTTAGACATGAAGATAAGTTAGTAGCAATAACAGAACTTTCCAAACAGTTTATACAGGCATCTTAATGAGAAAAGCAAAACTATTAACTTTAGGATGTGCAGGAGTATTTGCAACTATTATATTAGGAACCAACAGTGCCCGTGCATCTTTAATACCAATCCTTGACAATACTCTTGCTGAATTTAAATCTGTTGACAACTATATCAGTTCCATACTTGAGAGCAAACTTGAATCTCTAGCTGACTCTTTAGGAAAAGATATAGAAGCAGCGATTAATGGGACAATAGGTACATTAGGCTTACCAGATGTAATTGAAGCCAGAAGCAAAATTGAGGATATTGCAAATAATCCAAACACAGTAATTAATCCTGTAGAAAGAATCACTAACGAAGTTGACCGTCAAATAACCCGTGCAGTCTCAAATAGTACTTTAGGGAAAAAAGGACAACAAAATACCAAACAGCAAATCAATAATACCCAAACATCTGTAGAACAAGTCCAACAGGATGCGATCGCGTCTCAAAGTGAAGTTGTTACCCAGAATGTGATGAAAAGAATTGCTCAGCAGAACAGCCAAATAGCAGGAATTCTAGGTGCAATAAGAACAGACGAATTGAAACTAAAACAATCCCAAGATTTAGCTAATCTCAATTTAACTAATATTTCACGCTCTATGGACGGACAGAAGCAAGCACATCAAAAAGAACTAGTAGGTCAGGGTTTTAGTAATTTGCGTACAGCGTCTCAGGCACGACTTTTCTAGGCAGGGAGCAAGGGGGCAGGGAGCAGGGAGAAATTTTGCGTATTAACGTTTGAGAATCCAGGGAGAGGGATTGTTTATGATTGATACTAGAATGCTTAGAACTCTATTGTAAGTTCCATAAAGTTCTCTACCAGTCTCAATATCAATATAATTGCATTTTACAGCAAATTTAAGCCATGTTTGAGTTTCTGCGGCTTCTGCTTCTGAATCATTTAACTTCGCAATAAAAGCAGCCTCATAACGTCTTTTCCTCCAGGCTTCTGCTAAATTAGCACAAACAGAACGTGATGAACGACGAATCTGATGAGACAGCGCGGTCTTGGGGGTTTCCCCCATTAGCGACTGCGAACCCGAAGGATCAGTTAAGGAATAACGCTCCTCGTAAGGAAACTTCTTTGATAATTCATAAATTGTCATGGCTGCATCAAATGCCATTTTGTAAGCTTCCAAATCCTCATGACTCTTTATCGGTGGTCTTCCCATCGCCCTGCTCCCCTTCGGGTTGCGCCACTTGCTACAACGGAGGGAACCTCCGCAACGCAGTGTCTTACCTGCTCCCTGCCCCCTGCCTTTCTATTATGTCATTCCTTGCTCAACAACCGAACCCTGGTCAAGCAGCATCGACTATTACTGAAGATGGAATTGCCACGAGTGAGGCTGTAGCTCGTTCTATGGATAGGTTATGGAACGATGTACTAAGTGGAGGATTATATGGAGCGATCGCAAATTTAGGAATATTTTTTGCTGTTGGAACTTTAATTATTTTTATGGTGCAATGGACTAGAGAAATGGTAGATGGTGACAATTCTAAGGCTTTCTCTGAAATGATATGGCCGGTTATAGTAATAGTCTTACTTACTAATAATGCCCAGCCTTTAGCATCTGTAACTCTTGGATTAAGAGGTATTATTAATCAAACTAATGAAACTTTACTGACAACTACATCCTCTTCTATCCGATTGCAAGAAGCCTATCAAAGAGTAATGCTTAAGAATGGTTCAGCAGACGCTATCTCTAGTTTAATTGCTCAATGTAATGCGATCGCTGACCCTACTCAACAAAAAGAATGTTTACAAAATGCTCAAGTTCAGGCTGAACAGATTGAGTCTGATGATGAGAGTAGAAGTCCTGGTTTATTTGAAGGGGTTCAAGATTTCTTCAATACTAATATCTTTCAGTTAGCAGTTAGGGGATGGTTATTAGCTTTTGGAGTTGCTTTTCAATGGATGGTAGAAATTTCTATGTTATTGACGGGATTATTAGGTCCCCTTGCGGTTGGAGGTTCATTATTACCAGTAGGAAGTAAAGCAATTTTTGCTTGGTTGACAGGAATGTTTTCTGTAGGAATGGTAAAACTTTGCTTTAATATAATTTCTGGATTAGTGGCAACTTTAGTTCTAAATGCTGATAGTACTGACCCAATGATTTTTGCTTTTGCAATTGGTCTTATTGCACCTATTTTATCTGTTGTGTTAGCAGTAGGTGCAGGAACGGCTGTTCTAAAAAGCTTTTCAAGTATTGCAAGTCTAGGATTATCTTCAATTGTAACTGGATTTTTTAGAAAATAATCGACTGATTTATGAATACTCAAAAGTTAATTTCAGATGAAAAGAATACTGATGAGAAATATTTAAAGTTTTTAAATGAAACCACGAAAAATTTCTCTAAAAGGGATAAATTAGCACTATTTACTATAGTTACCTGTGGATTACATATACTTTCCTTTCTGATATTATTTTTATTATATGGTTCATATTCTCAATTAAGTAAAAAACCACCTCCTGCGTTAGTACAATTAGAGAGTGGGAATTCAATTAAGGTTTCACAATTAGGTAATCTAGAACGTACATCTCAAGTAGTGTTACGCTTTGTTTCTGACACGATGTCATTGATGATGAACTGGTCAGGAAATCTACCAGCAACTACAGTTGAAGATGCTGTTAAACCTAAACCTGACCCTGGTATAAATATTTATGCAAATGGTAGTAATAAAAGTAAAGTAACTTATGGAGCATGGCAATCTTCTTATGCTTTATCTGAAGACTTTCGTAGTGAGTTTTTACAGTTAATTGCTGATATTACCCCATCAGGAGTCTTCAAAGGAAGAACACAAGTTGCTTTTGTTCCAAAACATTTTCAGCAACCAATAAAGATTGAAGATGGTAAATGGAAAGTCAAAATGGTTGCAAATTTGACTATCTTTGACCAAAACAGTAACTGGAGAGAGACTATTCCTTTCAACAAGGAAATATTTGTTAGAGCAGTTGAAGTACCCCAATCTCCAATCAATGCTGGAAGTTTAGCATCAATTATTTATCAAGTACGTTTAAGTGGTTTAGAGATTTATGCAATTAGAGATTTACCACAAGAGAATTTATAATGGATGAGAATCAAAAGAGTGAAAATCAGATTGAAAATAAAGACGAAAAACTTTCGCAGCCTTCTAAAATAAATTGGAGTGAAGAAAGTTTAGCAAAACTATTAGATTACAATGATGAGACTCAACAAAGTAAGTTTGTTGAAGAAAAGGTCGCTGATAAACCTGAAGGTAATGAGAGTAACAGAGATACAAATCAAAATCAGAATATAGTCCAAACCCAAGAACTATTTGACGACCCACATGAAGGTAAAACTCAAGCAACTTTTGCAAAAAATCCTTTTGCGAAATTTGGTGCTGTAGGTTTAGTTTTCCTAGTCGTGTTTGGTACTGGAGCAGCTTTTCTCAACACTGTTATTTACGGTAGACTAAAAACACCACCAAAAGTTACTGCGAATAATTCTGAGGAACCAAAAGTTTCCCCTAAAAAGGATGTTAATCCGACCATAACAGAAAATGGTAGATTAAAAGCCGAGCTAGCTCTTTCAACACAAGCTGAAAAACTCAAGGCTATAGAAGATTCTAAAAATATCAAAAAAACTACTGTAGAATTAGATTCTCAACCTAAACCGAAATCAGGTCAGGAAGGTATTCAGAGGAAACAAACAGCTTCTACAAGTCAAGTTTCAGCAAATAGAAAAACCCCTGTTTATCAAAGAAGAGCTTCTGCGGTACGTCCAAATGTTCGTTCTGTACCCAGATACTATTCTCCACCTCCAAGGGTAGTACCTCCACAAACAAAATCTCCTGTAAAACCTACTCTAAGAAATCCAGCAATTCAAATATTACCCAAAACCTTACCAATTAGAACAGCATCATTACCCACTTCTATTAAACAATCTACTAACCCAGTAAAAGAATGGAAAGAAGTCAATCAGTTAGGAAGTTATGGGACTGCTGAAATAAAAGAAAATATTGCATCTATCAATAAAGAGCAAACCCAAATAGGAGTAAAAACCAGAAGAGATGAAGAAAAAATTCCAAAGGATATAATATCACCAACTTCACCTGTACCAGGTTCTAGTGAAACAGATATAATTGCAATCTCTCCAGATACAGTTAATCGAAGGAATAATCAAATTACGAATCGAGATAGAAGTCTTACACGAAGAAATTATAACCCTCAATCTATTTGTGTTAGTCCATCTTCCGATTCCTCTACAAAATCAGGTATAGACAGAGGTAATAGATATTGTTATCCATCCTCCGTTAAACAAGTAAAAATAGGTTCAACCGTCTCCGGAAAATTGATTACACCAATGATTTGGGGAAACACTTCAAATGCGAATGTATCTACACGAACATCCAACTCTAATAACCCAGATAAGTTTATTGTTGAAATTAGTAAACCCTTGAGAGATAAAGATGGTTTAATCGCTGTACCTAAAAACAGTCAAATTGTATTCCAAATAAAGAACATTCAACAATCAGGACTTGTTAAAATACAGGCGAATCAAATCATTATTCACGGTCAAGAATATCCTCTTCCTGCAAATGCGATCGCTATTCGTGGAAGGTCTGGTAAACCTTTAATTGCATCAAAGTGGAATAAGAAGAATAGAGACATTGCAAAGCGAGATATAGAAACCTTTACAGTAGGTTCATTAGCGAAAATAGGTAAAGTTCTAAATCAACCAAAACAAGAGCAAATATCTACAAATAGTAGCTTTGGTACAAGTACCTTTTCATCAACCACAAGAAATCGTTCCAATATTCTAGGAGCAGTTTTGAGTGGAGGATTTGAACCACTAACTCAACAGATTCTACAAAGAAATCAGCGAGCTATTACAAAAATGCAACAACAAGAAGAAGTATGGTTTTTAAAAGCTGGTACTGATGTACAAGTATTTGTTAATCAGTCTTTTCAACTATCGGTCAATAAGTAATGCGTTATATCTCAAGTCTCGTGGTCTGTTGTCTAATAACTCCGCTAATAAATATATCACCTGTATCTGCATCTGAAATAAAACAAAATGTTAAACAAATATCTCAAGAGATAGCAACTGGTAACAGTAATCAACAAATCCCTCAAATCAAATTATCACCAGGATATGGAGTTAATATTTCATTTATTAAACGTGGTGAAATCATCGAAAAAGTGTGGTTAGACAATCCAGCGATCGCATCCCTTGATGTTGATGGTTGTTTATCTGGGCTAGGAAAAGAATGTAACTCTAATGATGGAGCTACTGTAGTACATTTACGCAAAATTAAACCATTAAAATTTAAACAGTTACCCTTCTCAAACAGTAGTTTATTGACAGTCATAACTAAAGGAAATTCTCAACGTCGAATATATCTATTTCGAGTATCAGTAGGGTATGAAGCATCTACATTTCATACGATTGAAATAATATGAACGTCTTCTCAATTGGCAGTCGGCAGTAGAAAAACATATAAGACGATGGCTTATTAGTAGTGTTAGCGCAGCATACCAGTTGTTTCGTAGGGACTACCTTTCAAAGAAACATATGAAATTATCAAACTTGTTATCAATAATCATTTTTGCTTCTGTTTTGATTCCATTGCAAAAACCAGTAATGTCAGATTCTTTACCAGAAGCAGTAGAAGTTCCAACACTCCAATGGCAAAATACTCGTTTACCAGATTGGAATCAAATTACTTTCTCTAATATGCCTTCTGTAACTGATTCTGGTTCATTTGAGGTACCACCATCTGTTATCAATCAGCTAGGATATGACCCATCTCGTAGCTGGTATATAGGACAAAAACCTGATTCATTTACAATGTTAGGGGATTTTCAAGATTCTTTCGCACTACAAAGCTTCTCCCTTTCTCAAATTGCTGATATCACTAATTTGAATTTGGAAACAGTTACATTAAATGACTTTGGTGTAATGAAATTTCAAACCCTGGAAAGTTTGGTTGATGCAGTACCAGAGTTAAAGAAGCTTAAAATATCTGAGGTTACACCAATAGATGATTTGTTATCCCAACCCTTATTTACCCGAATCAATTTCAATCAAACTATTGGTAATCTACTAAGACAATCTCCAAACTTAGGTAAGTTGAGTTTTGAGTCTTTAAATTTAAAGTCCTATAATCTGGATGCAATTCCAGGACTAACTGATACTAACATCGCAAGTTTTGATAAATGGCAAGGATTGTATATTAATGAAATCCCTGGATTAAACGATGTACCATTTTCTCAATTTCCTAATCCAATTAACTCCACAGGTACAGAAGTAGGAATAATTGATATTGCTTTTGGAAGAAACGAACAAAAGCGAGATAGAACTATCTCAGGAAGCAATAAGGAAGGATTCAGAGTACCATGCATGAAAGATTGCGCTCATGTTGAGTTATCCGGTTCCCCCTCAATTAAAGTTAAAGCTTGGATTAGCGGTAAATATCAGTTAGTTAGAGGTGGTAAGGGAATTCTTGGTTCTGTCAATGATGGGAAAGAACCTACGGGAAGACATCCATTTGGTAGTGCTTTTAAGGTTGCAGTTTGGGAGGTATCAGAAACCAAGGGAACGATGTTTCAAACTCTATTTTTCCGAGTATGTATGCGAAATAGTTTCGTTGATTTGGGATGTACCCCTTATATTATTGGTCCAGTTCCATTTATGACTTATCGAGAGAAAGACCCAATATTTTTAGGTCTAACAAACTAATTGTTTAGATTTCATACAACCTTTTAACTGAACAAGCTGCTCCCCTTCCCCTTACACTCCTGCTTTTCCAAAGATATGGCAAAAAACTATTTTGCAACAGATTCTACATCTATTTCCACACAAGTATCATATCAACAACCGATAGAAAAAATATCTAGTTTATTGAAGTCAGAATCTGGTTTGATTTTACTTGGTTGTTTCTGTGCGATCGCAGTATTTCAAATACTCTCACTCAACAATCATAAAGGTAAAGTCGCGACTAGTTACTGGGGTGGGAATCGTGAGAAAATACAGGCTAAACGTAAAGCTAAAAAGCAGATAGGAAGACCAACTCGTAATTCGGTTGCACTTTATGTGGGTACTCCTCGTTATATTAGAAACTATCTTAGAAAAAAGTGGTATGAGAGTGGTTTGATGAAAAGTAAACCCAGTTTATACCAAAGATATTTATCCCCTAATTCTTCACTATATGTACCTGATGCTCAAAGAGGAATAGCTGTAATTGGTGCTGCTGGTAGTGGTAAAACGTTCTCGGTAATAGACCCTCTGATTCGTAGTACTTTTGACCAGGGATTCCCGATGTGTTTGTATGATTTCAAGTATCCTGCACAAACTAAAAGAGCAGTTGCTTATGCGATGAAACGCGGATATCAAGTGAGAGTATTTGCACCTGGTTTTCCTGAGAGTGAAACCTGTAATCCATTAGATTTGTTGAGAGATGAAGAAGATGCTATCTCTGCTGGACAACTGACTCAAGTTATATCTCGTAATTTCGACCGTTCTGATACTAAAAATAGCGATAAGTTCTTTGAGGAAGCTGGTGATAGTTTAGTTGAGGGTATTTTGCTTGTGACAAAGGCAATTCAGACTTTAACTGGGAGTAACCAATACTGCGATTTAATGATGGCACAAGCTATTTTGTCTTTACCTAATTTACCAGCAAGATTAGAAGCTGCTTCAAAAGAAAAGTTGAAGGTTTGGACTTCTCGACCACTTTCTCAACTTATCAGCGTCAAAGATTCAGAAAAGACTGCTGCTTCTATTATTGGTACAGCACAAAGGATGTTTCAGCGTTTCCTCAAACGTGATTTTATAGGTTCATTTTGCGGTAAGACAACTCTACCACTGGATTTAGATGGTAAACAGTTAATTGTATTTGGATTAGATAGAAACAATCGGGATATTGTTAGTCCCTTACTTGCAGCTATTTTACATATGATTGTGACACGTAATGTATCCCGTACTTTACCTCGTTCTGACCCTTTGATTGTGGCATTAGATGAGTTACCTACCTTATATTTACCTGCTTTGGTTAATTGGCTGAATGAGAATAGGGAAGATGGTATGGTCGGTATATTAGGCTATCAGAATATCTCTCAGTTAGAAAAAGCTTACGGTAAGGAATTAGCAAGAGCTATTTTGGGTGGTACAGCAACTAAATTTATCTTTAATCCCCAAGACCCTGAATCTGCAAAGTTATTTAGCAGCTATTTGGGTGATATGGAAATTCGATTCAAGTCAAAGGGACGCAGTAGTGGGAAAGGAGGAAGTTCTCGTAATGTCAATGAACATCATCAAAAACGACATCTACTAGAACCATCACAGTTTACCAAAATGGAGACAGGAAGAGCAGTAATTATCAACCCATCCTATGCTCGTAAAACAGAAGCTTATATTCCCTTACTACAAAGAATCAAGATTCCGACATCTGATATTGAAGAGATGAATTGGTCTGAGAATAAATGGGAATTTATACAGAAAAGATTAACTCAAAACAATTCTGTGCAAATTAGTGATTTAGAACGCTCTCATCAGTTTAAGGAACGTCTAAAGTTAGCAGAACAATTATTTCCCTTAAGTCCCCACACAGGTAAACTCCTTTCTCCTAAAGAGCTTTCATATATCTTTTAGATAGTTCTCTCAAACACCTCATAAACATATGCATTCAATACAAACAATATTCAATCCAGAAATTTCATCTTTATTGGATAACTATCCTCAATGGCAGCAAATGTTACATGAAGCAATCAACAAACCACCCCTAGATGTTAACTACTGTCCTTTTATCATCGAAATATTTGACCAGTATGGACTCTTAGCTGGAAGAGTTAACCAGTTTGGATGTTACGAATCTACTAGAAAGAAGGACGAGGAAAGTAAATTTATAGCTTGGTTATTTGATGGAGAACTAGCTATTTTTTACGTAGATTCACTACTACTTCTAAATAGAATGTCAAAAAATATCAACCTGAACTAAAATTAATATCATGCCTGAAATCTTTCCTTTCAACTCCAGTGATGCAACTGTAATTCAACAACATTACGAGCAAATCATTGAAACTTTACTCAGAAGACTGTTAGATATCAAGCAAAGTGCTGACAGGACACGCCAGAATCTGAAAATATTTGATGAAGGTAAACTAGTTTATGGTTTTCAGGATAATCAATGGAGCGATAAAGTTTCTGGAATATCAGGTAAATTATTGTACCCTCAACTGATTCACCAACTTGAACAACTACGCTCCACACCCGTAGGTAGTGTAGTAGAAGGAGCAAACAATAAAAAGATTGAACTAGATGGAAAAGTCATTTTAGAGAGCGATCGCACTGGTATTGTTATCGTCAACAAGTTTCTACAAAGTGCATCAGTCCAAAATCATAATCAATATCAAAACCAAAACCAACTATCAACAACGAGTGTAAACCATCAAGAACCTGTAAAAGAAACAAGTACAGAATTACCTGTTCCGGGTTCAACACGAGTTCAGGAATCCTTACAAGTACTAGAAGATAGTCCCATCAAAACTATCCTTGGTAAAGAAATTGAGCAACTCAGGTTAGATATACAAGCACTACAACAAGAACGTATTTTATATAAAGAACTAATTGAACAAAGATTACAGCAACCTCAGAATACTTCATGGTGGCAACAAGCTGTTAATAATGTTTCAACTGTATTCAAAAGCGTTAACTCTGCTGTCAAGATGGGTATACGAGAATTTAAGGAGAACTCCGCACAATACAAAATTGCTACATCTCTAAAAACTTTATTTCATCTCCAGACACAACCAGGAACAGATAGATATACTGCTGGAGAATACCAAATTTCTCGTAGTGGTTCTGTGTATGATGTGAAATCTTCAATTACTGGTAAACAGATAATGCAGTTCCGTTCCACACCCTTGGGTATCAAAGTAGAGAAAGACAACTTGGATAACAAGAACATTCAAGAAATTAGTAATTTAAGATACTCTATGCAAAGAAACGAACCACTGCCCACAATCTTTACTCCCGTTGGAGAACAGGAAGCTCAATACTTGATCCGCGTTCAGATAATTACTGATGCTTTAGTGCAATATGCTACCGCACATGATAGGGAAGTAGAAGTTGATGGTGTTCTCTCCTATAAGTGGAAAGCTAATCCTGATGGAACAGTACATATTGAAGCAAAAGATGGAAGAGGTACATTAGTTGAAAAGGAGGGAGGAAAACTCAAAAGTAATATGAGTCAAAAGGATTTAGTCTATTTTGAGCAAATTTTACCCTCATTACAACCCACACAACAGAGTTCTATCTCATCTCCATCTAGGAAAACAGGAGGTTTTGAGTTGGGTTGATTGAAAGATTTGGGAATGGTAGCTGTTATCAGCTTTGTTGTATTACGTTCCAATCATCTGCTATTAACAGCCTTAATTGAATGGCTGAGTTGATTCAGTAAACTTAAAATATTAAAGCTTAGAGCTGGGGTTATACATGTATTGGCTAAACGCTAATATTGTAGGTCAAAATATAGTTTTTCTGTACTACAATCAGACTATAAACAATCTAAGACTTTGTCGGGGATAATAATTTATGTTGATTTGTAAAGATTAAATACTCAATCAGTCTACTTCCCAGCATATAATAGCTAATGAATTTTATAAACTTTTATTAATTTAGTTACAATAAAGTGCCTTGAGAATTGTTAATAAAAAATAATACATATCATGGCAAGAGGTGAAATTATAAGAAAACTATTTAAAGGCTTTTCGCGGAATAATCGAGAGGAATTTTATGCTGCTGCAATGGAGTTGATTCAAGAGGAGAGAGATAAAAATCATACCTTGCTTGCCAAAGATTTAGAAAAAATATTAGAAGCTCCAGTTAATAGAACAGCTGCTAATGATTCTCCTTGGAATGTTTATCCTGATGTACCAAAAGATAAAGATAGTGGACTACCTTTAATAGATGTGAATTTCTATAAATTTACATGGGATAAAGTAGTTCTTTCAAAAAATAATTTACAAATATTAGAAACAATATGTTTGGAGAATAGAAAGAAAGATATTCTGCATGCCCATGACTTAAAACCTAGCTCAAAATTACTTTTTTGTGGTCCACCAGGTTGCGGGAAAACACTTACGGCTAAGGTGTTATCAGGTGTTTTAAGTTTACCATTCGTGTATATAAACCTTCCTTCTGTTGTTTCCTCTTATCTTGGAGAAACAGCACTGAATTTAAAAAAAATTTTTGATTATATCCAAATAGGTGAATGGGTTGTATTGTTTGATGAATTTGATGCTATTGCGAAAGATAGAAATAGCTTAAATGAGCATGGCGAAATTAAGCGTTTAGTCAACAGTTTAATTCAAATTATAGATAATTCAAATAATAATAGTATCTTTATTGCTGCTACTAATTATGAATCTTTATTAGATGCTGCTATTTGGAGGAGATTCGATGAAGTTTTATTCTTTGATAAGCCTGACTTTGAATTGAGAAAAAATCTTCTAGAAAAGAAGTTGGTTAGTATTAGGCACCAAGGTATCAATATAGAAAAAACTGCATCTCGACTTCAGGATGCCACGGGTGCTGATATTGAAAGAATATGCTCAGATGCGATAAAATCAGTAATCCTAAAAAGTCAAAATTTGCTTACAGCATCTGATTTAGAGGAAGCTTTACAACGTCATTTAGCCAGAATCCGTATAATAGAAACTTCAACAAATTTAATGGAGAAAAATGTAGATTGTTAAGATGAGCAATCAATATGACCATCTTGAACTTCCGAAGATTAGCATCCAACTACCAAAACGTTCTAGACCCGGATTTGGTAGTGGAGAAAAAAGAGATAATCGTCAATCTCATGGGAAAAAACTTTTAAAGCAAGCATCATTGCTGGTCAATCGTCCCCCTAAAGAAGTTACTCCATTTGGTATTGATCCAAAGCTAATATTTAAGATTCTCTTAAGAAAGAAAGATAACGTAGAAGAAAAAAATATTTCTTCTTTAGGTTTGAACTTGTTATGTAAAGAACCAAAAGCAAAACAAGCTATTGTTGTATTTTCTTCGGATAACGAATTAAAACAATTTCAGGACAAGTTAGCTTCCTACAGTGGTATTGCAAATAATGATTACGAATATGGATATTTAGATGCTATCGAAGACATTGTTCCGCTAGAACCAGAAGATAGAATTGGCTGTTTATTGAAATTAGAACCACTACAATCTAATGAATTAGCAGCCCTAGACCTTCAATTGTGGCATACAGGTAATAAAGATGAGATGCTAGTTTACTTTAAAAAACTTGATGAATTCTTGCGCTCGTTTGAAGAATATCCTGGGATGAAAGTAACCGACACCTATATCAGCGATTATTTTTGCGATGCACGAGTAAAACTGAACAAAGAAATTTTAGAACTTCTCCTAACGGAAGATGCTGTCAAAGAAATAGATAGAAGACCATCACCAGCTTTTGAATCTCCAAAAGAAATCCATATTCCCCTACGCGACATTCCAGATTTTGTTTCTCCTCCTGAATCAGCTTGTGGAACTTTAGTGATTGATTCTGGTGTTAACGGGGGTCATCCCCTTATGGGAGCAGCTTTGGGTGATGCTCAAGTTTTTCGCGATCCAGGTGGTCAATTTATTAAGGGAGAAGCGGAAGATGGCGATACAAAAACGGGTGGACATGGAACTGGAGTAGCAAGCATTGCAATATATGGTGATGTCGGTCAATGTATTAAAGATAAAATATTTCAACCACAAACTTGGTTATTTTCGGCTCGCGTTACCAATGAAAAAAACGAATATGACCCAGATTTTCTTTTGGATAAACAGTTAGAAGAAGCTATTAATTACTTTACAAGTAACTATCCGAATTGTAAGGTTATCAATATTTCTCTAGGCGATTCAAATTGCATTTATCGAGATGGTCAGAAACAATTTAGGTTAGCCGCTAGAATCGATGAAATAGCGTATAAGTTTCAGCATAAGAATATAGTATTCGTAATTGCTGCTGGTAATTATTATCATGATGCTGAATCAAAAGAATTAATTCGGCGGGACTATCCAGAATATTTATTAGGTGATGATGCTCGTATTATAGATCCAGGAGCTTCTGCTATTGCGTTAACTGTTGGTTCTTTATCTATGGGTAAAGGAAGCACTCAATATCATGAAGATGCTTGTAGAAATGCAATTGCAAAAGTAGAAGGATATCCATCTCCTTTTACTAGGACTGGCTTTGGAGTAGATGGAATGATTAAACCTGAACTAGTCGATTTTGGAGGTGATTTTATTTTAAATAGGGATAGAGTTATTGAAAGCGAAATAGGAGCTTCTGCAATTGTACTAGCCAAGGATTTTCAACCAGATTCCTTATTTAAAGCATATTCTGGAACCAGCTTTTCTACACCTCGCGTTTCAAATATCGCAACTAAGCTATTTTCTAAGTATCCTAATGCTTCATCCAATTTAATTCGCGCTTTAATTGCTAATGCGGCTGAGATACCCAAAGAAATACCAAAAGAATTACAAGGTAAAAAGAATAAAACTAATCGCATAAAAATATATGGATACGGACAAACTAACTTTGCACAAGCCGCTTATTCTACAGAGAATAATGTAGTTCTACTTGTTGATGATGAAAATATAGAAGTTGGTAATTTTAAAGTTTATGAGATTCCACCCCTACCGTCAGAATTTTTGGATACTAAAGGGGATAGAAGTATATCTGTTTGTTTGGCTTTTGACCCACCTACAAAACATACAAGGGGTGACTCATATTTAGGGGTGACGATGGAATTTCAGTTGTTTAGGAATATTGACAGTGAAGATTTGAAGGCTGCTTTTATTAAGTCAACAAAAGAGAATCAAGATAACTCTGAAGAAATTACCCAATTAACAATAGATGAGTTAAAAAAGAAATACGGCTCTAGTATCATAGTAAATTTACAACCAGGAATTAATTTAAGAAAAAAAGGAACTCTTCAGAAAGGAAAAGTAAATATTTCATCTAGGTCATGGAAATACGATAATAAATCAATGTATTTGGTTGTTAGTTGCAATCGCAAATGGGCAAAAGAAGATGAAATTGAAACACAAAGATATGCATTAGTAATATCAGTTAGTCATTCTAACCCTGAAATTGACCTATATAATAAAATTAAAGTTAAAACTCGTATAAGTCCACGATTGCGTGTTAGATAAGCCAAGAATAAATAGGTATATAGAGCAGTTAAAAAAAATGAAAGCACTGCCAAACTTACATTTAGTTTTAATAAGCCAATTGAAGAATTGCTTATTTCAGTGCAATTAACCACGGCAGGGATTTGCCCGTTACCAATGGCGGGCATCGATGTGTGATCGCACACCATTGCTTACAGAAGATGCATCCTAGTATGGCATGTCCAAGAAAACTTGAAATTCCTGGTCAAGCTGAAGATTTGGGAGTTTATAAGCAAACATTTATCAGCAAACTCTATTCAAGCTCGTTGGCTTCTTAGCAAGCGCTCAACTCTATCTTTAACACTTTCTTGGGCACAAGCAGTTAGAAAAGCGATCGCGTCTTGATTACCTTTTCTGGCAAAATGGTTCCATATCAACAACCAATCTTTGCAATGAAAGCTGTACTCTCGTTTAATACCCCTTTGCGTTACGTATCGACATTGATTTGCTTGATTGGATAAGTTCATCCTTGATAGGATTTTGGCTTTCTTTGGAGAATTACTCATCAACCAGTGATTATTCATTTTGATGCATCTTAATCCTTCCGTGTAGGAGATATGACATTCTAAGGATTCTGAAACCAAAATTTCCATCGGACGATCCTCTCTAAAGTGGATTTGAATTGGGTTGACTCTGATTATTTGATAATCACCTTTGAAGAAACAAGGATTTGGGACTATGACTTCCTCTGGAGATGGACATTTTAAGGCTTCTATCAATTCTTTCCACTGATGATTATCCAAGGATAATCTATTGTATTTCAGCCCATCCTGCTCAAGTAGGTTTTCTAAACAGACTCCAATGGTGGGTAAGGTGATTGCTTGAATGATAATTTTATTCGGAAGTCGGATATATATGGTTTCTAGGTTATTTGATTCTACAAATGCTAAAACATCGTTTTTCAGCAATCCCAGCAATAAAGCTGTTTGACGAACGCTCATTACCTTCATTCCATCTGGGAGTTGGTAAGCTGACTAGGAATAGTGTTTCCATCGCCAAAAAGATACAGAAGCTTTGGGTATTGCTAGATTACGACGAAAAGCAAGAGTATTTTGATTACAGCAAGAATTTCCTACTAGTATAGATTGCATCATTTGAATCTTTCCTACAAAGAAATTGACAGCTTATAATTGACAATTTATTACTCATGGAAATGAATAATAATATTGTGTATTTTTGGGTATTTTTAGATATATATGTACATTTTTATTAATTAGACATTGGATATTTTTGAAATAATCAATAGATTAACATCTCGTAAAAATGCTTATATATGGTCTTTACAGTAGCTTAACTTAATATGAATAAATTCAAAACCCAGAATAATTAAAAAATAATTAAAGCTATATTTTATTATAATATTTATGACACAAATGATTAATTAATCAGGATTAAAAATTATGCCTACAATAAAGTTCCATTAATATCTAAAGTGACCTATTCTAACCCAAAATTTATATTTGATTGATATGTTTGATATTCATGAATACGGTACGCATCTGGAAAATTTAATATCTTAGAACCAGGTATAAACTCTTGAATAATCTCTGCATTTTTATTAGATATGTGATGAGACATAGAAATGCTCGTTTGTGTCCCACCATAAACGAAAGACCCACCATAGGCAATAACGACATGTGGTAAAGTCTTGAGAAATTGCAAGGGTATAGGAGCATGATGCTCTCCTAAAGCCATGCACTGAATATTGTCTACAGATAAGTAGAGAGTTCTATGTTTGTGGGGAGAATTGAATACAACCAAAGATAATGCATCGATGGGTGAAGAAGTTATCACAGCAGCAACAACTGGATTATTTGATGTTTCTCCAACACTCAAATGAAACCAACCGCTAAAACGCTTACTCTGAGGATATAAACTAAAAGTATTTTCTCTGCTATTGAATGGATGTAGATAAGCTCCTGTCACCTGCGATGCTAGATTTCTCATTAGGAATACAGCATTTTCTGATGCATCAGCATATATCAAACCCCTTTGATTCATTACCCGTAGAAATTCTTGAGGTATAGAATAATTTTGGTGAAGATATCTTTCAAGCTGTCCCCAATGACTTCCATCAGGTACAGGTAGTGTAAATACCGTTTCAGAAACCCGATTTGCAATACTCAAAGCTTGATTTATTGAATGATTCGTAACCGCAGTTATCATCAACTCCTTACCAAAGCGATCGCTTAACCAAATTACTGCATCCTCAAAGTTACATTGATTGACCTGCATTACCATTTCAACAGCATCATTTTGTGATACTACTTGTCTGCTTGCATTTACGTTTAAACCTAACTCATAAGTAACTAAATCTAAAGACAACTTCTGAGGTTTGACAGTTGTTTGAAGAATATGCAACTCCGACTCTAACTGTTGTCTTAATTTTTCGCTTCGACGTGCTGTTTGCTCTAACTGTGACTTTTGTCTAATTAAACGAGAACGTTCATTAAGCTGATAGTTGATGATTTCAAACTGAGGGTACAAAATCTCAATTACTCGTTGTCGATAGTCGTTACATTCTTCATTAGCTTGAGGTTTAGGGAAAGAATGCTCTAAATTTAGAAGCTGAGATTCTTGATTAACAGCAGCATAATACTTTTTCAGCTTAGTGTGCTTAGCAGTACTACCTTTAATTCCACGAGAAATTCCTAAATGCGCGACAGCTTCAGCAAAACTATCTTGGAGTTGAGATAAGTTAATTCTGCCACCAAATAACCTCCGACAGTTGAGTTTACCTCGTTCATCCAAAGGCACAATATAAGCATGGATATGAGGGGTAATTTCATCAAGATGTAATTCTGCTCTAACTACTCTTTCTCCCCAAGAAGAATGCAACCATTTCACCGTCGCTTCTACAAATTTATCCAAACGTTGTTTATCGTAAACTCCTGCTTCATGGGGAGCATCTGGACGAAAGTAATCTGCACTTGCACTCAGCAAGATTTCGATTGCAAGTACAGCATTTGAGCGAATTTTCTGAGGACCTATTTTGTTTTTTACTAGAGTTACTAAGTCTAAACCAGAAGCATCATCAATAATTCGGACATTATCAATTTCTGGATTCGCATTAGCTGTTTCCCTTTCCCGAAGAGTATGAGCTTCATTACCTTTAAGAGTTCCCCAGCTTTTTATCTTCTGGATTCTACATACAGTTAAGGACATGAAAAATTATTTTTGTTTATTTTTTATGCTAAATAGTCATTAAAATAAGGCTCTTGGGTACTTGTTATGCTAAATAAATAGTCGTAAAAAGGCAGAAGGCAGATGGGGAAAGAGTCATATAAAAAATAAAGATATATTCAATAACTTACCTTTATGCTCTAATAACCTTTGATGATAAGTATTTCAATTTTTTTTACTAACTGTTTAGCATACTATGTCCTGAAGAACCTAAAATAAATTATTTCTCTACAAATTGGTATGAACAAAAATAAGTGAGTTGATGATAGAGAATTAGAGAATTTATTGAGAATTTAATTTACGTTTTAATTCCCTAATTGCCGCACTGGTATTACGTGAATAGGCGATTTGCAAGGACTCATTAACAATTTCTATAACTTCCATATCTGGGAAATAGCGACTACTTTTTTTCTCCAAATACTGCTCGTTTTCTAAATTATAAATTTTCAGTTGATTCTTTTTAAACAACCAAACTTCTGGTAATCGACATGGCAGATAATCATTGATATCAGTGTAACTTGTTACATCTATTTCAATTGCTAAGTCTGGCGGCGGTTCAGTACTCCAATCTATTCTATCTTTACCAGCGATCGTTTCCCAATTATCAATATAAAAGCAGTAGTCAGGCTCAACACCACTCAAGGAAGGTAATTCCATTGTAATTGGAGTGAATGACTCATATTCTTTCCCTAAAAAATCGAGCAAAACTTTTACTACATCTGCTATTAAGCTAACCTTACGTCCATGTTCTGGTAATGGTGCCATCAAGAGGATTTCCCCTGGTCGATACTTAATTCGTGGAGAAGAACGGTCTGCTAACCGCTCGCACAAAGATTTATATTCGTTCCAATCTCCTGGTAGCTTTAAAACACTTCCAGGAGGCAGATGAATCTTTTGTGGAGAAACAACGGCGAACATAATTCACCTCAAAAAATATAAATCAGTTTGAAAGTTATTTTAAAGGAGAAACTAACAGAACTTCTTAAAATTTTACCTAAAAATAACCTGCTTTGTCTAAGTATTTAATCAATATTAAAGTATGAAATTATATTATTTTTACGTTTTACAGTCAGTATAAGCACCATGAACAAATCTTTCCTATGTGCTATTGACTTCATCATACTTCTGAATAAGAAGTAATTCTACATAATGCATATGACAGTATCAGTCACTAAAACTCAAAATATAAATACAGCAGATTGTGATTAAATGAGGTACACTCCCTACTGCCGATTGCCGACTGCCCTTTGGGTTCACCACTTTGCTTATGCCGGGGAACCCGTCCACCGCAAGTGGTTCACCGACTGCCTTTTAACGATATGATTGGTACCTGATAAAGATGAAAAAACTGTACAAACTCAGCCTATTTTTCATCGTTTAATTTTATCAGTTAAAGAAAATTTTTTGATACCAGTTAACTTAACTAACATTTTCTAATTTTGGAATCTATCTATTGTTAGATGGCGTTCTTTACCTTTTATTAGCTACTTAGTATAAATAGCTTTTAATTTAACGGTAATTATATTCGCTTGGAGGAAAATACTATTTAAAATATAAGGCTTACTAATATCATTTACCTGAGTTGAAGAAGTAAATAATTTCTTATGTAAACTAGGGTCAAATTTGAGAAAATAATCTCCTAGATGTGGTGTCAAAAAAATTGTGTAGTGTGTTTACAATTTCAACTATCGACAAGCAAAAATATCTTTTAACGAAATCATCAAAGTAAGCAGTTACCTTTTAATTTTGGTGGGATTAGTTAGTAAATTCAGCCAGGAGAATAATTACTCAATAGACAATACAGTTATCTTCTCTGCAATCAAGGCTAGAGACAACTCTAATCAACAAATAAATTGCCCAATTATCTTGATTTTTCTTTCATTTCTGTTCCCGTTTCTAAAAAAAATTAGTGAGGGTTTCGTGAGGACAATTATTGAAAATCAAACATTAGAAATAATTATCAGACCCTCACACTTCCTCAAAAATTCCTCAGCTTTCCCTTTATATTTTCTGAAATAAAAATGGTTAGAAGCAATCGAAAATCGAGTAGAAAAAATATAGCTCCAACTCAGTTAACTGTTGCTGTTGATATTGGTGGTAGTGGTTTAAAAGCGATTTATATGAATGCTGGTGGTAAACTTGGAAGTTTATTTATGGAACCCGAAGCGATCGCAGTACCGAAAACAGCAATTGATGAGTTCTTGCAATTGAAAGGGGTGTCTGAACCTATAAATTCAGCCTGGGTGGGTTTTGATGGTAAATATGTAGCAGTCGGGTATTTAGCAGCATCTCGCTTTTATGCAAATGCTGGATTGAAAGAGCTTAAATATGAAAGAGGTATATTTAAAATACTGGCTTTACTATGGGTATTAGGACAGAAGCTAAATTTAGGTAACACTTTCAAAGTAGATTTAGCCGTAGTACTTCCAGCAAGTGAATACGAGTCTCGAAAAAAGCTCGAAAAAATTCTGCGTTCATCAGTATTTCCTAAATATGAAACTCCTACTGGTGAAATGTCACTAGAACTAGGAAAGTTTAGTTGTTATCCAGAAGGTGCAGGTGTATTTTTGCTTCACTCAAAACGAACTGGGACAGAAATTCAACAAAAAAAAAGCGCGATCGCAATGATTGGATATCGTAATGCATCTGTCTTGGTTAGTTATCGAGGAGCATTAGATAGTGGAAAAACCTCAGATTTAGGAATGATTCGGATGATAGAAACTGTCATGAGTAAGACTAGTGGTTTTTCTGAGTCACAGTTGTGTAAAGCTATAGTCGCAAGTAGGTATGAAACAAACACAAACTCTCTATACAAATTAGCTCGTAGTAACACTGTAGGAGGACGGAATCAAGAAGTCTCTGTAATTGTCAAAGCTGTGAATGAAGCAAAACAGCTTTATACAGCAACATTAACATCCTGGTTAAATAATGTGGTTCCACATGATGTTGACGAAATAATTTTTTGTGGAGGTACAGCTGAGTATCTCAAGAAAGAACTGAATTCCCATTATTCCAGAATACCCTGCATTTGGCATGGTGGGATTGTGATTCCAGAAGCTATTGATACCTACAAATTAGGTTTTCGACTGACAGATGTTTACGGGGTGTTTTTGTACTTTCTTTCTGATTCCAATTCCATGAACAATATAAAAACTGAGGTTGCATAGATTGAAAAAGCGAAGATTAGACTACACAATTAGATTTCAGCCTTTTATTGGTACTCCCGAAGAAAAGGTTCTAAGGTTTATCAAGAATCACCAAGTAAGTTCTGCGAATGCTCTCATAATGCAAGCAATCCGACCCTATTGGTTACCTTTGGTAGTCTTAGAAGATGATACAACTCCAACCAATATAAAACAGCAGCTAGGAAGAGATGCAGTAAGGGAACTACAGTTACAAGTTGACTATATATGTTCTTCTTTAGGATTAGAATACGTATCTTCCTCTATCTGTAGCATGGTAAAAACAGAACAAGAAGTGACTAAGGGTGAAATTCAACCCGAACATAAACTTGATAATCATTTAGGTAAGCAAACTACAGCTATAGAGGATTTAGAATCAGGAATTGGTGAAGGAAGCTGGGGTAATTTAGGTTCTTTCTCCGATTAAAAAAGGCAGTCCTGATGAAAAATTTCATCACCAATAAGCCGTCGTCTTGTATCTTTTTCTACTGCCGATTGCCGATTGCCGACTGCCAAGTTAGAAGTCAGAGAACAGAAAGGATTGAAGAATCAAGGTTTAAGAATAATCAAACAAATTACTGATGGAAACAGAAAAAGAAGATTCAATTAATGAAAAGACTTCCAACAATATGGAGCAAGATAAAAATCCAAATCATCTGGCAGAAAATTTCTCTATCAATGATTGGGTACAGGAATTAGATGGGACTCCGATAGAAAATCCTGAAGAGTCAGCAGATAATACTTTGAATAAGGAAGAATCTGAACATGAATCTCAAGCAGAAATTGTTAATTCAGATACATCTCATATCAATAAATCAAGTATAAATACTCTCACAATAGATACTAATAACTTAGTTAAACATCCAACCAAAATTCATCTTATTGACGGCGAGAAGGGAGGTGTCGGCAAGTCATTTGTTAGTAGAAGTTTAATAGAATACTGTGCTTCTATTAACCATAAAATAATCATTGTTGATGCAGATAAAAGTAATGAAGATATCGCTAAAATCTATAACAATGTACAATCAGCTTTTTTTAGCGATGATGATAAACAAGCAAAAGAAGCTGATCAAATTTTTGACTTAGCATTTACCGAATCAGTTGTCGTTAACTTACCTGCTCAAGTTTACTCTAAAGTAACTGATTGGATAAAGAAAAATGATTTAACCGAAGTTGGGAAAGAACATCAGATAACCTTTATCAAATGGTTTGTATGTATCGGAAGTGTAGATTCAGTTAACTTCTTCCTTCAATCTCTAAAAGATTTAGGGGATAGGATGACCCATGTATTCGTAAGGAATTTTGGATTATGCGATGACTGGAATTATATAGACCAGATGTCAGAGTTTCTTGCAGCTAAAGATACGTATACATTTACAGAAATGAACTTTCCTAAATTTCCTTTTTGGGAACGCAATATAATCGATAGACTAGGAACTACTTTCGAGGATGGAATTTCACATCCCGATTTAAAAGTTGTATCAAAGCAACGAGTAAAGAATTTTCTCAAAAAGGCTTATGTAGAGTTTGCTCAAACAGGTTTAATAGAGTGAAGTAATATGGGCAGTCGGCAGTCGGCAGTCAGCAATGGGAATAGATTATTGGTGATGTTAGCATGTCTTACCCACAGAGCATAGAAATTTCATTTCATGAGGACTTTTCATCTCTTGGTGCGCTTACTCTGCCCACTCTAGAGCTTTTTCAAAGTATGAAGTCATATACCGCTTCTAAATTCTAAATTCTAAATTCTAAATTCTAAATTCTAAATTCTGACTATCTCCTCACTGATATTTTTTACACTAACAACTATATGATATGACCGATAGAAAAGTTGAAAATAATAAGTATTCAGAGCAATCAGAAAAATTACTAGCTGAAGTTCTCCAGGGTAGAAGTGAAGCGTTCAAAAGACGAGTACTAGATTTTGCACTCAGTTGTGGTTTATCTCCAGATGACCCTTTATTCTTAGTTTTGATTGCGAATGGACAATTAGAAGCAATGTTAGAAGAAGCACCAGAGACATTGCAGTTATTGTTTAAAAATTGGAACCAAGATTTAGCTCACAATTTGGAACTTGTAGAACAAGTCGCAGTAGAAAGACAGAAAGTTGCAATTGATAGAGCTGCTCATGCTTTAATTCATAAAGCACAGTTAGCGGAAGGAAATAAACTTCTTAGCGCTGTATTCCCCGCAGGTATATTAATATCTTTTATTTTAGGAGTGGGGATACTTATAGGAATTTTAGTACCTCCTTGGATAACTGGAATAATAGGTGGTGGGTATACAAAAGTGCTATCAAATACATTGACATGGAATGAATTCAACGGAATGAAATGGTCAATGTCTGAGGAAGGGAAATTTGCAAAACAGCTAATTGATTGGAATCGCGGTTATTTGGAAAATAGAGAATGTATAAAAGACGCTCAAAAGTTAGGAATTATCCTATCTGAATACGGACGCAAAGGAAAATCTGGTTTTTGCATTATATGGACAGTTCCTCCAAAAGAGCGTCAATTTACCCCCTGAACCCAAACAATAAAGTTTTAAACTAAGACGTAAACTCGTAAACTAGGTCGTAAAGTTCTCAACTAACTGTCACATACCGCGAATTTGATTATTAAGTAGTATTTTGACCTTTAACCTTAAATATTGATATAGCTGTTTTTAAGTAATACCTCCGAGCTAAATAACTTTTTGTAAAAATTTGAAGCTATACAATATCAAGGTTATTTATGATAAGAACTTAACTATTATATCAATTTTTACAAGTAAACAGCCCTAGTTATAAACTGGCTGATACTAACAGTAACCTCGGGTATGAGTTGTAATAATCTACTTTTTTTGAATGGGATAACTCATACAAGTAGTAAAAATAGCTACGAGGAAAATAGAATGGTCACGAGTAAAAGGAAGACCAAGGGTCAAAAAAAAATTAATCAACGAATAGATGCTGGTTGTGGTCAAGGTAGGGGCGTTGATTATCAACCTGCTATCTGGATAAGGGACTTTTCGTCAAAAGGTCTTTCGACTCAAAGTCTTGGTTGGAAGACCCATAGAGTTCATCACTTTTTCAGTTCATTAGAATTTTGCTATTTCTTAACATTAGAATGGTCACTAATCGTTATAGATATTCGAGAGCAATATCCTTTAAATAGTGAAGAAACTCTCTTAATTGCACAAGAATGTGGTGTAAAACATCCACAAATTCCAAAGACTAAGGAACTAAATGTAATGACAACTGATTTCGTAGTAACTATTAAATCTAATATTGGAGTCGTGGATGTAGCTCGAACAGTAAAGCCAGTAGAAAAATTATCATCAAAGCGAGTTTTAGAAAAGTTTGAGATTGAACGTAGATATTGGGAAAAAAGAAATGTTAGCTGGGGAATTGTTACAGAAAAAGAAATTGATTATGTTTTGGTAGAAAATATGAAATGGTTGCACAATTTCTTCTACGTGCAAGACCTTTTACCTTTAACAGATGATGAAATTAAACAAATCGCCTTAAATTTGACACAAAGAGTTGCTGACGAGAATGTCTCGTTGAAGGATATAGCAGCTAAATGTGATTCTCAATTTGGCTTGGAAAAAGGTTCTAGTCTTTGTGTAGCACGTCATTTAATTGCAAATCGACAGTGGTTAATTAATATAAATCAACTAATTAAACCCGAACAAAAGTTGCAAATGTATCCTACTTCTCCCCTATTGAAAGATTTAAAAAACAATTAAATCAGTAAAAAATAGAAAAACTTTTCTGAGTGTTACGCCCGCTTTAGAGGTAATTATGAATATTTTTGAAAATGTTTTAATTGAATTACCAAAAGAGTTAGCCAATGTATCAACGATTGTCCGCGTGTTATGGGTTGATGCTTCCGGAATAGATGTTGTTACAATCGATGTTTGTTGTGCAAATGCTCTTCCAGTCTGGCATAAATGTTTGGAGTTAGAGAATATCCTTGCCGAGAAAAAAGCTCATATTTTAGAGATGGACATATATGCTGCTTACAGCGGTTGTGAAGATACAATTCCTACAAATTATCGTAGAAAAAGAGACGAAGCGTGGGAAGTGATTGCCCCAATAGTTAACAGTAAAGAGAAAGCATTTTTAAGTTTCGAGCGAGGAATCTTAGTTAAACAAGCAGTGGAACGCACGGGAAGGAATAAAGTCACAATTTATAAATATTTACGACGGTACTGGCAAGGAGGGCAGAAGCCAAACGCTCTTCTTCCAAAGTTTTCAAATTGTGGTGGGGCTTCCAAGAGAAGGCATCCAAAAGAAAATAAGCGAGGTCGTCCCAGCAAACAGGATAAACTCAAAGGTAAAACAACAGGAATAAATGTTGATTTCGAGATTCGGCAAATCATTACCAAAAGTGCCAAAATTTTTCATGAAAAACAAGGTAGAACATTGAAAGATGCTTATCAACATATGTTGCAAGAGCATTTTTCACATAGTTTTTATGACTCTGATGGGGTAAAAATACCCATTTTACAAGGAGAAGAACAACGTCCTTCCTTCAGACAATTTTGCTACTGGTACTACAAAGAGAGAGATTTAGCGAAGTCTTTGAAGTTACGTGAAGGTCAACATAGAGTCAACCTGTGTTATCGGGAAGTACTTGGAGATTCTACCCAGATGGCATCTCATCCAGGAGCCCTTTGGCAGATTGACTCAACTATAGCCGATATTTACTTAGTGAGTTCACTTTATAGAAAAAGGATTATAGGTCGTCCAGTACTTTATCTGATAGTTGATTTATTTTCCAGGTTAATAGTGGGATTTAATATCAGTTTGGAAGGACCTTCTTGGTTGGGTGCTGCTCTAGCTTTAGAGAATGCAACTACAAATAAAGTAAAGTTTTGTGCTGACTATGACATCAGTATTACGGCAGAACAATGGCCGTGTCATCATCTTTGCAAATCTCTACTCACAGACCGTGGTAGCGAATATTTGAGTGCTAACGCCACTCACATGGTCAAATCTCTAGGTATAGAACTTCAAAATACACCTGCTTTCCGTCCTGACTGGAAAGCAGTTGTAGAAATTTAATTCAAAATGTTTTGCAGTTCTTTACACCTCTTCCTCCTCATATTGAATTAGAACAACGATTTTCGCGTATGATTCGAGTCGGATATATTGCTAGAAACCCTATTCAACAGGGCTTTTGGAAAGAAATTCATTCCCGTGTCAAAACTTTAGGTTCAACAAAACTTAGTAGTAGAAATTTACGTTCAACAGCCACAGGTTTTACTATCCTTGGAATTAGTGGTGTAGGTAAGTCAACAGCTGTACAAGAGATTTTATCTTTATATCCCCAAGTTATTCATCACAACTTTTACAAAAACTCATTACATCTTCCTAATACACAATTAGTATGGCTCAAATTAGAATGTCCTGCTGATGGTTCAGTCAAAGGTTTATGCCTCAATTTTTTCCAAGCTGTTGATGACATATTAGAAACACAGTATTACGAAATATACGGTGGTAGAGGACGTAGAACAGTCAATGAGATGATGCCTTATGTAGCTTTAGTCGCTTAAGCATGTTCATTTAGGAGTACTTGTGATTGACGAAATCCAATGTTTAACAAAATTGAATGTTGGTGGCTACGAAAAAATTCTTGACTTTTTTGTTCAACTTATTAATACTATTGGATTACCTGTTGTTTTGGTAGGAACTTATAAAGCTTGGTCAATCTTAGGTAGTGAATTTCGCTCAATTCGCCGAGGGACTGGACAAGGAGATTTTATTTGGGACAGGATGAAAGAAGATGAAGATTGGCAGTTATTTATCCAATCTTTATGGCAATACCAATATGTGCGAAACCCCTGCAAAATTACACCTCAAATAAGTCATTCACTTTATTATGAATGCCAAGGTATTACTGATTTTGCTGTAAAAGTTTTTATGCTAGCACAGGCACGAGCTATTACTACTGGTAGAGAGAAAATAACAGCAGCAGTCATAAAATCAGTTGCTCGCGATTGTTTACGTACAGCTACATCCGTTTTAGATGCCTTAAAACAAGGGAATATCAAACAAATGCAATAGAGATGAAGATGTTCATCCTATCGATATTGAACCGTTTATCGAAGAAGAACTCCGGGGTATGAATTTTGAAGATTCAATTGAGGTTAATAATAGAAAAGTGCATACAAACTCAAATATTTCAATTTCTCAAAAACAAGATACTAAGCCTCAAAATAATTCACATTATTCAGTTGAAAAAGAAGTTTGTATTCAAAATCAAAATTTAGATAGTTCTCTTGAATCCAATACAGGCAATAGTTCCATATTTGAATCTCAAAATATAAAAAATTCAACTTGCTTGCTACCAGAAATTGTCGCTAATGGCAAGAAAAATGGTATTTCTGCTTATCAAACTCTTCGAGAAGCTGGTTATATTTGCACAGATAAAGAAACAATTTTTCGCCAGGATGTAGTAGTCGTATGATTCCTTGCTTTCCAAGCCCATTCCCAGATGAATTACTTTACAGTGTTTGTGCGCGGTATTCAGACCGTATACAGTATTCAGATAAACAATTTTTGAATCAAGAATTATTTGGTGATAGAAATGTTACAACAGTTGTTGATTTACCAAGCCACCTGAACTATCTAATCTCTGTTTTACCACCAGGATATGGCTACACTGCCCAAAGGTTGATAGATGAACATACATTGTTACCTTTTTATGCTCCGTTTTTACCACTAAACCGGGTTGAACGAATTCGAGAGAAAATGATGTTTTTTGATGCTCTCTCTATTCACAATTTATCTGGAATTACTCCTACTATTATACGTCGTCCCAACTGGCTGCGATTTTGTCCATTGTGTGCCCAAGAAGATGATTTAAAATTTGGCGAGCTATATTGGCATCGCCTTCATCAATTAGCTGGAGTAGAAGTTTGCCCAATTCATTATGTTTTTTTGGAATGCTCTAAAGCACCTGCTCGTAATCATAGTAATTGCAGCGAGTATTTCTGTGCCGAGCAAGCAATAGTTTTGACAACACCTCGTGAGTTAGATTTGTCAGATCCAAATCACAAAGTACTGCTGTCTATCGCTCAAGATGCTACAACTTTACTATGTAGACACGATATAACACCCGACTTTAAATGTTTACACAACCGTTATATTAGAATATTAGCTAACCGTGGGCTAGCTACTTACAATGGTGCTGTTCGTATAAGAAAACTGGTAGAAGAGTTTAAGCAATATTATTCACCAGAAATATTAAGTTTACTTCAGTGTGAGGTGGACGAAAACAAACGTAGTAACTGGTTATCTCAAATTGTGAAATCTTTAAATAGAGATAAGGTCAACCATCCTTTACGACATTTGTTGTTAATTAGATTTCTTGGATATACGCAAGAAGAATGGAATAAACTCCCAAATCATCTCGATTTCTTTGGTTCGGGACCTTGGCCTTGTCTAAATCCCACTTGTGAATTTTTTCGCCAGCTTTCTATTAAGGAGTGCCATATCAATTATCAAAAAACTCATGGTGGTCGCCTTACTGGTACTTTTTGTTGTAGTTGTGGTTTTACATACATACGAACTGGTCCTGATGTTTGTCCGGAAGATAATATGAGGATTGATGATGTTGAGAAATATGGCACTATCTGGGAGGAAGCTCTACGTAAATTATGGTCAGATTCTACACTTAGTCTTCAGAAGATTTGTATGCTTTTGGGAACTGCTAGTAAAGACACCATTAAACGTCAAGCTGTTCGCTTAAATCTACCATTCCCCAGAAAAGGACCCAGAGGCAGGCTAACATACATCGAACGAAGAAAATACTGCTTTAAAACTGCCAAAGAAACTTTTTTCGATAATTTAGATTATTATCGAACAGAATGGCTCAAAATCCTTGAAAAACATCCTAGTGCAACACGAACATTTTTATCCAGAAATTTTCGTCCCTTTTACAATCGTCTTCGTGCTTATGACGAACAATGGCTGGAAATGCATTTACCCTTAGCTAACAAAAACAGAGAACCTCGACAATATCCAACTCGTTATGTGGACTGGTCTAGTCGTGATGCTCAACTTGCGGTCGCGGTAGAATTATCAGCTAGCAATTTAAGAAATATGCCCCGACATCCAATAAGAATCACTAGAGCAGCTATTGGTAGGGCTATAGACCGAAAGTCACTTCTTGACCAATGTTTAGACAAACTACCACTGACAAAAGAAATTCTGACTAAAGTTGTTGAAACACACTGCGAGTTTGCTATCCGTCGAATTCAATGGGTCACAGAGTGCTTTCATGAGGAGAATATACATCCCACACGCAAACAATTAGTTCGTCGAGTTAGTATGCAACCAAAAATTGCCACTAACCCACAAGTAAAAATTGCCATTGATCTAGCACTTGCCAGTTTTGAACTAACAAGCAATGTGACAGTTTAGAACTTTATTGTTTGCAGTTTCTTGCTAAACAGCAGTTTTACACCTACACAGTTTACAACTTTATGTTTCCTTAATTGTAAATGTCAACGTAATATCAAGGCTTTAGGATGCCTGCCAGTTTACAACTTTATTGTTTGCTTACACCCCCTAAAAAATTTCTTCTACAGTTTCATCTGAAGAAGTTTTCGATATCCTCTTTTCTTTTTCTGTTACTTCTGAAGATGAGGTTTCACTTATCAATTGCTTTTCCTGCTCTTGCTCTTCTTCTGGGTCATAGAAGTCATCATAACTCGCATAACCTTCGCTCAGAAGTTCTTCAGAGGTCATCGATGACATTACCTGATATCTACTTATCTTTGGTCTACTTTCCATATGTTGTATCCAATTATTCATACCAATAATTATTGTAGTAGAAATGTATTATTTTTCTAATAAGATACATTACCTTCTGATTTCTGAGTCGGCAATCGGCAGTCGGCAGTCGGCAGTGGGAAAAGGCTACAAGATAACATTTTATTGATGGTGTTAGCGTAGCTTATCCAAAGTGTATACCAATTGTTTTATGAGGACTTCGTCCAATTGATATGAATTATCACTCACCAGAATGAAAAATACATATGACTTTAAAACTTAAGCACTTTGACACTAAAACTAAACAGGATACGGGAGTAGAAGAGAAACTAGAACATACCCTGGCTGAGTATTTATTCCCTAAAGTTAAATTTAGCATTGGTACAGCATATCCTCAAGCAACCATACCTGAAGATTTGAAAGCATATCAAGGAATGAGCTTACAATTTTCATCAAGAGAGAGGATGTATTTTGCTAATGACAGTAGCATACGCTCGCAACTTTATCCTAATCCTTCAGATGGAGCTGCATATCCTTTACCATTTACCCCTTGTGAAAGTTTTCATGAGTTACGTAATGTAAGGATACTGGTTATTGATGATATTACAGGAGAGTCAGGTAATATAATTGCACGAGGTGAGGCTAAGAAATTAGTTGGTGATTGTCAGGGTCTTATAGACAAGGATTTTGCAAAAGCAAATAGTATGAAAGTATGTGCTTTCCAGTTCAGAATTGGGATTAGACCCCAGGAAGCAAGTCCAGTAATGCGAATTGCCAAGGGTACTCTAGCACCGCTAAATTTAGATAAGTTAGATGAATCATCTTTACGAATAAGCGGTAGTACTAAAGATGATAGCCTCAAAACTAGAACTGGTTATGATATGGTTTTAGCCACATCCTCTTTCAAAGGTAGAAAAGGAAAAGATGCTATTAAACCAGGGGAATACATACTTGATATTGGCTTGGGTGTAAAATCAGTAGCTAAATATAGAGAACACAGTTTGGGGACGCAGGTATTGGTAAATTATCCTCGTACTGTAAAACAAGAAATACTGCCTATCATTAAAAAACAAGCAGAAAAATTAGCCCTAGAACAGAAAGACATAAGAAAATTAGCACAAAGATATATCAATCATTATGAACGTCGTAGAGCATTTACAGAAAATATAGATATTCAGGTAGAACTAGGTGATGAGTTAGAAAAACAATTACGTATTTTTGATTGTTTGTATTGCGACAGCGAACATGAGGAGATACAACCAGGGGAAAATATCAATCGAGAATATACAGACTTACTAATTTACTCCTTGCTCAAAGCTGATATCAATGGTTACTGTCAAATCCTAGAACACCCGAAAATAGTAGCTATCCTTGAAGAATTTGCTCGTAGAGAATGGGTTGAGATTGCAACCGGACGTTCTATTAAATTCAAATCTGGTTTAGCTCAACCTAATTTGGAGCTTGAAAAAGGTGAAATCTGCATTCCCTATCTAAAGGAAGGAGAAGAAATTATAGTTACCCGTTCTCCTTTAATTAATTCTAATGGTGTCATCACCTTGAAAAATAGACATCTTTCTCACATGCAACAAGGATGTGCATATATTCATCCTAAAACTGCAATGGACAACATGCAGTGTGACTTTGACGGTGACTTACTTGCTTTTGCACCAGCGAGTCAGTATCCTATCCTAGCAACTGAAGTTAAAGAAAGAAATCTACCAGAAAATAGGTATCCAGACATAATTAAAAAAGACAAAATACCCTACCAGGGGACTTTTACCGAAATTGCTGTTTCAGCGATGGAAAATAAAATTGGAATTATTGCTAACGAAATTCAAAAAAATATTGCTCTCCAATGCGAAATTGATGAAATACCACCACTTGAAAAATCTAATTACCTCCAAAATATTGGAAACCATTTAAATCATTTTTTGTCAAAATATAATCATCAAAATTTACAATTATCCCCAAGAAGATTAAATCAAATATCCAAGATTGCTCAAGTCAAAAATATAACTCTTAATCAAAATCAAATAGACACACAACTCAACTTATTTAAACAGTTATTGAAAGATTGCGTATCAGAACTCTGTAACGAATTACAAATAGCTACAGATGGAGCAAAAAGTGCATTAAGACCAGACAATAAAATTATCCAGTATTGTCAAGCGATCGCTGGTTATAAACAGGTGAAATGGCTGCTTGATAAGAAGAATCCAGAAGCTTTCATTCATTCAGGTATTGCAACCAATGGTTTTAGTCCCATTGATTTGATGATTCAACAAACCAATCAAATATTTGAACAAAGTCAAATAGAAGCAAGACCAGTAGAACAGTTTAGAAGTCTTTATCCTGAGATACAACCGACTCTCCAAGAAAAACAACAAGCTCAAATAATTAAAAACGAGTATAACTCCCTGATAAAACAGAGTATTGAAATACAGGAAAGAAAAAAAGTCGAAGCTGGTCCCTATATGATAGTTACTTCTTCCACCAGCAATCGCAAACTAGAAATTACCAATTTAATCAAATATGAAACGTCTAAAAATCCTAATTTTTGGAAATTCTCAGAAATTGATATAAAAATACATTCCACACCAACTCACTCAAAATCTCTACACCCCCTAACTGCTCATATAGAATATAAAGATTCTCAAGGTCAGAAAATATCTAAACCAGTTGGTACAATCAGCCTAAAATCAACCCAAGAATTTAACTTGAAACCAGGAATGACTATCAAACAGGGTAAAGTTGAATTTCATTTTGGTATCAGTGATGGAATTGTTGATGTTCTCAAACAACAAACTAAAGAATATGTTGAATCAGTTAGAAATAGTACACCAGAAGATAAAAAACTAAAATTAGCAGCAGCAATCCATGATGTTAGTCATACCCCAGACAATAAAAACTATTCAGGATTGAAAAGAGCAAGTGTTGCATTTACTATTTTCCCTGAAATAGTTATCGAACAACTCAAACAACTACAGTTTACTCAAATGAGAGTCATTGGAACCCAATTCAATGAATTTGCTCATCAAAGCTTTAACGGTGAACAAGTCCTAATTGAATTTGAAGACGGTATTAATCCCCGTGACCCTAATAAAACAGCACGTTGGATAAAAGTAGAAGGGAAAAAACTGGGAATTGTTGATATGCGATCGCCGAATTTAATTTCTGGTTCTAAGGCTCTGGCGAATATCCATTCTCCCCCTAGTAATAGCATTATTGCGAGCAGTTTGAGAAATCCCCAAAATCAGTTGAAGATTGATAGTGTAAATAAATATGATTTTGCATCTCATCAGTGGAAAGGTGAGACAACATATATTACTTTTGATTTAGAACAAACTCATTCAGGTAAAGTACCAAAAGTGTTTGCTTTGATAGATGATAGGGTTTTAGGGGTAGTTAATAAGCAATCAGTAAGTTTCTTACAGCAGCAACTCAAGGGCAGAAGTTTACAAGGACTGAAGATAAAGGCAAAGGTTGATAAAGCTCCTGCTAGTTATGTAGATATTGTGATTGACCCTGATAGTGTGGAATTTCCTGCTTTAGAAGTTGAAAAACAACAGAAGTTAGGAAATGTGGTTTCTGATAAACAAGAAGTTATAAATGCTGTTGTAGAAGAAAAATTAGAGCAAGAGCAACAACATTCTGAATCAAGTTTAATATCCTTCTCGGAAGCGCAACTAGATAAATCTGATGTTTGTAAAGTATTATTCTTTGCTCCACCAGTCACACAGCAATTTAAAGAAAGAACTGAACAAGTAATGAGTAACATGCTTCAACGTGCGGTTGACCGTGCTGTGCAGAATGGTTTTGGTACAGTAGAGTTTATTGATGTTTCTCCAATTTCCCATAAATCTCCTTTAATTGCTCAGACGTTACATCAATTACAGGAGTATAGAAAAGATATCAAGGTTGAATTAACTGGTACTAAATCTTTAGAAGAAGGTATGAGATTGCTAACAAGACCTTCAGATATTGCGATAGGAGTGAAAAGTATTGCTAGCAATGGGATAATCGAAGTTTTAGCGAATCAGGGTAAAGCTGTTGCATCATACATTCCAGAAACAGGAAATTTTGATAGACGTAATTTACCTACACTGGACAAGAAACATGAAATAGAGCGTGATTAATGATTAACTCACCGAAGTGCATTTTTTGCACTTCGGGGTTGCTTTGAAAGTGCGGAACAAAACACTTCAGGATTGACTACAAAGCTTATTGAGCAAGAATTTATAGGTGCGGAACAGTTATTGCAATGCCTATCTTCTGGCGGGTACTATGTACCATCGTCCGAATGGTGGGTACTACCGCACTATTGTGGGTTGGAATTCCAGACTTGGTTGTTTCTATAGTATTAGGATATTATAAATCTGATGCTGGAATGATTAATAAATCTTCCAGTAATTAGAAATTTGATAGTCTACAAAATCACGTATTAACTAAGTTATTTAATTGTTCTTCACATTGTTTAAATATGAAATTTACTGCTGCAAATAATTTATCTAAATCCTGAATAGTATATACATTAATATTTGATGTAAAATTAGCTTCTTCTAATTTACCAAATTGCCAAGTTTTACCATTGGAAACTATACCAAATATAGTTATTTCTATGTCAATATTTAATTCATGAGCAGCAATCATTTCAGCTAAGCATTGTGCCCATCCACCTTCAAAATCATCCTGTTTTGCTTCTACTATGAAAAAGTAAGGCTTATCAAATACTACTTTTCCTAGAGATGACCTTTTTGCTAAAATATATTCTGGAAATCCTGATAATTTATCATTAAAGTTAAGTGAATGATGGCTCCATAAAGTAAATTTGGGATTATAGTGTTTCCACACTTCTTTCAAAATTGGGTAGATAATATTTTCACAAATTGCGTATTCTGAACTATAAACAACACCTTCACGCATTACAGTTTGTAAATCTTCTCGAAAGTAATCGGAAATTATAAATTCAGTTTCACCCATAAAGTTTTCTTCTGTATAAGTTACTTGATACTCTTTGAGAACTTCACCGATAGTTTTAAAATTACTAAAAGCCATATCTTCCCTTTATCTAAGCGATAATTTATTACTTTTATGAGGTACTTTGAGGAGAATGTCTACTAAGAATGCTACTTTCGGCACGCCGTCTTAATAATGCCTCAATTTTTAGTGACGGTTCGAGCGTAATGGACATCGTTTATTTTACCTTAGTCATACTGATTTAGTTAGAGCGATCGGTGACCGCCATAGGTGTTCGCACCTAAATGTCATCAAGAATAAGTAATGCTGTTGCGACTATGAGCAAAAACCAAAAAACGATAAATCCATATCAGCACTTTTCAGCAAAAATCTTTCTATCACTAAATTAGTATTTATGTTCTTTATTACTGAATTTTTGTTTGTAATATGGATTCTGCTTTGTTGCATTTCGTAGAGATTGTAGTTGTTTATGTGCGAATAAAATAGAATTGTAACTATCTGTATGGGATACAGATAATTTAAGAGATATAGCTGATGACCTTATCTAACAAACTAACTTCATTACCCACTTTAGAAGAATTTTTACAATTGCCCGAAACAAAGCCCGCAAGTGAATATATTGATGGAAAAATCTACCAAAAGCCAATGCCACAAGGGAAACATAGTCGATTACAAACTTGTTTGTCTACCGCCATTAACCAAGTGGGAGAATCTAAAAAGTTAGCACTAGCACTGACAGAACTACGCTGTACTTTTGCAGGTAAATCTATAGTCCCAGATATTGCAGTATTTGAATGGGAGAATATTCCTTTAGATGAAAATGGTCAGATTGCAAACAAATTTGAGATTCCTCCCGATTGGATAATTGAAATCCTTTCACCCGAACAATCTGCTAGCAAGGTGATTCGTAAAATTACATTTTCCATTAAAAATGGCACAAAGCTAGGTTATTTTATTGATGCAGATGATTTATCAATCACAGTTTTTCAACCCAGCCAGTTACCAGAAGTAAAAGAAGGTGTCGATATTATTCCCGTTTTACCTGCTTTACAAGATTGGAAGCTTACCGTTGAAGATGTATTTGCTTGTTTAAGTTTTTCTAAATAAAAGTAGAATAATATAGCTTTCTATGCTCTGTTTAATTCAAGGTAGTTTTTACTTTTAATTAATTATTATAAATTGATATTATAGACTTTCTTTTACCCAGCTTTTAAGGAATCCATGCTCTCTTTTTGTTGAGCAATCTCTTGTTATAATTCCATTACTAAAGTGCGGAGATATTTTTCAGTTTATTCTTCAGCTTTAAAGGTTGTTGGTATTATCAATTAATAACCATTGTTCTTTGATATTTTTAAGAAGTTCTGTAAATCAGAAAAAATAACCTACTACAAAATCTGCGGCTTCTGATAAGTCAAGAATACAGTTTATTTTATCTACTAATTTCGGATTACGATTAAGTTGTGATTGGGCATAATAATTATATTTTAATAACATCTTCGTAAACTTCTGCCATCGTTAGAGTTAAGTCGATAGAACTTAAATGCAATTCGTTATCTTTTCCTAGAATTATTAGCGACCAATTTCCTTGGGAATCCTTTCGATAAACTTCTACTTTTACTTCATGTTGGGATACTAATACGTATTCTTGTAAACTTTCCAAACTTCTGTAGTGAGCAAATTTTTCTCTTCTATCTGTTATTTCCGTGCTAGGTGAAAGCACTTCTATAATCAAGCAAGGATAATCTAAAGAAAAACGGTCATTATCATCAGCATCACAGCTAACAACCACATCGGGATAATAATATATGCTTTTAGTATTTTGAAGATTTTGATTGGCTAATTGTATATTTACTTTTATATCAGCCATAAAAACGCTACAGGAATCACCTCGTAAATGAGAGCGTAATCTGCTGGCAATATTTAAGGTAATCGTATTATGTTCCTTGCTACCTCCAGACATTGCGAATACTTGTCCGCAAATGTACTCATGACGGATTTCGCTAGTTTTTTCTAGTTCGAGGTATTCTTCAACAGTGAACAAGTTTATAGGAGAATGCATGGCTTTTACTTTAATTTTCTTAATGCTATGGATAAAATTGTTCTCTTCTCTATTGTGCTACATTCCTAAAGAGCAACGACACGATTATCTATTTCTAACGGTACTTTTCGAGAATCGTCGCTATGATTACTCTCCAATCAAACATCTATTATCGCGGTCAAAACCAGAATAATTTGGTAATTTCGGCATAGAAAACCATTCATTTAATCCTCCATAAAAAATAGCTCTGCCTACAGAAGATTTTTGACATAAGGATTGAATCTGGGTTGTTGATATTCTTCTATCAGAAGGAATCATTGTAGCTCTTAAAATTCCTTCGGAAGCCGAAACATTATCAGCACTAATAATAAATACTGGAATAAAGATTGAGCGAGTACCACCGTCAAAACCAAGTCCTTTGGTATGAGCATTTTGAGAAATTCCCCACACAACAATTCCACGAGAAGATCCAGAGCTAGAATATCCAGTCAGTTTACCTTCTAGCCATCCAAGTCCTCCATCAACCCGTTTAAGTGTTTTGGTGACAAGATTCAATTCATCAAAAACTAGTAACTTATATCCTAATTGAGCATCAAATTCATCAAATTTTTTAATAGAATTTTGTAACCATTCATAAGCTTCAACAGGATTACAAGTCATTAAATCTTTACGGAATAGATAATCTACTCTTCCGGAAAAATAATTTGTTTCGTTGGGGTCATTTTTGGGGTCAATATAAAAAACTTTGACTTGACGCTGCTTATCTTGCTTTATATATTCGAGAGCATTAGTTACAAAGATACCTTTTCCAGAACCTGGCACACCAACAATTAATGAATTTTTTAGACTGAGTGCAAAGGAAGCTGGTAAATTAGGAATTTCTTGTTCAAATGTGACTAACTGTGTTTCTTTATTATCTGAATCTGATACAGCTAAAGGAGTTTTTATTGTAGACGAAGTCTTTATTTTATCAGGTAATAATAATGATTGTGTATCTAAAAGATTGAGGGCATCATTGCTAGCAGGATAACCATTTTCCACAGCCCATTTAATTTGTTCTATAGCTTCTGTATTTCCTACTTGATTGCGAAAATCTCTGAGATTGTCACCACACAATACATGAGCAACACAACCATAATAATTGATAGCTATTTGATTACGGTTGCCTTTTTGAGTTCGTTTCCAAGCAGCATGAAAACTCCAAACAGCAATCAGAAAACCTGTAGGAGGAAATGCTGTGGCACTTGCTGCAATTAATCCACCAATAATTCCAGCAATTATTAAATACTGAGAATTACTATCTTCAATTGATTCACAAGCTATTATTTGCCACTCTTGAGATGTAAGTTTTCTTGAGTTTGGATTGAACATAATTGTTAATTCGTAATTCGTAATTCGTAATTAATTAAGGTATTATTTGATATGTGTTTAGAAAATAAACATAATGGGTAATATTAGTATTGCAGATAGAACCAAGAATTTTGCAGTCAGAATTGTTAAAGCTTGTTGCTTTCTTGATGAGAAATCTGGGACTTCCAGAATACTATCAAATCAATTACTTTGTTCTGGAACATCAATTTAATTCGTAATTCGTAATGCGTAATTCGTAATTAAGATTTGCCGAACAAATTCCTGAATTATTGAAATTAGCTGTCTGAAATTAGTTGCGACTTAAGTTTAAAACTAATTCAATTACGAATTACGAACTATTTATAGTGTGCAGCTTTCATAAAGTAGGCTATTTGTCCTAACCAGAATAAAAAGCGAATGATTGTTTCAATTGCAAATAAAGTAATAGTTAGCAGTGCAATATTTCCCCAATCTAACTGGGACCACTGTCCAGACATGAGAATAAACATTAATTGACCAAATCCTCCAGAACAAGGGGGATAAACAATTGTGCAAATCAAAAAGTCAATTGCATAAGTAAACAGTGCTAAGTTACGAGCATTAGTCATAGTTAGAGTTGGAAAACTGTTATACCATCTTTTTAATGTAGCTAAAGCTGGGTCATCATTCTGACGAACAGCAAATTTTTGAGATGATTGGGCTTGATTTATTAATACTTTCATGAAAGCTCTGTCGCGTCTGAGAATAATAGGAAAAACCTCTACTGTCTGAATGACTAACCAAATCAATGTTCCTACTACCCAATGTAATGCTGTACCAATGATGGCAGCAATTCCATTTACTATGGGAATAGCGGCTATTAACTTAATCAAAGTACTGTCTATTGTTGAATTTGCCATTACTGCTTTCACTGCTTCGGCATAGGGTTGCAGATTTAGGAATGCAAACCATAGTCCAACTATTACTGTAATCCAGTAGAGAATTTTGACTAGAATACGAGTGCCACTATCTTGATTTTGAGACTTGAAACTTGATGACATATGATTTGTGTACGGATTATTGATTTGGTAAAGCATATCGAGCTTTTGACCTTTTTCTTGCTTGTTCGATAATCTTTCTATCCCCTGTAAAAGCAATGTCTCCAACTACTGGTTTTTCATATCCCTGTATTATTCTGGCAGTGTTACCATTCGCATCACAAACAATGGTACCTACTGGTAATGGAGTCTTACGAATCCTATCAATGACTGGTTTTCCTAACTCAAGAGAGGTAAAAGAATTAGGGTCTTTCATCGCAACTACCATCACACAACCTTGTTGATATCTTTGTTTCGCAATCAGAGCCTGGGTTTGTGCTGATTGTTGGGATGCTCTTAAATGCCATTCTTGAGCAGAATTTTTTTGCACCGTCTGTTGTAAATGGGAAATAGCAGAAAGATTAGCTTTGATATTTTCAGAGGAAATTGCTAAACAAATACAAGTACCAAAGAAGAGTACTGCTGTCATAGGATTTCGTTGCAAGTACTTCATAAATCGACTGCTTTCCAACTTTTTCAACGTTGTAAATAACGATTGACTAGGGTTTGTGCTAGTACTTTGGAATCTTTGATTGTCTTCAAAGTTATGTTGGACTTTTTTCCTGCTGCAACCTCCATCCAGAATTGCTCTACATCAAATTCAGTGTTTGAAGTTGTCATCTCTTGAAAATCTGACTGAACTTGAGAACTAGAACGAATGCCATAATCATCCAGGATTTTGTCTAATTTTTCAGGTTTAGCTAATAGTTGCGTAATTTGAGATATACGTTTGACTGATTCTTGGTTGACTTCTTCTAAGGATTTGGTATTCAAATCGGCTAATGTGTGCTTTAGAACTGCATCTGATATTTGATGTAGTACTGTTGCCTTAGCGATCGCTTCTCCTGCAACAATTTCTACCATTCCTCGAAATACCTCAGTGGGGATATCGACAGCACGATTGGTGGCAATTTCAATGGCTAATTTTTCAACTTCTGCCACACCATTGGCTGATGTATCTGCTGCTAATGCTTTTTGTTTAGTAACTGCATCTTCTACTATTTTGAAAGCTTCTTCTAAACGTTCGGTAATAGTAACAGGAAATTCATTAGCTTCTGGGTCAATTTCACTATCATATTTGCTTAATTGATCAAGTGCATCAATTATTTGCTCTGAGCTATATTGACCAGAAAAATATTCAAAAAGTTCTTCTTTAGTAAACATAATTTATTTCTCTTCCAATGCATAAGATACAAAACGTTCTTGTTCTTGCCGATATGATTCTCTAGTTAATTCTTGTTTTTTAGCATTTACATATTCTTGTGCCATCCACTTCTTTTTAATTCCATTTGGCAGTCCATTGTAAATCTCTCCTATCTTGCCAATAACCCATACTTGGTAAGGAACAATTGGTGGGGTTCCATTAAAGCAAGATGCTCTTTTCTGCATGAGTATATGTTGTAACTTATACTCTGGAATAGTCATGGCAAGAATTTCCCAACGCTTCCAAGTACGATAACAAATGCCTAAAATTCGGGTTCCCTCTGCTAAAGATAAGGGAAATCCCAATGAATTTAGTTCAAATTCCAGGTTTGGCGATTCAAACAGTTTATTTCTCCATTCTTTTAACATTATTTAGTCAGTAGTCATTTTTCCCCTGGCATCACACTGACAAAATCCGTGTAATGCCAATATCAATCTAATAGTTAATTTGATAACTTGCAGCTTGTCGATAGTCTGCTATAAGTGTTATTTCAAAAGTAAAAATTTCTACTTTCATGGGCAATGAACAATGATGACAACTTTGTTGATGAATCAAACCATACTTTGTAATAAACCTATATCTCTAGGTTGTCTTCCCTCTTTAATCCAAATATTGTGTTGCATTGCAGCCAAAGTCTTTACCCTGACGGAAGGATTACGTCTTGTAACTTTACCTTGACATGCATAAGCAGCCATCGTCCTAGCGGTAACTTTTAAATACTCGGAAGCTTTTTCATAAGTCAGTCCCCATACTTGACAAAAAATTAATGGGTCTAACTCTTCAACTAAATATTCACTTTGATTCATGATTTTAGATGTAGATATATTAATGATTAACTGTGAGAGATTGTTAATTGATTACGATTAGAACTCTGTTCTAATTGAGTCTGACAGGTGCGAATAATTTCAGCCCAATCTACATTAGTGTTCCATTCTCTGCGAATTCGAGTTTTAGTTGCAGCATCATATAATCTACAAAACACAACATTTTCTTCCCCTGAAACTACACCAATAATCAAGGGTTTTGAAAAGTTTTCTACTTGTGAGATAGCTAAGAGAAATGTCTTGGCAAAGTTAGTTTCTATGCCAGTTCTGATAACATAAATTTCATCAGCAGTAACAACAATATCTAACTTTAAGTTATCTTTGCCTTTAAACTCTTTAGTAGTTAATCTTAACTCAGACAGATATCCGGTTAAACCTTTTTGTTGTACAGGAATAATTTTATCTTGGGCAATATCGTAGCGATACCAGCAATAGGATTCACCATTGATTTCTCCTTGACTAACATATAGATAAATCGGTTCAGGAGGATTACAAAGTCCTAATTTAACTTCATTTCTCATCAAAATTACTCCCATTAATTATCAACAAATTTGTTGTTATTCTTTTTGTCAGAGTTGACTTTTTTTCTTTGATATTCAGAAGCTTTAAGAACAGGCATGGCTGCATTTCTCACAGATGTTTTTGCTTGCAAGTAAAGAAATTCTGTAACTCTATCAGCATCTTCGTCTTCATCTACTTGTGCCCAAAGAGAACAACCTAAATCAATAGATTCAAAGTTACCTAAGTTGAATTTTCTGGAATAGGTTATAGATACTGTTGTAATTTTCATTGTTCTATAGTTTGATTGGGATTTATTTACACTCAGTTGATTGGACTTCAAGAAACTGTTCTACAGATCCCATTGCTTCACTCAAATAATGCAACACATCTTCTAAATGTGTTTTCATTTCTGGATCAGCATCTTCACAATTGATTAATTCTTGCCATTCTTCAGATTGAGTAATCTTCACCATTGTGTTGTAGGAAGAATTTAACTCATTCAGGATTTCAACAGCTTTCATTGTTTTACTAAATTTATTGGGAATTGAAAGATGGTGATGGAGATAATAGATATCTCCAAAACCACAAAAATGATGGAGAAATTTTCTAAACTAAATCGTGTTGGATTTTGTTGAATTGCGTAACTGTATTACAAGTTGTGAACTCGATACTATGCTCAGCAATTTGTCCTAAGCTGCAATTAACAATGTATTTGTTGAGGAGAATTTATACTTCTTTAACTGTGTCCATTCTGTATTATTTAATTCGTCAAAGGGACGATCTAATAAATCTTCATCTTGACTAGGTGTAGATGTAGATAAACTTAATGTTGCTTCTTCTTGATGTACTTCCACCATCCACAAAGACCAAACAGCATCTAATGCACAATTACAGATTATTTTTTCCTGGTGCTGCGATGATACCCTTAAAACCCACCATTTACCGTTAGTGCAACCAACTTCACCTAATTTGATGTCGTTATAGTAAATGCCATCATCGTATAGGTCAAATTGATACTTTTCACATTCGGTTGCAATTCGTGACATTACTTCATTGTCATCGTTGACAGAGCTATCAAAATCTTGTTTTTGTGTTGGTAGGGTACCTTGTTTGTAATGCAATTGAATGTAGCTATGGCATTTATTCCAAGTATTGGCACGATGAATTTCTACACCATTTACCATTACTAACCAAGGTTGAGTTATGCAATCATCACAGTGGTAGGTGATACAAGCAATTAGCTTTTTACCTGCATAAATTTCATGGTCGTAAAAGCTAATTTCTATTACTTTAAGCTCTTGTGGTGATACAATTTGCCTTTCTTGTGTGGGGTGATTCTCTAATTCAGTTTGGTTTGAAGCATCTTTTTCAACTTCATGAGCAAAAAGTGCTTGCTGTGTATCGGTTATATGCGTCATAATTGAAGTCTAATTTTATTATGGTCAGAAGCGATAACACGTTAGTGTCTGCCATTTGTGATAGGCAACAACGCAGTTAAGTCTGCGGTGATGGTCAAAGACCTGCTGTAGACAATCGCTTTTTACTTTGATGTTGCAACAATGGTATAACATGTTTTTACGTGTGTCAACATTGTTGTACCAATTTATTCAGATATCAGACAGAATATAAGTTAGAGCCACTTACAGAAAATAAATATGACTAAACAAGAATTATCCAAGGATGATCGACTGGTCGTAAGAATAGATAAAGAAACAAAGAATAAATTTATGAAAAGAGCTGAAATTGAAGGTAAAAATGCTTCAGAAGTTCTTCTCGGTTGGATAAAAGATTACCTTGCCCAAGAGCCGCAGGAGTTGCCAGATATAAGGCAAGTGCATACAGAATTAGAAATTCTTAAAAAGAAACTTGCTTTCTTGGAAGATGAAGTAACAAAAAAATCAGCAGCCTGAGAGAAGAAAATAATTCTCTCAGGCAAACTCATGACACAATATCTCAGGCTTTAAAATCTCTTTCTCCGCCAAGAAACCCGTCAGATATCTGACGGGTTTAGTTTTTTTTTAGGCTATAAATTCATTTAAATGTGTTACAACTTGTGTGTACATTGTGATACTAGTAAAGTTATAACACTTTACGACCGTGCGTAAGTCTTATTGAAGATCAGTAATTATGGATAAAACTGTATTTTACAGATGAAGTGGTGGTGCTGATTGATGTTCACACAAAGTTATTAGTTATGCTAGACCCACAAATTTTGCAAACGGCAATAAATGCCTCAAAAAATTCTCACACACAAATGCATCAAATCATAGATAAGTTGAAAAATGGTTCAGTAATTGAAGCTAAACAATTGTTATCAAAGCAGATAGCAATTTTGGCAAATATTTTGATGATTCTATAGCCACCATTAGCAAAATGACTAAAACTGCAATTGCTGATTTCTGCGGAATTCAGGAAATTATGCTCGCGGTTTTAGGACAGAGTAAGAAAAATACAACACAACACAACACAAAGTTAACTTTGGGGGGGAAAGTGAGTAGTTTTACTTCTGTGACGTTAGGCAATATTAACACTCCAGTCAATATACTCAAAGAATTTCTTGCTACATTTAATCGTCGTCAAAAATGTAAAGCAGCAATACTTTCTTGGCTTGATGGAAAACACTACTATGGTCAGGAGTGGGTAAGAATTACCTTTGAGAATTTGGCTGATATTTTAGGTTACTGTCGAGAGACAATCAGTAAACACATCAAAGAACTTGTCAAGGATTGTTTGATTGAAGAACAATCATCTCACAAATTTCCTAAAGACACTGCTTGTGAGTATAGGTTGAATCTAGAGAGACTAATCCAAATATTGGGACTTGGTGAATCTATAAATGTAAGAGCATCTTCTCAATGCGAAAAATTTAACGCAGATATGTCAAATATTTCAGATAGATATGCCAATAATCCGTCAACATATGAAACTAACTTAAACTTTCTTGAAAACAACAACACTGCTGTTGATGAGGAAAAAGAGGTTGATTTGGAGAATAGAGAGGCATTACGAAACTCAAATCAAGTTGATAGAACCAATATACAGCAAGATATTAGGGATAATGATGAACTCTTTTTAGAAGAGACTTACTTGACTGGAGAGATAGAATCTGATGAGGATAAATTTCCCCAGGAGCAAGTCGAAGTGATAACGACTTCGCACAAGCCGACAAAATTAGAGATTAAAGAAATTTGTACTGAGTTGAAAAGATTACGGATTAATCCAGAGCCTTGTTTAGGGGCTGTGAAAGCATATTGGCAAAACGTTGATGGAGCTATTTCAAGAGTTAAGGAAGCACTTAAGGAAGGTTGGTGTAAGAATCCGACGGGATTGTTTATTAATAGTTGTAAGAGTGGTGTTGAGGCTCGTGTTGTAGTTTCTAGTGAGGTAAGTGATTGGTTTGAGTGGGCAAGAAAACAAAGAATTGTTATTGCTATGTCTGAAGGTATGGTTTATACAGCAAATGGGGAGGGTGTGAAAATTGAGGAAATGATGCAAAGGTATCCTTTGAAAACGTAGAGAATGTGACAATGACAACAGCACATTTAAAAATTGTTTATACTATAGACTACACTCTCTAAAAATGGTCATAACGAAAGATGATGGGCTTTTGTTCCACTGTCATCCTGAAGGTTGTAGTGGTTCCTGGGGAAATTTCTAACTGTGAATTAATTTGTAGTCAAAAGCCAGCTTATCTTTTAGATGTTCTAGTTAATAAAAATCTTTTGTTTGGAATTTTTGTATTATTACTTATATAGTTACTATAATCATGAGTTAGGAATACAATGGCTATACAGGAATTAACTTGTATATTCAGTCTCTTAGTTTATCCATAAGTATGGCTTATTTTAGTTTTAATAAGTGGGCTGTAAATTGAGGTAGAGCAATTATGTCGCACTTGCTTATTTATACTAGATATTCTACGGAGACAGTAATACATGTTACGACGTAATTTTTTGTATGCTTCACTGTTTGCTTTATCTTTGGCAGTTATTTCATGTAGTCAAAGTATTTCTGATAATCAAACAGATAGTTCATCAAATACTGCTAAGCTTGCGTCCGACTCTCGTTCAGAATTGATCATGGGGTTAATTCCGGCTGAGAATAACGAGGAAATGGTTGAAAAGTTCGAGCCGATGCGGGCTTACATGGAAAAGAAACTGAATCGTCCCGTTAAGGTTTTTACTGCTACTGACTATGCAGGTGTAATCGAAGCAATGCGACAGGATAAAGTTGATATTGCTTGGTTTGGTCCTTTATCTTATGTATTGGCTGAACAGGAAGCTGGAGCAGAAGCATTTGCTACTGGAGTTCGTAAAAAAACTGGTAAATCTACATATAAAAGTATATTAGTTGTTCCAGGAAATTCTTCTGTAAAATCGATTCAAGATTTAAAAGGAAAAAATGTTGCATTTGTTGATCCTGCTTCTACCTCAGGTGGTTTAGTTCCTTCTTACTTGACATTGAAATCAACAGGTCAAAAACCAAAAGATTTCTTTGGAAAACTTACCTATGCAGGTTCCCATGATGCGGCAGGAATGGCTGTAAAAAATAAAACTGTAGATGCAGCAGGTACTAATGATATTACCTATAACAAAATGCTGAATAAGGGATTAATTTCCAAACAGAGTAATCGTGTTTTGTTGGAATCAGATCCAATACCAGGTTCACCTTTGGCTTATCGTCAAGAATTAGATGAGGAAACAAAAAATAAAATTCGTGAGACAGTCTTGAATGCTCATAAAGATATTGAAGTGACTGGTTATGGGGATCTTTTGAATTATGAATCTGCGACCCCTAAAAATTACGATATTGTCCGCGACATGATTGAGACTATGGGACTCACCCGTAAGGAAATACTTAAGTAATGAAGTGATAATTCGTTACTCTACTCTAGTACAACAAGAAAAAAATTGGTTGTACAAACTATTTTTCATCGGGACTGCATTCTACCTCCTTGTTTCTGACTTCTTATTAGGGTTGGAAGATAGGGTAAGGGAATGTTCTACTTAGGTAAGTAGATGGACAAAATATTTACCGTCATTGCGAACAACGTAAAGTAATTCCAAGCTCATGGGATTGCATCATTTTGCTTTGCTTCATACCCTAAGGGAACGTTTTCAACGTTAATCGAAACTATGCCGTTAGGCTTTAGGCAATGACATTGTGTAATTAATTCAGTCCAACTGCTTAATTAATCAGTAAAAAAATAAAAAAAATTTTTTCGTCTGGACTGTCTTCACATACTAACTACTTAATTATATATGTATGTAATTCAAGTTAATCGAGCGGGTAAGACCTATGAGAATGGAACAATAGCAGTTCACCCCACTAGTCTCAATTTTGAGCCAGGAACATTTAATGCTATTCTCGGACCTAGTGGTGCAGGTAAGTCAACTTTGTTACGAATGATTAATGGCTTGGAAATACCAACTACAGGCGAAGTGATTATTCAAGGACAAACTTTAACGTCTCAAAATCTGCGTCAAATTCGATCGCGTACGGCAATGGTATTCCAACAGTTTAATCTGGTGGGTCGTTTGAATGTAATAACCAATGTCTTAACTGGGCGTTTGTACTACAGTCCTTGGTGGAGTAGCGTCTTTTATCTATTTGGTCAAAGAGATTGGAAAATTGCTCAGTGGGCACTCAGTAGAGTTGGTTTAACGGACAAAGCTTGGGAACGGGTAGACCGACTTTCTGGAGGACAACAACAACGGGTGGGTGTAGCTAGGGCTTTGACACAGCGCCCAGAGGTAATTTTGGCTGATGAACCCGTTGCTAGTCTCGATCCGGTGGCAAGTGAAGGGATTATGGAATTACTTAGGGAAATTTGCCACCAAGATGGAATTACCATTGTGGCAAATCTTCACCAAGTTTCCTTGGCTATGGGTTACGCCGATCGCATTATTGGGTTGAATCAAGGACATGTGGTATTTGATGATTCCCCACAAGCCTTAGTTGAAGAAAATTTACGCGCAATTTATCAGAGGAAGGACGGCAGTGTAGATGATAGCTTGGAAATGGCGGTTACCGACTAAAGATGGATTTGTGCCTTTATGGTGGAGATGGGGATTTATCTTGCTACTAGGGGCATTAGCATCAACGGCTGTGCTGATAGAACTGGATGTATTACGATTGCTACAGTCAGGCGGTAGTTTATGGCAATTTTTAGGTCAATTACTGACTGTGCCAGATTGGGCTTATATCCCTAAATTGTTGCTGAAGATGCTGGAAACCATCGAAATGGGAGTTGTATCTACAGCGATCGCTCTTTTGTTAAGTTTGCCTTTGGGAGTACTTGCAGCCCGAAATACCTCACCACATCCAGTTTTATATCACTGCATTCGTAATCTTCTCAATCTAATGCGTGCCTTACCAGAGTTGGTTTGGGCGCTTGTATTTGTTTCGGCTGTAGGTTTGGGACCTTTACCAGGGGTAATGGCACTTATTTTTGTGACTACGGGCTTTTTGGGAAAGTTCTTAGCAGAAAGTATAGAAGTGGTGGATGCTAATGGGGTTATAGGGGTTAAATCTACGGGTGCTGGATGGTTGCAAACCTTAATGTTTGCAGTGTTTCCTCTGGCTTTACCAGATTTCATTGGCACTGTTTTATATATCTTAGACCACAACGTGCGATCGGCAACAATTTTGGGGTTAGTAGGAGCCGGGGGTATTGGGTATGAGTTGGTAATGAGTATGCGTTTATTTAATTACGGTCGTTTGATATTAATTGCTACAGCTATTTATATAGTAGTGACAATATTAGATCGCTTTTCTGATGTTCTGCGGAGTCGGGTTATTTAGTTATAGGGGAGGCGGCAAGGCAGAGATTATGGTTGCTCCTCTCTAACAAAATCATCCCACAGTTATGTAATGCCATTTAACTTAACTACTTATTACTTCTATTGACCCCGAGGTATATTGATGTTTAACTCATCATTGAAATTATTAGACCTACCACCCGCTCCCAAAAATTGGATTCCTTTGTGGATTAGTCTGGCTATTGTCCTCATTGGAGCCATGATTTGGCATCTTGGACTTTCCTTTGGCAGTGTGTTTGTGGGCATTGGAAACATTTTTGAATATCTCAGCCGTTACCTCAATCCCGACTTTACGGATTGGCAAAGATATTTGCTGCTCATGTTACAAACATTAGCGATCGCTCTTTGGGGTACAGTATTAGCATTTGTTACCAGTTTTTTTCTCGCACCTTTGGGAGCTAGTAATCTTTCACCGCATCCAGTCGTTTATCGATTTATCCGGGAGTTGTTTAATTTTATGCGGGCAATGCCAGATTTGATGTTGGCGTTGATTTTCGTTACTGCCATTGGGCTAGGACCAACACCTGGTATTCTGGCATTGGGAGTGCATACTTCGGGATTTTTAGGTAAGTTTTTTGCTGAGAGTATGGAGCGGGTAAATCCAGGTATTTATGAGGGTATACGTTCAACTGGAGCAAATTTACCCCAAGTTGTAATATTAGCAGCAGTCCCTTCAATCTTACCGGAGATGGCAGGATACACCCTTTACATTTTCGATCGCAATGTGCGGATGGCTTCAGTTTTGGGTTTGGTAGGGGCGGGTGGTATTGGTTTGGAACTTCACGATAATCTGCGTCTATTTCGCTACAATGAATCTGCTGCATTGATTTTAGTCATCCTTGGTAGTATTGTGGCGATCGATTATCTTTCTAGTTGGATACGTCGGAGGATTAGCTAATGAAACAAGTTGATAATCAATGGTTGCGGGCGCTTACAGCCCATACTCCAGAATTGGTGATTCAACTAGCAACTCGACTTACCCAAGACTGGCAAATTAGCTATGAAACTGTTCCCCAGAGGGGATTGTCACTATTACAACTACAAGATAGCGTGTTTCACGAACCCTACTACTTAGGAGAAATTCCCCTATCAACGGCTTGGGTAAATTTGAAAACAGGTAATGGGCAGAATTATCAAGGAGCAGCCCAAGTAATGAGTGATGTGCCAAATTTAGCTACATCCTTAGCAATTTGCGATGCTATTTTCATGAATCAACTGGAGGGATGGCAAGAAGTTGCTGATTTGATAGAAAAAGGAAGGTTGATTCGCCAAGAAGAAGATAAATTACGGGGAGCTATGCTGGCAAAAACCAAAGTAGATTTTTCCTTACTAAGTCAGGAGGAAAGTGATGCTAAAAGTTGATTTGCCTGGGATTTGGCAAGATGAGGTACAGCAGCAGATTTTCCGTCAGTTACTCAGTTGTATGAGTAATCCGGGGACAATTGCTGATTTGAGCTTATCTCTGGGAGAAAGTACTGCTTTAATGGGTGTTTTGGCTACCTTGTTAGACAATACAGTAACTCTGCACGATATCCATACATTGGTTCCCGAAGGCAAACGCCGTTTTTTAAATAGCCCCACCGCATCCCTATCAGAGGCACGCTTTATTGTTGCAGATGGGGCGATCGCTCCTGATACCAATTTCAATCCTAATTTGGGAACCCTTGCTAGTCCAGAGTTGGGGGCAACAATTGTACTTCAAGGACGACAGTTAGGAAGTGGTAAATTAACCTTAAGTTTAACCGGACCTGGAATTCCATCTGCCAAGGAAAGTAAGGTTACATTGAATGGGTTTGATGATGCTTGGTTTTCTCGCCGTCAAGAATGGGTAAGTGCCTTCCCTTTGGGAATCGATTTGATTTTGGTAGACGCTACACAGGTAATGATTATTCCCAGGACAACTCAGATAAATACGGTGTAGGAGATAGGGTGTGGGGTTTCATTAGTGAAAGATTTAAACCCAATTTTTTGGTAAATTTCAGAAGAAATGAGGAAAAACAAGTGGGATATGTTGCAATCAAGGGTGGAGAAACTGCAATTTCTGAAGCGATCGCTTTATTAGATTTTTTACGGGCTAAGGATAGCAATGAACCTCCTTTATCAACTGGAGGTATTCAGCACCAACTACACGCACTCCATAGCCGAGTCTTATCAGAAGGGGGAATATACCATCCCGAATTAGCAGCTCTTGCAATTAAACAAAGTGCCGGAGATACTTTAGAAGCTGCTTTTTACCTGCGGGCTTATCGCTCCACCTGTCCCCGGATAGGGATTACCCCCGTGCAGAAAACCGAGCAGATGCGCTTAATTCGTCGTATTTCCGCCGCTTTCAAGGAAATTCCCGGTGGACAAATGCTAGGTCCCACCCCTGATTATTTACAACGATTATTTAAGTTTGAACTCCTGGATGAATCTCCCCATCGCTTCCGGGAAATTGCTAAAACATGGTTGCAGAATATACCAGATGATAACCTACCTACTAGTTTCCCCAAAGTTCTAGATAGCTTGCGGGCAGAGGGTTTACTCCCATCTGTACAAACTCAACCCCATCAACCCTTTGATATTACCAGGGAACCGCTAGTATTTCCAGTTCCCCGTTCCGCAGCCTTAGCCACCATGTCCCGTGGTGAAACTGGTTCCTTATTAGCGATCGCCTATTCTAATATGCGGGGTTATGGTGATATTCATCCCACGGTAGCAGAGTTACGTGTGGGTTACTTACCTGTAATGTTACCCCATCCCATTTCTGGAGAATTGATGGAAGCGGGTGATGTGTTGATGACAGAGTGTGAAATTGTCGCCATGTATGAAGCACCAAGTAAAGATAGTAAACCTACTTTTGGTTTGGGCTATGGTGCTTGTTTAGGGCACAACGAAGTCAAGGCAATTTCTATGGCAATTCTCGACCGCGCTTTGCAAAAAGGGCAGCAACAGGGAGTGGAAAATCCTTCCGAAGACCCGGAATTTGTCCTCCTGCACATTGACGGGATTGAATCAATGGGGTTTGCTTCCCATTACAAAATGCCCCATTATGTGACTTTCCAATCCGATTTAGACCGGTTGAGGGAGACGCGGGGAGGGGGAGACACGGAGACGCGGGGACATGAGGAGGAAGAGAATTGAGATATGTACAGACAGGGTTATATATAAATGGCAAATATACGTTCGTTCAAAGAGTTAAGAGTTTGGCAAAATGCTATAGATGTAGCCATGAAGATTTTTGAGCTTACTAAATCTTTTCCAGTAGAAGAGCGCTTTTCTTTAACAGATCAAATACGGCGTTCATCGAGATCTGTAGCTGCTAATATCACAGAGGCATGGAGAAAACGAAGGTATCCAGCGGCTTTTGTCAGTAAACTGAGTGATGCTGAAAGTGAAGCCGCAGAAACCCAAACTTGGATTGAAATTGCTTTGAGGTGTGGCTACTGGACTACAGAAGAAGCCTCATACCTCGATTCTCGATGTGAAGAAGTATTGGGACAAATAGTGACAATGATCAATCATCCAGAGAAATGGACAATCAGGTCTAATTCTTCTATCTCAAAATCTTGAATCTCCCTGTCCCCGCCTCCCCGTGTCTCCGCGTCTATCCTTTACCGTTAGTGCCATTCTCCTATAAATCCCATGCTCCAATCATCCCTGCCTAATATAAAAGCTAATTTATCAGCAACTGATTCTCCAGAAAATACCCCCACATATCAATTTGGCTTCCTCGATAGTTTTGCGAAAAAGGAAATTCGCCGTAGCTTACTCAAAGCTGTAGCCATTCCCGGTTATCAAGTCCCCTATTCCTCGCGAGAAATGCCCATTGCCCGTGGTTTCGGCACTGGTGGCTTGCAAATTACCTTATCTATCTTGGGTACAGATGATGTGTTAAAAGTTATCGACCAGGGTAGTGATGAATCAGTAAATGCCGTAAACATCCGTAATTTTATCGCCAAAACTTGTCCGGGAGTATCGTTAACAAAACATACCCCAGAAGCAACCATAGTTCAAACTCGCCATCGTATCCCTGAATTTGACCTCAAACTGGGTCAAATATTGGTGTTGCAAGTGCCTTATCCCGATCCATTGGTGATTGTAGAAGCCAGCGAAGCCAAGCGTAAACAAATGCATGGCGAAGGGGATTATGCCCGCTTGTGGGTGAAACTCTACGAAGATATGGTTAAATTCTCGGAAATTACCATTTCTCACCGCTATCCCACCCGCATTAATGGACATTATGTTATTGATCCCTCTCCCATACCCCGGTTTGATGTCCCCAAACTCCACCAATCCCCTGGACTACATTTATTTGGAGCGGGACGGGAAAAGAAAATCTATGCAGTACCGCCATTTACCGATGCCCAACCCCTATGTTTTGAGGATATTCCCTTTCGGGTGGAAGATTTTAACGATAGGGATGGTAAACGTCGTCCTTGTCATCGATGCGGTTCTACTACCAGCTTTTTAGATGAGTTTCTGGATGACCAAGGTAATTGTCTTTACCAGTGTTCTGACAGTGACTATTGCAACACAATGTTGATGCAACTACAGGGAGATAATCATGCAGCCAATTCTTGAAGTACAGGAAATGAGCCAAATTTACGGTGCTGGTTGTCCGGCTTGTTTTACAAGTACTGGTGCCCAATTCAATACTAATATTTGTCCCCATTGCGGCACTGTGGTAGCCATGCAACGAGTCTCCTTTGATTTGTATCCAGGGGAAATTTTGGGAATTATGGGAGAATCTGGGAGCGGTAAATCTACTTTAGTAAAATGTCTTTATTTTGACCAAATACCCAAAAGCGGTCAGGCTATATTTTGGGACAAAGACAAGCCCCAGGACTTATTTCAACTCAACCCTGCTCAACAGCGATGGCTGAGGAATCATCGCTTTGGCATGGTATATCAAAATCCCCACTCTGGGTTAAATTTTCGAGTTTCGGCGGGGGGTAATATTGCCGAAAGGTTGTTGATGTCGGACATACTCAATTATGGGGTAATTCGCGATCGCGCCCGTACTCTCCTCAGTCGCACGGAAGTCTTACCAGAACGCATGGATGAACTACCATCAAACTTTTCTGGAGGAATGCAACAGCGAGTGCAAATTGCTCGTGCTTTAGCAACCGATCCCCCCCTCTTGTTTTTAGATGAGGTGACAACAGGTTTGGATTTGTCAGTACAAGCAAAAATTCTCGATTTAATCCTAGAAATCCAACAACAGCTTAGGGTCGCCATGATAGTTGTTACCCATGATTTGGGGGTAATTCGGCTCCTAACATCCCGGACTTTGGTGATGAAGTACGGACAAGTGGTGGAAATCGGATTAACCGATCGGGTTTTAGAAGATCCCCAACATGCCTATACCCAGCAGCTCGTGTCATCAGCCTTGTGATTGGGACACGGGGATGGGGAGATGGGTAGACGCGGTGACGCGGTGAATTCAAATCCCAACCAATTTTATGCACCATATAAACGGTGGGGTAACTGATAACTGATAACTGATAACTGAAATGATCCAAGCTCAACAAGAAAAGGCTTCATCAACCAAAAAACATTCTTCCTCAGACCTAATTCTACAAGTGAAGGGACTGACAAAAAACTTTAACTTGCACGAACAAGGTAAAATTTTACCTGGTATCAAAGCAATTTCCTTGACTGTGAAGTCCGGACAGTTAACCGCTTTAACAGGAGTTTCGGGAACCGGTAAATCCAGTTTATTGAAATGTGTTTACCGCACCTACTTACCCCAGAGTGGAGAAATTAATTATCATACAGCAGCAGGAAACTGGATCGATATCGCCACCGCAAAAGAATATGAAATCCTCAATCTGCGTCGCAAAGAAATCAGTTTTGTGACCCAATTTCTTCATTGTTTACCACGTCAAACAACGCTGGATGTAGTAGCTAAACCCCTATTTGATTTGGGATGCGATCGCACAGAAGCCAGGAATAAAGCAGCAATCTTATTAAAAAAAATGCAGCTACCACAAAGGTTGTGGACAATTTCTCCAGCTACGTTTTCAGGAGGGGAAAAACAGCGAGTTAATTTAGCTAGGGGAATGGTATCCTCTCCCCGCTTGCTGTTACTTGATGAACCAACAGCTAGTTTGGATGCAAATACCACTCAGTTAGTTGTGGATTTGATTCAAAGTATTAAACAAATAGGTGTTGGGATACTTGCAGTATTTCATTCTCAAGAGTTAATTACCACCCTAGCTGATGATGTAGTGATGGTTCAACCAAGTTGAGCCGGATGACGCGGGGACGCTCAGACACGGGGACACGGGGACATGGAGACGCGGGGACGCGGGATGTGTCCCAAGCCCTCACAATATTGGTGCGTCCGCATCTGAGCGTCTCCCCCTTTTCGCGTCTCTTCTTGACTAACCAGAGAGTTAGGCAATTGTGCATCATTCAATTCCAAATCCAAAATCCAAAATCCAAAATCCAAAATCTAAAATCTAAAATTTCCCAGAACCAATGAAAACCTATCTTACCCACGCTCGTGTAATTACCACTAACGCAGTTGTTGATGACGCTGCTGTATTAATTGAAGATGGACATATTGTCGCCATCAATCCCGAATCTACCAACAATGTTGAGTCTATTTCCTTAGATGGTGAATATTTACTACCTGGGTTAGTAGACTTACATTGCGATGCAATTGAAAAAGAAATTGAACCCCGTCCCAATGCTTTTTTTCCTATGGACTTTGCGATCGCTCAAATAGATCGTCATAATGCTGCTGTAGGAATTACTACACCCTTCCATGCCATTTCCTTTGCTCATGAAGAATTTGGTGTTCGCAACAACGAGAAAGCAGCTCAAATTGTGCGATGCCTTCACGATTATCAGCCCCAGGCATTGGTAAATAATCGAGTCCATTGTCGCCACGAAATTACCGACCCTATAGGGTTGCCAATTTTACTAGATTTGTTGCAAGAAGATGCAATTCACTTAATTTCCCTGATGGATCATACCCCAGGACAGGGACAATTTAAAAATATGCAAGCATACCAGGATTATTTGTCCCGCACATATAATAAATCTGCGGCGGAAGCCCAAGCAATAGCCATCAAAAAAATTGACCAAGGAGCAGATGCTCTCGAACGGGTGAAAACCTTAATATCCAAGGCTTTATCCCTGGGTGTACAAATCGCTAGTCATGATGATGATACCCCCGACAGAATTACCAGTATGCAAGCATTAGGAGTACATCTGAGTGAATTTCCCATCAATCTAGAAACGGCGCAAGCAGCCCAAAAAGCCGGACTTAATACCATATTTGGCGCACCCAATTTACTCCGGGGACAAAGCCAAAGTGGTTCAATTAAAGCAATAGATGCAATTAAACATCAAGTTGGAGATATTCTTTGTGGTGATTACTCACCTGCAAGTTTACTAGCAGCAGCCTTTCGCATTCCCGACTTAGTTGGTTGGTCATTACCAGATGCGGTCGCCCTTGTTACACATAATCCAGCACAGGCTGTAAATCTAAGCGATCGCGGTGAAATTGTCCCAGGTAAACGGGCTGATTTAATCGCTGTAAGGTGTTCCCATAACTTTCCTCAAGTTACAACTACTTGGGTTGGGGGGCGAATTGTTTATCAATGTCATTACCCAATGGGATTGGGGGATGTGGGGACGCGGTGATGGGGAGATGGGGAGATTATGCTTGATGCAAATTTCAAAATGATGCCGCAATTATGTAATGCCAAACTGGGAATTGCTATAATTCCCGATGATGTAACTATCCAAGAAATTGTTACGTTACAGCAGCAACTTACTACTGTTTGCCCATTACAACCAATATTGGGTAAGAATAGTAATTTACCTCATATGACTTTACTACAAGGGCGATTTAATGATTTAGATAAGGTCTATCAGTCAATACATGACTTACAAAATTACTTGCAACAGACATATCTGCAACAACCAGAAATTTTTACTTTTCGTTGTCTCCAATATGTTTATAAAACTCCTGGTTGGTATTTTCTCCAACCACATCCCCATACTATTGGGGATTTAGCACATCAATTTTGTTTTAAAAATCTCAAAGATGAGATGTTTCTTAAGATAAGCGAACGCCAAAAAGATATGTTTGGGTATACTCCCTCAGAGGCTCTAAATTATCAAAAGTACGGCTATAGATATATTGGACAAGATTTTTATCCACATTTTACCTTGGGACAAACTGGAAATCGCCTAAATTCAGTAGCCTTAGATAAATGGATGCAATCAATCCCCAGCCAACAGTTAAATATTAGCGGCAAATTTGTCAGACTTACCCTATACCAGGTTGGTAGTCATGGTAGTCATTACAAAAGCTTAATAGATTTAAAAATTTATGTCTAATGGAGCAAGATACTATAGGAACTGGACTAACTGCCTCCTTTACCAATGACAAATAGCGAGCCTTCCAAAACTCCTATATATCGCCAAATTGCCTATCAATTGATTGGTGAGATTCAAAGTGGTGTGTATCAACCAGGCGATCGTCTCCCTTCCGAAAATCAACTTGCTACTCAGTATCAAGTCCATCGCCTTACCATTCGCCACGCCCTAAACCTTGTTATAGAACAAAGATTAGCGTTTCGCCACCAAGGGAAAGGAACATTTGTCACAGAACCCCGTGTTAACTATGTAATCAATCAACACACGAATTTTACCCATAATTTACGGGAATTAGGATATCTTCCCTGTCTGAAAATTTTAGAAGCACAACAAACTCCAGCAACAGAAACCCTAACCGAACTCTTAGAAATTTCTAAGGAAAGCAAACTGGCAAAAATTAAACTACTCAGAACAGCTAGTCCTCAACTCAAAACACTTCAAAATCCAGAATTCCAACCTTTATGCATTAGTCTATCTTACCTACCACTAAATTACTTTCCAGAAATACTCACAGAAATTCATCAAGCGCGATCGCTTTATAGTTTTCTTCGCAACCATTATGGAATTGAACCCCGACGAACTCGTACCCAAATTGAAACCTCTTCACCTTCACAAGAAGATATCGATTTACTCAAAATACCAGTCCATATTCCCATACTGATTACTAAAGGTGTTGTCCGAGATTTGCAGAATCGAGCGATCGAATATACCATCAGTCGCTTTCGAGGCGATCGCTTTACTTTAGAAATTAATGGTTAACGGGACTCAAACCAAAATTAAACCCAAATCAACAGTAAATTTCATAGACGAATATTGCCATTACCATAGAAATCTGTTTTCAGAAGACTTGTATTGATACTCAACTTTCTTCTCTTCAACCGTCAATTCAGCGTTGACTAGCTTTCCGAAACAGAAGAATTAGATAAGAATCCCAAAGTAGTAGTCAGAAAATTTGCAGCATCATGTACTGTGAATGAAGGTATAAAACTTGTACGTAAAGGTAAAGTCAAAGAAGCGATCGCAGTCTATAAAAAAGCATTAAAATTTGACCCCAACTTACAAATATCTGTACAAGAGTGGAACACGCTTTGCTGGTTTGGTAGTTTAAATAACCATGCTAGAGATGTAATGTTTGCTTGTGAAAAAGCAGTAGCACTTGCACCGAGATATATTTTAACACCTACATATCAAATTATAGATAGTCGAGGACTTGCTAGGGCATTAACAGAAGATTATAAGGGTGCAATTGAAGATTTTGAGATATTCGTAAAGCAGACTGATGATTCTAAAGATAAATCACAGCGTCAAAGTTGGATTAATGATTTGCGGGAAGGTAAAAATCCATTTACACCAGAAGTACTGGATAAATTACGTAAGCCATGAAAAGCAAGTCAATATCTCAGCATCCACTGGAAATGTATAAATACAGGTAAAATGTTAATATCTGCATCTACAAAATAATGAGAATAATTAACTAAATGACTCGCTTTATACATGACCAATTTGCTAAGGATTATTTAGAAGAATTATTAAAGAATTATGGAGAAGTTAAACCATCAGAAAAAGTATCAGGAGAGATAAAAGAAATAGATGTTCTATTTACTCCTTCACCACAACAAACTTTTAATTTAAAGATACTAGGCTTACTAGGAATATTTGCAGAATACCCAGCAATCATAGAACCATTTCGCAATCCTGCTTCTGCTGATGAAATATGCGATTGCATTATAAAAGTATTGGAAGTAAAAGCTAGATTGAGACGGGAATCTAAAGCTAATAAAACCAAACTCCAAGAAGAGGAAATTCCCAAGCTATGGGTCTTGACTCCAACAGCATCTGAGACAAGATTAGCGAGCTTTAATGTTCTTCAAAAAGAAGGATGGTTGTCAGGAGTATACTTTTTAGGTGATTCTTTACGGACAGCAATAGTAGCAATACACCAATTACCATGTACTCAAGAAACCCTGTGGTTGAGACTATTAGGTAGAGGTAGCGTACAAAAAATAGCAATTGATGAGTTAGAAGCGTTACCATCAAACCATCCATTCAAAAAAGCGACGTTAGAATTAGTTTATAACTTGCGTCAAAATTTGAGATTTAACCAGAATTTAGATGAAGATGATAGGGAGTTGATTATGCGACTAGAACCACTTTATCAAAAAGATAGAGAACAAGCTGTACAAGAAGGTAGAGAGCAAGGAATAATTGATGGAGAAAAACGTTTAGTTATGCGTTTGTTAAATCGACGCTTTGGAGAAATCGATTCATCACTAATGGAGAAAATTAATGAATTATCTATTGAACAATTGGAAACATTAGGAGAAGCATTATTAGAATTTTCCGATGCTACTGATTTAGAAGATTGGTTAAGTCAACAGTAATAAACACATAAGTAGGAAGGCATAACGACTTATAGAACCCATTTGACATCTACGAAAATGCCGCAAGCCTTTTAATCATCAGCCGAGTAAAACAAAGATTTACCTTGGCAGTTGCATTCACCAAACTTCTCTCAAAGTTTTTGACAAGGATTTTACATCTTTCCATCCAAGCATTTGACCGTTCAATAACCCACCTTGCTGCAACCGGAACAAATCCGGATTTACCTTGTACTTTTTTCTCTTGTTTTGATGGTTTCTTAGAAAGTTCAAATCTTATTTTCGTCATGATCTGGGGATAAACTTTCTCTAACTTCTCTCTCAAATGTTCGGGGTGATAACCGTGGTCTAGTAGAATTGTTATTTTATGGATATTGACAGGTTTTGACTTAAAATAATCGATGTTTTCAGTCAGCATTTCAACCAAACCTGCATCATCCGAAACCGATGCTTTGGTACAGTGGGTGAAAAAAGGGAACCCCAACGTGTCAACAGCAAGATGCCTTTTAATACCATTGGTAGATTTGTAAAAACAATATCATGAAAGATGAAGTGCTGGCATTACAAGTATTTTTCACTGCTTGAGAGTCGATAATTAGTAATCTTGTCCACTGAGCTTTTTTTTAACCTGCTCGCGTACTTTACCATGCAAAATGCCCATCAATTTATCAATCACTCCTTCCGAACGCCACTGCTTGTAATGCCAATATACCGTTGAATAAGGGGGGAAATATGCAGGGCAAGTCTTCCCAATTACAACCATTCTTCAGTTGATAAAATATACCGTCAAAAAGTTCCCTTTTAGTCCAGTTTGAAGGTCTAGTTTTCTTTTTCTTTGGCAATATCTGGGGTAGTAGTGGCTCAAGTATTTCCCACTCTTCGTCTGTCAGGCTGCTGGAATAAGGCATGATTGCTGGGTAAAGCTTTTGCCGTAAATGTACTTCAATATACTAAAAGATGTCAAATGGGTTCTATACAACAAATTCCGGTTCAACATGACGTAATGCTGCGAGTACAATGGTATCAACACAACTGGGTATTCCGAACCCTGGGACTTGTGAATGCTAACACTCCAAGCTAAAGTCAGTTCGTTTAAATCAGCATAATCGTAAGTAACCTCCCGCTCCTGGTATTCTATGATTACTTCCTGTTCTTCCGTATCAATGTTGGTAATAAAACCCATGTCACCATTAAAAACCTCTCGTTGATAATCGTTAGTTAATTGAATAACGCGATGGCTACGCCGACCCCTTTTAGGGGTATCGCCTACCCTAAAAATTATCCCGGATGAAAATGTAGTCTAGAGATAGAACGAATTCAAGAACTACTTCAATACAATAACTTTGAAGCAGTTCTTGTCAGTCTTTCACACTCGGAAAGGTAAAAGCTCCGAAATTTCTCTACTGCACAGAAATAGAGCGTATCAAAATACTTATCACTTCACCAGGATTCTCAGTAGGTAACAAAGGACTCCAATCACCAATCTGAGCATAACCTAACTGATGTAATACTCTGATTGTTCCCATTACAGCTTTGGTTGAACCTACCAAAGTATGTTTAATTTTCTCGCGTTCTGGAATCTGGGATATTACAGTGTGAGGAAACTCTTTGGTATTTGTTTGCTCATCATCAATATCTAGAAAGTTAGTAGACATAAGTTGCATAATTTTTCTGCACCCTATTAATTCATTTCATTGCTTACTCCCCGTGAGGGGTCAGGATTGGAGTGTAGGAGTGGAAGACAAGAGGAGTGGGGGAAAGAATGAAGAAGATTTTCAGATTACTATTCTTTACTAATCCAGCTTACATGATGCGGTTAATTGTAAATATTGGGTTTCTAAAGAATCTCTGGTTCTGAAGTAGAGACGAAATGATCCATCAGCATAAAGTTTTATATCCATCTCGCTGAACACAATATCTGGTCTTTGCAACCATTGAGTAATTACTGTGTGATAATCAGCCAAGAACAATGCAGGAAAGTAAATTCTTCCAGTTTTGACTCCTGTTTTTGTATGAGTCAGTATCTGAAACTGAGGTTGACTAATAACTTCTGCCATTTGTGTTACCTTGCAAAAGATGTTGTAAATTATTTGAAAAGCTTGTGATAGATAAATTGAGGTGAGTTATCACAAGCTTTGATTTGAGCTAATTAGATATTGATTCGGAGTACTTTACAAAGTTAGAGATTTTCCAATTGAGTCCGTTGACTCTATCTGCTACATTCGGTTTTGAGGATGCTCCATCACATAGCAGACAGTTTTCACAGACACTCCTATCATCTTCTGTGTGACGGCAAAGGATTTCATTCTGAATCAAAGGTGCATTAGGAGCAATAACTCTGAAAGTTCTCCAACCGAGACTTTGAGCTAAGCGAGCATCACTTTTATTCTCTACTGAAGCCATTAAGTATTTGCGCCAGATATAGTTGGATTGGTTACGCCATAAATGAGTATATCCAGTATATTTACCTGAAGCAGATATTATCGGTTCCCAGATATGAAATGGTATTGCTGTTGGGTCACCCTTCGGGTTCGCAGTCGCCTGTGGAGGGAAACCCTCCTGCAGCGCTGTCTCACCATAGGAGCCTATTCTGATAGGGTATCGATATCGCTTAATAATTTCTATCTCATGTTTACTTAGTTTTTGATAACCACCTGCTCTATGTTTGCGGTAAATATTATTAAGTGGCAGTAGATTAACATAACAACTGCCTATATTACTCAACTTCAGGGGACAGTCACCACAATTTGCTTTGTCACGACCATGCTTTGCAGCTTCAGTTGGTAGAATATTTTGTTGGATAATCCAAGACTGTAAAATTCTTCCGCTCTTCTTATTTGAACTGTGGTGTATGAATCCTGTCAAAATCAGGACTATTGGAGAACCATCTATTAAAGACGCTCCTTCCCAAGCGATATAACTATTTTGCAGCATGAAGAGTAGATAGTAGATGCACGTTTTTGAGTTGACAAAATTAAAAGAGGGAGGGAGTGTGAGAGTTCCCTGAAAGGGTTGTCGCAGACTGGGAGAGAAAGAGTAGAGTACGTAGTACTCTAATGTTGTAGAGAATATCTTAGTATTTAGTTTTTTATATCTTTGTTTCCCACTGCCAGTTATTCCAGGATTTTCTGGGAATATAAAAGACAATAAAGAACATAAAGTGCGGAACGCACCCTCACTCTCTCTCCTCTCATGGGTAGATATTTTGAATTTGGTCGTTTTTTAACCATTTCAGACGATATTAAAATCCTGAAACCTTAAAACTACGTTCAACAATTGAGAATTTTCTCAATTATTTTTGAGATTTGGAAAAACCTACCCTTGAAAGCACTCTCTCTCTCCCTCACCTTTCCCTCGTAATATATGTAGAGTGATGAAACTATCGATTGCTATTGCATGTTCTCAAATTGTTCTTGACCATTATTCACATTGGAATTCATGCGATTTGTATATTCTTTTCTGCGTTTCCAAGATATTTGATTGAGTACTACCAAATCTTCTAAAGTCTTACCAAATTTACGATTGGCAAATTCTAATAGTTGTTCTAAGGAGTATCGTTGTTCTTCAACCGTTCCAAAGTCAGTGGTAAAGCGTTCTTTGAATGCATCCCAATTAAAATCTTGAAAATTACGTTTTACGACTAATCCACATAGAGAACGTATCGAATAATAGACTTTTGAGTAAAGTCTTTGTGAGTAGTCGCTAACTGCATATTCGCCTAAAACGGAACCATCAATTGCTTGAAATTTTGCTTTAGAGGATTTACGTTCAGCCATGATGAGTTATCCTAATTCTTCATTCTTCTATTGGCGTTAGCCATCTTTGAAGAGGAGTGAGGGAGTGTGAGAGTGAGAGTTCCCTGAAAGGGTTGTCGCAGACTGGGAGGGAAAGAGTAGAGTACGTAGTACTCTAATGTTGTAGAGAATATCTCGGTTTTTGGTTTTTTATACCTTTGTTTCCCACTGTTAATTATTCCAGAATTTTCTAGGAATATAAAAGACAATAAAGAAGACAAAGTGCGGAACGCACCCTCAATCTCTTAATCTCTCACTCCCTCCCTCTCTCCTTCATCTTCACCACCAGGATGAATCGTGATAATCTGACATTAAATCTTTGATTTCACGGTGATTTTGATAATCTCTTTCTAATTGTTCTAAATCTGTATCAAGTACCAAATTTTTCAACTCTTGAATAATTTCTTGCACATGGTTTTCATCGCTGACACCTGAATAGTAAATTTTGATGAATTTGTCAGCTTTTGTCATGAATTGCTCTAAATTAGTGACGAATAACTGCTCTGAATCAATTGCCTGAATCATGATTTTCCCCTATGAAATATTTGAAGCGATTTAGTATTCGTTTGGAAGCATAAGAACTTTCTCAACTAAGTACATTTTGATTTCACTTAGAGGAAAATCTGTGTATTCAATTTCTTGTCGTAATACTTCTTGATTCGTATCCCATTCGCAAATTAAAACACCGGAGCTATCTTCTACTTGTAAACGCCAAATCTGAAATTCTTTTAATCTAATATCTGAGAGGAATTGTTTTGTTTGATGTGAAGCAATAGTATCTATCAACCAGTAACTATTTGTTTCTGATGCTAGATGCTTTAATCCTTCTGTGTATTTTAAGCCTAACCAATGTTTGTAGAGAATGGTTGAGCCATGAAAGCACTTTAACTCTGCAATTAATCGTTGTGAAGTTTCCATTATCAGCTATTTAATTTTATAGTCTTCACAACTTCAACGGCGTGAGCCGTATATTACATTTACCGTGACAGAGGACGGGATGCAAAATGTAAGACACATCCCGTAAAGAAGGACAACATGGTATTGATTAACTAACCACATCAAAAGCGATCGCCATTGCTGCGAGTTTATTGGTATCGACTCCGCGTACTCCTGTTGGTAAGTTTACTCCTTCCACATTCAAACCACCACGGGTAGCAGCATCTAAGTCTGTAAGTAATTTGTCTGTTAAATCCAGAAATTCATCTTCTGTTGCTGGAAGTGCTGAACGTTTATGAATACCTCTCGTACGTGCTATTTCTTTAAGTACTCTCAGAGAATTTCGCAGTGGTTTTGTACTGGAAATAATTAATGCTTCTGTCATTCCAAATGGTTTACCAACTGTTAATTTGAATCCATCATTCTGACTAGGAATTATCCGTTTTTCACCTGCACTTAATAATGCTGCATCTTCAGAAACACCCCAGTCATTAGGAAATATTACCGCCATCTCACCTGCTGCATCAATGACTAAAATACTTATGTAAAGCGGTATAGATTCTTGATTTTCAAGCTCAAAAGCGACTTTAGTACCGATTGATAATTTAGGAATACCGTTTTCTGTAATCACTGCTGGTTTTACAGGTGTGGTTTGATTAGTTCCTTTTTCAATACCTCTAACTGGAAAGGTTTCGCTAATAACTTTTTGAGTATCAGCTATATTCATCGAAGCGGTAACTTTTAACTTTGAAGTATTAGTATTACCCAGCATTTGTTTAACAATTCGAGCTGCTAAAAGTGACTTAAATTTTGGTGTTAAACGTTTCACTGCTGCTGTAACTGTTTCTCCTGAATTTCCAAAAGACTTGGGAACAATTTCATCTAATGTTGGTAAAAATAACCCAAAACTACCCACTTCTGGAAGATTTTGTATGTTACGTTTTTGTAATTCTCCATGTCTTGCTCTCGTCATTACACCGAAAATATATTGCACTTCTTGCTTTCTCAAAGGTAAAGCAGATACGCGGTTAATTGATTGGAAGGCTTGTTTTGCTTGACCTTGAATGTTACTGTCAAAAGAATCATCCAGTCCGATATTTAACTTAATATTTGCGGGAATACCCCGAATTCTTTCTTGTAAAAGGGTTCCTGGTTTCAATTGTCTGGCTTTAATTAATCTACCTTTACCAACCAAACCTTGACGAGATTCTAATTTTACAAACCCTCTTTCTCCACCGTCAGCAACTGTGAAAATTGCATCTTTCTCAAATGCTTGAAGAGATTGAGAATCTATACCACCCAGCCATAATTCTACTCTATCGCCATTAACTTTAGTAATTACCGCTTCAGCGTAATTAGAATTAAAAGGAGTAAAGTAAAGTGGAGGATTAGGTTGCTTAGTATTTGTTTCTAACTCTGGGATTTGATTGTAACCTTTGCGGTCAGAATATATATTAGTACTGCGACTAACATCAACTACTATTCTTTTCACAGATTGATTTTGCGGTTGTTGCCAAAGATACTGAGTAAATAAATAAGTAAACGCACCCGCAGAAAAGTCATCGAAGGAAGCATCAAGGGCTAATTGTTCCGGTTTTGCGGAAGCTATCACAACTCCTTTAGCGATATTTTCACGGCGCAATCTGATAAACTCTTTACGAGGAAGGTTCAATCGTTTTAACCATTGGTTCTGATATTCGATTTCTTTGGGACTAATTTGTAATACTTGGCTGCTATTACGGGAACGAACCACAAAATTACCGCGTTTTGCACCCCCAGAATGGCAGCTATCCAAGACAACAGTGACATTATCTGTTTTCAATGCATACATAAGTAAAAACAGCGTGCGCCCCATAATATCTTGCACCACTTTACCATCGGAATTATATCCAGAATCGATAGGAATCAGTGTACTATTTTTTCCATAAGGGCTGTCTTTATCTGGGTCTTCAACTCGTCCACCATGACCCGAAAAGTGAAATACTACAGTATCTCCAGGTTTAGCTTGGTTGATTAAATGTTTTTCAAATGCAGTTAAAATACCTTGTCGTGTGGCTTGCGAATCTGTAAGAGTCAATATATCTTGGGGATTGAATCCGAAGCGGTGAGTCAATAATTGTTTTTGTAACATAACATCATTGACACAACCATTCAAAGCTCCAATATCCGCAGAGTAATCATTAATTCCCACTAATAATGCTAATTTACGCCCAGTATTTTGTGCGAGAGCTTTCGCGTATTTATCTCCCTGTTGAATGATATCCAACTGACTGATACCAATTGTGGTTAATGTTGAGCCAGCGAATTGTATAAAATGACGACGTTTCATAGGATTTTGGATTGTTGGGTTTTAGGTATTTGATTATTTATATATCTGGGAGTGGCAAGGGGTATGCAGTCTTATGATGTAAATCCCACCCCGAATTCCCTTTTGAAGGAAGCAGAATAGCTCAAAGTTAGATTGTCACTAAAACTGCATACCCAAAAATTACTGAGATATATATTATTTTGAACTATATATAGTAGTATAAACACGTATGAATAATCAAAGTAAACCTCAACAGGTAGGGCAAAGGCTTCCTATGTGGACTTCTCGCGCTGTAGCTTTATTTTTCTCTCTGCTTTTGTTATCGGAGTCAACAGTTGCAAATGTCAAGGGTTATGGGTTGGAAATAGCACAGCAACCAGTACCTGCTCCGTCAGTTCCCTTGAGTGCAGATAAGCAGCAGCGATATCAGGAGGGAGTTAAATTATTTCGAGAAGGGAAGGAGTTAGACAAAAAAGGAACTAAAGAAGGATATCAAGAGGCATTAGTAAAATATCAACAAGCGTTGAAAATTTATCAGGAATTAGGATTACGCAAAGAGGAAGCTTCAATATATATAACTATTGGTGGAGCATATGCTATTCGTTCAGAAAATATAGAAGCAATAAAGTATTTCAAAAAATCTCTCCATATTTCCCGTGAAGTGAAACAACCTTTGCTTGAAGCATTAGCATTAACTGGTATTGCTGGTTCTTATAACTTTATAGGTAAAGGTCGAGAAGCTCTCACTCTTTTGAAACAAGCAGAGTTAATTTCCCGAACAGAAAAAAGATTTGATATTTTAGCTATAGTTTTAGGACATATTAATAATATATACATTGAGCTAAGTGAGATACCAAAGACTATTGAGCCACTCAATCAATCACTGCACATTTACCGCGATATCTTAAAAGATGTGCCACGGCAAGCTATAGTTTTGAATAAACTTGGCGATAGCTATTCAAAGATGGGTCAGCCTAAAATTGCCTTAGAATACTATCAGCAAGCTCTAGAAATTCAGCAAAAAAGACAAGATTTATTAACCGACAAAGCAGATACATTAAGAGATATTGGTACCATCTATAGTAACTTAGGTGAATACGACAAGGCTCTTGAACACTTAAATATAGCCAGAGATATTCAACAAAAGCAAAGTTTATTAGTTGCTGAAGGTTCAACTCTTATTAGTATTGGGGAAGTATATAAATCACGAGGAAATTATCAAAAATCGATAGAAATTCGTCAACAGGCAATAGCTGTTTTCAGAAAAAGTGGTAACACAGCATTTGAAGCTATTAACGCAATATCGATTGCCAATATATACAAAAATTTTCTTGGTAATAATCAAAAAGCATTAGAGTTTGCGAATCAAGCAGTACAACTATCCAAAAATATTGGATATGAACTAACATACGCGAATTCTCTTAACGAAAAGGCTAATATTAATGCATCACAAGGAGATTTTCAGCAAGCCTTAGAAATTTATAAGCAAGCCTTAGAAGTTGCAATTTCCATCAGGAATCGTAACCTCGAAGCTCGGACTTTCACTAATATTGCATCTACTTATAAGCTATTAGGTGACTACGATTTAAGTATCCAAACTTACAAAAAAGCAAGGAATATATATCAACAAGTGCAAGATAATACATATAAACTTATGTTGATTTATCCTATGGCGGACTTATATATGACAAAAGGAGATTACCTAGAAGCTATTAATTATTATAATCAAGGTATCTCATTATCACGGAAACAGAATAATCATAAGTTTGAAATGCTTGGTCTTCAGGGATTAGCAAAAAGTTATGAGTTACAAAAGGATTTTCCTAATGCAATAAAAAATGCTGAATTTTTATTATCCTTATCTCAACAAAATGATGCTAAATATTTAGAAGCTAGCGCTTTCAACTTAATTGGAATTATCAATAAAACGAAGGGTGACTATAAACAATCATTAAATTACTATCAAAAGGCTCTATCACTATCTAAAATAATCAATGTCCCAAAATTACAAGCTCAGAGTTTAAATAATATTAGCATTATCCACAATCTACAAAAACAATACCAACAAGCAATAAATACACTCAACGAAGCTCTGAAATTACGACTGTCTTTAAAAGACAAAGCAGGTGAGGCTCAAGTAAAATATCAAATAGCTATCAATCAACGTAAACTAAAAAATCTAGAAACCGCACTTACTAACATTAACGAAGCAATAAAAATCGTCGAAAACATCCGCACTAACGTCCAAAATCGAGACTTACGTACATCCTACTTCGCCACAGTCCAAAACTACTACAAATTCAAAATCAACCTGTTGATGGAACTCCACAAAAAAGACCCATCAAAAGGATATAATGCCCAAGCAATTGAAACCAGTGAAGCATCCCGCGCTAGAGGACTTGTTGAACTTTTAACTGAAGCACGGTCTAATATTCGTAAAGGTGCAAATCCTGAACTTTTAGCTGAAGAAAAACGCTTACAGGATTTAATTAATGCGAAGGAAAAATTACGATTTGAGATTATTAGTAGTGAGAAGATAAGAAACCCAGTTTTCAAAGCTAATGCTGAAAAATTACAAACAGAAGTTGACGAACTCCTTAATCAACAAAAGCAATTAGAAACGAAAATTCGTCAAAGTAATCCCAAATACGCAGCGCTGAAATATCCCCAACCGCTGAAATTACAGCAAATTCAGCAACAACTTGATAAAGACACCCTACTGTTACAATATTCCTTGGGGAAAGAACGCAGTTTCTTATGGGTAGTATCTCCCAATTCCCTCGATACTTACGAATTACCCAAAAAGTCCGAGATTGAAAAAGCCAGCATTAATTTATTTTGTTTAATTAGTCAAAATAGTTCTAAACCACCTTCAGCGACTGGTAAAGAAAATCCTTGTGAAAATCGAAAAAACATCAAAACTCGCTACATTGATTTAGCAGCAGAAGAGTTAAGTAAACTTGTGCTTGCACCTGTTAAAAATAAGTTGGAGAAAAAGCGTTTGGTGGTTGTTGCTGATGGAGCTTTGCAGTATATTCCCTTTGCTGCGCTGGCTGATTTAACGGCTCAAACCCCTTCACAACAAAGCAAAGAGGATAAAAAGCGACTTGAGAACAAACCAAAAAATAACAGAGGTGGTGGTTTAATTCCCGAAGCAGATAATTTCTCATCAGGGAAAAACTTTAACTACCAACCACTATTTATCAACCACGAAATTGTTAACCTACCCTCAGCATCAGCGATCGCAATCCAACGTCAAGAAGACCGCAAAAAGGCACCGAAAACTTTAGCTATCCTCGCTGATCCGGTATACAGCAATAATGATAGTCGAGTAGTTGAACAAGCCCAAAATAAACAGTTAAATAAACAAAATTCCCTTGGTATAGAATTAGAACGCTCTGCTCTCAAACGTTCTGCTGATGTTCTCAACCGCAAAGGCTGGATACGACTACCAGGTACACGTAAAGAAGCCGATACACTTTTACAACTCGTACCAGAAGCAAACCGTCTGCAAGTTTTTGATTTTGACGCTAACTATAATTGGGCTACTAGTAACGCTCTCAATCAATACCGTATTTTACACTTTGCAACCCACGGCTTTGTTAACGATGAAAATCCAGAGTTATCGGGTATTGTCCTTTCTCTGGTAGATAAACAAGGTAAAGATATTCGGGGATATCTGCGTCTAGGGGACTTATTTAACCTCGATTATCCCGCAGATTTAATTGTTCTGAGTGCTTGTGAAACAGGATTAGGGAAGGATATTCAAGGAGAAGGTCTAGTAGGCTTGACGAGAGGATTAATGTATGCGGGTGGTGAACGGTTGGTAGTGTCGCTATGGCAGGTTAGTGATGAAGGTACAGCAGTATTTATGCAGGAATTTTATAAGCAAATGTTGCAGAACGACAAGTCAGCAAATGAAGCATTGAGAGCTACACAACTGAAGATGTGGAAAGATGAAAAATGGCGCAATCCTAATTATTGGGCGGCTTTTACATTTTTAGGTGAGTGGCGATAATACAAACTGATTAACCTACAAATTAAAATAGACATAGCAGTGCTATGTCTTTACATCAATAGACATCTCCAACAATTAAATATGTGCGTCCTAAAATCCCTGTAAAGACGTTCCATGGAACGTCTCTACATTCTTTTCTGGAGATGTCTAATATTCTTTATCTGCGATTGTCTCTTAATTTACACAACTGCAAAGGTAAATCTTTGATTAACTGCGATAATTCGGGTGAGGGGTTGGGAACGGAATAGGCTTGTTGCAATGCATCTGACCACAATCCTCTTTGAGTAAAGTACTTGGCTTTAGTAAGTGCTATTTTCTCTGCATCTGCACCTCTATTCTTCTGCAATCTCTCCAAGAGTTTCAATTCTGCACTGACACGGTTTCGCTGTGGTGCTTCCATTATTTTAAAGGGAACAAACATGGTATAAGAATCGCTTTCAAGTTCACTTAAGAAGATTAACCATCTATATGTTTTACCTGGTTCTAATGGTTTACCTGTATAATTTGCATTCTGGCTTCCGGTGACAATTTGAGTTTTTAAATATTCTTTATTACCTGAACCTCCTACTGCTATTTTGCTAATATCACCCTTCCATAGGAAGAATGGTTTGGTGTTCCAGATAATTCTAGTTTGAGAAGCTGCATCTGGAGAAATTAAACATAATCCTTTTAGAGGACGGGAAACTTTCGGATCTTCTTCTCTAGGGGGTTTTCTTCGGAAAATATTCCGCCAAGATAAAGCTTGTTGTGGTAGCTGTGCTTCTGTAGCAAGTGTAGGCTGTAAAAAACTACTGATAGCTATGATTGAAATTGACAAGTTAGTCAAAAATAAATTTAATTTATTCATTTTTGTATTTAGATAAACTATTTATAACGTAAAACCAAAAAGTTATTGATGGTAGAAACCAAGGAAGAAGCAACCCTAATTGTGATATATAAATTTGTAAACTCACGATTCCATAAGTGATAGTTAGGAATCCAAATCCAAGTAACCATAATTTTTGGTTATTATTATCAAAATGTATATAATACGAAGATACTTTTCCTAAAATAATTGCAGTAAAAATCATCCAAATATCGGGAATTGGTATCACTAATCTATTATTCAATAAGTGATGCACTAGATACGCATGAACTTCGCTACCTATCATTATGGTGCTATTATTTTCAGGATTTTGTAATTTATTCCAGTAAGCAAAAGCAGGTGGTAATTTGTTATTATCTTGTCCATTTTGAGATAGTCCAGCTTCACCATATCCCCCTGGTGCAATAATAACTATTTTATTTTTAAAGTCATATTTATCATTTGAATTTTCTAATAGTTCCCATGCAGCAATTGAACGATATACTTGTGAGGGAGGAATCGAATAATCCATAATTGGATGTAACCACATTTGACCTAACCAATAACTTAATGCGGTTACTTTTTTGGTTCTATTTCTTGGTATATCTAAAATTTTATTTTGATTACTCTTAGTTTTTTGAAGATAATTATATATGCTTTGTTCAAGATTTCTCTGACTATTTAATTTTGGTCGTGGTGGATTTGGGAACTGCTGTAATTGATGGGATAAAGTTAATAAGTAAGCAAATCGTTTAATATCTGAATCTTCATCGAATACAGGTAAAACTGGTATATACCCATCTATAGTCTTGATTTCTCCATGTAAACTCCAGTTAGGGTTAGCAATTTTAGGCAATGTCTCTAACTTTTGACCTCTTTTATCAAAAGTAGTGGGAAAAGTAAAGTAAGTGGGATTATCTGATTTTTTTATTGCATTAGAAATAGATTTTACTAATATTTCATCTTTTTTACCATGATTTCTATCTAAGAGATAATCAATTCCTACTATATTTGCATTTGACTGTGTGAGTTTATCTACTAATAATGCAATATACTCGCGATTCATCGGTCTAGGATTGGGAATCGGAAGAGGGGATTTTTGAATTGATTTATTATCAATTTGTAGTAAAACAACTTCAGGTTTTGCTCGCGTATCTATTTGATTAGTTCCTTGTCGATAAATAGCTTGTAATAATAACCTTTGCTGTAGTAAAAAATCTTGGACTGGATGTAATAAACTAATTGATGCTAAAGCTGATATTGTAACTACTTCTAATGTTGTTGGTTTGAGTTTTTTGATAAATTCTTTAAATCCAAAAGGTTGGATACGAAATAAAGGTGCTGCTGGATGACAAAATAGAGAAGGGATAAGGTAGGAACTGGGATATGTAACGTTTTTATCTAACTTTAAATATTGAGTCGCTGATAGCAGACATTCTTGAATATCCTTATACTCTGCCAAAGCTTGGGTAAACTTTACCAGAAACTTAGCCGCCACCTGATTATGAATTTTTTCTCGCATGATTGCAACTTGACTGATACCTAAATCAATCAGCTTATTTGCAATACTCAAACCACTACAAGAGTTAAATACTGCGACCTGCAAACCATTCTCCTTCGCAGTGGTTAACGGTCGTTCCAACTCACTCATGGATATGTAATTATTGGGAGCGATCGCAATCTTTCCTCCGGTTAAATTCGTCTCATCGCTATGTCCTGCGAAAAACAGAATATCCCAACCTTGTTTAGCAGTCAGATTTGTAATAATTTTTTGCTTAAACTTATTAATATCCTTTTCTTCTTTCCAATCAATAAACTTAATATCAATAATCTTTTTCAGAGACTTGGATTCTAAAAACTTTTTCTCTTCCTGAAAGTTTAAGTTAGTATCATCACCAAAAATCACTAATAACCTAGCTTTACGATTAATGACTGCATTTGATGTTGTCTGAATAATATTATTCGGTTGACGAACGATACGAATGTTATCAGATGTAAATTCCTTACCTATTTCCCAAGCTTCCCAGGGTAAGCGTTCTAGTTCCAATAAATTACAGTTAATAAAAATATTAACCCGATTATTTAAATCCTTTTCTCTAATAACTTCCTTTTCTGCTTCCCTACTCAATCTACCAATGGTGGAACGTATTTCTGATAGCTTTGGACTAAGTAACCATTGATGAAACTCATACAACAGTTTAGCTTCTGCTTGAATTAGTTTATCGTGCCAATCAGTAGGGGGAGGAGTAATTGTACCTTGATTTGTAACCTTACCTCGAAATTCTGTACTGTAGAACTTGATATAAGTTCTTTGCCATTGTTGGTACAACAAAAGAATATTATTGGGAAAATCAACTTCCGCTGGAATTTGTTGTCCCTCCCCCCACGAAAGCTCAAACAAACAGGTTTTCTCAACCTTCTGAATTTTTAGATATACATTAATCATCGGTTCTTTGCTAACTAAAGATAGAATACACTAGACATCTCCAACAATTAAACATGTGCGTCGTAGAACCCTTGTAGAGACGTTCCATGGAACGTCTCTACATTCTTTTCTGGAGATGTCTATTGGAAGCTTTAGGAAATCTGCGTTTGATAGCACGAGCTAAACTAGAATAATTTTTAAGCAGGTCTGGTGTAGAAAGTTTGAATGTATTTTGGAAATGACTGCGCAATACACCCAACTCGTTTGCATCTATACGGGTATTTGCATCACCGTCACCTCTACTAGAAAAGTCCCAACCATATTTTTCATTTGGTAACCTATCTTTCAGATTCTCGGAATTGTAGAGATTGGCTTTTAATTCTGGATGATCCCACTGAATGATACTATCAATTACTGCTATTACAACTGGTTTCTTATTCTTACTTTTATTGTTATTTTTAGTCTGATTCCAAGCTTCCGTTGCACGAACATCAGTACGGGGTAGAAAACGACCGCGCCGGGGAGTACTATTAAGATGCCATTGTAAGGGTAGTAAAGAGGTTTTCCGGGGAGTATTTTTGGGTTGGGGGAGAGATGCAAGTATATTCTGTAACTTAGATTCAGGATTGGGGGTTTCTGTTAAAGAGTTAATTGAAGAATTAGCAATAGACATCTCCGAAAAGAAACAAAGTGTTACTATAACTACATTTCAGACTGC
>ERZ1740062.57-NODE-57-length-83467-cov-6.907280_pt1 | contig 83467 bp, 77 predicted proteins | sample MGYA00581741_ERZ1740062 | MGnify/ENA primary metagenome ERZ1740062 (study PRJEB43018, sample SAMN04849747) | marine metagenome | isolation source: floating plastic debris | place: Pacific Ocean | collected 2008-09-01 | study: EMG produced TPA metagenomics assembly...
GCCGGTGCGCTCGAAGGTCAGGAGGTATTTGGTCAGCGTCCAGCCCTTGTTTTCCTCGCCGACGATGTTCTCCAGCGGCACGCGGACATCGGTCAGGAAAACCTCGTTGACTTCGTGCTCGCCTTCCAGCGTGTAGATCGGACGGACCTCGACGCCCGGCAGGTTCATCGGGACCAGAATGAAGCTGATGCCTTCCTGCGGTTTGCGCGCCTCGGGATCGGTCCGGCAGAGGCAGAAGATATGGTCCGCGAAGTGCGCGAAGGTCGTCCAGGTCTTCTGGCCGTTGATCACCCATTCGTCGCCGTCCTTGACCGCCTTGGTCTTGAGCGAGGCGAGGTCCGATCCCGCACCCGGTTCCGAGTAGCCCTGGCACCAGAAGTCGTCATCGTTCAGGATGCGCGGCAGGTAGTGGTCCTTCTGCTCCTGGCTGCCGTACTTGATCAGCACCGGTCCGAGCATGTTGAGACCGAAGGGCGATACCCGGGGCGCCCCGGCGCGCACGACTTCCTCGTCGAAGATGCTTTTCTGCGCCGCCGACCAGCCGGTTCCGCCGTACTCGACCGGCCACATCTGAGCGAGCCAGCCCCTCGAGCGCAGCATGGCATGCCATTCCAGATAGTCTTCGCGGGTCAGGCGTTTGCCCTGCTTGACCTTGTCCGACAGGGCCGGGCGAAGTTCGTTGGCCAGCCATTGCCTGACCTCTGTCTGAAACGCGAGTTCGTCTTCCGAGTAGCTCAGGTCCATGACCGCCTCCCTATAGCGCGTCTGCGGTGCCCCAGATTGTCGTCACCTGCGAGGATAGCACCCCGCCATTTCCATGTGCCAGACTTACCGTTGCGTCAGGTATCTGCAAGCCCGGTGCGGCGCCGCGACACTGGCGGATCGCCTCGATCAGCACGAAAAGGCCGTACATGCCGGGGTGCACGCATGACAGCCCGCCACCGTTCGTGTTGACCGGCAGTCCGCCGCCCGGCGCGATATGGCCGCTGCCGACGAAGTCCTTGCCCTCGCCCTTCTCGCAGAAGCCGAGATCTTCGAGGAACAGGATCGTGTTGATGGTGAACGCATCGTAGAGCTGCACCGTGTTCATGTCGCCCGGCTCCAGGCCCGCCATGGCGAACGCCCGTTGTCCTGCCTGCACGGCGCATGTCGTCGTGAGATCCGGCATTTCCGAGATCATACGGTGATCGTGCGCCATTCCGGCGCCAAGCAGGTAGACCGGTTTGGCGTGGTCGGCCGCCCGGTCCGCCCGGACCATGACGAGCGCGCCGCCGCCATCGGTCACGAGACAGCAATCGAGCTTGCCGAGCGGGTCCGAGATCATCCGCGCGCCCAGGACATCATCAACCGTGATCGGGTCGCGGGTGAAGGCTTCGGGATTGTGGCCGGCCCAGCCGCGTGCCGCGACGGCGACCTCGGCCAGGTGTTCGCGGGTCGCCCCGAACTCGTGCATGTACCGCGCCGCCGCCAGCGCATAGGCGTTGATCGGCAGGCGGACATCGTATTGCGCCTCGAAAGGCACGGGCTCGGACGCCGAACGGAAGCCGCCCTGGGTGCGCTGGTTCGAGCCATAGGCGATCAGTGCGACGTCGATCAGTCCGGCTTCGAGATGCACGGCCGCATCGAGGACGTGGGACATGAACGAGGAGCCGCCGATGTTGGAACCGGAGGAGTATTTCGGCACGATGCCCAGATGCTCGGCCAGCGACATCGACGGCATGGCGTGGACGGCGGTCGCGGCCCAGACGCCATCGACATCGGCGATCGTCAGCCCCGCGTCGGCCAATGCGAGGCGCGCGTTCTGGCCCATGATCTCGAGCGAGCTCCATCCCGGTTGCTCGCCGCAGCCCCAGGCCGCCGCCCCGATGCACGCGGTCCTGCCGCGCAGATGTGCCATGTCCGATGCCATCACGCGGCCTCCCACACGACGGCGGGCTCGCCGTTCAGCTCTTCGATCTTCGCCCGTACTTTCAGGCCGATCGAGACATCCTCGGGTGTCATCCCGACAACGCGGGACAGCATCCGAACCCCTTCGTCCAGGTCGATCAGGCAGACGTTGAAGGTACCGCCCTTTTCGGGCGAGCGGCGGTTCACGGTGGTCGAATACACGGTGCCGGTTCCCTTGGCCTCGACCCATTCCAGGTCGTCCTCGCCGGTGCCCGGAATGAAGGGGCGCGGATAGAACACGAATGCCCCGGTCGACGCCGAGCGCAGGATCATGAACTTGCCGTCTGCGAGGTGTTGCTTGAACTGCGCTTCCGGTCCCATCGGTCCTCCCACACGCGCGGCTGATCCGCTGTATCTTCGTTGGAGGCCCATGCATGAGACTGCGGCGCGGCCGCGTCCAGTCCCGGGGCGTGAAAATCACGGACGCGGTAAAACCCGGTGGAGCCCGCGCCCGCCCGGTCCCGGGAGCTACCAGATCTGCTTGGTCTGGCCGCCCCAGTTGCCGTAGAATGACCATGCGTTGCTGCTGTCCTTCACGCCGAACACGGCACCGAAACCGGCGTTCGCGCGGATCAGATACTGCTCGGGCGTCACAACCTCGATCTTCGCGCCGGAAAGCTGTTCGTCATCGATCAGCGCAGCACCGAGGTTTCCGTAGAATTGATCGTAGGCAATCGACTGGTCCGAGGCGACCTGCTTGTTGATGTCAGTCACCAGTTCCGGCTTGAACTTGACGCCCTGTTCTTTCAGTTCCTTCATCCGTTCGGTAACGCGCGCGCCGCCTTTGACCGCGATATCTTCCAACCGGTCGGACTTCATGTTGGCATGGGCAACGATCGGGGCATTCGCCGTACCGCCAAAGAACACTCCGCAGCCGTTGATCGTATAGGTGAAGAAGTATTCGTGATCCCCGCCGAGGGCGCCGATGTAGACTTTGCCCTCTCCCCACGGCAGCCAATAGCAATTCTTGGTGCCGGCGGTCTTGACCGTGATCTTCTGCGTCTTTCCCTGCAACCCGCCAATTTCGGCGACGGCGGTGGTGACGGCGTTCTTGTAGCACTTGATCGTGTCGGTATGCGTCTTCGACTTGGTTGGGGTGATGACGGTCGAGTCGATCGACATCTCGACATCGCCGGTGGTCGCCCCGTTGGGACCGGTGATCTGAAGATCGCTGCGGATAGCCGTTGGTTTGGTCTTGAAGTCGGTGAGTTTCATTCATTCGCTCCTGAAATGCTGTCTGATGCTTCAATCGCGGCGGCCGCACGGCGGCAGGACGGGAAAACAATCAAGTCAATAAATCGCACAAACCGAGACGGACGCGCGCCGCGGCAGCATGCGGGTTTCGGTGCGGATTCGCAAAGGGAAACGGAAAGCGAAATTGCTATCCATTCAGACCTGGTCCGACCCGCGGCCGGGCACTGCAAGAGCATCCGGAAATCGCGCGCTAAGGGCGCGCGACGCCTTAAGGAGACGCACCTGCGCGCCTTCGCGGCGGCGCATGCTGCGTTGTGCCTCGGGGCGACGCGGTGCCGAGGTGGCTCTCAAGCGTGGACACCGCCCAGGCGAGGCATCCGGATTTCACGACGTCGCGCGTTGCCGCAACGGTGAGCATCGGACGTGCGGGGAGAAAGCCACCGTCTGTTGAACGCAGCGCGCGCACCAGGATTGGCCTGATCTCGTCGCATTGATCGGCAGACAGGCTTCGCAGAGCCTGCGGTCCCGGAAAGAAGCTCTCGGTCGGCGCGCCTTCGGCGAAGATCACGGCGTGATGCTCCAACAGCAGGTGATAGTATGTGATGTGGCGGCGCCCGCGCATGCGCCGGATGCCGTCAAGTCCGGTCAGACCTTTGGCTGGCGCGAGCATCCCACGGTCCCCGTCCGGTATCAGCATGCGATGCTGCGGCGAGACGACCAGATCACGGTAAGGGAGCCCTTCCCCCAAGGCGCCCTTGGCAATCAGGATCGGCTTGTGCCGGTGGTCATCGCGCGTCCAGTGATGCTCGGTCCGGCGGATCCATTGAATCGGCTGTGCGCCCCGATCCGCCGTCACAACCAGATCGCCGACGCGGAGTTGCTCCACGGGATTTGTTCCCCCAGGCGTCTGGAGTCTGGTACCGGCGCCGAAGCAAATGACCGTGCCATAGGCAACCGTGCTGGTGCCCGCGCCGCCGACATTGTCGGCAGGATCGCCGTCCAGTCCGCTGTCGATCGTGAAGACCTCGCCCGGCGCGGGCGCATCCCCGAATTCATAAGCGACGCCGACATTGTCGGACCCGATGCGGACGATGTACACCTTGGTTCCGGAGGCGTCGGAAAGCGAAAACTCGTTCTGCACGACCGACCCTGCCGGATAGGTCGTTCCGTTAATCGTGATCGGCGCCGTGAGGGTCTGCGATCCGCCGGTTTCGACGTAGGCGTCTTCGAAATCGCCGTCATCGTCAGCGATTTCGATTGCGGTCGGGCTGCCCCCTGAAAAGGTGAAGGTTTCGCCGACCCAGGACTGATTGCCGGAGTCGAAGACTGGGCTGACGGGATCGTTCGGATGCGTCGCCGTCTGACGTTCGGAGGCCGACAGGCTGGAGGTATACAAAGACCAGCCGTAAATCTGCATCGACGGCATTTCTACACCACGGTTGCAAAGACCCTGCAACCGTAAAGAAATGCGACAAACGCAAGGTTAATCGCTCAGGCGGGCGTGCGTCTGCGGCCTATGCCATTGCCGCTGTGACGAGAGCTACTCCGCAGTCACTCCGCCGCTGCGCGCACCGTCGACAGCCCCAGCCGCGCGCGTGCGGCGAGATACTCGCTTTCCAGCCGGTCGACCATGGCGGCGGTCGACGTGATCTCTTTGATCGCGTTGATGCCCTGGCCAGAGCCCCAGATTTCCTTCCAGCTTTTCGGCTTCGACGAGCCCGAGGAGAAGTCCATCTTGGTCGGATCGCTTTCAGGCAGGTTTTCGGGATCCATGCCTGCCCGCGCGATCGAGGGTTTCAGGTAGTTGCCCCATACGCCGGTGAACAGACTGGAATAGATGATGTCCTTTGAGGTGCAATCGACCAGCATCTGTTTGTATTCAGGGTGGGCGTTGGCTTCTTCTGTCGCGATGAAGGCAGTCCCGATATAGGCGAGGTCGGCGCCCATCGCCTCGGCCGCCAGCACACCGTCGCCGGTCGCGATCGAGCCCGAGCAAAGCAGCGGGCCGTCGAACCATTCGCGGATTTCCTGGATCAGCGCGAAGGGCGAGGTCGAGCCCGCGTGGCCGCCCGCGCCCGCCGCGACCGCGACAAGACCGTCGGCGCCTTTCGAGATCGCTTTCTTCGCGAAGTCGTTGTTGATGATGTCGTGCAGGCAGATCCCGCCATAGGAGTGCGCGGCCTGGTAGATCTCCTCGCGCGCGCCGAGCGAGGTGACGTAGATCGGCACCTCGTGCTTGACGCAGATCTCCATGTCGCGTTGCAACCGCGCGTTCGAGCGGTGGACGATCTGATTGACCGCATAGGGTGCCGCCGGGTTGTCAGGGTTCGCCTGGTTGTGGCGGTCAAGCTCTTCCTTGATCAGCGTCAGCCAGGCGTCCCGCAGCGGCGGTTCGCCCTCGGCCTCGCGCGCATTGAGCGCCGGGAAACAGCCGACGATCCCGGCCTTGCACTGGGCGATGACCAGTTCGGGGTGCTGGATGATGAACAGGGGCGCGCCGAACGCGGGAATGCGCAGGTTCTGCAGGATGGGCGGCAGGGCCATGGGGACCTCTCAGCGTTTCACGATCAGGGCGTCCAGCGCGAGGCAGCCGTCTGGCATGGCGCGGACCGGGTTCATCTCGACGCTCTCTATGGCAGGCCCATGTGCCGCTGCAAAGACCGAGAGCCGGGATAACGTCGCGGCAAGAGCATCAATATCGGCAGGTGGATTGCCGCGCGCGCCTTTCAAGAGCGCCATGCCCTTGAGTTCATGCAGCATCTCTTCGGCCACCTCCTCGGAGACCGGGGCCTTGCGGAAAGTCACATCGCCGAAGATTTCGGTGAAGACGCCGCCAAGGCCCGCCATGACGACCGGGCCGAAGACCGGATCGAGTTTGGCGCCGAGGATCATCTCGACCCCGCCGGTGACCATGGGCGAGACCAGCACGCCGTCGATATGGGCATCGGGGCTGTGGTGCGAGACGTTGGCCATGATGGTGTTGTAGGTCTGGGCGGCAAGATCCTCGGTGACATGGAGGACCACGCCCCCGGCTTCGGTCTTGTGCTGGATATCGGGCGAGGCGATCTTCATCGCCGCCGGACCGTGCAGCGCCATGACGGCCTCGTGCGCCTGGATGGCGGTCTTGACAAGCACGTCCTCGACCATCGGCAGACCGGCTTTGGCCAGGATCTCCTTCGCCTCGTGCTCGCCGAGTGGGCCGTCCGGCAGGGACGGCATCTCGGGCAGTGCCGGTTGGCTTCTGGGTGCGCGGTTGAATTGCGCCCCGAAGAACATCGCCGCCGCCATCGCCTGCACGGCCCGCGAGGGGTCTTCGAAACAGGGGAGGTTGGCGTCCTCGTACTGTTTGACGATCTCCTCGGGTCCGATCAGCGACTGGATCGACAGCAGGTTGTCCCGACCCTCTAACGCATTGGTGATCCGGGTGATGAACTCGCCGGAGAGGTTCGGGTTTGCAGCGACCGTGGTCCAGAAGCCGACCAGCCCGTCATAGCCGCCCTTGTCGAGCATCAGTGCCGTGAAACGGTCGATCAGGCTGAGATCATTGAAGAACTGCGCGGTCACGTCGACCGGGTTGCGCGGCCCGGCGAATGGCACGACCTCTTTGATTGCTGCCTGGGCGTCCTCGGGCATCGGGGACACATCGAGCCCGCAGGCCTCGGCCGCATCGGCCATCAGGACCCCGCCGCCACCCGAGATCGTGACCAGGCCGACCTTCTTGCCAGCCGGATAGATCCGGGGTTTCAACGCGATCGCGGCATCCAGCATCTCTTCGGTCGAGCCGCAGCGTAGCGCACCGCCTTCGCGCAGGATGGCGTCATAGACAGCATCTTCTCCGGCGAGCGAGGCCGTGTGCGACGAGGCCGCGTGCGCGCCGACCTCGGACTGGCCGACCTTCATGATCAGGACCGGCTTGCGGTTCGTGCGCGCGACGTCGAGCGCGTCGATCAGGGCGTCGCCGTCCTTGATGGATTCGACATAGGCCATGATCGTGTGGACATCGTCGGCCTCGGCCATCATGCGGATCGCCTCGGCGGTGTGCACGTCTGCCTCGTTGCCCGAGGTGATCCAGTAGTTGATGCCGAGCCGGCTGCGCCGTGCGACGAAATAGAGGTGCGAACCGTAGGCACCGGATTGCGAGGCGAGGCCGATATTGCCCTCGATCGGTGGGGCGTATTCCAGCGACGAGGTGAAGGTCGGGTAGAACCGGTGGGCGTGGTTGAACAGGCCCAGGCAGTTCGGCCCGACAATGCGGGTGTGCGAGCCACGGATGATCTCGGCCATCTCAGCCTGCCAGGCAGCGCCCTGCTCGCCTGCCTCGGCGAAGCCGGAGGAGAAGATCATCACGGTCTTCGTGCCCTTGGCGACCGCCTGCCGGATCACGTCGTTCACGGCGGGCGCGGGCACGGCGATCAGGACGAAGTCGACCGGGCCGGGGATGTCCGACAGGGTCGGGTAGGCCTTCACGCCCTGTACGATGTCACGGTTCGGGTTGACCGGGTAGACCTCGCCCTCGAACCCGTAATGCAGGAAATAGTTCAGCGGGCGCCCGCCGATGCGCGCGGGATTGTCCGAGGCACCGACAACGGCGACGTGGCGCGGCGTGAGGATATGGTCGAGCGTCGTCATCTTGATCTCCGTAGCGTGCGCAATGCGCACCCTACACGGTTGCAACAGGAGTGACAGGCGAGCCGACCGCGCCGGGCAGCCGCAGCGGTGGCGCGGTCAGCAGGCAACGATTGCGTCCGGTCTCGGCGAAGAATGCCGCCAGGTCGCCCAGCCACCAGATCTCGGCCAGCGGAATGCCGAGCTTGAACAGGCAGAGCTCGTGGATCGGCAGCATGGCGCGCTTGCCATCGCCGGTGCGGGACGGCGCGCGTTCGACCGCGTAGTTGTCGGCAATCAGCGCCACGAGACCCGAGTCGCGGATCCAGTCCTGCAATACCGGGTCGCGGCCTTCCAGTGCGGTGCACGTGCCGTGGAGCATCTGGTGGGTCGGGTTGCCGCCAGCCTCGAGGATCTTGCCAGTCCAGCCGGTGTGGAACATCACCATGTCGCCCTGCTCTACTTCGACGCCCTGCGCGGTCATCGCCTCGGACAGCATTGCGTAGTCGACATCGAGATGCGCGTCGCCGAAGGCTCTCGCAAGATCGATCATCACCGCACGGCCCTGCACACAGGTCTCGGCGATGGTCTGGACGCCGAGTTTCTTCGCCTCGGTCGCGGTCATGTCCCCGCATTCGTCGCAGGGTGCCGCGACCAGATCCTCGCCGCCGCGCCAGCCATTGTAGAAGACCGGCTCGGGCGCACCGTCGCCGTCCGCATCGAACATGCCGCCGACATGGGCGAGCGCATCCCACTGGGTCGAATACTGCATGGTCAGCATGACCCGGTCGTCGTTCACGACGTCCGTGTAGTCCGGCCCGATCTGCTCCAGCGGCAGCAGGAACCGGTCCAGCCCATCCGACGTCGTCGCATAACGCTGCGGCGGATGGCGCGCGGGGTGCAGCACGTTGCCCCCCGGCAGGTCGAGCGGCATCGAGAGGCAGAAGGTCCGGCCTTCCCGCACTTCAGCAATGCCCTTCTTCACCTGTTCGGGCCCAAGCCAGTTCAGACGCCCGATCTGATCATCGGCGCCAAAATCACCCCAGTTTGAGCCTTCCGGCCGGTTGGTCCAGCGCATGTCCTGTGGATCTCCGTCAGTTCGGGGTGTGGATCGGCAGGCCCAACATCGCCCGGCGCTTGAGCCAGAGCGTGGGTCGATAACGGTCCTCGCCCGTGATCTGTTGCAGGGCATTCAGCACGTTGAGACAGGTGGGAACGCCGAGCTGTTCCGTCATCGCGATAGAGCCGTGCGGGTAGTTCAGGCCCAGTTGCATGGCCGTATCGATGTCGGCGGGCGATGCGAGGCCAATTTCAGCCATGTAGCAACCGAGGTTCGCGACCATCGCCACCATGCGCTGCCCGACGAAGCCCGGCGAGTCGGTGATCCAGGTGACCGACCGGCCCGAGGCACTGATCGCAGCCGCGACGCCCGACAGGAACGCGCGATCCGCCCCCGGCGCGGTCATCATCGTGATGCGCTGGGTGGTGTTCCCGGAAAGATCGAGCGCTGCGAAGTGGCGCGGATCGGCCTGAACCTGCGCACAGACCGAGGATGCGTCGAGCCCGGCGGGCGCGGCCAGCACCGGCCCTTCGGTCCCAACAGTCAGGCCAATCTCCTCGCAGAATGCCTTGAGGTCCGGGTTCGGACCGGCGACCCGCACGGCGTTCACCGGATCGGCAGAGGTCTGATAGTCGGCGCTGGGGCGCTCACCCGGTTTGCCGTTCTCGTAGGTGTACCAGCCGCGCCCCGTCTTGCGGCCGAACATGCCCGCATCGAACATCGCCATGTGGTTGGCCGAGGTCTTGAGCCGCGGGTCCTGATTGTAGCCGTTGTAGACGATCTGGCTGACCGGGTAGTTCACGTCGATGCCGGTGAGGTCCATGAGCTCGAACGGTCCCATGCGGAAGCCCCAGCAATCGCGCATGATGGCGTCGACCTGAGCAGGCGTCGCAACGCCTTCATGGACGATCCGCAACGCTTCGGTCGTGTAGGCGCGTCCGCCCATGTTCACGAGGAAGCCGGGCGAGTCCTTTACCTCGACCGGCGTGCGGGTCATCCGGCGGCCCAGTGCCATCAGCGTCGAGATGGTCTCGTCCGAGGTTTCCGCCGCGCGGATCACCTCGACCAGTTTCATCAGCGGCACCGGATTGAAGAAGTGCAGACCGGCCACGCGGTCGCGATGCTCGCAGACCCGCGCGATCGAGGCGAGCGGGATGGACGAGGTGTTCGAAGCCAGGATGCAGTCGGGCCGGACGGCGCCTTCAAGGTCCTTGAACAGCGAATGCTTGACGTCGAGATCCTCGAAGACCGCTTCGACCACGCAGTCGGCCTGGGCCATGTCTGCGATACCGGAGGCCGGCACCAGCAGATCGATGGCGGCCTGGGCGTCGGCCTCGCCCATGCGACCCTTCTCGACCAGGCGGTTCAACCGACCGGCGATGGCATCCTTGGCAGCCACCGCCCCACCGTCGCGGGCATCGAACAACACGACCTTCATGCCGCCTTGCACCGAGACCTGGGCAATGCCCTGCCCCATGGCGCCGCATCCGGCGACGCCAATTACGTAGTCAGGTGCCTCGGCCGGTTTCATCCAGGTTCTCCGCTTCATTGCCTGTCAGGTGCGGCAGGCACTGTAGCGGTGCGGATCGCGATTGGAACCGTGCGGCGCATCCCCGACATGATCATGCCGGGGTGCCCGTTCGGTTCAGCTTACCAGGCGCGGACCCGGTGGCAGGCGCGGGTCGTCGCCCGGCCCGTGGGATTCGAGCTGGTGCAGATCGGAGATGTCGACCTTCTCGGCCCAATCCAGTGCAGTAATCTGTGCCGCCTCGGACAGGCCGAGCAGCGACGAGCCGAGGCCCTTCTGAAGCCGTGCGATCAGCGTCGAGGCGCCCATCATCCGGTAGCCGACCAGAGGCCGTCCACTCAGAGCCGCGTCGAATTCGTGAATGCGCTCTTCGGCGAGTTCGCGGAACTTGAGGATCGCCTCTTCCTTGTTCTGCGCCACCGAATGGCGGGCTTTGGCGACGAAATTGGCCACCGCCGCGTTCTGGCGCAGAGCATTGTCGAAATCCCAGAGCGGACCCTGATAGGCCGTGCCCGCGAATTCCGTCGTGGTTGGCACCGCGACGGTGCCGCGCGCCAGATCCATCACCATCACATCGAGCTTCGAGCCCGCGGGCCGCACGAGGACACGGTCATAATCTCCGGAGATTTCGAGGAAATCCGGCGTTCCGATCGTGCGGCAGACGGTGAGCGCCTTTTCCAGGCTGGCGACGGTGTCCGTGGTGATCAGGCGTTCCTGTTCGAGATTGCCGTCCTCGGACATCCAGGCGCCCATCCGGACGCGCATCTGCGGTTCGGGTCCCAGGGCAAGCTCTGCCGCCAGCGCGAGCGCATCCGGCACGGATTCGAGATGGCGCATCGGGTACGGCGTCCAGCTTCGGCCACTGGACACGTCGCGAATACGGGTCTCGACCGCCGCCATTGGCAGGCCGACCCCATGCACAGCGGCCAGGTAGTTCGACAGTCGCTGGTCGAATTCTGTCAGGACATTCTTCGAGACCTTGTGGAGCACGATGAAATTGCGCCCATCAAAGGTGATGTCGTGTGCCATCCCGAACAGACCAATGCGTTCTGTGCTCGGATCGACAACCGATTCGAAAAACTCTTCTTCATCTGTAGTCATACTCGCCGGTGCTCCCCTACCCGGTCCGTCTGGATCCCGTCCTCACAGCCAAATCGTCCGCCAACGTCTTCTAAAACACCAGAGGATTCTCGGAATCCCGGGTGGTTTTCTCGTTTTCGATCGATTGCCGCGAGAAAAGCGCTCCATTCGATGTCGTCGTTTACCATTTTCGGCAACAGGTTTGGCAAGATTGTGACCGTTCTGCGAATCCAATGGCCAAGATTAGAGCCTCGGGTTCAGGGTTATTCGGGACCCGCCTGGCCCGTCCGCAAGTCTTGGTGCAGGATCTGTTTCAAGACCGTGACGCCTTGCGACGAAAGCGTTGTCAAGGCGGTATCGAGGTCGCGTTTCGCGGCCAGCAGCGCGCCGAGGCGGGACGGATCGCGCATCAGACCGAACAGCACGGGCAGGATGCGGGGCTTCCCCTTGTCATCGAGCGCGTCTTCGGTTCCCGGCGGCAGCGCCCGGGTTGAGACGTCCGAAATCGCCCGGATCGCCAGACAGGGCAGCGCGGCCTGGTGCGCCGCACGCGCAATCCGGTGGGTTTCCATGTCGACCGCAGTGGCTCCGGTCGTCTGCCAGAGCGTCGCTTTCTCTTCGGGTGTTTGGATCACATGATCGCTGCCAAACAGGTGTCCGTCGGTGGCGTCGCCCGGACTCGTTGGTCTGGTCAACGCCAGGCTCTGTTGCGTGACGTCGGTCACGGTGGTCGGGACCACGAGCGTGCCTGACGCAAGACCCAGCGCAAGGCCACCGGCAATGCCCCAGGACAACAGTGCCGTCGCATCGGCATCGATCATCTCGCGCGCGAGATCCTCGGCACGGTCCGGTCGCGCGGCCGAGATGCCGACGATCAGGCGCGGATCCCGGCGGAGTGCGCCGAGCGCCTTTGCTTCGGCCTCCATGCCGCAGATGACCCCCAGTTTCATGGCGCTACCGCACGAACCCGTCAGCAGCGTTGACGTCAGCGAACCGAATGGGATTCAGGCGGGTGGCTTGGGTGTAGGACGCCGAATAATAGAGCGCTGCGGTGACGTCGGGCCACGCCGAGGCAACCAGGTCCACAGCACCCTGCCACCAGTCGGCGGATCGGATGGTGATGTGCGCGTTCTCGCCCGTCGGCAGCAGCGCGTTCGCGGTGTATCCGGCGACATTGATCACCACGAGGCGGCGCGCGTGGGCGAAGACATCGTTGAGCACATAGCCGACATCGCCGATGAAGACATGCTCGAGCACATCGAAACAGACGACGGCATCGGTGAGTTCGCGATCGTCCATGGCGCGGGCCGGTTCGAACACGCGGTAATCCTCGACGTTCAGGAACGCCGCGAGAGATCCGCCCTCCTTGACCGGCTTATCGTGCCAATCGCCGCCTCCGCCGCCGTAATCCAGAACGGAGCGGATCTGATGCGTAGCAAAGAGGTGTTTGAGTTCGTGCCGGAAGCGCACGGCTTCCTGATCCGCGTATGCGGTGGTGACGCGCCCGCCCTTGCGGGTGTCGTAGCCTTCGCGCGCCATCCGGGCGTAGAGCGCGATCAACGCGTCATATTTGGCGGTCTTCGAGAACATCGGCGCAGGTTTAACCGGTCCCAAGGCCCGCGCAAGCCTGGCCCGGTGCCGTGCACTGGTTTCCTTGCGCAGGTGGCGTCCGCAAACTGAGTGATGCGCAGTTTGGGCAGAGGGTTCGCACCCGCTCGCGCCTAGGGCCTGGGGCCTGGCCGCTGATCCGCACCATTTGCCTGCGTCTTGACGGGTCGTCCAGGCTATAGCCCGTTCGGGCGGCGGACGTATCAGCCGGCGATTTTCGGGAATGCCATCTTAGGTTCGTAAGCGTCGAAACTGTCGAGCCGCTGCCGATCGCATTCCACTTGCCAGCGCGATCCGGGAACGACTGCCGAGGCTGCCGGGAAGCGGGCGCGAAGCGCGCGCGCGCGATCGGTGCCTTCGATGGCAATCGCTGTCAGACCGGCGACCACGCCTTGCTGGCGCTCGACCAGTTCGATGGCGCCCTCCATGGTGCCGCCGGTCTCGATCCACTGATCGACCAGCAGGACACGGGTGCCAGGGGCGAAAGCGGGAAGCCGCATTTCCATGTCCTGGGTGCGGCCCGAATAGTTGCTGAAGCTGACCTTGTCGGTCTCGACACAGAGCTTTCCGGCCTTGCGGATCGGCAGGAAGCCGACGCCGATCCGGGTTGCGAGCGCAGCACCGAGCACGAACCCCATGGCGTCAAGACCGCCGACGACATCGATGTCGACGCCGCTCAGATCGGACTCCAGATCGTCGAGCAGGTCATGGAACGCCTCGCCGTTGATGTAGATCGACGTCGGGTCGAGCCAGGCGAACTTGGCGCCCTTGGTGTTCGGCGCCATGAGGCGGAGATACCAGCGATCGTCTCTCGGCCCTTTCTCTCGGTCGGTTTGTGCGTGTTCAGCCATGGCCTGCTCCCAGGTCGCGCGTAATCTGTATGAGCGCTGCGAGCCGCGCCGGATCGATGTTGTAGAAGTCGCCAGGCACGTTGATCCCGGTGGCCACCATGAAGGCATCGACATCGGCGTAGGCGCGCGCGTTTTCGGGTGTGATCCCGGAGGCGAGGGCCAGCGGCCGGTCGCCGATCCCTGCCCGGAATTCGTGGATCTTGGTCAGGTCGGCCTCTTCACCCGTGGCGATACCCGATGTCGTGACGACGTCCATGAACGGCGTTGCTTCCCGCGCGGCGTCCTTCCAGTGCCGAGGCTCGACCGGCCGTTGCTTCTTGAACGCCGTGCCGCCGAAGTAGAGACCGCGCCAACCGCTTTCGGTTCGGATGCGGGCGATCTCCGCCGCCTCTCGGGTATCGCCGTGCTCGTCGATGCGCGCATCGTCGGCCCAGTACGCATCGAGCACGCATTCCTGTTCAGCGAGGTCTGCAAGTACAGGAAACGCGTCTCGCCCCGTTACCGCGAGAAAGTTCACCCCCATCCAGAGGTCCGGCCAGTCCGCCCGGACGGCGGGGAGGATCGGCAGAAACTCAGCCATGCCGAAATCGTGGTTGATCAGGAAGCACCCGGCCGCACCCTGGCCGACCAGCACCCGGATGTTGCGGTCGGCTTGCGCGGCGTCCAACACGTGGATCACCGGCAGCACGACCGGCCCGACCGTCTTGAACAGTTTGTGGAAATCCTCGCGCGTCATGCCGGAAGGCTATGAAATCCCTGACCGTCCGGTCAAAGAATTTTGTTGCCGCAGCGCACAAACCACGCTTGGATGCCGGAAAACAAACCCGACAGGAGAGCGAGAATGACGAAGCTGCTGACGCCGACGCGGCGCGAGATGATGGCATTGGCCGGAGCGACCGCGCTGAGTGCGCCATTCGTGGGCCGTGCGTGGGCGCAAACGACCGAGCTGAACATGCTCGCCTGGTACGGTCACGGCGAGCCGGATATCGTTGGCGCATTCGAGGAAGCCAACAACGTCAAGTTCAAGCCGAAATACTATGCGGGTGGCGACAACATGCTGGCGCTGATCGCGCAGTCGCCTCCGGGCACCTATGATGTCATTCTCTCCGATGCCGAGTTCGTACAGCAGCTGAACGCTGCCGGGTACATCGAGCCCTTGAACGCCGACGATTACCCGTTCGATGACATGCTGCACGAGGATTTCACCAAGTTCCCCGGCCACTGGGACGGCGACACGCTGTTCTCGATGATGGTGCGGTTCGGGCATCTGGGCGTGAGCTACAACACCACGGCGATCAGTGCCGAAGAGGCGATGTCCTACAAGTGCTTCTGGAAGGAGAACGTGAAGGGCAAGGTCGGCCACTTCGACTGGCATCTGCCGACGCTGGGCATGATGAGCCTGTACAATGGCAACGGCGCGGGGCTCTGGGATCTGGACGATGCCAAGTGGGACGCGGTGCAGGAGAGCACGATGAGCCTGCGTCCGCAGGTCGGCGGGTTCTTCGATTATGGCGGCACGTTCAACGGTCTGAAGAACGGCGAGATGCTCGCCATGTGCGGCATCGGCGACTGGATCACCGGGGTGCTGGAGAAAGATGGTGCACCGGTCGCCTCGGTCATTCCGAACGAGGGCGGCATTCAGTGGACCGAGAGCTACTGCATCGGCAAGGGCTCGGAGAAGGCGGACATCGTCAAGTCGTTCATGCAGTACATGCTGAGCCCAGAGGGTCAGGTGAAGTCGGCACAGATGGCGGCCTATCCGGGCAACGCGATCACCAAGGCGGGCCGTGCCGCACTGATCGCGGCGGATCCGAAGGAAGCCGCGCGCACGAACCAGACCGATGGCAATCCGATGGATCCGATCACGCTGATCAAGGATGGCCGGATCCACTACCGGAACATTCCGGTGCAGCAGACGCTCGAGGATTGGAACGACTTCTGGTCCGAATACAAGAACGCCTGATGCAACGCACGATTTGTCCCGGGCATTCCCCGGGACCATGCCTGCTTTCGGTTGGCCAGGCGCGTTCCGCGCCCATCGCGCGCCGGACGTCGCTGACGCGACGCCAGGCTTCCGACCAGGCCCGCCCCCCCCCCCCCGCCCCCCCCCCCAAAAAAAAAAAAAAAAAAAGAAGGGGGGGGGGGGGGGGGGGGGGGCCCGCCCCCCCCCCCCCCCCCCCCCCCCCCCCCCCCCCCTCTCCCTCCCCCCCCCCTCGTGGGGGGGGGGGGGGGGGGGGGGGGCGGGCCGCCGCAAGCGCGCGCTGTTATGCCGGAGGCATATCGGCGCAAGCCTTGCCAATCAGCGCGATTGCAACCACGGGCACCGGATGACGCGCTTTGCCCTGACCTTCCGGTTGCCGATCATCCTGTGGCAGGCGTTGTTCTTTGTCGGACCGCTTGCCTTCATGGTCGCGATGTCCTTCTTCCTTGTGAAGAACTACCGCATGGAAGAGGCGTTCGAGTTGAAGAACTGGGCGCGGATGCTGACACGCGGCTATGTCTGGGACAGCTACTGGTACACGCTTCAGATGGCGGCTCTGTCCACGGTGACGGCCACGCTGGTGGGATTTCCGGCGGCGTGGACACTTGCCTTCCGGGTCTCCGCGTCGGTGCGGCGCTGGGCGATTTTCCTGCTGATCATCCCGTTCTTCACGTCCTATCTGGTGCGCACCTTCTCGTGGTTTGTGATCCTGGCGGAGTCCGGGGTTCTCAATGCAGGCTTTGGTGTTGCCGGGCTCGGCCCCTTTACGATGCTGAACACGCCCTTCGGGACGATTGTCGGATACCTGACCCTGACACTGCCGCTGGTGGTCATCCTTCAGACCATCGCGCTGGCCAATATCGACCAGAACCTTGTCCAGGCGGCACGGAACCTCGGCTGTCCGTCCACACGCGTGATCTGGACAGTGGTCATTCCGCTGGCAAAGACCGGACTGATCGTCGCCGCGTTGTTCTGTTTCATCCTGAGTTTCGGAGACTTCGTGGCACCGTATTACCTGGGCGGATCTTCGCCGCCGACCCTGCCGATCCTGATCATCGACACGACCAAGTCCGGACAGCAATGGCCACGCGCCGCCGTGGTCGCGGTGATGATGATGATCACGCTGTTCTCGATTGCCGCGACCGCGATATGGCTGGCCTATGGCAAGAGGTCGTCGAAATGACCCGCGTGCTGCCTATCGTGCTTTATGGCTGGCTGGCGCTCGTCTTCGTGTTCATCTTCGCACCGATCCTGTTCTCGGTGGTGTTCTCGTTCAACTCGGACCGGTTCCCGACGATCCCGCTGGGCAGTTTCACGACGCATTGGTACGAGACGATCTTTGCCGATCCGGAGATCGGCGAGGCGGCAATCAACTCGCTCATCGTCTCGCTTTCGACCAGTGTGATCGCGACGCTGCTTGGGTTCTGCACCGCCTACACGGACTATCGGTTCAGTTTCCGGCTGAAGGGCCCGTACCTGGCGCTGATCCTGTTGCCGCCGACGATCCCGCTGATCATCATGGCGTTGGCGATGCTCGCCTGGCTGAGCTGGATCGGCGCCTCCGGGCAGCTTTGGTCGGTGATCATCGCGCATTCCGTGCTGACAGCGCCCTTTGCGATGGCGGTGATCCGGCTGAGGCTGAACCAGATCGATCCGAACCTGGAGGCCGCGGCCCGGAACCTCGGTGCGTCGGAGTGGACCGCGCTGCGTGAGGTGATCCTGCCGTTCTGCCGCCCGGCAATCATCTCGGCAGCGTGCCTCACCGCAGCGGTCTCGTTCGATGAGTTTGCGGTGGCGTGGTTCGTCTCGGGCCTCAACAAGACGGTGCCGGTCGTGATCCTGGAGATCGTGCAGGGCAACATCGACCCGCAGGTCAACGCAATCGGATCGTTGGTGTTCCTGACCTCGATCACTCTGGTCGTGCTGGCGCAGGTCTTCTTCATCTCAAAGGTTGCGCGCACATGACGGAGCCGCTCGTCACCCTGACCGACGTCGTCAAGCGGTACGGCGATTTCACCGCCGTCCACACGCTGGATCTGGAGATCGGTGCGGGGGAATTCGTCGCCATCATGGGGCCGTCCGGCTGCGGCAAGACCACGACATTGCGGATGCTGGCCGGACTGGAGGCGCCCACCCAAGGCGAGATCCGCATCGGTGGGCGCGTGATGAACGAGGTTCCCGTGCACGAGCGTGACACGCCGATGGTCTGGCAGTCGCTGGCGCTGTTCCCGTTTCTGAACGCGCGGGAGAATGTCGAGTTCGGGCTGAAGATGCGCGGCGTCGAGGCGGGTGAACGCAAGCGCCGGGCACTGGAGTGGCTGGAGCGGCTGGAGATTGGCGAGTTCGCCGAGCGCAATGTCGAAACCCTTTCGGGCGGACAACGCCAGCGCGTGGCGCTTGCCCGCAGCCTTGTGACGGAGCCGCAGATCCTGTTGCTGGATGAACCCTTGTCTGCACTGGATGCGCACCTCGTGATCCGGATGCAGGGCGTGCTGACCCGGTTGCAGCGCGAGTTGGGGATCACCTTTGTCTATGTCACCCACTCACAGTCCGAGGCGTTCGCCATGGCAGACCGGGTCGTGATCATGTCCCAGGGGCGGATTGCGCAAGTCGGCTCGGCCCGCGAGATCTACCGCGCGCCGGCATCGCGCTTCGTGGCCGAGTTCGTTGGACGCAACAACATCATGAAAGCGACCATGACACATGAGGGGTTGGAGACGCCGTTCGGGTTCTGCAATGCGCCTCCGGAGGCCAGTCTCGGGGACAGGTTCACGCTCGTCCTCGCTGCGGATCAGGTCGAAATCTCGCGCACCGAGATCGCTTGGCATGCGCCCCTGAGATTGATCTCGGAAGAATTCATCGGATCCGTCGTCACGCTGTTTTTCGAGACCGAGGGCGGCGAGGAGATCAAGGTCCAGATGCAGGAACGCGCGCTCGCCGAACTGGATCTGGACTCCGATGGTCCGTTCTACGCCAGATGGAACCTTAAGGACGCGCATATCCTGCCACCGGAGACGACATGATCCAGAACCCGATCCCCTGGCCGAATGGCGCGAAATGCGCCGTCGCGATCACGTTCGACATGGACGCGGACAGCCTTATTCAGATTGCCCGGCCCGCGGATGGGTACGACCGGCTTTATCCAATCAGCATGGGACGCTACGGGCCGACAGTGGCGATCCCGCGCATTCTGGACACCTATCGCCGGTTCGGGTTGAAGCAGTCGTTCTTCATCCCCGGCTGGTGTCTCGAGACCTATCCGGATGCGGTCGAGGCGATCCTGCAAGGCGGGCACGAGATCGGCCACCATGGCTGGATCCACGAGGATCCGATTGTCACGAAGGGGGCAGATCAGGTCGCGGCGTTCGAGAAGGCGATGGACGCGCATCGGCGGATTGTCGGGGCAAAGCCGCAGGGATATCGCGCACCGGTCTATAACGTGACGCAGCAGGTGATCGATCTGCTGGTGCAGCATGATTTCCGGTATGACAGCTCGCTGATGGCGGATGACATTCCGTACCGGATGACCACGCCGGACGGGCAGCTTTGGGAGATGCCGGTGCACTGGGGCACGGATGACTGGCCGCCCTTCGCGCACTATGACGAGATCGGGTATCTGATGCCGGTGCGTGCGCCGTCGGACGGGTTGAAGGGCTTCTGGGAAGAATTCGACGCGCAGTATGAGGCGGGCGGGTTCTTCATGCTGATCGTGCACCCGTTCCTGACCGGGCGGCTGGCGCGCTGGCGGCAGGTCGAGCAGTGGATCGAGCGCACGCTCGAGACCAAGGATGTCTGGTTCACCACGCTATCCGGGATCGCCGACCATATGGACGCGTTGGCGGCATCCGGCAGATATGCGCCGCGCGTTGAAAAGCTGCCGTATTACACGGATCCGCAATCGTGACCCGGCACAGGCTTCCAAGCGGTCCCGGGTCTGCGAAGCATCACCGCGTGCTGCACCGCGTACGGCACAGCGCGGAGCAAGCTGACATGGACAGGAGGGTCGAATGCTGACCGAGACCGACCGGAAGATGATCCGCGTCGCCTATGACGAGGCAAAGGCCGGCTTTGACGAGGGCGGGTGCCCGATCGGGTCGGTGCTGGCGCGTGGCGAAACCGTTGTGGCGCAAGGCCGGAACCAGCGGGTCCAAAAGGGCGATCCGATCGCGCATGGCGAGATGGATGCGCTGCGCAAGGCCGGACGGCAGAGAACCTATCGCGACACGACGCTCTATACCTCGTTGAGCCCGTGCATGATGTGCTCGGGCACCATCGTGCAGTTCGGGATCCCGCGTGTGGTGATCGCTGAGAACACGACCTTCGGCGGCAACGAGGAGTTCCTGCGCGAACGCGGGGTCGAGGTCATCGTCGCCGACGATCCCGACTGCATTGCGCTGATGACCCGGTTCATCGAGGAGAAGCCGGAGCTGTGGTCCGAGGACATCGCCGAGGATTGATGTCTCTCGACGGTAGCGCCGTCTTGCCGGGGTTCAGAGCGACCGCCCTTCGGCTGCCAGCTTTTTGTTCAGGATCTGCCGCACGAAGATCCCCGCGCCATCGGCGCCCAGCGTCACCTCGAGATAGTCGACGCCGCGCGGGTCCGCCGAAATCTGGCGTTGCATGATCTCGAGCAGGTGTTTGTCCTCGTCGAAGGCGGCAACGATGCTGCCCTTTGTCTTCTCGGCCACATCGTCCGAGATCGACGGCACGTCGAAGGCCGCGCCCCAGAAGTAATGCGTCTTGCCGTGCTGCGACGGGGTCACGATATGGCACCCGCGCATCAGAAAGTCCGAGCGATGCCCGGGTTCGGGTGCGGGATCGTGCACGCACCAGTCCGAGAACGAGATCGCGAGCGACGGCATCCGGCCTTTCTGCACGCGCTTGATCGGTTTGTCCTCGGGCAGGCCCATGCCCGCACAGAACAGCGGCGACAGGGGTGCGAGGTCGAAGTCCTGCTCGTAACAGACATCCTCGCCATCCATGTAGCAATCGGGCGGCGTGACCCAGTCGTCCTGTTTGAACGTGTTCTTGTGCAGGAAGGCGATATGCGTCAGGTCGAGCACGTTTTCGCGGATCAGCACCCAGTTCGCAGCGACCTCGTAGTAGCCGTCGATGAAGGACCAGCCCGGATCGGTCTGATAGGCGACATCGGGCGGATCGCGATCGATCGCGTCCTGGTCGCCCATCCAGATCCAGATGAACGCCCCTGCCTCGCGCACGGCGAAGGACGGGATCTCGGCCCGGCGTGGCTTCATGTGCTGGGTCGGCGCCTTGGTGCAGAGCCCGTCGGTGTTGAACTCCATGCCGTGATAGGGGCAGACGATCTTGTCACCGTCGACATGGCCTTCGGACAACGGCGCCCAGCGGTGCGGGCAGCGATCATAGAGTGCGGCGGGCGTGCCGTCTTCCAGCCGGTAGAGCACCACCGGCGTCTCGAGCAGCCAGCGCGCCAGCGGCTTTGTCGTCACTTCGCGGGAGTGTCCTGCGACCCACCACATGTTGCGCGGATAGTTGTCCTGCAGCATCCCGTTCGGGATCCGCTGACCGTTGGGAAAGATCTCGGCTTCCTTGTTCATGGCTTGCCTCCCTTGGCTGGCTTCACGGGGTTTTGTCGGTCAGCAGTTTGGCCAGTTTCTCGGCCTCTTCCGGGTTCATCTTGTAGGAATGATCGTCGTCGGGGAACGCGCCAGAGCGTACCTCGGCGGCATAGTCGGCAAAGGCCTGTGTGGCGATTTCGGCGATGTTGCCATAGCGCTTGGCGAATTTCGGTTTGAAGCTGTCAAACGCGCCGATCAGGTCATAGCCGTTCAGCAACTGGCAGGTTCCGGCCGAGCCTGCGCCGATCGAGAAGGTGAAGATCGAGACTGCGTCATCGACGGCCTTGCCGACCTCGTAGGGCATGGCTTCGATCTCGAGCCCGATGGCGCCTGCGTCTTCGATGGCACGCGCGTTGTCGATGATCTTGAGCGCGGCGTCGGCCGTGCGGCCCTGCATCTTGAACCCGCCCAGCATGTGAACGCGGTGGGGCAGCAGGCCGACATGGCTCATCACCGGCACGCCCGCATCGGCGACGGCCTTGATGGTGTCGAACATCTCGCGGCCGCCTTGCAGCTTGACGGCGTCAGCGCCTGCTTCTTTCATCAGACGAACGGCGTTGGTCACGGCGATACCGGGCGTCGCATACGAACCGTAGGGCATGGAGACCAGGCACAGCGTTTTCGGCGCACCGCGGCGCACCGCCTGGCAATGCATGATCATCTGGTCGACGGTCATGGCCAACGTGTTCTCGTGCCCGTGCAGGGTCATGCCCAGGCTGTCGCCAACCCCCACGATATCGACGCCCGCGCGCTCGGCCCAAGTCGCCGTCAGCACCTCGCCAACCGCGACCATCACCAGCCGCTCGCCCGCGGCTTTCCGGGCCGCCAGATCCGGGATCGTGAGCTTTGTGCGTGTCTCGGTCACACGCGTCTCCCCATCAGGCGATTCGCTCGCCATTTCTGTTCCATTTGGAACAATATTGCCTGTCTTGCGTTGATCTGGCAAGCAGGACATGCAGGCGCGGACGGAACGAGGCACAGTTGAGCATGGCAGACGAGATGGCCGAGACCGGCGCGCAGGACCTCACGCGGATCTTCGATACGATCGAGTTTCGCGATGCGTACCGGATTTCCTATCTGGCGAACGCGATCGTCATCCCGGCCTATGACGCGGTGAAGCGGGAGTTCGGGATCATCCGGGCGGAATACCTGCTGATCGTCAGTCTCTCGCACTATCCGGTTCTGACGGCGCAGGAGGTTGCCCGGATCGCGCGCCAGCCGCGCAACACGGTGTCGCGCGCTGTGCACCGGATGCTGGCGGAGGGCTATATCGAACGCGCGCCGGACCCTGAGGACGGTCGTCAGGCGCGCCTGACCATCACACCTGCCGGGCGCGCGCTGAACGAGAAGATTGCCGAGCGCTTGCGGCTGCGGCAGGAAAGCGTGCTGTCAGGTCTGGACGCTTCTGAACGAAAGACCCTCTCGACCCTGTTGCGCAAGGCCGCCGTGCATGCTGCCAGGCACGACGAACGGTGAGCGCTGGTTTCAGGCGGTCTATGCGGTGGCATGTGCGGGCGTCAGATAGTGCATCACCTCGGGCTTCGTTCCGGGAGTGGTCAGATCCGCGATCCGGGCTTGCAGGGCCGCGTCTTCCCGGGTGACGCGCTGGTGGTGACGCTGGTGATTGATCCAGGAGGCTTCGGTCCAGCTTTCGATGAACCGATCAGGATCGTCGGCATCGCGCAGGCAAGTCCAACGATAGGCACCGCTGCGCCTCCGGCTGACAGAGAGCTGTTCGATCAGGTCAAGGAAGGTCGTCTGATTGGCGGTCGGTACGCGGTAGGTGATCTGGACCATCACCGGTCCATCGGTGTCGACATCGCCACTGATCACAGGCTCGGGCCAGTGCATCGATGGCGACAGGTCCATGGACGCGCCGAGTTGCAGGTGCGCCCAGCGCGTGAGGGGGATCAGCGCGACCGCACCGACAGCCGCGATGATCAGCGCCATCGGGATGCCCCAGAGCGCCGCGACCTGTCCCCAGGCAAGACTGCCGAGCGACATCGACCCGAAGAACACGGTCAGAAACACCGACAGGCCGCGCGCGCGCACCCAGTCGGGCAAGGCCGTCTGCGCCGAGACATTCAGGCTGGAGAGCACCGCAATCCACGAAAGACCCGCCAGCGCTGCCGCCGCGATGGCAAGCACCTGGCTTGGCACCACGGCCATTATGACCATGACGATGGCCGTGCCAACGGTGCCCGCCATGACGGTTCCGTCCGCACCCAGACGCGCTTTGATTTTCGGCAGGATCAGCGCGCCGCCCACCGCGCCCGCACCGACCGAGCCCATCAGCAGACCATAAAGCGTCGCGCCGCCGCCGAGTGTTTCACGCGCGATCAGCGGCAGCATGGCCCAGAAGGCCGAGGCGAACAGGAAAAACGCAGCAGCGCGGATCAGCGTCGCCTTGAGAGCCGGGCTGTTCCACGCATAGCGGACACCCGCAATGATTGCACCGCCGACATGTTCGGCAGGAAGCCCAGAGGCCGCTTTGGCTTCCGGCCGCCACCACCAGAGTGCCGCGACGATCCCGATCACGCTGAGCGCATTGACCAGAAACGGTGCCGCGAGGCCTGCGGCCACGATCAGCACACCGGCCAGTGCGGGGCCGATCGCCCGGCTTACATTGATGCCCATCGAGTTGAGCGCGATGGCCGAGGACAGGTCCTCTCGCGGGACGAGCTTCGGGACAATCGCCTGCCAGGCGGGGGCGATAAAGGCCGCACCCGTGCCGAACAGGAAGGTGAAGAACAGCAGGACCCACGGCGTGACCAGATCGAAATGGACCAGCACGGCCATGGCCAAGGCGGCGAAGCCCATGGCGACGTTCACCCAGATCAGCAACTGCCGACGGTCGACGATGTCGGCGATCGCCCCTGCGAGCAACGCGAACAGGAATATCGGCAGCGTTGTCGCCGCCTGAACGGCCGCGACCATGACCGGCGAGGGCGCCAGTTCGGTCATCAGCCATCCCGCGCCGACGTCGTGCATCCACGTCCCGATGTTCGAGGCGACGGTGGCGATCCACAAAATCGCAAAGGCCCGGTGGCGGAACGGCGCCATTGGGCTTGCGGCGCGTTCGGAAACAGCGGCGGCATCTCTCATCAGTCTGACTCCGGTGATGCGATGGTGACCCGCACGGTGATCTCCATTCCCGGTCGCAGCAGGGCACCCGGGTTTGCAATGGGCGCACGCACCGTGACGGTGCCGTCCTGCGGGTCCACGCTGGCCGAGGCATTGTCCGGGCTTGCTCGATACGGGTAGGTAACACTGCCCGGAAGCTCGACGCTCAGGCTGATCCGCTCAAAAAGAGCATCCAGTGTCGGTGCACCGCTGGCTGCAAGTGTTGCAAGGCGCGTCGCATAAGGTACGCGGTAGGCGAGGATCACCGGGTCGAGTGCGATGATCTCGCCAAGCGGGGCACCGGATTCAGCTTCCAGAAAGGCCCCCACCGCTGTCATCGGTTGTCCTGCAACACCCGTGATCGGGGCGCGGATCAGAGTTCGACTGACATCCAGTTCCGCGCGCGCGCGCTCGGCTTCGGCCAGTGCAACCGACGCTCGAGCAGCCGCCCGTGCTGTTCGTGCCGGGCCAACCACTGCGTCAGAGGCAATCCCGCGCTTGAAGAGTTCCTCCTGTCGCGTGGCTTCGCGCTCTGCGCCTGCCAGTTCCGCACGCGCCTTAGAAAGCCGTGCCTCGGCCACTGCGAGGTCCAGTTGCGCGTCGGACGGATCCAGGCGGATCATTGTCTGACCGGCGGTAACGGCCTCTCCGCCAGAGAACAGGATCTCGGCGACGACGCCGTCCAATCGGCTGGACAATTCTGCGCGCTCGGCGGCTTCGACGCGCCCCTGAAAGACCAGAGACTCGGCGCTCGCATACGGTGCGATAAACGCCGAAACAACGAACAACCCCGCTGAAATCAAAGTGTTGCGTCTCATGTTTCGCGCGCTCCCGGGTGCTGGTCAGCCGTCACGAAGTCCTTCTTGTGAAGGCAGTGCTCAGCGGCCTGCGCCAGTGTCATCCTCTGCTTGGCCCAACTGATCAGGCTTTCGCCCGCCAGCATGCCCAGTAGACCCAGAAGCGCGATGATCGGCGGCGCGGGCGAACGCGTGTTCAGGAGAGCGTAGAGCCCCCCGACCAGCAGGCCGATGGCCAGCGAGATGGCGTATGCTTTCCAGTCCATGTCGACCTCGATGCGTTGGGGAGGGGCGGCAGCGACGGCAGTCCGCCCAGATCACTCGGCCGCGATTGCAGGGCTGCCGGTCGCGGGCGCGCCGGGCGCACCGAAGATCGGCACCGGCGACCAGTCAGGCAGCTCGGGCAATGGCGCGGGTTCATGGTCTGCGAACCGGTCCTTGGCGTAGACGATCTTGCCGCCGCTGAGGGTCAGATCCGCAGTGATGTCGGCGATCTCGTCCTCGGCCACGCTGAAGTAGTCGCGGTCGAGCACGGCGATATCGGCGAACTGCCCGGCCCTGATCTGCCCCTTTTGACCTTCCTCGCGGCTGAACCATGCCCCGGCAGCGGTCCAGTGGCGCAGGGCTTCCTCGCGGCTGAGACGGTTTTCGGCAGACCAGATCATGTCGCCACCGCGGCCCTTGCCGGACACCGCCCAGTGGATCGCAAGCCACGGGTTGTAGGACGAGACGCGCGTCGCATCGGTCCCAGCAGCCAGTGGCGCGCCGGAGGCCATCATCTTTTTGACTGGCATCACCTCGCGCAGGGCGTCTTCGCCATAGCGGTCGCGATAGGCGGTTGCCTGGAACGCGATACGGTTCTGATAGCTGATGCCGCCGCCGAGCCGCGCGACCCATTCCATGGTGCTTTCCGAGACCGTCTCGCCATGGTCGAAGATCCAGTTGAGTTCTTCCAGACCCTTATCGCGGCCAACCTCTTCCAGCACGCTCAGAAGTCGGTGCGCGCTTTCCTCGTAAGTACAGTGGAAGCGGATCGGCCAGCGGTTCTCGAGCAAGAACTCCAGCACCGGACGCAGATCGCCTTCCATCCGCTTCGGCAATTCCGGACGCGGATAGGAGAAGTCCTCGAAATCGTAGGCCGAGGCGACCAGCATCTCTCCGGCGCCGACGCATTTCAGGTACGCATTGCCTTCGTCCGGTTTGACGATGTCGTTCCAGCGTTTGAAGTCTTCGAGCTCGAACAAGGGGCGCTGGGCGAACAACTGGTAGCCGATGCGGACAGTCTGTTCGCCGCGCCGGTTCAACTCCGAGATAACACCATAGTCGTCCGGATAGTTCAGAAAGCCGCCCGCGCAGTCCAGTGCAGACGTCAGGCCCAGCCCGTTCAGAGCCTTGAAGTAGTGCTTGGTCGAGAGGATTTGGTGTTCGAAGTCGAGCTTCGGGGCCATGTCGAGTAGCGCATAGAGCGGCTGCGCATTCGGGCGTGCGAGGGCGAGGCCGGTGGGCACACCATTGTCGTCGCGTTCCAGTCGGCCCGAGACGAACGGCTCGTAAAAGTGCTTGTCGATGCCAAGTGCACGCAGCGCAGCCTTGTTGAGCCAGCAGCGATCATAGAGGTGCAGCACATAAACCGGGACATCCGGTGCGACCGCGTTGATTTCGTCGATGGTTGGCAAGCGCTTCTCGGCGAACTGATCGGCCGACCAACCGCCGACGACGCGGATCCACTGCCCTGCGGGCGTGCGCTGGGCCTGTGCCTTCAGCATGGCAAGCCCGTCAGACAGCGATGGCACGTGGTCCCAGCGCAGTTCCATCGCGAAGTTGTTGCCCTGGCGGATGATGTGCGTGTGGCTGTCGATCAGGCCGGGGACGACCAATTGGCCTTGCATGTCGATCGTGTCGGCGTCGCCTGCCTTGGCCATGATCTCGGCGTCTGAGCCGACGGCCTCGATCTTGCCACCGGTGATCGCAACGGCCTCGGCATGCGGGGTGTCGGCATCGAAGGTGCTGATCTTGCCGTTGTAAAGGATGAGGTCCGGCATGGTGCGGTTCCTTCCGTGTCGGACGGCTTCAGGGGAAGGGGCGCGCGCACGGCACGCGCCCCGAATGCTCAGATTTCGGTGCCTTGCAGGACCACCGGCGACCAGTCCGGGCTGATGGGTGGCAAATGACGTAGGTCGTGGTGCGCGAACTCGCCGTTCCCGAAGACGACCTCGCCGTTCAACACGGTCAGGTCAGATTTCAGCTTGGCGATCTCGGCATCGGTCACGGTGAAGTAGTCACGGTCGAGGACGGCGAAGTCCCCCATCTGACCCGGCGTGATCGCCCCCTTGCGGCCCGCATCGCCGGTGAACCATGCCGATCCGGTGGTCCAGAGGCGCAGGGCCTCCTCCCGGCTCAGGAGGTTTGCGTCATCGTACATCGGCAGGCCGCCGCGCGAGAGGCCGGTGGTCATCCACTGGATCGAGAACCACGGGTTGAACGAGGTCACGCGCGTCGCATCGGTGCCGCCGCCAACGGGCACACCAAGATCCAGGATCGCACGGAAGTTCGGCGTCTTCTTCAGCGCGTCGGCACCGTAATTGGCGATGAAATCCTCGGCCTGGAACTGGATGCGGTTCTGAAGCGCGATGCCGCCGCCCAGCTTGGCGATCCGCTCGAGGTTCTGCGGCGTGAACGTCTCGACATGGTCGATGAACCAGCCCGGTGTGAGGCCTGCGCCCTTGGAAACCTCCTCGTAGACCGGCAGAAGACGGTCGCCTGTCTCGTTATACGTGATGTGTTGTCGGAACGGCCAGCCGCCCTCGCCCAGCACGGTCATGACCTTGGTCTGGTACTCTTCGGCATCCGCGTCGATCTCGGGCCGGTCATCGGCGAAGATCTCGTAATCGTAGGACGCCCAGCCCAGGTTCTCGCCTGCGCCGACGAACCTGAGCATATCATCGCCCGATCCGGCTCGGATCTCGGCGGTCCAACGCTGATAATCGCTGAGTTCCTTGCCCTTGTGCTGCGGGAACGAGTGATAACCGATGCGGGTCGTCAGCAGATTGTTGCCGTGCAGCCAGCGGATCACCTTGTAGGGATCGGCGTCCGGGAACTCCATGCCACCGCCCCCAGCATCCGAGACCGAGGTGATGCCCAGGCCGTTCAGCACGTCGAAGTATTGCAATGACGAGTTGATCTGGTCCTGGATCGACAGCTTGGGCGCCGCGGACAGCGTCTTGTACATGACCAGACCGGATGGTGCCGCCAGCACGCGGCCGGTGGCATTGCCGCCTGCGTCTTTCTCGATGATGCCGCCGGGATACTCCGGGTGGCCGGGCGTGTCGTAGCCGAAGTATTCGACCGCCTTGGAGTTCAGCAGTGTCAGCTTGTAGAGGTGGTGGATCAGCACCGGATGATTGGGCGCAACCGCATCCAGCTCAGCGACCGTCGGCAGGCGCTTTTCCTTGAACTGGAATTCCGAGAACCCGCCCGCGACACGGATGAACTGGCCGTCCGGGGTGCGGTCGGCCTGCATGCGCAGCAGGTGCAGCGCTTCTTCCAGGCTGTCGACGCCGTCCCAGCGGACTTCCAGATTGTAATTCACCGCCCCGCGGATCGCATGGGTATGGCTGTCGTTGAGGCCGGGGATGACGCGCTGACCCTTGGCGTCGATCACCTGGGTGAACTGGCCAATCTGGCCGCGCACCTCGTCATCGCTGCCGACGGCGGTGAACATGCCGTCGCGGATGGCAAGCGCCGTCGCCTCGGGCCGGGCTGGATCCAACGTCGTGATGCGGCCATTCAGCAGCACGAGATCGGCGGCGCCGCTCTGCGCCAGACCAGCTTGCGGAGCGATCAGGAAGGTGCCGGCTGCCGCACCACCAAGTCTCAGGGAGTCACGTCTTGTCAGTCGCATCATGCATACTCCTTAGGTTGGAGGCCGGGACCGCGCGGGATCCCGGCCGGTGTTTCAGGCCGCTGCCGATCCCGCCTCGGAGGCGTCCGGGCCCAGCGCCCATTTCGAGAAGTGAACCTGAATGCCGTAGGGGCTGTGGCGGTAGAGGATGTCCATCACGCCGTCGTAGGTCTCGCCGCGCGCCCAGTCCTGCTGCAGCTCGAACACCGTCTGCAGGGCGGTCATCGGGACGGCGCCAGCCTGCTCGAGCCGTGCCACGGCGCGTTCATGCGCTTCGGTCGAGGTGTCACCGCAAGCATCGGTCGGCACATAGATCTCGTAGCCTTCTTCGAGCATGTCGAAGGTCGGGAACGAGACACAGGCACAGGTCCAGAGACCGGCCAGGATGATCTTCTTGCGCCCGGTCGCCTTGATGGCTTCTCGGAAGTTCGGATCGAGCCACGAGTTGATCGAAGTCCGGTCGATGATGTCGAGCCCGGGGAAGAGATCGGTCACCTCCTCCATGAACGGGCCGGAGAAGCTGTCCTTCGCCACCGTTGTCAGCACGGTTGGCAGGCCAAACACGCGCGCCGCGCGGGCCAGTGCCTGGACGTTGTGCATGACCGCCAGACGATCATGGCTTTGAACGCCCTGGTACATGGCAGGCTGGAAGTCGATAAGCACAAGCGCGCAATTTTCTGGTGTCAGCATTTCATTAATGTTTGGCATCTTGTATCTCCATCATGGAAGGTTTGTATTTCAGAGAGCTATCGATGACACTTGGATATTGCGCCAACTCTCGACGGAGAAATTGATTTCGTTTGTTTTATTGACTTCCATGGCAGATTGAGAATTACATGCTTGTGCGAACTTCTTTCGTTTGGACGCGATTCCGCTGTTGGAGAGCAGGTGATGAACCAGCCGCTTCCGGGAACGACCCGGATTTCCGGGATTGCCGTGGCTAAGGATCGTTTTGTCAGCGTGAACGGGCCTCCACTGACGCGGAGTCCCAGTTGGGGTTTGACCTTGAAGACGCCGCAGGTCGAGTACCACCTCTGCCCGGCAATTACCTATGAACTGCATTATCAATTGCCACTTTATGTAGTGGTGCACATGTTCAACAGTTCGAGGGGTCGCTACGGCGTCGGCTCTGGGCCGTTGTACGAGTCTGTGACCGAGGCACACAGAACAGGCCTGGTGCCCCCCAACATGGCCATCCGCGCGATTCAGGACGCGCCGCTGGAGTACCTGGTCATTCGCATCGCGCCGGAGCGGTTCAACAGAATTGCCGGAACTGCAGCACCGGGCTGGAGCGGGCTGGAGCACATCTTCAAGACCGTGGATCCAGCACTGACCGCACTTTGTATCGAAATGCGCCGTTGCATGATCATCGAACCGATGGGTATGGGCGATTATCTGGACGCGTTGACCGATGCGGTGACGACGCGGCTCGTTAGTGCCCATCTCGCGGTCCGGTCTGATGAAGCCGAGGGCCCGGAGATGCTGTCGCCCGCGATGGCGCGGCGGGTTGCCGGGATCATCGAAGACCGGCTGGACGGTCCGATCAAAGTGGCGGACCTGGCCGATGAGGCAGGGTTGAGCCGAGCACATTTCACTCGGTCGTTCGTCCGAAATTTTGGGGCGCCGCCACGGGACTATATCCTGTCCAGACGGATAGCCCGCGCGCGAACCATGCTGACGGACACGGATTACTCTGCCTCCGAGATCGCCATGCGTTGCGGCTTTGCCAATCCGTCTCATCTGACGACTGCCTTCAAGCAAGAGCTCGGCCTGACGCCCACGGCGTATCGCCGGGCGCTGGCTTCAAGCTCGTAAGTTTCGTGAGAGCCTGCCCGGCCCGGGAACGATGCCGGGCAGGCGCAACCGTCTATTCGGCGGCGACGGCCACCGGTGCGGCGACAGGATCCAGACGTTCGCCATGCGTGACACGCTCGGGCGCTTTGTGGACCATGGTGTAGGCGTAATCGATGCCCATGCCGTAGGCGCCGCCGTGCTCCTTGGCGATGCCGATCGTGGCATCATAGGTGTCCTTGTGCGCCCAGTCGCGCTGCCACTCGAGCAGCACCTGCTGCCAGGTCATCGGCACCACACCGGCCTGCACCATGCGGTCCATTGCGTATTTGTGCGCGTCCATCGACGTGCCACCCGAGGCATCGGCAACCATGTAGATCTCGTATCCGCCTTCGAGCATGGCGCTCAGGGCGAAGGTGGTGTTGCAGACCTCGGTCCAGAGGCCCGATACGACGACCTTATTGCGCCCGTTCTGAGCCAGGTGGTCGCGGACCTTCTGATCATCCCACGAGTTCATCGAGGTTCGTTCGAGCAGCGGGGTCTCTGGAAACACTTCGAGCAATTCGGGATAGGTGTGGCCCGAGAAACTTTCCGTCTCGACCGTCGTGATGATCGTCGGAACATCGAAAGTCTTTGCGGCCTTGGCCAGGCCGACCACGTTGTTCTTCAGCGTCTGGCGATCGATCGACTGCACGCCAAAGGCCATCTGCGGTTGCTGATCGATGAAGATCAGCTGGCAGTTCTGCGGGGTCAGGACTTGCAGTTTTTCGGTGCTCATGTGGTCCTCCTAGAGCGTTTTATGCATCCCGATCGGGCTGCCGTTGATCCCGTTCGACGCTGTGTGTGCCGACGCCGGGGAGATGGGTTCGCTGGCTGGAGGCTTCTTCCGGATTTCCAGATATCTTTTCCGGATTCTTCGGAATGAGGCCGGCGCTGGTGGTGGCCTTGCCGCGCGAGGCCGCGCCGCTATTTCCATCCAGTGGAAGAGCATTGCAGAAGGATCTGCCGCGCCAATGCGCTCGTACGACGAGATTGTAGGCGAAACGCGATACCGCGCGCGCTTGCGCTGGACCGCCAAAGCAGGGTCGGCGCGGGTTGGCGTCAGCGAAATGTCGTGGGAGCCCGGCGAGATCAACAACCTGACGACGCGCTACTCGGCCCTGACGCTCTATCAGAACGCGGCCCGGATCGGGCATGTGATCGAGGGTGAAGAACGCCCTGTCCGAAAGTTCGCACCCGGCGATCTGATGCTGCGCCCGCCCGAGCTCGCATACACGACCCGCTATGAGGATCCGGCAAATATTACTGTCTTTGCGCTGGAATCCTCGCTGGTGCAGAGCGCTACGACGGCTTTCGGCGCCAACGTCGCCGAAACATTCGGGCGTCTCGAGGCACGGCCGTTTCGATCTCCATTGATCGAGGGGTTGGCGCGGCAATTGGCAGACGTCGCCGAGAGCGGAAAGGACCGGATCTATGCCGATGCTCTGGTCAACGCGCTCGTCCACGAATTGTGGCGCAAGGCGGACGGATGTATCAGCGCGGGTGAAACCGTACCGGGACAGATCTGTCCCCGCACGTTGCGAAAGATCGACGATGCCGTTGCGGACGCGCCGGGCGGACAGGTCGCGCTGGAGGATCTGGCGTGCATTGCGAACATGCCGATGGCGGCCTTCACAACCGCGATGAAGGAGACGACCGGGCAGACGCCTTATCAATACGTCCTGTCGCGCCGGGTGACGCTGGCGCGCGATCTGATCGAGACGACGCGTCTGACCTTGTCCGAGATCGCGTTCCAATGTGGGTTCTCCTCGCAAAGTCACATGACGGACGTCTTCCGGGCGAAACTCGGGGTCTCGCCCGGAAAACTGCGTGCCGCGAAGCGCTGAACGCTCCGCGGCGTGCCTCACAGCGCCATGTCGAACAGCAGGAACTCGGCATCCTCGTGGGCAGTCATGGTAATGTCGGGCTCACGGATCAGCGCCATTCCATCGCCAGCGACGATCACTTCGCCGTTCGCTTTGATCATGCCACGGATCATCTGAACCCAAACACCGCGCCGCGGCCCGATGACGTGCGTCAGGCGATCGCCGTCCGCCAGCTTCGCGCCGTAGAGGTCGACGTCCTGGTGGATGGTAACCGATCCATCCCGCCCGTCACGCGACCCGAGCAGACGCAAGGTTCCCGGCGTCTCTGCCAAAGGAAGCGACGTCTGCTCGTAGCTCGGAGCCAACCCGTCCTTTTCCGGAATGATCCAGATCTGCAGGAAATGCACCGGATCGGTCTGGGAGGCGTTATACTCCGAGTGCCGGACGCCCGTGCCCGCCGTCATCCGCTGCACATCACCGGGACGGATCACCTCGGCATTCCCTTCGGAATCCTTGTGCTCCAGTGCACCGTCCAGGACGATCGACAGGATCTCCATATCCGCATGTCCGTGCGTGCCGAAACCTGCGCCGGGATCGACCTTGTCCTGGTTGATCACGCGCAGCGGGCCGAACCCCATATGGTCCGGATCCATGTACTGGCCGAACGAGAAAGTATGGCGCGAGTCGAGCCAGCCGAAGTTGGCACGGCCACGCTCGGCAGAAGGTCTGATGGTCTGCATGATGGCCTCCATTGGTTGCGTTCCGGGGACCAATGTCGGTGCGCACCTATCTCGCGACAATAAATGCGATTCTTGACAGACTGTCCTGAATTTCGCACCAATTGAGGTATGGACAAGTTCTCCGAGCTACGCGCGTTCACGGCAGTTGTCGAAGCGGGTGGCTTTGCGGCCGCAGCGCGGCAGGCCGGACAGTCGCGATCCTCGGTGAACCGGTTGGTGATCGGTCTCGAGGAGCGGCTCGGTGTGCAGCTGCTGAACAGAACCACGCGGTCGGTTTCGGCCACCAGCAGCGGCATGGCCTTCTATGAGCGCGCCCGTCAGGTGCTTGACGATCTGGACGAAATGGAACGCACGATCCGTTCGGTGCGCACCGAACCGGTCGGGACGCTGCGGATCAACGCCCCGCCTCCGTTCGGTGATCTCGACTTCTCGGCGCTCGTCACGTCGTTCATGACGACGCATCCGAAAGTCGAGATCGAGATTACGTATGAGACCCGGATCGTCGATCCGGTGTCCGAGGGCTATGATCTGGTCATTCGGATCGCGGAACCGGACGAGACGACGACGTTGGTCGATCACCGGATTCTGCGGCTTGACTATCTTCTATGTGCTGGCCCTGCGTATGTCTCACGCCACGGCGCCCCAAGGACGGTCGAAGACCTGCGTACACACGCTGTGCTGCATCAGCGTCAGGATGCCGCCACACCAAGCTGGACGCTGCAAGGCCCAGAAGGTTCGGTGACGGTTCGGGTCCGTCCCGTTCTGATGGCCAACAACTTGGAGACAATCCTCGCGGGCGCGTGCGCCGGGCTCGGCAACGCGATCAAGACTGAATATGCCGTTCGTTCAGAGCTGGCCGCAGGTCGTCTGGTCCCGGTTATTGAACAGAAATCGCTGCCGCCGCGGATGTTGCAGGTCGTCTACCCCCCCGCGCGCCATCTGTCGGCAAAGGTCCGGCTGTTCACGGACTTCGTTCAAACCTGGTGCGGGGCGGCGTGACCCGGCAAGGCGCTGCCCGACATGTTACGGTTGATGCTAGCGCGCTCATGGTTTTGTCACATTAAAGTCAAACTTTGCCCATCTAACACAGGTCAGTTGCGTCGATGGGACAGAGTGGAGGGGCTTATGTTCTGGAGTTTCGGGGTTGCCGTCGTGGCGTCCGCGCTCGCGGTCGTCTGCACGATTCTGGTGTTCCCTGCGCACGCGCCGCAGCGCGATCATGAGGCGCGCCTGCAGGAACTGAGAGCGCAACTGCAGTCCGAGCGCACGACCCACGCCCTACGCGAATCCGAACTTGCCCTGCATCGCGAAGCCCTCAGGGACGCCGAGGACCGCGCCAGCCGCCACGCGCTTGAAGCCACCGTCCTGAGACAGCAAACCATGAATGGCTATGTGGCGGATGCCCGGGTCGAAGTGACAGAGGCCAATGTCGCCTACGCCCTGGTCGCGCCGAAACTGATGATGAGCGTTCAATCCCTGGCCGGCGGCTCGGTGATTGCGACCTTCGCGGATCGCCGACGCTTGTTCCACGTGGGCCAGTACCATGAGTTCAATATCGACGTCTGCGAGTGCTTCTTGCTGCTGGAGAGCAGTGAGCACGGCAAGGCCGTGTTTCGGTTTGGCTGCAAGAAGAACGCGGCCTGATGGTAGGACGCAGGCCGGCCTGACCGAGAGATCTTGCGCGCTCTTGTGCTAAACGGACAAGGAGCGGCGCACTCTCGATCAAAGAAGGCGATCCTGAACAGCGATCACGGTGTCCGGGTGCGGTCTCGGAGAGCGGAAGCCTCGACCGGACGCGCTGAAGACAGGTCGATACGCGCTGCAACACCAACGGCGGTGTCGATCAAGCCGAGACGACTGAAGCCTTGTGGATTGACTCAGACATTTGGTATCCACTCGCCGCATTCTCTTATCCAAATGTCTGAGTCGGAAAATCCACTAGAAAACATATAGTTGCTAGTGGTTCTATTGATCGAGACGTTTGCTTGCGAGGATGCGGCCGCGGGATACAAACGTCTCGATCGAACAACTAGTTCAAGCCGATCAGAGTAGCGCCGCTGGACCGGCCCCAGTCGTCGGATCAGTGTGGCTGACGGTCCCGGCGGGCGCTGCCGCCGGTTATCGTCACAACTTCTCTGATATCAGTCCTCAGCCCAACGCCGCCCGCGCGTCCTCGACCGTTCTCAGACCCGTCGCTGGCGCAGACACGAGCACGGCCATGTTGCCCGGTTTATGCTCGTTCTTCATCATCTTCGTGTGCGCCGCCGGGATGTCCCGCCAATCGAAGACTTCGGACATGCAGGGATCGAGGCGCCGTTCGATCATCAGTTTGTTCGCTGCCGAGGCCTGCATCAGGTTCGCGAAGTGACTGCCTTGCAGGCGTTTTTGATGCATCCAGTGGTAGCGGACGTCAAACGTGCAGTTGTAGCCAGTGGTCCCGGCGCAAATCACGACCATACCACCTTTCTTGACTACGAATGTCGACACCGGGAAGGTTGCCTCCCCCGGGTGTTCGAAGACGATATCGACATTGTTGCCCTTGCCGGTGATATCCCAGATCGCCTTGCCGAACTTGCGGGCTTCGGTGAACCATTCCTTGTATTCCGGCGTGTTCACCGTGGGCAGTTGCCCCCAGCACTTGAAGTCCTTGCGGTTGATGACGCCCTTGGCGCCAAGGTCCAGAACGAACTGACGTTTGTCTTCGTCCGAGATGACCCCGATCGCATTCGCGCCTGCCGTGTTGATGAGCTGGATCGCATAAGATCCCAAGCCGCCCGACGCGCCCCAGACAAGAACGTTGTCGCCCGGTTTCAGATCATGCGGTTCGTGCCCGAACAACATCCGGTACGCCGTCGCGAGCGTGAGCGTGTAGCAGGCGGATTCTTCCCAAGTCAGGTGCTTCGGACGCGGCATCAACTGCTGGGCCTGAACGTTGGTGAACTGCGCGAATGACCCGTCCGGCGTCTCGTACCCCCAGATCCGCTGGCTGGGCGAGTACATCGGATCACCGCCATTGCAGTGCTCGTCGTCGCCGTCGTCCTGGTTGCAGTGGATGACAACCTCGTCGCCGACTTTCCAACGCTTTACCTTGTCGCCGACCGCCCAGATGATGCCTGACGCATCCGATCCGGCGATGTGATAGTCCGCGCCGTGCCCATCGAACGGCGAGATCGGCTCGCCCAGACCTGCCCAGACGCCATTGTAGTTGACGCCCGCTGCCATCACGAGAACCAGTACTTCATGGCTGTCCAGGATCGGCGTATCGACAATCTCTTCCTGCATGGCCTCTTCCGGCGGGCCATGGCGTTCACGCCGGATCGCCCAGGCACGCATCTGCTTCGGCACGTGGCCCAGGGGCGGTATCTCGCCGATATCGTAGAGGTCCTTGGCAGGAGCTTCGGGCATGGCCGCACCGTCCATTTCGTGTCTCCATCAATTGACGCAATAAAATTGCGCAACATTCGTTCGTTTTGCAACTCGAATCGTTGCTTACATTTCCCGATGTGGGTCTGCAACCGGAATCTTTGAGCGCCTGCAACATTCCCGTGTTGCGCCGCAACAGTCAACGCCACATCCCATAGGTTTCGTCTATGACAAGCCTAGAGGTGACCGATTGCGTTGGCGTAAAACTCCAGCACCGCATGTTCGCCGGGCGCGACCACGAGGCCGTCATCCGTCTCGACAACAAGGCTCCGCAACAGCAGCATCCGAAGCCCGACCTCGACCGCGTAGTCCAGATCGGCGCGCGGGATATGGCTGTGCGCGCCGCGCGCGTGCAACGCATCGAGATGATCCGAGACATTCAATTTCAGATCGAAGCTCGACACTGGGCCATCGGCTTTCAGCAGAACGCGCGCAAGCAGGCTCACCGGCAGGACAGGCACCACCTGCCCGATCCGGCGGGTCAGTTCTTCGCCGAGGTCTTGAACGCGGGGCTCGTCTTCGACGCTTGCTAGAAAGGCACGCAGAGACAGCGGTGCGCCGAAACTCACACATGCATAGCCAAACCGGTAGAGACGGCCGGTGAGCCTGAGCCAGATCAGCCGTCCGATGTAGCCAAGTGCCGTTGAAGGGCTCACGCGAAAGCGAGTCTCACCGTGCACGGCATCTCCTGCTCCGAGCAGTATCCGGTCCTCGAGCACCCGGTCATAGTTCAAGCCGACCGGCACGAAGACGACATCGCGCTCTCCGCCGGGATCGAACCCGCCCACGATATAACTGAGCAACCCCAACTTCGGCGGTTGGAGCTTGCCGTCGCGGCTAAGCCCGCCCTCGGGAAAGATCGCCTGCGTCACACCGGCGTCCGTGGCCATGCGCACATATCGCGCCAGCACTTTACGGTACAGCGCGTCGCGCGAGCGGCGCCGAATGAAGTAGGCGCCCATCGCGCGGATGATCCGGCTGAGCGGCCAGACGCGCGCCCACTCCCCCACAGCATAAGAGAGCGCGGATTGCGTCGATGCCAGATAGGTCACCAACAGATAGTCGACATTCGAGCGATGGTTCATCACGAAGACGATGGTCGCATTCGGGTCTACCGTCCTCAACGCAGCTTCGTCGAACGCGCCCAGGCGCACGCGGTAGAGCGCCTGCGCGATCCAGCGCGAGATCCGGGCACCGACCGCGAAATAAGCGTAGGCGCTGAACGAGGGCACGATCTCGCGCGCATAGGTCTCGACCAGCGCGACCGCCGCATCGCGCGGCATTCCGGTTTCTTCGGTGTGCGCCTCGACCGTGGCCATGACCTCGGAGTCGTAGACCAAGCGTTCGATCAACACCTGGCGGCGCGTCAGCTTGAAGGGCTGAATCTTGACCTGTAAACGCTCGTTCAACCGGTCGATTGCCCGATTGACCCGTCGCCTGAACATCCAGCGCAGCGACGGACCGATCACGCGATCCAGCAGCGCGATTGTCGCAAGGATGGCCGTGAGCCATACGGCCCAGACGGGTACTGAAACGGTCTCCCACATATCGGGGACCGTCGTCGATTGTCCCGGGGGTGTCCAGCGTCAGACTATTCCAGGTTCGTCTGGATGAATTCCGGGCTGAGATGGATGTCCGTCGTCTCGAACCGCCCGGGGCCGAGCACTTCGAACTTGTGGGGCATGTTGGCGGGTGCCATCAGGATTTGCCCGGCCTCGGCCTCGAGCACCAGATCGCCGATGGTGAAGCGCGCCCGACCCGCCCGCAGGATGAACACTTCATCGTAGGGATGGACATGCAGCGGCGGACCATCGCCAACCTCCTCCGAAGAGAAGAACAGCACCGTGACGTCCGTCCCAAGGGTTTTGCCTTCGGCGCGCCCAGACCAGAGATCCGGCTTCCGCGCCCAGTCTGCGCGCTGCAATACGACTGGAGGTCTGTCCATGCGTGGCTCCCGTTCACTTTATGTTGGAAGATGTATCTTGATGTGAGGATGTGGCCGTTCGTGAGCAATGTGCGCGGTTGCATATCTGTCATGCGAGAGTGTCTCGCAAGATTATTCCCCTCACAAACTGCCTTGCGAAATTATATTTGCCAGGATATCTCCGCTGCAACGCAGCATAATCCGGCCGACAGCCAAAGGATTCGACCGATGACCGAGACGACCCGCGACCGCCCCTGGCTTTTCCGAACCTATGCCGGACACTCGACGGCGGCCAAGTCGAACGAGTTGTACCGGTCCAATCTTTCCAAGGGGCAGACGGGCCTTTCCGTGGCCTTCGATCTACCGACCCAGACAGGGTATGACAGCGATCACCCGCTGGCACGCGGCGAGGTCGGCAAGGTCGGCGTACCCGTCAGCCATCTGGGCGACATGCGCACGCTGTTCGACCAGATCCCGCTCGAGACGATGAACACCTCGATGACGATCAACGCGACCGCTGCCTGGCTGCTCGCGATGTATGTAGCAGTCGCCGAGGAACAGGGTGCGGACATCACCAAGCTGACCGGCACGGTGCAGAACGACATCATCAAGGAGTACCTGTCGCGCGGCACGTATGTCTTCCCGCCCGCGCCGTCGTTGCGGTTGATCTCGGACGTCGCGACCTATTGCTACTCGGACGTGCCGAAGTGGAACCCGATGAACGTGTGTTCCTATCATCTGCAGGAGGCAGGCGCGACACCAGAGCAAGAGCTTGCCTATGCGCTGGCCACCGCGATCGCTGTGCTGGATACGGTGAAAGCCTCTGGCGCGATCAGCGACGCGGATTTCCCCGGCGTCGTCGGGCGGATCAGTTTCTTCGTGAATGCGGGCATCCGGTTCATCACCGAGATGTGCAAGATGCGCGCCTTTGTCGATCTGTGGGACGAGATCTGCGAGCACCGCTATGGCGTCGACAACCCGAAACTGCGCCGCTTCCGATACGGTGTGCAGGTCAACTCTCTCGGATTGACCGAACAGCAGCCCGAAAACAATGTCTACCGCATCCTGCTGGAGACGCTGGCGGTGACGCTCTCGAAGAATGCCCGTGCCCGTGCCGTGCAGTTGCCTGCCTGGAACGAGGCGCTTGGCCTGCCGCGCCCCTGGGACCAGCAATGGTCGTTGCGCGTCCAGCAGATCCTCGCCTTTGAGACGGACTTGCTGGAATACGGCGATCTGTTCGACGGCTCGCCGGTTGTGGACGCCAAGGTCGAGCAACTCAAGGAAGGCGCCCGCGCGGAGCTTTCCCGGATCGACGAGATGGGCGGTGCTGTCGCGGCGATCGACTATATGAAGAGTGCGCTCGTTTCCTCGAACACCGAGCGTTTGGGCCGGATCGAAACTGGAGAGACCACGGTCGTCGGCGTGAACAAGTACCTTGAGACCGAGCAATCCCCGCTCACCACGGGTGAAGGTGGTATTCTGGTTGTCGACCCTGCCGTCGAGGCCGAACAGATCGACCGTCTGAAAACCTGGCGCGATGCCCGTGACGCGGCAGCCGCGGAGGCTGCACTGACCGAATTGCGCGCCGCGGCACAGGAAAACCGAAACGTAATGCCCGCCTCGATCGCAGCGGCGAAGGCAGGCGTGACGACTGGTGAGTGGGGCCGTGTGATGCGTGAGGTCTTTGGCGAGTATCGCGCGCCCACCGGAGTCGGCAAGGCGATGGCCACATCATCGGACGGGCTGGATGCAATCCGTGCAGATGTCGACACCGTTTCGGCACAACTTGGCCGCCGGATCAAGTTTCTGGTCGGCAAGCCCGGACTTGATGGGCACTCGAACGGCGCCGAGCAGATCGCCGTGCGGGCGCGCGATTGCGGGATGGAGGTCGTCTATGAAGGCATCCGGCTGACGCCTGCCCAGATCGTCAATGCCGCACTCGAGGAGTCCGTCCACGTCATCGGGCTGAGCATTCTGTCCGGCAGCCACATGGAACTGATCACCGACATTCTGACGCAGATGCGCGAGCAGGGCATCGACGACATCCCGCTCGTCGTCGGCGGCATCATCCCGGATGAAGACGCCGCAGCATTGAAAGCCAAGGGCGTCGCGCGGGTCTACACCCCGAAGGACTTTGAGCTGAACCGGATCATGGCCGACATCACGGCACTGGTCGGAGAAACGGTGGCCGAAGCGGCGTGAGAAGTAAGCACCGGACAAAGTTTGCAATCCTATGGATCGTCAATCACCTGAAAGACTTCGCGATCTTGGCGATCCTTTTTGTTCCGGTCGTTGCTGTTTATGTTCTGGTTGGAGGAGAAGACCGAAGCGTCGGAGCAGCAGAAACAGCCATTTACCTCCAGCACCGGGCATCTCAGGAAGACAAAGGCGTACAACGGTACTGGGCAATAGAATTACAGGATGGCGCCGTTTTGGATGTCCAAGCTCGAACCGAAGTATGGCCTAAGCCCGGTGCTCTGCTCTGTGTCAGGCGCGTAACTGGCAAGACGACCGGCCGGACCGGATTGAGGTTTGTCCAGATGGGTGACTGCGAGCTCGAGTGACGTGACCGACCGCCGCAATATCTCTCCCGCCGATGAGCTCGGGCACATTCGCGCCGAGATGAAACGGCTTAAGACGCGCGAGACCGAGCTCAAGGATCAGATCGCCGAGACGGGTCAGACCGACGGTGCGGACTTCACCGCGCGCATCGTCGAGCAAACGCGCCGCTCGCTGAACCGCGAAGCCCTACCGCCAGAGATTCTGGAGGATGAGCGATATTGGAAGGTCTCGGTCAACCGGGTCGTCAAAACCGTGCAGGTGGAGAGCGATACACCGACAGCCTCGCTGATCGACGACGACGATTCCTTGGCGTAACCGCAGAACGGCGAAGGAAGCTCTTCTTTTGGCAGGGTTCTCGCGACCTGACGTCAGCAAGTCTGAAGATCAAAGAGCGTCCAGCCAACCTGATACGATCGACAGGAATTCGGCCGGTTTCTCCGCGTGTAGCCAATGGCCCGCACCTGGGATGGCGTCGAACTGTGCTTTCGGGAACTGCTCTAGCACGCGCGGTTGCAAAAGCGGCGACATGTAATCCGACGCACCGCCATAGACGAACAGGGCGCGCCCGCCGAACTGCGTCTCCATCAACGCGCGCGGCCAGCCGATCAGAGCGGGCATCCCCGCGTCCAATGCAACGAGGTTCAGTCGCCAGCGCGCAGTGCCATCCTCGATCAGCAGGTTCTGCAAGATGAACGCCCGCATCATGTCGATCGGGATCGCATCGGCCAGCATCGGATCGACCTGGGACCGCCGGGTCACGCCCGTCAGATCCGCCGCCCGCATCGCCGTGATGAACGGCTGGTGTGTGTGATCATAGGCGATCGGTGCGATGTCGGCGACGATCAGCCCGGCCAGGAGATCTTCATGTTCCAAGGCCAGCGCCATCGCTGCCTTGCCGCCCATCGAGTGGCCCAGCACCACGGCACGGCCACCGCAATGCGTCCGAATAACGTCGGCCAGGTCCTCGGCCATTGCCGGATAGGTCACATCGTCGTGCCAAGGGCTCTCGCCGTGATTGCGCATGTCGACCAGTACCACGCGCCGCCCGTCCGCCAGCTTGCGTCCAAGCGAACTGAAGTTTTTCGCCGAGCCGAACAGCCCGTGCGCCACGACCAGCGGCGGCTTCGTCTCGGCACCGTCGGCGGCAATCTCGATGATGTTCAGGTCCACAGTCATCGCGCTGGTCTAGGCGCTCGGTGCTCTCTATACAACCGCCCGGACGCTTCCCCGCGACGAAGGACCCGTAATGGCCGACCCCGAGGTTTATACACTGATGGTGCAGGTCGGCCGAGCCGAGGATGACGGCTTGCCAGAGGGCGCTACCGGGGCGGCGATCCTGTGCTTCTCTGCCGGGCGGGATGAGAAGAACGCCGTCGACGAGACCGTAAACGTGCTGCGCCAGGCCGGCATGTCGCCACTCGAGGTCGATGTCTATGGCACGCGGGCCGAACGCGAGGCCGAGGGCGAAAAGATCACGCCGGAGGACGCCGCCCTGATGGACCGGGCGTTGGCCGAAAACGCCGTGATCGTGACGCAGATCCAGACCTTCGACGACTGAGCGCCCCTGCGTCTTGCATCCCGCATTATGGCTGCGCTACCCGTGGGTTGAACGGAGGCTGCCTCATGAATCAGATCGTCGACCCGGTGGCGCTGACCGCCGACCTGATCCGCTGTCCCTCGGTCACGCCAGACGAAGCCGGGGCGATCACCCTGCTGACGGATCTGTTGGCCGCACGCGGATTTCACTGCACGCGGATCGACCGGGGCGGTGTCAGCAATCTCTATGCGCGCTGGGGCAGCGGCACGCCGGTCTTCGCCTTTGGCGGACACACGGACGTCGTACCTCCGGGCGACATCGACGCCTGGACACACAGCCCGTTCTCGGCAGAGCAGGAGGATGGTGTTCTGTGGGGTCGAGGGGCGGTCGACATGAAATCTGGCGTCGCGGCCTTCGCAGCAGCGGCAGCCAATCTGGTTGCGCAGACACCGCCAGACGGCTCGATCGCGCTGCTGATTACCGGAGACGAAGAGGGCCCATCGACCGATGGCACGGCCGCGATCCTTGACTGGATGCGAGAGACCGGAGAGCGCCCTGATTTCTGCCTCGTCGGCGAACCGACCTCGGTCAACATGCTGGGCGACACGGTCAAGATCGGGCGCCGCGGATCGATGACGGGTACGCTGACCGTTGCGGGCAGCCAAGGTCACACGGCCTATCCCGAACGCGCCGTGAACCCGCTTCCGGTGCTGTCGCGTATCTGCGCGGCGCTTGCCGATACACCGATGGATCTGGGGTCGACGCACTTTCAGCCCTCGACGCTGGCGCTCACGTCGATCGATGTCGGAAACCCGGCTTCGAACGTGATCCCGGCGGAAGGGCGCGCCGTCTTCAACATTCGCTTCAACGATCAGCACACTTCGGACAGCATCATGATCTGGGCCGACCAGATCTGCGATCGAGAAACCCGAAACACCGGAGCAGCCTATCAACTCGACTGGAAGGTCTCGGGTGAGAGCTTTCTGACCGAGCCCGGCCCAGTGACCGAAATCCCGGTCGACGTGATCACCGACCACGTCCTGGAGCGCCCGGCGTTGACGACCGGTGGCGGCACCTCGGATGCGCGGTTTATCAAGGACATCTGTCCGGTTCTGGAGTTCGGGCTCGTCGGCGACACGATGCATCAGGTCGATGAACGCGTCCCGATCGAGGACATCCGCAAGCTCTCGGCAATCTACCACGACATCCTGCGCCGGTTTTTCGGAGTCTGACGCGCGGCGCGTGGCGTGCCCTACTTGCGCGGTGCGGTCAGCGGGCGTATCTACGGCCCCGACGCGGGTGTAGCTCAATGGTAGAGCAGGAGCTTCCCAAGCTTAAGACGAGGGTTCGATTCCCTTCACCCGCTCCATAAACTGATTGTAAGGCGCTGATAAAAATAGATAATTTCTACCCTTATCCGCATCTACCTGTCCTGCCGGTCACCCTTTTGCGCCTCGCTGACGATAAAAAATCACCGCCAAAGCGTTCAGTAGTTAGGCGCTCCTGATCAAGTCGCCCGACTCGGTCGTCAATTAACCGCGTGCGCCCTTAGGGATTGACAAAACTCATAGCCCGCCCAGCCATGCGCAGGCTCGCTGATGAACACGAAGCGGCGCAAGAGCAGAGTGAGTATGCCTCGGGTGGAATTGAACGCCCGGTAAAGCAGTCATACCAATCTTACGGATCGCAACTGCCAACGGCATTCATACGCCGAGGAAAACCGCACCCTGCCGTAGCTGCGTTACAATCCTTCCGATTTGGCGGACCTTTTCGCGATCTTTGATCCGCCGCAATGCTAAACACTGCGATGGACCAACTCAGTGAAGAAGACTCTAGATCCGATCTACCCTTCGCGGGTACTCAATCTACCGGGACAGGCCAGTTCAAAATTTAACGTACGAATTAGCTTGAGGCTAAACCAACGATCCAATCACTTCCGCTTCGGTCGTTGCTTGAGCGGTGCTTTCTTTGGTGTTACCGCAGGCTTGCGACCGAGGCCGATCTTCTTGGCCAGTTCCTGTCGCTTACGTGCGTAAGCCGGCGCCACCATCGGGTAATCGTACGACAAACCCCACTTCGCGCGATATTCCTCGGGCGTCATGTCATAGGCTGTCTTGAGATGGCGCTTCAACATCTTCAGTTGTTTGCCATCTTCAAGACAGACGATGTATTCGTCGGTAATTGACTTCTTGACTGGCACGGCAGGCACAAGCTCGACCTCGAGCTCTTTGGGTTCTGAGCTAAGACTGACGAGGGTCGCATAAACAGACTGGATCGACTCGGCCAAATCGGACGCCGGGACGTGATTGTTCGCGGCATGTGCCGACACGATCCCTGAGGTAAGCTCGAGTAACGCGCTGTGTTCTGTGTTGCTCTCAACCATTGTTCTTATCCTTGGTCTGCTGTGTTGCAGCGCCCGTATAACGCTAACGCACGTTAATAACAGGTTTTTTTCAACTGATTGAGCGCACCGCCAGCTGTCCTGATTGAACCCCTGATGTTTGCAGAAACATCGTCTCCGTAGACTGTTCGGACTTCGACTGTCTCATCTGGGCAGCTAGAAAAGTTGTTACCGCAATACTCTTCGGCGCTGCATTCGTTGCAGTGGCGCCTCGTGGATCGTTCTTCAGACTGCACGCTCGCCCTTTCCAAACAATAACAGCCCTCACAGCCACCGGAGGTTGAGTCGCTGAGAATCCAGGCTGCGCTTCGGCGCTTTCTTGAGTCCACAAAACGAAAGGAAGAAAAGATGGAAGACACTCTCCGAGAATTGCAGCAAGCCGAAATCGTAGCCGCTCACAAAGACGATCTGACCGTTGAGCGAGGTCTGGTCGAAGCCAATCCGACTCCGCATCCGGCCAAGCTCGTCGGTGGAGCGGACCGGTTTGATTTCAGTGTTGTGGGGTACACGCCCGACCCCGATGACCCAGATCCGGACCCCTGGCCGTGGGAGCCGCATGATGCCGGTAGCAAGCATCGTTATATGGCGACCGACGACTATGTGCTCGACACAGGTCCACATGATGACAGCTGCCTCGTGGTCGACCTTGATGCGCTCGGTATGATCAATCCGGATTCGATGTAGATCGTTAGCGGACGGCCTCTCAAGGTCGCGGACCCGCGCACCTTGGGTGTGCGGGTCGACGACTTGGTATCGCGGGTCTTCCGTAGTTCAACAGTCTGTGTGAGCGGTCTCGCTGTGAAAGTGGCGTAGGTTTCTTCATGGAAGGCGACGGAAGTTCCGCAGTAGCGGCGCAGCTCGCTTCGTTCTTGCCTGGCGTCGTGCTCATCGCGACAGGCTTCTATCCAGCCGAAGCGGCAGTTAGTGCCTTTGTGGTACTAGCATCTGCCGCGGTTTGGGAGCTGGGATTGTTTTTCCGGGACTGTAACTCTGCTGAACGCGAAGCCAAAGGATCGGATAGCGATGACTGGCGTGCCTGTCTGATGGCATGTGGGACTGTTCAGAGGTTCGATCCCCTAAATCCGACAAGCGCCATCACGCGTTAATCCGGCGCATCGTGTCCAATTCGAAAGGAGCGCGGTGGTGTCGCGACCTCAACTCACTATGTTGCACGGGAGAATCAATCGCCCTCCAAGCGCTTCGATGACAGCGCGCAACGGGTGGGCTTTCAGGGAGCTCTATGACAAAGGTCGTGAAACTTAAGACTATCGGTCTTTTCCTGATCGGACTGCTCGCTGCCAGCTCAGGCCGAGCGGATGAGCAGATCTTGCAGTTCATGGAGGATCGCTGGACCCATGCGCTGATGCGTCAGGCCGGTGATGAGGCGAATGGCGAGCCGCTGGCTTTGGGAAGAGCGAATTGTGTCGACAAGCGAGCACTGGACCGGCGTCAGCGCAACACAGCGCGTCGGCTCGGGCAGGTCTTCGAGCGGTCCGGCGTCCACATCGATGTCCTCGCTACGTCAGAGTGGTGCCGATCCATTGAAACAGCGAAGACGCTCGAACTGCGACCTGTGTCCATCGAACCTGCTCTCAATCCTTCAGCGTCTGATGACACGGACGCGTCCGAGAGAATTCTTGAGCTGCTCGACAGCATGCGACGAAGCGAGACGGCACTTTTCGTGACGCATTCGACGAACATCAAGGCGTTGACAGCCAGAGATACGATCCCCGGCGAAGTCGTCGTCATACGCATGCGTCCTGGTGAAGAACTGGAGGTCATCGGAATCTTCAAACCAGACTAGATTTACGCATCGACGCGATCTTCCTTAGCGCAGCATGCGGCTGAACTTGCGAATATCTTCAAGCAGAAGCTCAGGCTCCTCCATGGCGGCGAAGTGTCCTCCGCGCGGCATCTCAGTCCAGTGCCGGACGTTATAGATCCGCTCGACATAAGATCGTGGGGCCCAATTCAGCATCTCGGCCGGGAACACAGCGCAGCCCGTCGGAACCTCGACCCGGTGGCCTTCCGACGACAGGACGCGCCCGCCTTCTTCGCGGCGACCGTAATAGATCCATGATGCGGTGTTGAAGGTCCGCGTCGCGATGTAGATCATGATGTTCGTCAGAAGCGCGTCCTTGGAATGGACGGCTTCAATGTCGCCGGTCGGGAGGTCCGACCAATCATGGAACTTTTCGACCAACCACGCAGCAATCCCGACCGGGCTGTCCATCATTGCGTAGCTCAAGGTTTGCGGCCGGGTCGCCTGCTGTGTCCGGTAGCCATCCTGCATGATCTGGTCGCGGCTGAACTCTGCCTGCCACGCAACTTCTTGCGGCGTCTGCGGTCCATCAGGATGGCGCATCGTGAGGACATTGATGTGGATCGCCGCGCAGGCCGGGGCATGGTCAAACCCCAGCCATGAACAAATCGCGCCACCCCAGTCACCGCCCTGAGCCAAATAGCGATCAAAACCGAGTGTATCGGTCATCAAGCTGTTAATTATACCCGCCATTTTCCTCGGCCCATAGGGGCGCGGCGGGCGGCTTGAGAAAGCAAACCCGGGGAGCGACGGCGCAATCACTGTGAAGGCATCTTCGGGTTTGCCGCCGAACCGTTCAGGATGCGCCAGCGGTTCGATCAGTTCGAAGAATTCAGCAACCGAACCCGGCCAGCCATGGCTGATCATCAGGGGCATCGGATTCGGGCCGCTGCCCTGTTCGTGAATGAAATGCATATCGATCCCATCCACCGGTGCCTTGAAATGGGAAAAGCTGTTGATGCGGTCTTCCTGAGCCCGCCAATCAAAGTCTACCACCCAATAGGCGCACAACTCCTTCATGTATTCCAGGTTGGCTCCATAGTCCCAGCCACCGTCATCGGGCATTTCGTGCCAAGGATACCTCGCCACCCGCTCAAGGATCTCGGACAACGTCTCGTCGGGAATGTGAAAGCGAAAAGGCGTCACATGCGGATTCTCTTCGATGTGATCTTTCAAAGGACCGCCTCCCCGAATTTTGTTCTTGTGCGTTCAGGCCGCGTGAGCCCAGCGTTTCGATCCACCTAGCTGAGAATCGTGCAAATCGGTGAGAGACAGGTCGGCGCTTTCGAAGGGACAGATGGCGGGGCGCAATCAGAGCAACGCCCGCACCTCCTGCGCAATGATTTCGATGCCTGCCTCCAGTTTTGCCATGGGCACATAGGCGAATCCGAGGCGGAAACTGCGGTTGTCGTCATAGTTCAGGTAATAGTCACGCCCCCGGTCCACCAAAACGCCGCGACTGCGCAGTCGCAGCGCAAGCTCGGCCGCGTCAAACCCTGCTGGTCCCGTCAGCCAAAACGATGTCCCACCTTCGGACTGCGTATGGTCCAGCATGCCCAGATGCTTGGTCAGCGCATCGTTCATGGCGTGCCAGCGCTTCTGATATCGCCGCTCGATGTTTCGAAGATGAGCATCGTAATGTCCCAGGCGGAAGAACAGCGCGGTGATTTCCTGAACAATGGTCGGCGGGTGACGCATCATCACGCCGCGGGCGACGCGCGCTTCGCGGATGATGTCCCGGTGCGCGACGATGAACCCCATACGGATACCCGGGGACAGTGTCTTCGACAGACTACCGACGTAGATCACCCGCCCCGTGTCATCCATGGACATGATCGACGGTGATGCCTTCGCGATGTAGTTCATCTCGGCTTCGTAGTCGTCCTCGACAATCAGAAAGTCCTGTTCGATCGCTTTGGCGATCAGCTCTTCGCGCCGCTGACGGGGCATTGTCACCATGGTCGGGAACTGATGGCTGGGCGTTGTAAATACCAATTGGCACCCGGTGGGAATAGCTGTGGGGATCAGCCCCTCGTCATCGATAGGGACGCCAATCAACTCGTTTCCCGACATATGAAAGGCATTGCGCGCGCCGAAAAAGCCGGGGTTCTCGAGTGCAATCGGTTTCTTGAACCTCGAGAAGATTGTGCCGATGATGAACAGGGCATTCTGAGAGCCCAAGGTGATCAAGATCTCGTCGTCTTCGGCGTAGATCCCGCGCGTGTTCAGTAACCGCTGCCGCAGTTGCTGCACGAGTTGGGGGCTGTCACTTTCGACGGAGTCGCTTGCCCAGGCCGGCATCTGCTTGCGCCCGAGTGCCTGCCGCGTGCACTCACGCCAACCGTCCACCGGAAACAAATCCGGGTCGATCTGATTGTAAATGAACGGATAGGGATAGGCGTGCCAGTCGAGTGGATTGACCACCGGCATCAGGTCATTCGTTCCGAAACGAACGGGACTCGGGATGCGAGCGCCGGCCTTGTCACCAGAACGCTTCGTGTCTTGCAGGGAAATCATCTGAGGATTGACGAAATACCCCGACCGGTCGCGCGAGACGATCAAATCCAGGTCTACGAGCCGATTGTAGGCGGCAAAGACCGTGTTTCGCGACACGCCCAACTGCTCGGCCAACTCCCGGCATGACGGCAATGGCCGGTCGAATGCCAGAGACTCGGACGTGATCGCAGCGCTGACCGCTTCACAGATCTGATCGCGCAGGCTGAGGTTGGAGTTCAGCGGCAGCTTCAGGAATCTGGGTGTCGTCAAACTCACCGAAACCCTCCGTAGGAATGCGGCCTGCGCCTGCTAATTCATGGTAGCTGGGCGAACCTCTGTCCCCTGCATAGAACCCTGTCTGTCCCCTTCATTCAATCCATCTGTCACTTTCACCGGGACAGACGTGCAGTGAATGATCGAGGTCAGGAAAAAGGTATCAACAGGAGAAGAGGTCGATGAAGATACATTCGATTTTCAAGGCGGTTGGCATTGCGTCCGTCGCTGCGCTGTTCGCTCAAGCCGCCGTCGCCGACACCAAGGTTCTCAAACTGGGCACGGTCGGCTTCCTCGGCATGCCGATCGGAGATGCGATTGATCAGGCGCTGATCCCGACGCTGGAAGAAGTGTCGGGCGGGAAAATGACCATCGAGCCACATTACCGCAAGTCGCTGTGCAGCGAGCAGACCTGCGGCGAACAGGCAAACCAGGGTTTGATCGCGCTCTGGACCAGTTCGACGGCGAACTTCGGCAACTTCGGCACGGCTCTGGCGATCTTCGATCTGCCCTACATCTTCAAGAGCATCGAGGACGCGGACCGGATCTCTTCGGAATGGCTGGCCAAAAAGCAGTGCGATGTCGCTGCCGAGGAAGCTGGTCATGTGTGCCTGACCGTGTATTCCAGTGGCGGCTTCCGTCAGCTTGGCAATGCCAACGGACCCGTGCACGAGCCCGACGACATGAAGGGTATCAAATGGCGCGTGACCAAGAGCCCTATCGAATACACGCTGGTCAAAAACTGGGGTGCAGTGCCGGTGCCCTATGACTGGGCGCAGCTCTATCAAGGACTGCAGACCGGCGTTGTCTCGGGTCAATACGTTGCCACGCCGTGGCAGCACGTCGCGAAACTGCATGAGGTCGCAAAATACTTCACGGAAATCGGTGGATCCTGGTCTGGCAACCAGTTGTCGATGGACAAGCGCCAGTACGATGCACTGACCGATCAGGAGAAAGAATGGATTCACGCTGCGGCGACAGCCTTCGGACAGAAGGTGCAGGAACTGGATCGCGCCTGGGTCGAGGCTGGCGAAGAAGCGATCAAAGCCGAAATCACGGAATGGTACGTTCCGACCGAGGAAGAAATGGTCAAATGGCGTGCCGGGGCCATTGACGCGTGGCTGAACGCGAAGGGCACCTATGATCCGGCGACGGCAGAACGCGTGCTGGAAGAGCAAGGCATGAGCAGCTTCATCGCTCAACTCAAAGAAGCCGGCGCGCTCTAGGCAACGTCGAACGTTAGGACTCGGTGGCGCGGGGCTTGCCTCGCGCCACGTGTTGCTTCTGAAATCGCAGTCTCCGACTGCAACGGGATCAAGCCTTCATGGAAAGCATCGCGCTTCTTGTCGTTCTGGTGGTGCTTATCCTGCTTGGCGCTCCGGTGGGCTTCACCCTGATCCTGATCCCGGTCGTCTACATTCTGATCACCGATGCAGCGCCGATGATCCTGATCCCGAGTCAGATGTTCAGCGCCATCGATTCCGTACCTTTGACAGCCATTCCGTTCTTCATGCTGACGGGCGAGTTGATGACCAGTGCGACGATCACGGACCGTCTGGTCGCGCTCAGCCAACGCATCATCGGGCGCATGCGCGGCAGCCTGGCGCAGGCGAACGTGTTGGTCAGCATGTTCTTTGCAGGGATGAACGGATCGGTCGTGGCGGACACAGCAACGGTCGGCTCACTTCTGGTTCCGGCGATGAAACGGGCGGGCTATCCACCGGCCTTCGCGGCTGCGATCACGGCTGTCAGTTCGACCATCGGGGGGATCATTCCGCCCTCGATCATGATGATTGTGCTCGCGAACGCAGGGGGAATTTCCGTCGGCGCTCTTTTTGCAGGTGGCATTGTGCCGGGCGTCATGATCGGTCTGTTGCTGATGGTGATCAACTATCTGATCGCCCGCCGGAACAACTTCGAACGCAGCGAAGAGCCGTTCAGCCTGCGGGCCGTGATGATCCAGGGCTACAGATCCTCGTTCGCGCTGTTGATCCCGATCGTGCTGGTCGGCTCAGTCGTCTTTGGCGTGGCGGGCGTGGTCGAGGCAGGCGCACTGACGGCGACCATCGCCCTTTTCGTCGGGCTCTTCATCTACCGCACAATCACATGGACCAACTGCACGACCGCCTTTGTCCGGGCATTCCGCAACTCTGCCATGGTCTTCATCATCATCGCCGCATCCGGCCCGTTCAGCTGGCTGCTTACGTCTCTGGGCGCGATCAACGATCTGGAGCAATGGCTGCTGAGCTATGCTGAAAACCCATTGATGTTCGCGCTCGTGCTGGTGCTTTTCATCTTCCTGCTCGGAATGGTGATGGACTCGGCGGCAAACATCATCGTCGTCGGCCCTGTGCTCGTCGACGTGATGGTGAAGGCAGGCTACCCGGATGTGCAGGCCGCTCTTGTTGTTGTTGTCGGATTTCTGATCGGATCGGTTACGCCGCCCGTAGGCGTTGCATTCTTCACCGCGGGCGCGATCGCCAAAGTAAGGCTGGAGAAGGTTGCCGTAGCGATGCTGCCGTATCTGGTTGCCCTGTTCGCGTTGTTGTTTCTTCTGATCGTGGTGCCGGACATCACGATGTTCCTGCCACGTGCTTTCGGATTTTCAGGGTGAGAGGGAGATCAACTGAATGATTGCCGCCATCCTGTTCATCGACCGTGCCGTCAAAAGAGTCCTGACGGTGTTTTGCGCCGCTCTGCTGCTTTTGATGGTCGCCTTCACGGTCTACTCGGTCGTGATGCGATACTGGTTTCTGGACCCGCCGGTCTGGGGCGATCTTCTGACGGTGCTCAGCAATATCTGGCTCGTCTTCTTCGCACTGGCCCTTACGGTGCGGGACAAGGATCACATCGCTTTGGATCTGATCTATTCATGGCTGCCGCTCAAGGCGGCGTTTGCCATCCGGCAGTTCTGGACCCTGATAATTTTCGGGCTGGGGATCGTAATGATCGTCTACGGGCTCGAAGTCGTTGCAACCATGGGCGGTAGATATTGGGAGATGTGGTACTTCGCCTGGGAGGATGGCGGGCTGGTCTTCAAACCCAATTACATGCCCAAGAAGTATGCGGTCGCAATCGTGCCTATCTCAGGATTTCTTGTCACCATCGCAGCCGTGGCGTCGATCCTTGAAGACTTCATAAAGCTGAGGGCGGGTACTTACGGAGACACCGATGCCGACGTGAAATAGGGTGGTTGCCCTGCGTGAAACGCTGCTTTCGCTCGGCTTCAGCGTGCGCACGCCCGTGGCCGAGTCGCTTGACGGTCTGTCACCCGTATGGTCGTCTCGCAACAAGAGCCGTAGCCGAGCGAAGTGGCCATATCGAAATGAACCGGAATTTGGATGGGGAGATATGCAATGATTAGACGAAGCTTGGGCGCATATGCGGTGTCCGCAGTTTTGGCCACCGGTCTGGCGCTTACGAGTGTCCCGGCCGTCGCGGCTGACGTCAAGATGAACCTTGGCTTCGGGGCGCCGGAGGAGTCTCTCTACGGTCGCTTCGCGAAGATCTTCAAGGCCAAGGCCGAGGAATACACCGGCGGCAGCGTCGAGGTGAAAATCCGCTGCTGCAACCAGATCTCGACCGAGGACGAAGGCTTCAAGGCCATGCAGCTCGGCACGGTTGACGGGTTCTTCATCACCGCAAACAACGTGTCTCCGCACTGGCCGTTGATGGATGTGACGGTGTTGCCATACATCTTCCAGAATACGGCCCACCTGGAGCGTGTCGTGGACGGCCCGGTCGGCCAGTTGATGAAGGACAAGCTGCAGGAAGCGACCAGCGTGCACCTGCTGACCTTCGGCCCGGCCCTTTATCGCGACTTCTACAACGCCAAGCGCCCCATCAACACGATGGCCGACATGGAGGGCTTGAAGATCCGGGTGCCCAAGAACGAAGTCATGCTGGCGACGTTCGAGGCCTTTGGAGCGGAACCAATTCCTCTGGCATGGTCCGAAACGCCGACAGCCCTGCAGACCGGCACGGTCGATGGTGGTGACAACGGCACATCGTTCATCAAGGACATGAAGTTCTACGAGTTCGAACCGCATCTGGTGATCCTGGAACACTTCGTGGCCATGGCGCCGCTGTTCGCGTCCGACAGCTTCATGAAGCGGCTCAGCGATGAACAGCGCGAGCAGATCCAGAAGGCCGCGGACGATGCCGGCGCTGAGTTCCGCACACAGGTTCTGAACGAGACCGAGGAAGTCCGTGAATGGTTGTCGACGGAAGGTGGCATGGCCATGACGCGGCCCGACAAGGCCGACTTCATCACGGCAGCTAAGGGCGTTCAGGACGCATTCGCCGAAAAGCGCGGGGCGGAGTTCGTCGAACTGGTCAAAGCGATCCAGTCTGCCGCTGAATGATCGACGCGTTCAGGGGAAGGCAAATGGCGCCTTCCCCGCATGACGCGATTGTTTGGCAGGTTTCCACATGACTTGGCTTAGATGGCTTGAGCGGCACCTCGAGGAACTGGTCTGTTGTTCCTGCCTCGTGATCATCGCGGTGAGCGTCTTCGCCCAAGTCGTTGCACGTTACCTGTTTGAGACGGCCCTTCATTGGACCGAGGAAGTCGCCGCCATGGCGATGGTCTGGGCGGTGTATATGGGCGCTTCGCTCTGCGTCCGCGAACGGTTTCACATTCGCATCATGGTTGCGGTGACCGCACTGCCCATGCAGGTCGGACGGATCGTGATTTTCCTGGCGGATATCTGCTGGGCCTTCTTCTGTCTCTTCATGATGCGCGTCGCGTGGGACTTCCTGGCCGTGGGGTGGAAGTTCACGTCGCTAAGTCCCTCGATGGGGATCAATCAGTTCTACCCCCAGACAATCCTGATGATCGGCTATGGTTTGATGCTGATCCGGCTGCTCCAGTCCTATGTCGATTGGTATCGAGGCGGCGCCGAGGGCCTGCCCGGGATGCTGGAAGAAAACCTGGATCAGGCACCTCCGGCTGATCAGGAACATCGCCTGTGAACGAGCTTCTGATCCTGGCCGTCGTGTTCGTCGTTCTGACGACGATGGGGGTGCCGCTGTTTGCTTCGGTCGGTTTGACGACGGCGCTCGCGCTGTTCATGATCGAGATCCCCTACACGCTGATGGCTCAGACCGGATATGCCAGCCTGACGCCGTTCCCGTTGCTGACCATTCCCCTGTTCGTGCTGGCCGGGCGCTTGATGGAGGTCGGCGGCATGGCGAATAGGATGATCGCAATCGCGACCAATCTGGTCGGCGCTTATCGCGGATCCATGGGGTTGGTGTCGGTCTTTGCCTGTATGCTGTTCGCTGCACTGTCGGGATCTGGTCCGGCGACGACTGCAGCAATCGGGTCAGTCACCGTACCTGCGATGAAGCGCGACGGTTATGATGTTCCCTTTGCGTCCGCGATCGTCGCGAGTGCCGGAGCTTTGGGCAGCCTGATCCCGCCGTCGAACCTGATGATCATCTATGGGCTGGTGTCCGAAACCTCGATCCCGCGCCTGTTTCTTGCCGGATTGCTGCCGGGCCTGATGGTGACGATATTCCTGATGATCACCACGTACATCATCGCCCGGCGCCGCAATTATGGCGGTGGCGGAGAACCCTTCGCCTGGGCGCCGTTCCTGCGCGCGGCCTGGGACGGTAAATGGTCGATCGGCGCGCCGATCCTGATCCTCGGCGGTATCTACGGTGGCGCTTTTACGCCGACTGAAGCCGCGGGTGTCGCGGTCTTTTATGCCCTGTTCGTGGGCATGTTCATTTACCGCGAACTGACGATCGCCAAGATCGTCGAAGCGCTGCGCTTCACGGCTTTGCTCACGGGCATCTTGATCCTGCTGACGCCTACGCTGGCATTCGGCCAGTTAACCGCGTTCTACGACGTGCCTGCGGCTGTGCAGGAAGGCATCACCTCCATCACGACGAACCCCATTCTTGTTCTGCTGCTGATCGGTGTTTTCTACATCTTCATCGGCACCTTCATGGAATCGCTCGCGCAGATCGTGCTGTTCACGGCTGTCTTCCTGCCGCTGGTCACATCCTTGGGTGTTGACCCGGTTCTCTTTGGTGTCTTCACCGTGATTACCTGTGAGATCGGGTTTCTGACGCCGCCCTTGGGCGCCAATCTGACGGTGGCGGCGCGGATATCTGGAATCTCGATAGAGCGGATATCCGTCGCCGTGCTACCGTTCATTCTGGCCTACATCATCGGGATGATCGTGTTGATCCTGGTGCCCGACCTGACGCTGTTCATTCCAGATTACTTCTATGGCGAAGCCAAATAGGAGACCGCGATGTTTGATCTGATTCTCAAAGGCGGAGAGATCTGCGACGGTACCGGCTTGGACGTCTACACCGGAGATGTCGCGATCACCGGGAACAAGATCGCCGCCATCGGTGATCTTGATGACACCGGCGCGGCTGAGGAGATCGACGTTGGAGGGCTGACCGTTTGCCCCGGCTTCGTCGACATGCACACGCACTCGGACTTCACGCTGATCGCCGATGGGCGCGCAGAAAGCCAAGTCCACCAGGGCGTCACGACCGAGGTTATTGGACAATGTGGCATCAGCTGCGCCCCGGTCTGCGAACACAAGCACATCAGCGCGGTCTCGCCCTGGTACACCGACAAGGCTGACCACCCGCACTGGCACAGCTTTTCCGAATACCTGGACGCGCTTGATCAAACCGATCTCGGCGTCAACGTGATGGCGTTCGTCGGCCACGGCACGATCCACCGTGCAGTTGTCGGAGCGGACCTCAGGGCAGGCGAGCCAGATGAAGTGGCCGAGATGGCGCGCATGGTCGATCAGGCCATAGACGAAGGTGCTGGCGGCTTTTCCTCGGGCTTGGAGTATTTCCCGGGCATCATGGCCTCGCCGGAACACCTGGTGCCGATGTGCGACGTGGCGGCCAAGCGGGGGCGGCTTTACGCCACCCATGTCCGCAATCGAGACACCCACTACGACTTGGGCTTTGCCGAGGCGATCGCCACAGCGCGGCAGGCGGGCGCAAAGCTACAGATCAGCCATATTCAACCCAAGTTCGGCGCGCCGGACTATGCCATGAACCACACGTTGGAGATGATCGATCTGGCCCGCCGCCACGATGTCGACATCGCGTTCGACGTCATTCCCCATGACTGGGCGCATACACTGATGATGGCAATTCTGCCGAAATGGGCGCAAGCCGGCGGCGTTGACGAGATCCTGAAGCGCCTTGCAAATCCGGAAGCGCGCGAAAGGATCAAAGCCAATCCGCAGCCGATGTGGTTGATCGTCCGGGCCGATCGGTGGAGCGACATTGTCCTGATGAACGCCACGGTGAACAAGGACCTGGTGGGCGCGGATTTCGCCGAGATCGGACGGATGCGAAACACGCACCCTTATGACGCCGTGCTGGATATCTTGCTCGAGGAAGGCGAGAACCTGATGGGGTGTTTCTGGACGTCAAAGTCGTTTCGAGACGATGATATCAATCTCTGCCTCAGCCAACCGGAGTGCGCGGTGATCTCGGACACCATCGCAATCGCGAACGATGGGATCCTGAAGGACCATATCGGATCACTCAGCGGCTATGGCTGGGCCGCTCGGTTCCTGCAATACTATGTCCGAGACCGCCGGATACTCAGCCTGGAAGAAGGCATTCAAAAGATCACGTCGATCCCGGCAGAAAGGTTGGGCCTGAAGAATCGAGGAAAGCTGCAGGAAGGCTACCGCGCGGACATCTGTGTCTTCGATAAGGTGAATATCGCGAGCAACGTGACCGCTAAAAACCCGCGCCGCTACGCGTCAGGCATCGCCCACGTCGTGGTGAATGGAAAGATGTCGATGCGGAATGGGCAGCGGACTTTGTCGAACCCCGGTGAAGTGATCCGAGATTTCACAGCCTAGCGCAGAGCCTTGGATCCTGAAAACGTCTTTAAGGACCGAAGGATCGTTTGGCGCCGTGTTCTCTGCGATCAGCATCAAGGCGGCGCAGTTCAACTTAGGGCGACGCTCCTGAGGAGTTGAACCTCATTCAGCGTCCCGAGCCAGCAGGTATCCGGTTCGGTGGACCGTGACGATGCAGATTCCGGAACCGCCAAGTCTCCGCCTCAGCCGTGCAACAAGAACATCGATGGTGCGGTCGCCAGGTGTCCAGTCGCGGCCGAAGGCGTTGTGGCTGAGCATGTCGCGGCTGAGAGCCTGCTCCGGATTCTCGAGAAAGACCTGCAATAGCCGGGACTCGTTCGGTGGAAGGTACGAATTCTTGCCGTCGACAGTCAGCCGCCGCACCCCGGGGTGAAGCGCAACGTCCCCAAGGGAGACTGGGCGGGAATGGCCCATCTCTTTCCTGCGTGCCCGCTCGATCAACGTGTGGCGGATGCGGCTGCTCAGCTCGTTCGGACTGAACGGTTTGGTCATGTAATCCGTGGCGCCCAGCCCGATCCCAAGCTGACGGTCACGCGCCTCACCCAGTTCTGAAAGCACGATCACCGGACAATCGCTGGTTTGGCGAATGGTTTGAATCAACAGCAGACCGTCGCTGTCGGGCAGCCGTCGGTCCAGCAGGATCAGATCAAAGCGTTCATCCTGGACGCGCTCCTCCGCTTCACCTGCTGTGGTGGCGCGGTGATAGACGGCACCAGCATTGCGCACGACCTCGCTGAGCATGATTTGCACGACGGGGTCGTCATCGACACACAAGACTGCATCGCGGCCCATAGCGTCTGTATCGTGGATTGGCAAAGCCGCTCTCATGATACGATCCGCGGCTCAATCGCAGGCCAGGAAGTCAGTGTTTCAAGGTCGACCTCCAGACTGGCTAACACTGGTTCGATCTCGGACCAAGGCGCCCCGGAATCGCATTTCCGCTCCAAGCTCCTCAGCGGTGTTTCGACCTCTCCAAGTCCCAAAAGCGCCGCGCTTCCGGCCAGGCGGTGCGCTGCGTGTCCAAGCGCAGTCAATTCGGGGACGGGCCCACCAGTCAGGAATTCGTCACAGAAAGCGTCCCATTGATCGGCGAAGGCTTTTGCCATGGCTTGGGCGGTTTCTTCCGTCAACTCGGAAACCGGTGCGACTGCGCTGATCGTGCGGACTGTCTTGGATCCACCGCCGACCCAGCGAAGGGCATCACCCAGCGCTGCCAGATCGGCCGGCTTGGCCAGCACGGCATCAAACAATCTGTTGGCCTGGTCCGAGTCCTTGACTGCCTCAACGTTGGCCGTGAAAGCAACTGCGCGGGCATGAGGATGCAGGGCTGATAGCGATTTGACGAGCGTCGGCCCATCACCATCAGGCAGCAGATAGTCGACGACGAAAACGTCATAGTCGGCAGCAGCGGCCCGTTTCATCGCCTGCGTGACGGTACCGGCCTGATCGACAGAGAAACCCAACAGTTCAAGCTGTCTGGCCGTAACCATACTTCCGGCGTGGTCGTCGTCGATCAACAAGCACCGGCATCCAGTATTCCCGCGGCTTACGCTTGGACCCCGGTCGTCGGGACATTCGTCGTGAGCGGAAGCGATCGCTGAATGCGGAAGCTCAAACCAGACACGCGATCCATCGTCGACGTTCTCGTACCCGATCCGCCCGCCCATGGCTCGGACCAGATATGACGATATCGCCAGGCCCAGCCCGGCTCCGCCGCAGCCAGTATCGCGCGCCTCGATCTGATTGAACGGTTGCGTCAGCGCCGCAGCATCAGCGTCGCCAATTCCTGGCCCGTGGTCGCGCACAACAAACCGCAGGAAGTCAGTTGAAAGCGCCGAGACGTCGATGTGGACCCCACAGCCGTCGTCGAACCGAATGGCGTTGGAGACGAGGTTGGTCAAAACCTGCCGGGTCATCGCCCAATCGATACCGACCCGGCGTGGAACATCGGGTGCGACCACAGCCCGAACAGGCGGCTTTTGCTCGGTCGTTCTGATGGCAGCGACACGCTGAAACGCCTCGATCGCCGCGCGCAGATCAGTCATGACCGGGCGCGGCACCGGTGGCGAATTCTCAAGCTTGGAGTAGTCCAGCACGTTGTTCAGCGTCTGCAGCAGCGATTGGCCTGCACTCTCGATGACGTCCAGATAGTTTGCGTGCGTGTCCACGTCGCTGTTGCGTAAAAGATCCGTCGCGCCCAGCACCGAATGCAGAGGCGTGCGGATCTCGTGGCTCATTGTTGCCAGAAAGCGGGACATCTGGCGTTCGGCCTGCTGTGCCTTTTGCACGGCGTTCTGGTGGGCCGTGACGTCGTTCAGGATCAGGACATGGCCCAATGCCGTATTCTCGACCGCATCGTGGAGCGCGCGCATGCGGATATCGAAGCACCGCTGCCCCGCAAGTGTATCCAGCCAGATCGCTGCATCCGCTTCCGGGGTTACTGCAAGCACGCGGTCGAGCGCTTGTTGAAGCGTCAACTTGCGCCGCCGCATCGAGCGCAGGTAGATGATGTCGCCCGCCTGTACATCGCCCAGGAAAAGCTCTGCCGCGGCCTGGTTCGCATTCACAAGCGCTTTCTGCCGGTCCAACAGAAATGCGGGATTGCGCAGGCTTTCGAACACCGCGAAGTAGCGGTCCTTGTCCAGTGTCAGAGTCCGTGTTCGTTCTTGAAGCTCCCGCAGGCGCTGATTGTCGCCGGACTCGGTCCAATCGGCAGTGATGCTCAGTTCGGCTTCGTCGAAGCAGTCCAGCATCCGGGCGCGCAGTGCGTTCAGGTCAGGACAGCCGTCGAAGCCATCCAGTGCCGCGACGTAGATGTTGCGGAAATGCTTGAACAACCCGATGTACATTTGCAGCGTGATGCCCTGCGACCGGTGAATTCGCGCGATCCGGCGCATCTGGGCAAAGCGCGGATCCTTGGCATAATCGGTCGTTGCCTCGGGCCCCGAAAGTCCGCCATCCAGTGAGATGTAGGTGCCGACTGCTTCGGTCACGCTCAGGACGGCCTCGACCCAGGCCGCGCGGATCGTGGTGGTGAAAGGCGCGTAACCATTGGATTTGGCGATCTCGATCGACTGGTCGACCAGATCCTCCTGGCGGGTCCCAAGATAGGCGGTCAATCGTATCGCCAGCGGCGAAGTGACTGGCCGCTTGGTTTCGGCCTTCGTCGGCATCGGTACTGCGGGCTCTCGTGGCCCCTCCCTAGCAGTCGATAGACGACCGTACCCGCATTGCGCTTTTCAGCGAAGACAATTCGCCGGTGGGTTTACATCTTGTTTACAACTTTTCACAACTTCGCAGCCTTTCCAAGCACGCGCCGCGTTAACGTCATCTCAAAGTAGCCAGGCCCGAGCAGGGACAACCTGCCAGCGTCAAGCCGTCTTGGGAGGACCGCCATGCTACGCATAAAGCGTCGTGAATTCCTGCAATCCAGCACATTGGTCGGAGCCAGCATTCTGGCCGCTGACAAATCATGGGCGTTGAACCGGCTGGAGCCGATCGATGACACTTTGGAGGAAGAATATCCCTATCGCGACTGGGAAGACCTTTATCGGCGCGAGTTCACCTGGGACAAGATCGGTAAGGCCGCCCACTGCATCAACTGCGTCGGCAACTGTGCATTCGATGTCTACGTAAAGGACGGCATCGTCATTCGAGAAGAGCAACTCGCCAAATACCCGCAGATCAATCCCAACGTACCCGACGCCAACCCGCGCGGTTGCCAGAAGGGTGCGATCCACTCGGCGGCGATGTATGAGGGCGACCGTCTGCGCTATCCACTGAAACGGGTCGGTGAGCGCGGCGCGGGCCAATGGCAGCGCATGGGTTGGGACGAGATCACCGAAGAGATCGCCGACAAGGTGATCGACATCTTCGAGAAATACGGCCCCGGCAAGCTGATGACCCACACAGGCTCCGGCAACCTGTCTATGGTACGGTTCGCAGCGCCATACCGCTTCGCCTCGTTGGTCGGTGGCGTGCAGTTGGACATATTCACCGATGTGGGCGATCTGAACACCGGCGCGCATCTCGCGTATGGCAATCCGCTGGAGAGCTTTACATCGGATGCCTGGTTCGACGCCGACTATATTATGATGTCGCTGTTCAACCCGAACGCAACGCGGATCCCGGACGCTCACTATATCTGGGAGGCCAAGTGGAATGGTGCGCGCGTCGTATCCGTGGCACCAGACTATAACCCATCGTCGATCCACGCCGATCTTTGGATGCCGATCAAACAGGGCGCAGATCCGTTCCTGGCGATGTCTTTCGCTAACGTGATCATCGAGGAGAAACTCTACAACGCCGCCTTCATGAAGGAGCAGACAGATCTGCCCGTTCTGGTCCGCACCGACACAGGGAAGATGCTGCGCGAGGCGGATCTGAAGGATGGCGGATCCGATCAGAACTTTTATCACTGGGACCTGAAATCCGGTGCCGCCGTGATGCTGAAGGGCACGATGGGATCGGAAGACAAGACGATTGCACTTGGCGATGTCGACCCGGCCCTGGAGGGCACATTCACAGTCGAGGGGATTGAGGTCACAACGGTTTTCGAGCGGGTGAAAGTCGAGGCCGCCAAGTTCTCTCCAGAAGCCACCGAACCCGAGACCGGCATCGCCGCTGCTACCGTACGTGAAGAAGCCCGCCTGTTCGCCAAGGCGAAGAAGGCGATCCTGATGCAGGGGTTCAATGTCGGGCGTTATTCGAACGGCATTTTCACCGGCTGGGCGCAGTCGCTGATGCTGGCGATCACGGGCCATGGCGGTAAGACCGGTGGTTTGGACACCTCGTGGATTGACTGGAAGAACCTCTCGTTCCTGTCGCTGGCGCTCTTTGGGTTCAAGAAGTTTCCGCGGCTGGAACCGGGCGGCATGGCCGAATTCCAGCGTGGCCACATGATCGAACACGCACGCAAACATTTCGACAACAAGAAGCTCAAGGAACGGGTCGGCTTCGATCTCGACGAGATGGAAGAGATGATCAACGAGAGCATCGACAAAGGTTGGATGCCTTACAACGGTGATATGAAGGGGCTGATTTCCGTCGCTGACAACAAGTTTCGCCGCAACAAATTCGCCGACAAGTACCGTGAGCGCATTCTCGAAGAGGTCAAGGACCTGTTCGTCGATGTCAACGTGCGCATGGATTCTACGGCGCAATGGGCCGACTACCTGCTGCCCGCCGCGAGCCACTACGAGGCCTGGGATCTCCGCACGGTTGGCTTCCACCGCTTCGTGAACGTCTTCTCGCGCCCGGTCGATCCGATCGGCGAGGCCAAGCCTGACTGGGAAATCATGGTCCTGTTGACCAAGAAGATCCAGGAACGGGCCTTGGCGCGCGGGGTCGGCGCCTATCCGGACGGCGACGTCAGCCGTGATCTGCACACCATCCACGACGACTTCACGATGGGTGGCACACTGATGACGGACTTCGACGCCACGAAATGGCTCGTCGACAACAGTCCGGAGATGGGCGGCATCACCATCGAGGAGGCCGCCGAGCAAGGCTTCATCGTCATGAATGCCGAGGGCGGCAACAACCAGCCGATCCCGGCAGACGAGCCATACAATCCGTTCGTCGCCCAAACAGAAGACAAGAAGCCCTACGAGACGTTGACGGGCCGCGTCACCTTCTACTGTGATCACCCGAATTTCGAGAAGATGGGCGCCGTGGTGCCCACCGCGCGCCATCATGCGGGCAAAGAGGCCTCGAGCTATCCGCTGAGTTTTTACTCGCCCCACACCAGATGGGGTATCCATTCGAACTGGCGGTCGAACAAATTCATGATGCGCCTGCAGCGGGGCGAGCCAAACATCTACATCAGCCCCAAACTTGCGGCGCAAAAGGGCATCACCGACGGGTCCAAGGTGCGCGTCTTCAACGGGATCGGCGAGTTCTTTGCCCAGGCCAAGTTCTACCCATCCATGCCTGAGACCTCGATCATGATGGAGCACGGGTGGGAGCCGCACCAGCACGAAGAATGGAAGCCCATGAACAATACCATGGCCAGCCTGATCCAGCCGCTGGAACTGGCCGGCGGGTGGGGGCATCTGGGCTTCAAGCTCTTCAAATGGAACGCAAATCAGCTTGCTCACGAAAGCAGCGTCGATGTGGCGCCGGCGTAAGCCGCGCCCGGGGGAGGATAGAACATGGCTGTGAAGCGTCAGCTTTCCATGGTGATGGACCTGAACAAATGCATCGGGTGCCACACCTGCACATCGGCCTGCAAACTGCAGTGGACCAACCGAAATGGCCGCGAGTACATGTACTGGAACAATGTCGAGACGATGCCCGGCACCGGTTACCCGAAGAACTATGCTGATATGGGCGGTGGGTTCGACGAAGACAGTGCTCTGAAACTGGGCACGGAGCCCGGCCCGGAAGACTACGGAATTCCCTGGGATTACAACTACGAAGAGGCGCTGATGACCGGCACCGATCCGTGGCTGCGTCCCAACGTCAAGCCGACCTGGGGCGCCAACTGGGACGAAGACGAAGGCGAGGGCGAATACCCGAACTCGTACTATTTCTATCTGCCACGGCTTTGCAATCACTGCGAAAACCCGGCTTGCCTTGCCGCTTGCTCGCGTAACGCGATCTACAAACGCCAGGAAGACGGGATTGTCCTGATCGACCAGGAACGCTGCCGTGGGTATCGGTACTGCGTCTCGGCGTGCCCCTACAAGAAAGTCTATTTCAACGAAGAAATCTCGAAGTCAGAAAAGTGCATCTTCTGTTATCCGCGCATCGAGAAGGGCTTGCCGACTGCCTGCGCCAAGCAATGCGTCGGGCGTATCCGTTGGATCGGCTACCGCGATGACGAGGCTGGACCGATTCACCAGCTGGTCGAGAAGTACAAGGTCGCGCTGCCGCTGCATCCTGAATGGGGCACCAAGCCGAATGTGTTCTATGTGCCGCCGATGTCTCCACCGAAGTTCGGTGACAATGGCGAGCCGACAGGTGAAAGCCGGGTGCCGCTGGAATATCTTGAGAGCCTGTTTGGCGATGGCGTCGCATCGGCGTTGGAGACCTTGGCTGTGGAGCGTCAGAAGAAGGCCGATGGCGACACGAGCGAGTTGATGGACACACTGATCGGCTATCGCCACGCCGAGATGTTCAAGCTGAGCTGATGTCCGTCGCTGCAACCGCGCGTCCACCGATGGGGGACAGCCCTGCACGCGCCCGAGCCAAGGAAACCTTATGGCGGTTGGCGGCGCTGGCCCTGGGGCATCCATCGCCTGAGTTTCACCGCGCCGTGGCCTCGGGTGATTTCCACGCAGCCTTCAGCGCTGCCCTGGCGGATGTGACTGGGGCGGCTTGGCCCAATCCCGGCGGAACGGGTGACTTCGCAGCGTTCGAAGCAGGTTATATAGAGGCCTTTCTGCATGGACGCGGCGGCAAACCCACGGCAGCGCTGCTGGCTGGCGATCACGAGCCGATCCTTGCCGGGCTGACCCGCCCGGCCTTCATGCTGAACCTCGCCGCGTTCTACAAACACTTCGGCCTGAAAGCCGCGACCGACGACGAAGGCAAGAACGACGAGCCAGATCATCTGGCCAGCATGCTGGAATTGATGGCGGTGCTCTGCCATCTCGAGGCAACCGCGTTGGGCAAAGGTCGCGATCCCGATCCCTATCGCCGGGCGCAGCGTGATTTCCTGTGCCGTTATCTGCACCAGACGCTGGCCACCGTGGCCGGACTGCTGCGCCGCCACCCCATCGCAGGACTGGATCCAACCCTTGCGCAACTGGTCCAGGACATTGCGCAGTGGGGCGGTCAGCAGATCACGGAGCTTGAAGTCCGCGTCGGACCGTTCCGTGGCCCCGACGCACCAAAACCTGCTCAAACGACCGCCGAACCGGCGTCGCAGAACCTTTGGGGATAAGGAGACGACTATGCGTATGATATCCCACGCCTTTATGTTCGGAGGATTGGCTCTGAGCGCGATGCTGAGCGCTGCCCCGGCCCTTTCGGAGTCGATCACCGAGGCGAATACTGCACTGTTGGAGGCCGGTGACGAGGTCATCGCTTCTCGCATCCCCGATGGCATCTACCTGCGCAACACCAACGACCCCGATGATATCATCTGGGAACGCTTGGCTGAGTATCGCGTGGTGATGTCCCCGGCGCCCGCGGTCCACGAATCCGTCGAGTTGCGGGTGGACTATGATGCCGAAGCGATCCCGGTTTACCTGCAGATCGCCCGAACCTCTGACCGATTCTATGTGCGGATGCGGTGGCGCGATGACAGCAAAGACACCGCAACCCGTATGAACCGGTTCCGCGACGGTGCGGCGATCCAGTTTTCGTTAGCAGATGACGAGACGTCCTACATCATGGGCACGGGCCCCGAAGAGCCGGTCAACATCTGGTACTGGCGCCCGGATGACGGCTCGGTCACCAATCTGGCGGCGGGCGGCCCAGGCAGCACGACCGTTCTGGACACGCAGCCAGTCTCGGGCACGGCGCTCTACCAGGAAAACCCGGGCGATCCCAACGAATGGGTCGTGGTGATGTCCCGGCCGCTTGAAGCAGCCGGAGAGCACAACGCCTCGTTCAACCGCGAGCGGATCCCGATGGCGTTTGCAATCTGGCAGGGAGCAGATGGTCAGCGCGACGGCTTCAAGAGCGTCTCGGACGGCTGGATTCTGGTCGACATGGGAGACGGCTGATGAAGTTTGGTGAGACACTTGCCAAACTGGACTGTTCGCTAGGCCATGCCTGCCAGTTTTGCCCGGACGAGCCGACCTGCAGCTTTGACAAACCGTACCACAACAAGGTGCTGATCGAAGCGCGTCTTGAGGATATCGATCAGATCATTGTCGTACTGGCCAACAAGGGCGGCGTCGGCAAGTCCACGGTCTCGGCCAATCTTGCGGCTGGGCTGGCCCGGCGTGGTTTTCGCGTCGGTGTGGCCGATGCCGACATTCACGGCCCGAACCAAAGCCGGTTCTTCGGGTTCAGCGGGGCCAAGACCCGGACTACGCATTTTGGGCTGCGGACGCACCAATTCGAAGCGGATGGCATCGAGCACGCCGTTCGGGTCGGCTCGCTGGCGTTTCTGCTGGAGGACGACACGGTCCCGATCGTTTGGCGCGATGCCTACAAGCACGATTTTATCCATCATCTGATCGGCAGCTTTCACTGGGGGCCGCTGGATTACCTGATCGTCGACATGCCACCTGGCACCGGAAACGAGTTGATCACGCTCTGCGACATGCTGGAGGGATCAAACGTCTCCTCAGTTCTGGTGACCACCCCGCAAGCGATCGCGCAGATGGACAGTTTGAAGGCGGGCCGTTTCTGCAAGGAACGGGGCCTGCCGGTGATCGGCGCGGTCTCGAACATGGCAGGCGTGATCTGTCCACATTGCGATACCGAGTTCCATGTCTACCCCGATGCCGGACTGCCGGACGCTTTGGCGGCGCTGGATATTCCGCTGTTGGGCCAGGTCCCACTGGCGCCGGAATTGGCAACAGCCTCTGACGGCGGCGTACCCGTGGTCGCGGGTGCGCCAGCCAGCCGGGTCGCGATGTCCTTTGGACCGATGATCGACGCCGTGACGGCGGTTGGGCGCGAGGACTTTGGCGACGCGGTGGCCCGCACTTTAGAAGACGTATTCGAGCAGAACCTCGCCGATGATCAACTCAAGGCAAGCGTTGAGAGTCTGCCGCCCGATGCTCGAGCCGAGTTATCAGACGAGATCGCCGCTCTCTTAGGCGCAGAGACCCAGCGTCTGACGTCCGCCGCGAAACCGGGCGGCGTGTAATGAACAAACCTGAAAACCTCTCCCGCCGGACGCTGTTCCGCGGCCAGTTCTCTGGTCGCGAAGAGGCCAGGGGCCGGTGGCATCTGGTCGAGGGGTTGTCGGCCGGTTCCGGAGATGTGTTCTGGGGCGGCTGGGCCGACAACCAGGGCGTCTTCGTTGCAGGCGACGATGGGGCGATCTTCCACTATGACGGCACGGTCTGGGACCGTATGCCAGTCCCGGCCCCGGTCCCTGTCCATGCACTGTTTGGGACAGCTAGAACCCGGTTGTTCGCGGTCGGCTGGATGGGTTTGATTCTGCGCTTCGACGGTCAGACCTGGCATCAGGACCGCGGCTGTCGTGTTGATGCTGCGGGCAAGTACTCATCCGATCCTGAAAATACCCCGCTCTTCGACATAGACGGGCGGTCCGACGGCACCTGCTGGGCCGTTGGCGACCGGGGAACGATCCTGCACTTCGACGGCGAGAACTGGGTCGAGGAACGCTCGGGCACCCGTGTCCATCTGCGCTCGGTCCTGTGTCTTTCGGATGGCGGTGTCATCGCCTCGGGCGGTGATGGCACGGTGTTGCTGCGCGACCTGGACGGTGTGTGGGCTCCCTTGGACTGCCCCATCGGGTCGGGCTTTGTGTCGGCCCTTGAGTTGGACGACGGCATCCTCCTGGCGGGTGGGCGTTACTTTGTCGATGCCAACGGCTTTCGCGGCGAGCTTATCCTTTATAGAGACGGCGCATTCCAGAAACTGTTCGACGGCTTGCCCTTCCGCCGGTTCCGGCAGGTTGCCCAGGTCACGTCGGGCGTCATCACTGTCGGTGATGGCGGCCAGATCCACTTGATCACAGGCGACAGGGTCGAGCGGATCGACAGCGGCACCAAGCACGATCTGCTGGGGATCGTTCCTCTGCCCGGCGACGAAGCCATCGTCGTCGGCGATTTCGGCACGGTCCTTGTGGGCGACGACAAGGCATTGGAGACCTTCGCTCCAGCCGTTGTCACCGGTGAAGAGACCAGCCTGTGGGAACCGCTGACCAGCAGCACAGACCGCCAACTCTGGGGCATCTGGACCGACCCCGAAACCGGGACCGCGCACGCCTGCGGTGAGGAAGGCACCGTACTGATCGAAGATCGCGATCAGTGGACGCCGCTGCCACCGGTAAACGATCTCGGCATTCACGCGTTGGCCCGCGCACCCGATGGCGGGCTCCTGGCAGCAGGCCAGTTGGGCGAAATCCACCATTTCGATGGCACTGCCTGGCGCAAGCATTTCGATCTGTTGATGGACGTCACCATCCTGTCGCTTTGCGCCGATGGCGATCAGATCTTCGCATCCGGCGACGAAGGGCTGGCGTTGCACTGGTCCGGTGGCGAGTGGACCCGCATGCCCTCGGGCACCAAAAGCGCGTTGTACGGGATGTGGGGGCTGGATGCGGATCATCTGCTGGCGGTTGGCGATTTTGGCCTGATCCTGCGCTGGAACGGCACGCGCTGGGACACGTTCAACGCCGGAACCGAGCATTTCTTGTTCGATGTCTGGGGCCGAAGCCTGTCGGACATCTTTGTGGTCGGTCTCTCCGGAACCATCGCGCATTTTGACGGCACCCGGTGGAGCTTGACACCCGCCCGGGCGCGAAACGATTTACTCGCCGTTTCGGGAACGGGCGACCATGTTGCGGCCGTTGGAGCGGGAGGCATCGCCATGATCCACGATGGTAGCCGCTGGTCGTTGGATCCAACGGGAACAACTGCGGGATTGCGCGCCATCTCGCATGGCGCAGAGAATGGATATACCGCCGTTGGCGATGGCGGAACATTGCTTCGACGCCGCGTCGTGTAGTCCTCCGCTTAGGATCGTGCCTCTCGTCTGCGGCTTGACCTGTCGTTGAGTTGATCCAATGACTGGCTGTGAGCCGGTCTGAGCGTTCGCCTCTGATAGCTCAGTCGAACCCAGGCCGATGCTTCGCACGCAAAAGACACCGATGTACGCTCTCTGATCATCCGATCTTGCCAGATTGTTGCTGTCGTCTTGGCAAAGAAGATTCCCCCACATAAAAGGCGGACAACCAACGACTATCGTTTAGAGACAGCACCGCAAAGTCTCATGATCGTTAATTGCTGACGACCAACCGGTTGAGTGCTTGTCGCGCGCCCAATTGCGCGTCACTCTGCGTGCAAGGGTAGGAAACCAAGACGGGCGCGATGACACGTCGGGCAAAGAACATTCTGTTCATCATGTACGACCAGCTCAGGTATGACTACCTCAGTTGTTCCGGACACCCGCACCTGCACACACCCAACATGGATCGCCTGGCGGGCATGGGCGTTCGTTTCGACCGGGCCTATGTCCAATCGCCGATCTGTGGTGCCTCGCGCATGTCGACCTACACAGGCCGGTATGTCCACAGCCACGGCGCAGCGTGGAACAATGTCCCGCTGAAAGTCGGTGAGTTGACGCTGGGCGATCACTTGCGCGCCGCAGGCATGGGCTGTTGGCTGGTCGGCAAGACACACATGAAAGCCGATGCCGCAGGCATGGTGCGTCTCGGCCTCAGCCCTGACAGCGTGATCGGTGCCCGTGTTGCAGAATGCGGGTTCGATGTCTGGGAGCGTGACGACGGAATGCGTCCCGAGGGGCCCGACGGTTTCTATGATCCGAATGGCGCGCTAAAGTACAACGCGTACCTGCGCGAGAAGGGCTACGAAGCAGAGAACCCCTGGCACGTTTATGCGAATTCCAGTGTTTCGGACGATGGAGCCCTCGCCTCTGGCTGGCTGCTGAAGAACTCCCGGAAACCAGCGAACATCGCCGAAGACGACTCCGAGACACCCTATTTGACTCGGCGCGGCATGGAATTCATAGCGCAGGCCGGGCCGGATCCATGGCTCTGTCATCTCAGCTTTATCAAGCCGCACTGGCCCTACATCGTGCCCGCGCCGTATCACGACATGTACGGACCGCGTCAGATGCTGCAGGCGAACCGATCTGCAGCCGAACGCGACGATCCACATCCGGTTTTTCACGCGTTCCAGACCAACGCGATCGGACAAGCATTCTCGCGCGACGAGGTGCGCGAAGAGGTGGTGCCAGCTTATATGGGGCTGGTGAAGCAATGCGACGACCAGCTTGGTTTGCTGCTCGACTGGCTGGCCGACACCAAGCGGATGGACGACACGATGATCGTCCTGACATCCGACCACGGCGACTATCTGGGCGATCATTGGCTGGGAGAGAAGGATCTGTTCCATGACTGCTCGGCACGCATACCCCTGATCATTGTCGACCCGTCACCCGACGCCGATGCCACGCGCGGTACGGTCTGCGACGCGCTTGTGGAGTCGATCGATCTTGCACCAACATTTGTAGAGGTGGCGGGCGCCGTGCCACCCAACCACATTCTGGAGGGTCGATCGCTGCGCCCCTGGCTGCATGGCCACAACCCAGAATGGCGCGACTTCGCGGTCAGCGAATACGACTATTCCCGCACGCCGATGGCAGGCCGGTTGGGTGTGATACCGAAGGACGCGCGCTTGTTCATGATCGCCGATCACCGTTGGAAATTCATACACGCCGAGGGCGGTTTCCGACCGATGCTGTTTGATCTGGAACAGGATCCGCAGGAACTGACGGATCTCGGTGCCTGCCCGGACCATGCTCCCGTGATCGAAATGATGTACCGGCGGCTAGCGAAATGGTCCCGGCGCCCAAGCCAGCGCACCACGATTTCTGATACCGAGATCGCGGCAGGCCGAAGCGGCCCCTACGGCACCGGCGTGTTTATCGGCGTCTGGGACGAGGCTGAGCTTCCACCAGATGTCCGAAGTTTCGTGACCGGTCCGGCGCCCGCGCGGAAGCCCGAGGGGACGAACGAGTGACAGACAAGCTTTCAACAGGAATGCAAGTGCGCCGCCGCGTGTTGGGCGATGAGCATGTCGACCGGGCCGAGGCCGCCAAGCCGAGGATAGATGAACCTTTCCAAACCTTCATCACCGAAGGCGCCTGGGGTTCGGTCTGGTCTGGCGAGGGGCTCACGGATCGCGAACGCTCGTTGATCACGTTGTCGCTGCTGGCGGGACTTGGCCATTGGGATGAGGTTGCGATGCACATTCGCGCCACCGAGAACACTGGCGCAACGCCAGAGGACGTACGCGAGGCTTTTCTCCACGTTGCAGTCTACGCCGGTGTTCCCGCCGCCAATCACGCGCTGAAGATCGCCAAGCAGACCTATGCCGAGATGGGAGTGGACTTGTGACCTTGCCGAACCGCCCCGGGCCTCAACCGACCTATTTCCAGCGCGATCGCGCCTGGCACCCGCCTGCACTCACCCCGCAATACAAGACCTCAGTCACGCGATCGCCAGAAAGGGCGTTGCTGTCGATGCCACAGACGTTGTCCGAGACGACGGGGCCGATCTTTGGTCACGATATGCTCGGGGCGCACGATGCGGACTTGTTGATGAACTTCGCTCAATCAGGCGGATCGCCGATCGGCGAGCGCATCATCGTTCACGGGCGCGTACTGGACGAGACCGGTCGCGGCGTCCCGGGCGCTTTGATCGAGATCTGGCAGGCCAATGCAGGCGGACGCTATCGCCACGCAAAGGAAAGCTACATCGCGCCACTCGACCCGAATTTCGGCGGCTGCGGACGGACGATCACGGGTCACGACGGATCCTACGCATTCCGCACTGTGCGGCCCGGCCCATACCCCTGGCCGAACCGTGTGAACGATTGGCGCCCGGCGCACATCCACTTCTCGCTATTCGGTACGGCCTTCGCGCAACGCCTGATCACGCAGATGTATTTCGAGGGCGACCCACACATCTGGCTCTGCCCGATCGTTGGCGGCATCCCTTCGCGCGAGGCGATCGAGACACTGATCGCGGCACTCGACATGAACAACTCGATCCCGATGGACGCCCGCGCCTACAAGTTCGACATCGTGCTGCGCGGTGCGCGGCAAACGATGTTCGAAAACCAGCCGGAGGGAGCGTGATGGTTCAGAAGATCGACCACCTCAAGGAAAGTCCCAGCCAGACGGCCGGACCGTACGTTCACATCGGATGCGTCCCGAACTTCTGCGGGCTCTCGGGCGTGTATCCGGCAGATCCTGGTGCCGTGATGACCAACGATGCCACCAAGGGCGAACGCATTTCGGTGACCGGCTGTGTCTATGACGGCGTCGGGGCAGAGTTGCGCGACGTGTTGGTCGAGATCTGGCAGGCGGATGCCGACGGCATCTATCCAGGCAATGACCCACGCGGACCGGCTGATCCGAATTTCACCGGTTGGGGACGACAAGCCGGGGATTATGGAACAGGGGAATGGACCTTCCAGACCATCCGCCCTGGTCCGGTCCCTTTTCCGGACGGTCGGCTTCAGGCACCGCACATCACGTTCTGGGTGGTGGCGCGCGGCATCAACACGGGCTTGCACACCCGCATGTACTTTCCCGATGTCGACACGGCCGCTGATCCCGTCCTGTCTCGTATCGAGCACAAAGCGCGTATTCCGACACTGATTGCGTCCGAGACCGGCCCCAATGCGTTCCGCTTCGACATCCACCTTCACGGCGATCAGGAAACGGTGTTCTTCGACATGTGATCAGCAAGGCCGGGCAAGAGATTGCCAGGCGACCAAGAGCCATAAAAGCTCGCTTAACCATGTTGTGCTTATCTCTCCGCGTTGTTGAGTGGAGCATGGTCGTCCAATGGGCATTCGGATTTTTCTGTTTATCGCGATGGTGTTCGCGGCGCATGGCTCGGCCAGCGCAGTGGCAATTCTGGATCTTACGGGGACTGCGTGTCACAACAACGCTGCCTGTGACGTCAGTTTAACTGGCACCGGATCGGACAGCATTACGGCGTCGTTCTCTGCGCCAGATGTTATGTTCGGAACGAACGACTTCTTTGGATCCGACAATGGTTTGATCTTTGGGTCGCCGTTTTTCCCGAGGTCATTCGATCTGTCGTTCGACTCGACTCTGCTCTGGACAGGCGGAACAATCGGGCAATCGTTCCAGTTTTCCGGCTTCGATGTTACCGGACCGGGCGTAACCCAAACCTCGGTTCTCACCCAGCCTCCGCCCGGAACGTTCTTGCTGGACACTGCTTTGACGTTCAGGGCGGATCAGAGCTATCGGTTCGAGGCGATCTCGACATCGCCGATCTCTCTGGCCAGCTTGCGGGATCTCAGTTTCTTGCCAATCGCGCAAGCGAACGACCTGTCCGTCATTCCTGTTCCAGCGGGACTACCCCTGCTGCTGACGGGCCTTGTCTTCTTTGGCTGGCTCGCTCGACGCAGGCGTACGGCGCCCGAAGCTTAGTCGCGTCGCTGTCTAGACAGTGGGAACTGCCGTTCCGATCATGCTGTCCCGGTTGACGATGGACGCGAGCTTGTCTTCATCCCAATTGTCTGTCGCATCGGGTCGGGCGGGCAGGACCAGATAGCGCATGTCGGCTGTCGAATCGTGAACCCGGATCTGCGTACTGTCCGGAAGCTCCAGGCCAAACTCGGATAGGACCTTGCGCGGCTCCTTGACCGTCCTAGAGCGATAGGCACGGGTCTTGTACCACTCTGGCGGCAGTCCAAGAATATTGCGCGGATAGCAGGAGCATAACGTGCAGACGACGACGTTGTGCAAATCGGGCGTGTTCTCGACCACGACCAGTTTCATCGCATCGACCGGGAAGCCCATCTCCTCGCACGCTGCAGAACCATCCGCGAGCAGACGCGCTTTGAACTCCGGATCGGTCCACGCACGGGCGACAACCTTGGCGCCGTCAGCGGGCGTCCGGCGGTCCATCGCTTCGACCTGAGCGTTGATGATGCCTGCGTCAGTGATGCCCTTCTCGATCAGGATCTCGCGCACGGCGATTTCCATCGTCTGCCAATGCGTCAGCGGATGATCATTGTCAGGGCGATATGGATGACCGGACGGACTGAGATGGTCGTGGTGGTCATGCGGCATCAGATGGCCTCCAGCCAGTGTTCAAAGATCTCGGCATCGATCGTATCGGTCCCGCCATTGCCCCAGATTTCATCCATGGAGAACCGGACGCGGTAGAGCACGCGCTCAGGCAATCCATCGCGGTTGTAGGCCAGTTCTTCCGGGTTGGCAAAAGCTCCGCAAACGCGTTCGCTCACGCCGGTTCGCCCGCGCAGATACCAGGGCGTCCGCACGTGGCCCGGCGCCGAGCCCTTCAGAACCCGCACCGTCTGTCCCGGAGCAAATCGTGAATCTCCCGCCGGGTAAGGCGGATCGAACGGCAATGGATCGACATGTGGCAACATCTTGGGAGTCTCGCACATTGCTTGGACGCCGACTGTTCCAAGTTTCGCGCTGAACGGCAACCCTCTAGACCTGCTCGGGCAATTTCGGCACCGCCGCCAGCAGACTGCGCGTGTAATCGTGCTGCGGGTTTCCGAAGACGTCCGCCGTCAAACCCTCTTCAACGATCCGTCCCGCCTGCATCACAAGCACGCGATCGGTGATCGTCTCGACAACGCTTAGATCATGACTGATGAAGAGATAGGCTAGACCGTAACGCGCGGAGAGATCTGCCAGCAAATCCAGGATCTGCGCCCGAATCGAGACGTCGAGCGCCGAGACTGCCTCGTCGAGCACAATCAGTTCCGGCCGCGTGATCAGTGCCCTGGCGATGGCAATGCGCTGCCTCTGGCCACCCGAGAACTCATGGATGTACTTGTCCATGTCATGGACGCTGAGGCCGACATCCTCGAGCACCTCGCCGATGCGGTGCCGACGATCACGGCCGGTCGGTGCGTCGGCAACCAGATGAAACGGCTCGGCCACCAGCCGCGACACACGCCAGCGCGGATTGAACGAACCGTAGGGGTCTTGAAACACCACCTGCATCCCTGCGCGCATCGCGTTCGGCATGTCGGGTTCGACGGGATCGCCACGAAACCGAATCTCGCCACCCTGCAAAGGCTCCAGTCCCAGAATCGCCCGCGTCAGCGTTGACTTGCCGCATCCCGATTCTCCGACGAGCCCCAGGCGTTCTCCGGCGTTCAGCGTGAGCGACACACCGTCGACGGCGCGGTGCATGTCGCGCGGCGCGAACAAAGACGTTCTGGGCAAAGGGTAATCTCGAATGGCATTCTCGACCGCCAATAAGGGCTCTGGCGTAGATCGCGGTGATGACAGTTCTACCCGGTGCCCCGAGGCTTCGAACAAGGCACGCGTGTACGGATGACGCATTTCACGGAACAAGTCGGCGGTCGGACCGGTCTCGACGATTTCGCCATGGCGCATGACCGCGATCCGGTCGGCAAGGTTCGAGACAACGGCCAGATCGTGCGTGATCATCATCAGGCCCATCCCGTCCTCACGCGCGAGCCGGGTAATCAGGTCGAGAATCTGGGCCTGTGTTGTCACATCCAGCGCCGTTGTCGGCTCGTCCGCGATCAGCAATGCAGGTCTCAGAGCAATCGCAGTCGCGATCACGACGCGTTGGCGTTGACCGCCGGACAGCTCGTGGGGATAGCGATCCAGCGCGACGCGATCGGGCGGCAAACCGACCCTCGACAGGACTTCGCGAGCCCGGCCCAGCGCTTGGGCCCGCGAGGCTCCAACGTGAATTCGAACCGTCTCCGCAACCTGATCTCCAATCGCATGCAGGGGATTGAGAGCGGTCATCGGCTCCTGAAAGATCATCCCGATCTCAGCACCCCGGATTGCACACAGGTCGCTCTCGCGCGCCGTCAGCACTTCTGTTTCGCCGAGCTGAACCGATCCCGTCGCCACGGATCCACCGGGCAGCAATCCCATCGCAGCGAGGGCTGGCATCGATTTTCCGGAGCCGCTCTCACCGATGATCCCGAGGATTTCGCCTTGCGCGATTTCGAGAGAGACATCCTTGAGAATCGCGGTGTCGTGGATCGACACCGACAATTCGCGGATCGACAGCAGGCTCATGTCCGCGTCCGCCTGAGGCGTGGATCAAACAAATCGCGCAAGCCATCGCCCATGAGGTTCAGGCCAAGCACGGTCAGGACGATCGCCAATCCCGGCGCGATCGCCAGATGCGGCGCAAAGCTGATCATGGTCTGGCTGTCAGCGAGCATCCGACCCCAGCTCGGCAAAGGTGGCTGCGCGCCAAGCCCGACGTAACTCAGCCCAGCCTCAGCCAGAATGCCCAGCGAGAACTGGATCGTTCCCTGCACGATCAACAGGTTGGCGATGTTCGGCAAGACATGCTCGGCCGAGATCCGGATCGGTCCCTTGCCCGCGACGCGGGCCGCCAGGATGAACTCGCGCTGCCACAGGCTTAGCGCAGCGCCGCGTGCAACGCGCGCGAAGACCGGGATGTTGAAGATGCCAATCGCGATGATTGCATTAACCGCCGACGCGCCAAAAACAGCGGTGATCAGAATCGCGATCACCAGCGACGGGAATGCAAAAACCAGATCGTTGCCGCGCATGATGATCTCGTCCAGCCAGGACCCGCGCGAGGCAGCGCCAGCCAGTCCAAGCGGCACACCCAGACCGATACCGATCCCGACTGCAATCAAGGCGACCGCGATCGAGGTACGCGCACCGACCATGATCATCGAGAAAATGTCACGCCCAAAGTGATCCGTGCCTAACCAATGAACGCCAGTCGGTCCCTTCAGTTTGTTTGCGACATCAAGTTGCGTGACGTCATAAGGTGTCCAAAGCAACGACAGCAGTGCTGCGCCAAGGAACAGCATTGTCAGAACACCACCGATCCAAAGCGTGCGCGGCAAGATCATTTGCGCCGAAGCCGCGGGTCGACGACCGCATATGCAATGTCGACCAGGAAATTAACGAGGATCACCGCGAAGACCAGCAGCATCACCACGCTCTCGACCACGATCAGATCGCGCGCCGAGATTGCCTGAAAGATCAGCCGGCCAAGCCCCGGCAGATAGAACACCTGCTCTATGATGATGCCACCCGCCAAAAGGAACGAGAACTGCAATCCGATGATCGTCAGCACCGGGATCAGCGCATTGCGCAAAGCGTGGCGCCAAAGCACCTGCCCTCGGCTCAGACCCTTGGCACGGGCTGTACGGACATAATCCTCGTCCAGTGTATCGAGTAACGCCGAACGCATGACGCGCGTGAGGATCGCCGCTTGTGGTAAAGCCAGCGAGATTGCCGGCAGGGTCAGTGCCGTCAACCCCGCAAAGAACCCCGCATCCCAGCCGGGGAATCCGCCAGCGGAAACCCAGCGAAGATTGATCGCGAAGATCAGAACCATCAACATGGCAAACCAGAAATTCGGGATCGCAACACCCAGTTGCGTCGCGCTCATAACGCTGACATCAGCCATCGAGCCGCGGCGCGCGGCTGCCAGCAGCCCCGCCGGGAAGGCAATCAGTGTAGAGAGAACCAACGCATAGACGGCCAGTGGCAACGAGATCCAAAGACGTTCCGCCACCATCTCGGCCACAGGCGTGCGATAGGTGTAGGACGTTCCCAGATCCCCGGTCAGCAATCCGCCGATCCAGTCGAGATATCGCTGCCATTTCGGCACGTCCAAGCCAAGCTGGGCCCGCAAAGCGGCGACTGTGTCCTCCTGCGCGTTGATCCCCAGCATGTAGGCCGCCGGATCGCCTGGGATGATCTCGACCACAGCGAAGATCACCAGCGAGGCGACACCCAGGCTGACGGTCAGCGAGACAACTTTGCTCAGGATGAAGCGGAGCACGGCGGAGATTTTCCCGACCTATACCTGCCCCCTAACGGCAAAGGGGACAGACAGCGCAAGCGGGGGGCTCAATCAGTCCAATACACAGCCGTCAGATCGGTCGCCTGCGTTGGCGCGTCCTTCCACATACCGACGACTTGTGTGTTCACCACGCCAAGTGCCGCAAGCTGGAACAAGTAGCCGTTCACATAGTCCTCCGAGATTATCTTCTGCGCCATCTGCATCAGCTCGGTCCTTGCGGCGCCGCCGGTCGTGACGTTCAGTTCATCCATGATCTCGCGGAACTTCGGGTTGTCGTATTGGAAATAGTAGTCCGGATTGCCATAGATCCCGATATCCATCGGCTCGGTGTGCGAAACGATCGTCAAGCCGAAATCCTTGCCACGGAAGACTTGCTCGAGCCATTGTGCCCACTCGAGGTTGCTGATCTCGGTCTCGATCCCGACTGCGCGCAATTGCGCAGCGATGATCTCTCCGCCGCGCCGCGCATAGGATGGTGGCGGCAGTTTCAACGTCGTCTTGAAGCCGTCAGCAAGCCCCGCCTCGGCCAGCAGCGCTTTCGCCTTTTCCGGATCGTAAGCCGAGTTGCCTGTCAGATCGACATAAGCCGGATTGTGTGGCGCAAAGTGCGAGCCGATTGGCGTGCCGTAACCAAACATCGCACCGTCAATGATCGCCCGACGGTCGATCGCATGCGCAATCGCCTGACGGACTTTCACATTGTCCAAGGGCGGCTGCTTGTTGTTGGTCGACAGGATCGTCTCACCCTCAGTCGATCCGACAAGCACCGTGAAGCGCGGATCAGCGTCGAACTGCGGCAGGTTTTCGGGCGCCGGAAAGCCGGAGAACGCATCGATATCCTCGGCCATCATCGCCGCAAACGCCGCTGTCGGGTCGGAGATGAACTTGAATGTCGCCTTGTCGAGCTTCGCGGGCGTGCCCCAGTAATCCGGATTCTTCACGAGCGTGATCGAGTCGCCCTGCACCCAGTTGTCGAACTTGAAGGCGCCGGTGCCGATCGGGGTCTGCTTGATGCTCTCGATGCTTTCGGGCGCGACGATCACCGCATCGCCCCAGGCCATGTTAAATAGGAAATTGCCGGTCGGCGTAGAAAGCGTGACCTTTGCTGTCAGCGGGTCGACCACATCGACCGAGGCGATGTTCGCGAACAGTCCTTTCTGAGCATTCGCACTGTCTTCGGCGCGTGCGCGGTCGAGCGAGAACTTGACGTCCTCGGCGTCCATCGCCGTGCCGTCATGGAATGTCACGCCGCTCCGCAGTGTGAACGTGTAGGTCAGACCGTCTTCGGAAATCTCCCAGCTTTCCGCCAAGCCGGGGTTAACCGATCCATCGGGTCCGAACCGCGTGAGACCTTCGAAAACATTGGAATAGAGCACTGAGTCGATCGCGCCCGCTGCGGCAGAGGTCGGGTCGAGATGCGGTGGTTCAAGCTGCATGCCGACCGTGATGTCGGTCTTCGCCGCCAGCGCTGTTCCGGCGCTGAGCGCCAGCACAACCGCACAGGCCGTGGCGTGCGTTAGAATGGATTTCGCCATCGTTTTTTCTCCCGCAAGTCGGACTTGGCCCCACCGCGGGGGCTTGCCTGGAACTCTAGCAGAAGTTTCAAAGTTGGCATCGGAAATCTCTGTGCTAGACCAGAGCCGAGGCTTCGGGGATCAGAAAGCACAGATGACCACGGCACTGGTTCTGGAACAGCTCCTGAACGGGGTACAGTTCGGCGTGACGCTGTTCCTCATGGCGGCGGGCCTGACACTGGTCTTCGGCGTGATGGGCTTGATCAACCTGGCGCATGGGTCGCTCTACATGATTGGTGCCTTCGCCTGTGCAAGTGTTGCTGCGTTGACTGGATCCTTTTGGCTGGGGCTTGCTGCATCATTGGCGGGGGCCGCCGCTGCTGGCGCACTGATCGAAATGACGGTGATCCGACGGCTGTATGCGCGCGATCATCTGGATCAGGTGTTGGCAACATTTGCGCTGATCCTGATCCTGTCAGAGGGAACCCGGTGGGTTTTCGGGTCGTTTCCACTGTTTCTGGACATCCCGGATCTGCTTTCGGGGACCGTAACACTGCCCGGCGGAACGCCGTATTCGTTGTACCGTCTGGCAATCATTGGCGTCGGACTGGCGGTGGCAGCGGGCTTGTTTCTTTTGATCGCACGCACCCGGCTGGGCATTCGCATCCGCGCGGGGGAAAGCGACCGTGAAATGATCGCCGCGCTCGGTGTCGACATCGACCGGCTCTACACCGTGGTCTTCGCCCTCGGTGCCGCGTTGGCAGGGTTGGCGGGTGCCTTGGTCGGGGCTTTGCAATCGGTCGAGGTCGGAATGGGCGAGCCCGTCCTGATCCTGGCCTTCGTTGTGATTGTGATCGGCGGCATCGGCTCGATCAAGGGCGCGCTGATTGGCTCGATCCTGGTCGGCGTGACCGACACGATGGGCCGCATCCTGCTGCCCGAGGCGTTCAAACTCATGCTCGATCCAGCCGCCGCGATCGCCACGGGATCGGCGATTGCGTCGATGCTGATCTACGCGCTGATGGCGTTCGTTCTGGTGATCCGCCCACAGGGTCTGTTTGGGGGCGGGCACTGATGCGCGAGTGGCAAGTTAATCTCGCACTGATCGCGATCATGACGGGCTTCGTCGGGTATGCCGTGCTGGCGGACGAGCCGTTTCTGATCACGCTTGCCACGCGGATCGTCATCTTCGCCATTGCGGCGGCCGGACTGAACCTGGCGCTGGGTTATGGCGGGTTGGTCTCGTTCGGTCATGCGGCTTTCTTCGGGCTCGGCGGCTACGCCTGCGGGATCCTCGCCAGCCATGCACAGGATTATGTGCCGATTTTCGAGACGCCTTTCCTGATCAAGGGCACGAACCAGATGCTAACGATCTGGCCGGTCGCGATCGGCGTCTCGGCGATCGCGGCTTTGGCGATCGGCGCCCTCAGCCTGCGCACCACAGGCGTGTACTTCATCATGATTACACTCGCCTTCGCGCAAATGATCTTCTACTTCGCGATCTCCTGGCCCGCGTATGGCGGCGAGGACGGGCTATCGATCTACGTGCGGAATGAGTTTCCCGGCATGGACCCGTTCGCCCCGATGGGCCTTTTCCAGGTTTCAACGGGCGTTCTGATGCTCGTCCTGCTGTTGGTTTGGCGGATCACCAATGCGCGGCTTGGGCTCGCCCTCCGGGCGGCGCGTCAGAACGCTCAAAGGGTTTCGGCCGTCGGCATCCGCCCCTTCGGCGTGCGCCTGACGGTTTTCACGATTTCGGCGGCGATCACCGGCTGGGCCGGGGCGCTATTCGTGGAGCTAAACAAGTTCGTCTCGCCCTCGATGCTGAGTTGGGAGGTGTCCGGCGAGATCATGATCATCGTCATTCTGGGTGGTGTCGGACGGCTTTTCGGCCCGCTGGCAGGTGCGATGCTGTTCATTCTGCTCGAACACTACCTGGGCGGCGTATTCGAATTCTGGAAAATCCTTCTGGGGTTGGCCCTGCTGACAGTCGTGCTGTTTGCACGCGGCGGGGTGATCGGGCTTCTGGTGCGTGAGCCGCGCAATGGCTGAACCCGTGCTCGACATCCGTGGCGTGACCAAGCGGTTCGGAGCGCTGACAGCATCGGACGCCGTGTCGCTCGACCTGCTGCCAGGTGAAATTCACGCACTCATCGGACCGAACGGTGCCGGAAAATCGACGCTGATAAAGCAGATCGCGGGCGAAATCGAACCGGATGCCGGCAGCATCCACTTCGATGGTCGTGATCTGAGCGCCCTGGGGCCGGAGGAACGTGTGCGGGCCGGGCTGGCGCGCAGTTTCCAGGTCTCTTCAGTGATCCCGGCGATGACGGCCTTGCAGAATGTCCAGCTCGCCGTAATGGGACACAGCAGAAGGATCTTCGGGCTGATCCTTTCAGTCTCACGTGACCGCGCGCTGGTCGATCCTGCACTGGAGCATCTGGAGCGGGTCGGGCTCGGCGACCGTGCTCACATCCCCGCTGCAAACCTGTCGCATGGCGAGAGACGACAGCTTGAGATTGCCATGGCCCTGGCGATGCAGCCCAAGGCATTCCTGCTCGATGAGCCGATGGCCGGCATGGGGCCGGAAGGTTCGGCGCGATTGACCGGCTTTCTGGACGGTCTGCGGGCAGAGGCACCGATCCTACTGATCGAGCACGATATGGACGCGGTCTTTGCTCTGGCGGATCGTGTCAGCGTCCTGGTCTATGGCCGGATCATCGCGACGGGCAGCGTGGACGATATTCGCGAGAATCGTGACGTGCAAATTGCCTATCTGGGTGAAGACGCATGAGCGCGCTCTTGTCCATTGCCGGAGTAACGGCATCCTACGGCGCGTCCCAGGCGTTGTTCGGAGTCGATCTGGACATATCCGAGGGCCAGATGGTCGCCCTGATGGGGCGCAACGGCATGGGAAAGACGACGACGATCCGAACGATCTGCCGTATGATGCGCCATGATGCTGGGACACTCAGCTTCACGGGGCAGGATCTAGGCGCCCTGCCCGCTCACAAGGCTGCACGGCTGGGACTGGGTCTGGTACCCGAAGGACGGCGTTGCTTTCCGAACCTGTCCGTACGCGAGAATCTCATCGCTGCTGCCCGGCCTGGCTCATGGGACCTGGAGCGGATCGGACATCTCTTCCCCCGGCTGATAGAGCGGCGTGATCAGAACGCGGCCTCGTTGTCCGGAGGAGAGCAGCAGATGCTGGCGATCGGACGCGCACTGATGACCAACCCGCGCCTCCTGATCCTGGACGAGGCCACCGAGGGTCTGGCGCCGACCATCCGCGCCGAGATCTGGGCATCGATCCGGGCACTGAAGGCCACGGGACTGGCCATACTCGCAGTCGACAAATCGCTGAAGGAGCTGACTTCCGTCGCCGATGCTTGCGTGATCCTGGAACGTGGCACGACCGTTTGGCGGGGCACACCGCGCGATTTGGACACTGAGACGACCACCCGGTATTTGGG
>ERZ1740062.58-NODE-58-length-83212-cov-4.978390_pt1 | contig 83212 bp, 79 predicted proteins | sample MGYA00581741_ERZ1740062 | MGnify/ENA primary metagenome ERZ1740062 (study PRJEB43018, sample SAMN04849747) | marine metagenome | isolation source: floating plastic debris | place: Pacific Ocean | collected 2008-09-01 | study: EMG produced TPA metagenomics assembly...
TTAATCATATTTTTTTCCAGCGTTATGGATACGTCATTCCCGGCTACGGAACAGTTGCCGAAGAAACGCCGTTAAAGACTAGCGAGTTTACCCATCATGACTTTATTATTGATGCTGAGGATATGGCACAAATGTCCTATTTGTCAACGGCTCTAGGATTAAAAGCAGAAGACCCACCGGCCTTGGATGGGGATTGGTTGAAGGGACCAAGACGCGTTTTTCAAATGGAACCCGGATTTAGTCATTGGTATCAAGGCTTTGTTTCCCCAAATAACATTTGTGGTAAGATGAAGTTTTTCATTCCCAATGGTGTCAGAACCAATCGGTCCGACAAACAACGCATAGGGGAGAAAGGTATAACCCTGCATTCCTTCTACACGCCTAAATTGGAAATGGTACATGAATTGGTTACAGCGCATGGTTTCGCCCCAACCCAAATACTCAACAACGAGTTAAATGAACCCTCATTTGTGTTCACCGATACAGCGGGAGTAAGTTGGCAAATCATAGGTCGAACGGCGCCCACGAATAATACATCCATAACGGAGTTGGTGTTTGAAAAGACCCCAGGTTGACTCTAGGAATTTAGGATGTATTTTCCTATAAATAGTTAATTATATTAACCATTTCCGTATCTTTGAATCTAACTAAATGCTAGGTAGTAAACCGTTAAAATAAGTTCATTGTCCCAGAGATATAAAGCACTTGCACTACAAACTGAATGTAGGGCTGTCAATTCCTGTACGGATTCAAATTCATCCCGTGAACTCATGAAAAGTTCATTGCACAGGATGTTGGCGCAAGTGAGTGCTTCCAAAAAGTTTATAGGACGAGATTTATCTCTGGTAGTGCTCCCCGAATACTTTCTGACCAGTTTTCCTTTGGGGGAAAGTTTATCTGAATGGAAAGAAAAAGCTTGTATCTCAACGCAAGACGAACTCTTCGAAATCATGAAGGCTTTTTGTGTGAAGGAGTCTATCTTTCTTTCAGGAAACTACTATGAAACGGATGAGAATTTTCCAGAACTCTATTTTCAAAGCAGTTTCATTATTGATGATGCTGGGGAGTTGATTCTCAATTACAGAAGACTGAATTCCATGTTTGCGCCAACACCGCATGATGTGATGGAACAATATGAGAAGGTTTATGGTTATGAAGCACTCTTCCCAGTTGTAGATACTAAATTAGGTCGATTAGCTTGTATTGCTTCCGAAGAAATTCTTTATCCTGAAATTGCGCGATGTTTGATGATGCGTGGGGCCGAGGTGTTTCTGCATTCTTCTTCAGAAGTGGGCAGTCCATTGTTGACGCACAAAGAGGTCGCTAAACGTGCAAGGGCTATTGAGAACATGTGTTATGTGGTTTCTGCCAATTCTGCGGGGATTTCCGGAATTGATATCCCAATGTCCAGTACGGATGGGTTATCAAAAATCGTTCACTTTGAAGGGCACGTGCTTTGTGAGGCAGGTCCGGGGGAGAACATGGTCGCCTACACGACTATAGATATTCCAGCATTGCGAGACCATCGTAGCAAGGTCTCCATGCAAAATTATAATGCCAGACAACGGTTTGAATTGTATGCACCTTCATACAGTTCATTTTCGCACTATCCAGCCAATAGTTTTGTCGACAAGACCCCAAACAAAGGGTTATTTATAAAAACACAGCAAGACGTGATACAGAAACTGCAAGGTTGAGTTTCTAGCAGCGACTTGATGATTATTAGAAATTGAAGTTATGATAGAAAAGAGTATTGAAGAATCGATAGTATTGAGCATTTTCGATTTGTCAAATCAGCTCAAAAAAATAGGAGATGAGGTATATCAAAAGGTTGGTCTAACCACGCAACAATGGTTGATTCTGTTGCACTTGGCCAATAATCCCAATTTGCCCTTCTTTAAAAGGGAAGAACATAAAAAAGCCTTGATGGCCAGTGAATTGGCAGATTCCTTAAACGTATCAAGAGCCAACATCACGAATCTCATCAATGTTTTATTGGAAAAAGGTTTGGTGCAGCAATTTGAGGATAGTCAAGATCGTAGAAAAAAACGTCTTTCACTTACGAAGCAGGGGGTTGCCTTGGTCGAAAAAACCCAGCCGTCCCGTTTTGCGGTAATTGAGTATCTCATGGAAGGATTTACAAAGGATGAAAAAGAGACATTCCTACGGTTTTTGGAGCAAAGCATGAACCGTATTATCAACGATGAAGAGCGTATTAAATCGTTCCACAAAATGCTTGTGGGCGTTTAAAATTTAACTAAATCAACCAACAAAGAAAGCTTCCTGTAATGGGAAGCTTTTTTTTGATTGTTCTCTTCTTTTAGAGTGGAATATTTCCGTGTTTTTTCTTCGGAGTTTCTACCACTTTGTTTTCTAGAATGGAAAAGGCTTTGATAAGTTTTCTTCGGGTGTTTTTGGGTTCAATCACCTCATCAATAAAACCTCTTTGCGCTGCACTGTATGGATTCGCGAACAAATCAGCATATTCAGCTTCTTTCTCTTTAAGTTTGGCTTCGGGATTATCAGCACTTTGGATTTCTTTTCTAAAAATGATTTCACTGGCCCCTTTGGCGCCCATTACGGCAATTTCAGCGGTAGGCCATGCAAAATTAAAATCGGCTCCAATGTGCTTGGAATTCATCACATCATAGGCCCCTCCATAAGCTTTTCGAGTAATTACCGTGACTTTTGGAACGGTTGCTTCACTTAAGGCATACAATAATTTAGCACCATTGGTAATGATACCATTCCATTCCTGGTCGGTTCCTGGTAAGAATCCTGGAACGTCTACCAATACTAAAAGCGGAATATTGAAGCAATCACAAAAGCGAGTAAATCTTGCTCCTTTTTTAGAACTTTCCACGTCAAGTACCCCTGCCAAAACCATAGGTTGATTGGCCACAATACCCACACTTTTTCCAGCAATTCGACCGAAACCTACGACAAGGTTTTCAGCGTAGTCTTTATGCACTTCATAAAAGGAATCGGTATCCAGAATACCATCCACCACTTTTTTGATGTCATAGGGTTGATTAGCGTTTTCAGGAACTACGGTCTCCAAATCCAAACGCTCTTCCGTGCCCAAGTCAAAAGGCATGCTCGGGGTTATATCTTCACAATTTTGCGGTAAGTAACTCAATAGTCGCTTGATTTGGTTGATGCAATCCACATCGTTCATTGCTGTGAAATGCGTAACACCACTTTTTGTGGCGTGCGTCATAGCACCTCCTAACTCTTCTGCGGTAACTTCTTCGTTGGTTACGGTTTTCACCACGTTGGGACCGGTCACGAACATATAACTACTATTTTCAACCATAATGGTGAAGTCCGTCATTGCCGGCGAATAAACGGCACCTCCGGCACAAGGCCCCATAATAGCCGAAATTTGGGGAACCACGCCTGAGGATTGTACGTTTCTATGGAAAATATCGGCATAGCCACCTAAAGACCGCACCCCTTCTTGAATTCGTGCGCCACCGCTATCATTTAGGCCAATGACGGGAACACCAATCTTGAGCGCCAAATCCATAATTTTACAGATTTTTTCGGCATGGGTTTCAGAGAGTGCACCTCCAAAAACGGTAAAGTCTTGTGCAAATACACATACTTTTCTACCGTTCACAGTACCAAAACCAGTAACCACTCCATCACCATAGAACATTTGATTTTCCATACCAAAATCTTTGGTTCTATGGGTTACCAGAATGCCCTGTTCTTCAAAGGAACCTTCATCCATCAAAAAATGAACACGTTCCCTAGCGGTCAATTTCCCTTTGGCGTGCTGTTTTTCAATACGTTCTGGACCACCCCCGAGTTTCGCTTGTTCCAGTTTTTCAAAAAGTACTTCTTTTTCTTTGCCCATGGTACTCGTTTTAACTTCTGTTGGTTTTCCAGTTAGATTCTAGCGTATTGGCCACCACTACTTTCTTTTGACTTTCCAAATAATGATGCAGTGCGATTCGAGCGGCAATCTGCTTTTCCGCTTTCAAGCCTTCATCATAGATTTCCTTTGACCAGTATTTCTTTACGAAGTGGGTATCAAAATCACCGGAGATAAAAGCGGGGTGCTGGCAGACATACTTCCCAAAGGAAAGCGTTGTTTCGATACCTTCAATGTGATAATTATCTATGGCGGAAATCATTTTCTGAATAGCTTCATCTCGTGAAGCGCCGTAGGTGATGAGTTTGGCAATCATAGGGTCGTAATAAATGGGAACCTCCATACCTTCTTCAAAACCATCATCCAAGCGAATGCCTTCTCCTTCCGGTCGTTTGTAGGTGCTCAATGTCCCAATACTCGGAAGAAAATCCTCCATAGGGTCTTCCGCATAGACCCGAATTTCCAAAGCATGCCCCTGAATTTTTAAATCCTCTTGAGTGAAAGAAAGCTTTTCGCCGCGGGCGACTTTTATCTGTTGTTCCACCAAATCGATTCCTGTAATCAATTCGGACACAGGATGCTCGACCTGCAAACGGGTGTTCATTTCCAAAAAGTAGAAGTTCTTGTTCTCATCCAATAGAAACTCTACTGTGCCTGCTCCAACGTAGTCACAGGCCTCTGCCACACGAACGGCTGCTTCCCCCATGTTTTTACGAATCTCGGGAGTGAGTACTGCACTTGGGGCTTCCTCTACCACTTTCTGATGTCTTCGTTGCACGCTGCATTCCCGTTCAAAAAGGTAAACTACGTTACCATGGGTATCCGCCAAGACTTGTATTTCGATATGGCGTGGAGAGCCCACATATTTTTCAATAAAAACCGATCCGTCACCAAAAGCGGATTGTGCTTCACTAATAGCTCGTTCCATCTGTTCTTTTAGGCTAGCAGATTGGTCTACAATACGCATCCCTTTTCCGCCCCCACCAGCAGCGGCTTTAATTAATATTGGGTAGCCAATTTCGTCTGCAATTTTTTGTGCCAAGGTTACGTCAGAAATCGCTTTATCGACTCCCGGTACCATGGGGATGTCATATGCTTTTACAGCTTCTTTCGCGGCCAGTTTATTTCCCATTACCTCAATCGCATGAGGTCTGGGTCCTATAAAAGTGATGTCACTTCTGGTAACCTTTTGGGCAAATTCCCCGTTTTCACTCAAAAAGCCATAGCCAGGGTGAATCCCTTCGGCTCCGGTATCTTTTGCAGCCTGAATGATTTTATCCATTACCAAATACGATTCGGATGATGGCGCTGGGCCAATATGAACAGCCTCATCTGCAAATTTTACATGAGGCGCATGTCGGTCGACATCGGAGTATACCGCAACCGTTTGGATACCCATTTTACGGGCCGTTCGCATAATCCTGAGCGCGATTTCGCCTCTATTGGCAACTAATATTTTTCTCATAGTTGGGATTTTTGGAAAATACTATTCCATTTCAATGATAACCTGTCCTTTGTCTACGGCATCCCCTTCTTTTACATGAATGCTTTTTACCACACCTTCTCCAGCGGCATGATTGAGATTTTCCATTTTCATGGCGGAAAGCTCTATCAGCTTGTCATCTTTGGCATTGGTTTGTCCGGGAGATACTTTTATACTCACAATAAGCCCAGGCATAGGCGCTTGGACATCGTTTATTTTTTGTGCACTGGCTTCCAATAGTCCCATGGCTTTTACCATTTGGTCATTGGCATCAGCGATGGTAACCTCGTACAGATTTCCATTTACGTTTACTGAAAGCTGTTTTCCTTTGGCATCGAGAACCTTTGCACGATACGCTTTTTGGTCGGCAATCACATGGTAGGAATTGTTTCCTTGGGATATTGCGTCTAGTTGGTCTAAAGTATCTGTGTTGACTTCAATAGGCGTATCGGATACGGTCACTAAATAATGGCCCATGGGCATTGCGTTTTAAATTGGAGAAGTCGTAGGGAAAACTTCTTCGATAACATTATAAACAAAAATAAGAAATTAGTTAACTATATTAACTAATTTTGAAATGATCTTTGGGAATCGACACAAAGCGATATGGACGTGGTTTCCCAAAGAACTATCTTGCTACAAGGTAATGCTTAATTATCGTGAGGCTGTCATAAAATTTGTGAACATGAGCACCAAGATTGCAACCAAATCCCTAGAAGCGTATTTCGCTGAATTTCGTCAAAATATTGTGGGTCAAGATTATGATTTTGAATCCGTCTATGGCAACCAGAAGTTGGTTTATGCCGATTGGATTGCCAGTGGAAGATTGTATGAACCCATTGAAGAAACGATCCGCGAAAAAATAGGGCCCATGGTGGCCAATACACATTCCTTTTCTAGTGAAACTGGAAAAGCTTCTACCTATGCGTATCACAAAGCGCGTCAAATCATAAAAGATCATGTGAATGCCAATGCAGACGATGTGCTCGTAGCCTCAGGTACCGGAATGACCGGACTGTTGGCACGCCTTCAACGCATGATGGGCTTACGCTGGCCCAACTCCCACGAACGTAAGCAGAGCTTAGCTCTAGAAGAAAGGCCGGTAGTATTTATTTCACATAAAGAGCATCACTCCAATCATGTTTCTTGGATGGAGACCATTGCTGACGTTGTGATTGTAGAAGCAAATGAGATGGGCATGGTTTGTCCCAAGAAGCTCAAGGAAACCCTTCAAGCATATATAAATCGACCTATTAAAATAGGAGCCTTTACGGCCTGTTCCAACGTTACTGGAATTATAACGCCGTATCACCAATTGGCAAAAGTGATGCATGCCTATGACGGACTTTGTATCATGGATTTTGCTGCTTCAGCACCTTATGTAGATATCGATATGCACCCTGAAGCAGTAGATGAGCATTTGGACGCTGTACTCTTTTCACCACACAAATTTTTAGGTGGACCTGGAAGTTGTGGGGTATTGGTCTTCAATAAGGCGCTCTACAAAACCGAGGTGCCCGATGTACCCGGAGGTGGCAATGTAAAGTGGACTACGCCTTGGGGGGATTATGGATATCATGAAGATATTGAAACGCGAGAGGATGGCGGAACCCCAGGGTTTTTGCAGGTAATGCGTGCAGCTATGGCCATTCATCTCAAAGAAAAGATGGGAACCAAACAAATCGCCGAACGTGAAAAGGAACTCTTGGATTTGTGTTGCGCCCAACTCAAAAAGATTGAAGGGCTCTTTATCCTAGGTGAAGGCGATGCAGACAGAATTGGATGCGTCTCATTCGGAATAGAAGGCATTCATTACAATCTGATTGTTCGCCTACTGAATGATAGATTTGGCATTCAAGTGCGTGGCGGATGGTCTTGTGCCAGTACCTATGGGCATTATCTTTTCAACTTGGAAAAGGAGAAATCGAAAACCATCATTGAAAACATTGAGCAAAAAGACCTCACCTTAAAGCCAGGTTGGGTGCGTTTATCCTTGCATCCAGTGTTGACCAACGCAGAGGTGATTTTTATTTGCAATGCCGTTGACCAAATTGCCACTCGCATCAAGGAATGGGAGAAAGATTACCGCTATAATCCAAAAAGTAATGAGTTTGAACATCTTTTAAAAAGCGACGAGGCTTTGGTTGATGCGGTTCATGATTGGTTGAGTCTGGATAGTCTGCACTGAACTATTAATAATTTTTAATCATTCTAAATAACTTAATGTCGTACCTTTGTGGTTTGGTTTAGATTACGATTGATTGAAGCATGATACAGACAGATATTCTGATAATTGGCGCTGGACCCACTGGACTTTTCACTGTATTTGAAGCAGGGCTTTTGAAACTAAAATGTCACTTGATTGACGCTTTGCCACAGCCAGGAGGGCAGTGCTCGGAGATTTACCCCAAAAAACCTATCTACGACATTCCAGCCTACCCCGAAATCTTGGCAGGCGATCTTGTAGATCGCTTAATGGAACAAATCAAACCATTTGAACCAGGATTTACCCTAGGGGAACGTGCTGAAGATTTAATACGAAATGAGGACGGAAGTTTTATCGTCACCACTAATAAAGGTACGGAGCACCATGCCAAAGTAGTCGTTATAGCGGGAGGCTTGGGTTCTTTTGAACCTCGAAAACCCTTAATTCCTAATTTATCGGACTTTGAAAATCGTGGAGTTGCTTACATGATTAAGGACCCTGAAATCTACAGGGATAAAAAAGTAGTCATTGCTGGGGGTGGTGATAGTGCTTTGGACTGGGCTATTTTTCTCGCTGATGTAGCTAGTGACGTTTCATTAGTGCATCGACGGAATGAATTTAGGGGCGCTTTGGATTCTGTAGAAAAAGCCTCCGAATTTGCAAAGCTTGGAAAAATACAATTGTTTACCGAAGCCGAAGTCAAAGCCTTGGAAGGCAAAGACGATTTGGAAGCGGTGGTGATTCATCCCAACCAGCCGGAATCTGAACCCATTTTGGTGGAGACGGATTATTTCATTCCCCTGTTTGGACTTTCCCCAAAATTGGGCCCTATTGCTTCATGGGGCTTAGAAATAGAAAAAAATGCCATCAAGGTCAATAATGCCAAAGATTACCAGACTAATATTCCTGGTGTATTTGCCATAGGCGACGTCAATACATACGAAGGAAAATTGAAGTTGATTTTATCTGGTTTTCATGAAGCGGCAGTGATGTGCCAATATGCGTATCAGATTATCAATCCTGGAAAGCGTTATGTGATGAAGTATACCACTGTGGGTGGTGTAGAAGGCTTTGACGGCAGTAAAAAAGAAGCCAAAAAAGAAGTGATTCGAAGTATCAACTAAGCTTTAGGTGACTTCACAGCGTCAATTCAAAGAGGCGTTTACCTTTGCATTATGTTAAAACAGTACTTGCCCATACTGCAGTGGTTGTCCACGTATCGTTCTTCGTATATAAAAGGAGATTTGGCGGCAGGTTTTACCGTTGGGGTAATGTTGGTGCCACAAGCGATGGCATATGCGCTGATTGCTGGTTTACCTCCCGTATATGGACTCTACGCCGCTTTGGTTCCAACGCTATTGTACGGGGTGTTTGGCTCTAGCCGTAAACTCGCAGTAGGTCCAGTGGCCTTGGATTCCTTAATCGTTGCCTCCGGTTTGGCATCTTTACAACTTGCGACTACCGCACAGTATATTGAAATGGCCATCTTTTTAGCCCTTTTTGTAGGAACCTTGCAATTGTTGATGGGTTTCGCAAAAATGGGTTTTTTAGCCAACTATTTATCCAGACCTGTTGTCAGTGGTTTTACTTCCGCGGCCGCCATTGTGATTTCGGTGAGCCAGTTAAAATATCTTATCGGAATTCCTATTGAAAGCGGAAGTGGAACGCTCAAAACCTTGAATCAACTATTTCAAAATTTGGGTCAGACCAATCTTTTTGATTTGGGCATTGGGCTTACCGCGATTCTCATCATTGTTTTGCTTAAAAAACGAAGCAGAAAGTTACCTGGCGCTGTTTTCGTAGTAACCTTTTCCATTTTAGGGGTTTATTTTTTTGAAGAATACCATTCTTCTCTATCTCTTGTAGGTAGTATCCCTGGGGGTCTTCCTTCTTTTCATTTGGCATTACCGGAGTTGAATCAATGGGGTTCGGTGTTTCCCTTGGCTTTGGCGCTGGCGTTTATCGCGTTTGCTGAAGCAATGACCATGGTAAAAGCATTGGAAGACAAAGCTCAAACCCGATATACCCAACCCAATCAAGAACTTCGAGCGTTGGGAATTTCCAATATTATTGGGTCACTTTTTCAAGCCTATCCCACAAACGCTAGTTTTTCTCGTTCAGCCATAATGGTAGACGAAGGCGCTCGGTCTGGTTTGGCTTCTATTATCAGTGCTTTGGTGGTAGGTGCTACTTTGCTCTTTTTTACAGACTTCTTTCAGTACTTGCCCAATGCCGTGCTCGGGGCTAGCATTTTGGTCGCCGTTTACGGATTGATAGATTTCAAATATCCTGTGGAGCTTTGGCAAAGGCAACGTGATGAATTTGGCGTATTGGCTTTAACGTTTCTCACCACCTTATTGATAGGAATTTCAGAAGGAATCATTTTTGGGGTATTATTTTCTTTGTTGCTTTTGGTATACCGAACCTCAAAACCCCATGTCGCCGTATTGGGAAAGATAAAGGGAACCAACTACTTCAAAAACGTATCGCGCTTTTCAGAAGATATTCAAGTGGATGATGATATGCTAATTGTGCGGTTTGACGGACAATTGTACTTCGCCAATATGGACTACTTCAAAAAAACACTCTATGACAATGTTTCTAAAAAAGGAAAGGCATTGAAAAGTGTCGTATTAAACGCAGAATCCATCAACTATATGGATAGTAGTGCAACTACCATGTTGCATCAAATCATTTCAGACTTGAAAGAAAAGGATATTGACATTTACATCGCAGGGGCAATTGGTCCGGTGCGAGATATTCTGCACACTAGCGGTTTGAATGAAGCCATAGGCGAGGATAACTTTTTTGTAAGGACAAACGAAGCGGTGGATTTTTGTTTGAACAAAGGTCCGCGTACGCAAATTCAAAAGAAGATTTCAGGACAATCCCGGAAGTTTTCTGCCAAGGGATAAGTACCTTTGTAAAGAGATGTTGAACATGAATTTTGGGACATGAATATTGAACAAATTTATACCGGATGTTTGGCGCAAGGCGCATATTATATTGAAAGTGAAGGAGAAGTAGCCATTATTGATCCTTTGCGCGAAACCGAACCATATTTGGCGCGTGCTGAAAAAGATAACGCGACGATAAAGTACATTTTTGAGACCCACTTTCATGCAGACTTTGTCAGTGGACACGTAACCCTTTCCAAACAAACCGGAGCTCCTATTATTTATGGCCCCAATGCCAATCCAAGTTTTGATGCCATTATCGCCGAGGACGGCCAGGAATTCAAAATCGGGAATATCACTATAGTGGTATTGCATACCCCGGGGCACACCATGGAAAGTACTACGTATTTGCTGAGAGATGAAAACGGTAAAGACCATGCTATCTTCAGTGGTGACACTTTGTTTTTGGGTGACGTTGGAAGACCTGATTTGGCACAAAAGGCGAATGATATTACACAAGAAGATTTAGCGGGTATTTTGTACGATAGTTTGCGCAATAAGGTAATGCCGCTTGAGGACGATGTAATTGTTTATCCGGCACACGGAGCTGGTTCTGCTTGTGGAAAGAACATGATGAAGGAAACAGTAGATACCTTGGGCAACCAGAAAAAAATGAACTATGCCCTTCGGGCAGATATGTCCCGCGAAGAATTTATCGCGGAAGTAACGGATGGATTGCTTCCACCACCCCAGTATTTTCCATTGAACGTGAAAATGAACAAGGAGGGCTACGATGATATTGATGCGGTTCTGGAAAGAGGTACTGTAGGCATGAATCCGGAAGAGTTTGAAGCGGCTGCTAATTCACTTGGTGCTTTGGTCTTGGATGTTCGACATCAGGAGGATTTCGCCCAAGGGCATGTACCGCGCTCTATTTTTATCGGCTTGAACGGTAGTTTTGCTCCATGGGTGGGTGCGTTGATTGCCGATGTAAAACAACCCCTGTTGCTAGTAACTCCTGAAGGAAAAGAAGAAGAAGCCATTACGCGTCTATCTCGTGTTGGGTTCGATGGCACTATTGGTTATTTGAAAGGTGGTACGAGCGCTTGGAAAGCTTCGGGAAGAGAGTTGGATACGGTAAAAAGCATTACTGCTGAAACCTTTAAGACCATTTTGGGACAAGATGCTGAAACTAAGGTATACGATGTACGTAAGGAAAGTGAATACAGCGCTGAACACATTGATGGCGCAACCCTTACTCCTTTAGATTATTTAAATGATTACCTCGGGGAATATGGAGAAGAAGGAACCTCTTACGTCCATTGTGCAGGAGGGTATCGGAGTATGATTGCTGCCTCTATTCTTAAAAGTCGCGGAATCCATAATTTGGTAGATATTGCTGGCGGTTTTGCGGCCATTAAGGCATCTGGCATTCCTGTCACGGACTTTGTTTGTTCGTCTACAAAATAAGCGTTCGTCCCAGATTCTGTAAGGTATACCGATTTGTGCACAATATCCGGTAGACAAAAACCGTTTCTGTCCTGATGACAGGGGCAATTTTCTCACCTCGGTTATCCTTTAGGGGATAAACAGTTTGCCTCTTAAGAACCAACCAACGTTTTATGTCAATGACCGTCTGTATAATTGATGATGATTTGGTATCGCAATTCGCTACGCGATACTGCATCCAGCAATTCAATAAAGACTTTGATATCGTAACCTGCACTAGCGGGGAAGAAGGCTTGTACTTTTGCGCCAACCTTTTGGAAAACGAACATCGCTTACCTGACGTCATCCTTTTGGATTTGATTATGGACGAAATGGATGGTTGGACGTTTTTGGAAAATTACAGGGAAGCTTTCCAAAGTTACCAATCTACTCAAATTTTTATCCTTTCTGCTTTTGTAAATACGAAAGACCGCAGCCGCGCGAAAGAAAACAATATGATTTCGGGCTATTTTGACAAGCCGCTATCCAAAAGTTTGATGCAGCAAATTTTCCATACTTCAGAAGAAAAACACTAGGAGCCTCCATAAAATGAAGGGCTCTTGCGGAAGTAAAGGAAGTATTAAATTGAATTTATTCAGTATTTTAAGGAATAAAACCAAGAAAAAACTTTCTTTTTAAACCTTACTTTCCCCATGTTTCGTTCCATTTTTCCCAAGTCATTTTCGCTTTTTGTGAAACCAATCTGTGCGTTTTTGCTAATTGTTGTCGTTTTCGCCTGTAGTTCTGATAACAATGGTGAAAACAATCCGCCTCAAAGTATGCCAGAAGTAGATATTGTTCCTCCTGCTGTCACGTTTACTGGATTAGAAGCAAATTTGGAAGTGTTGACAACCATAAATGTGTCTATTCAAGATGCTTCGGACGATGTCAATACAACAATCTCAGTAAACAACGATGAGATTTTCAGTAGCACAGCCAAATCCTTTTCATTCGAACTCAACCCATTTGATTACCCAACAGGTGAAAATACCTTATCCGTACTTTCCGTAGATGGCGATGACAATAGAAGGGAATTCAATCAAACCTTTGAAGTGGAAAAACTATTGGCGCGAATTGCGGCACCTGTAATCGCAGATGCACAAGAGGTGTATTTTTCTGCAAATATTATGAACGGGGAACTTGTCGCATTCGCCAAAGCAACCCAACGCGCTGAAAATATATCGCTTTACGCTGAAGATGGCTTTTTGCCTCAGGAAATTGTGATTACATCATACATTCTAGAGCCAGCAGCGGAATTGAAAGTAAGGCTGTTTTCGCTTGCGAACATTCAACCTGGAACGGATTTGACTCCATTTCAGGAAATAAATGGGGTAGAAACCGAAAACAATGCCAGCCAATCACCCTTAACGGAGTCGTTTGATTTGGAAGTCACGGGGATACCTACGGAGGATATTGCCAATTCATTTCATGCCATTGGTGATGATTACTTTAATTCTACAATCAATGCCACAGACCAAGGTGGAACTTTCGATACTGCGCTTAACATTGGCAATTTACCTAATACAGATGATGTTGTGGTATACACTTCGAACTTAAGGGAAGTGGAAGATTTGGTTGATGTGAACGATTATCGATACCTACCATTGGGAAGTGATGAGCTAGTCAATGCTATGGTTCCTTACACTAGTTTTAAGCAGGCGAGGAGCGTTGAACAAACAACAATTCCAGCCAATACCACCTCTTACTTCCATACCCTGTATGGTTTTTTGGACCAACAGGCTTTTGAGAATCGGGAGTACAGCTTTCTGTTCGATTCTTCACCGAGCAATACTGGCAACACCTTTTCTTTCTTCGAAACCCCGGTCATAGAAGAGTATGATATTGTGCGCAACGAAATCAACATGACATTTGATAATGGCAATTCGCTGCTTGCATCAACTATTGGTATTCAAAATAATATTGAAGTGCCCAATTGGGACGCTTCGCTGAATGGCGATACGGTAACGATGTCAGGGGAATTTGATACATACACGCTTCGGCTGTTCGCCAACCCCGTCAATTCGTATACTTGGGAATATACTGCACCACGGCAAGAGAATTTGGTTTTACCCTTTGACACTTTTGAATTCCCACAGGAATTCATGGATTACGCTACTGCCCAAAGCTTAGACTTAAATGCGATTAACACCAGTACCACTAAAGAGATTCTACTCTTTGATGCCTCTGGTGATGTGCCGTATGAGCAGTTGTTGTTTGCGAATTTTATCTATACCGACCGACTCGGCAATGTTTTGGAATACACCCTTGATTTAGACTAACGGAAAATAGTACTTTAGCGCTTCTTGGCACAGTTTGAATATAATCAGAAACAAGCCTGCAGCTGAGTATATTGGCCTCATAGTTCAAGGGATAGAATAGAAGTTTCCTAAACTTTAGATCCAGGTTCGAGTCCTGGTGAGGCCACTAGGCAGGCTTGCTTTGCTTCATAATAATTTAAAGGCGCCCAAGGATTTCAGGCCCAATGTCGAAGGTTTTTCCAATAAGTCCCATCACTATTTTTCTGCCGTTATCCCCATTGGTGAGGGCAACCAATCCCCGTTTTGATTCTGGTAAAAGCAAGATGATGGCATTTACCCCTTTATCACTTCCAGCTCCCAATAAGGCATATTCGTTATTCGAAAGGTTTTCAAAAACAACCCAACCTAATCCTATCCCCACACCCTCTTTTACTGGTGATTTTGGAGTAATCATTTGCTGATATAATTCAAGGGAGATACCGTCTAGTTTCATGATTCCCTTGCCGAACAGAGCCAAATCTTTCGCAGTAATCAATAAATTGTCTGCGGCACTAGCCTTTTTTCGTTCTTCAATATCAAACGCGTAGGGTTCTCCTTCGGCGTTGTGGGCAATGGTGACTTGGTTAATATCAATTTTGGAATCCCAAATCACATGGGCGTTTTGCATCCCAAAGGGTTCAAAAACCCATTGGTCAACCAAAGCTTGAAAGGTAGTCTCAAACTTGTTTTCCAGGGCCTTTTTTAAGTATTCGAATCCTTCACCGGAGTATTGCACTTTTGTCCCAGGCTCAAAATCAAAAGCAAGCTTTTTATCAGGGTTCATCCAACGCCAATTCTTGAATCCGGTTTTGTGCCCCAAGATGTGACGAGCTGTTAATAATTTGGCGTATGGATCATCTTTAAGGTCTGGGTCAACCCAATAAGGGTACAAAGGTTCGTCCAAATCGAACAATCCTTTATTCACAAGCTTTAAGGTCAACCATGAGGTTATGTTTTTGGCAATGGAAGCAGTATCGAAAAAAGCATCATCTGTGGCTACGGTATTGGCTTTGGTTTCTCCTAGTACAAAAGCATTGGTAATGGTTCCATTTTCTATGGTGCCAATGCCCAAGGCAGGTACATTGCTTTCGACAATCATAGCGTTCAACTCATCCTTTGAAGGCAAGGAAATCTTGTTTTGGCCCATACCGAAAGTAAAGGTGGAAAGTGTAAGAGAAATTAAAATTCGTTTCATCGTTTTTGGTTTTTTCGGATGACGATGAACTGTAAAAATTGTTATGGACTTAACTTTTATGGAGCAGAACTATGGGCGATAGGAGTATCAGTAAAATCTTGGGGACTACTCAAAAGAGTCTATGTATTCCAAACCTGAGGCATTGCGCAAGGACAAAGATTTGACTTTGCCCAAGCCTTCAAAATTAAAGGCAATGCCCACTAAGGGTCTTTCCATAGGAGGTTTTTGATAGGTGAAAGCGGTTTCACCGTTAACGGTGATGCGCATTCCTTTAGGATGAGATATTATTTGAAGTTGAGCCAAAACGTTTTTTACGTCAAAGTCAATCCCAAATTTGGACAGGTCGTTGGTTTTGCCATCGATCCGTTCATCAAAAGCCAACAAAGAGAGTTCGGAAGAACATCCTTTTAGGGAGAGAGGAACAACCAAGGCCCCACCTTCATACAAGAGAGCAATCCTAACATTACGGCAAATGTTAAAGCCATCCTTGGAAATATTGGTCAGTTGCGTTTCCAACTCAAAATCGTTGGTATAAAATTCTGGAAAGCTCCCAACTTTGTAAAATCCGATCCAATACCGTTCTTTTTCGGAACCCAGTTTATACTTTTCAATGGCCCGTTGGGAAAGCTGTAATCTTCCTTCCTCCTTGTATTCTGAAGGTTCCAAGTAAACCGGAGAAGGTGTGTCTTCGATAACGCCCAACCATGCGTTGTTTTTGATGACCACATCGGTTTCTGCATAAATTGAATCATTGATAACCAATTTGGCTTCAAAAAAACCGGGTTTGTAATAAATACTGGTCGCTACGGTATCCAATCGATTGACCGTAAAACGTTTCCTTCTGTCCCAATCTTGTTGTATTTCTACTTTCGCACCTTCAGGGATTTGGGTCACATCGTAGGTAAACACTACCGAATTGGGCAACCCTGTACTCACTACCTGCCCTTGAAAGACTGGATTATCGTCTAGTACCACGGGTTCTGAATCTTTAGAGATTTGAAAGCCGAATGCCACAGCAGCAATAAGTACAATTACAACTCCAAACCAAAGTACATTTTTGGAAACCGAAGCGGTAGGTTGTTTAGTTGCTACAGGATTTTGTTGTTTTTCAAAATCCCGCCAATCAGCAGCACCAACGAATTTCGCCAACGCATTCAAAGTGGATTGGTTTGGGGTAGAACTATGGTTGACTTTTTCCCATATCCGTTTAAGGGTTGAAACACTTAAAAGGACTCCTGTTTCTTGATGGATGGCCTCGGATAAACGATTGAAATCATTTGTAGTCCAGTGCGTAGAAGAGCCTTGCGAGAACTTGGTCTCAATGCTCTGTTTGCAAGCTTCAAGATGTGCGGTGTCGAATCGCATAACGGGTAATTTTTTAAAAATGAACAGAGATGAATAACAATAAACAGTAATTCTTCACCCCTAAACCTGCACTCCCGCTAAATTAGGACAATTAAAATTCCAATCATGATAAAAAGAAATCAAGGGTCCTTTTTGAGAAAGGCTTTAGTAGGTTTTGGTTTTGTGCTGTTAACGCATTTTAGTGCGGCACAAACCTATTATGTAGATCCTAATGCAGGACATGATTCGAACAGCGGGACCAAAGGCGCTGCACTGAAAACACTTAAAGCGGCCTTGAACCATTGCAATCAAATCACAGGAACTGGAAACATTACCATTGTGCTATCGCCAGGCATGTATGTTTTAGACGATAAGATGGTCATCAATCCGGTACGGATGTTCTCCGATTCTACTCGTTTTACCATAAAAGCATTGCACAATCCTGATGACGCGGAATGGACTCCAGAACACATGCCCGTCGTTCAATCGGTTTCGGCGAATAACTCGAAAACACAGTTTGATCATGCTACTGGATTTTTGGTCGCATCACCACATGTTACTTTTGAAGGATTGAAGTTTTTGGGCAATCCAAATCCCAATGTCAGGTACTACTATCCGATTAGCAAGGAGAATCCCGATTTGGAAGATTTGGAAGTGACGCAATGTATTTTTATTGGCGATAAGGAGGCTGCTCAAATTCAAGGTGGCGTTTGGGCGCACGGACCCAAAAACAAAGTATCGCATTGTGTTTTTCTGGAATGTAGAAATGCGGTGTTGTTTTTTAATAACGTGGAGCATTTTACAATAACCCATACCATTATCCAAAAATCCTATGAAAGTGCTTTTTGGTTTGGCGCCAAGGATGTTACGTTTACCTTTCACAGCAACGTCCTAAGTTATAATGAGAATGTTATGGTTTTTCCTAAAGGCCTGGCCTTAACCTCGCCCTTTTCGAATAGTTGCTTTTATGAAAATCGAGGAGAGGTAGGGTATTGGTCTCGTGAGGATGGTCGAGTGATTCAAGTTTACGACGCCAAAGTGAAATTGGAAAATATAAAACGAAACGTTTCTGTCAGGTTGATAGAAAACAAAGATGTGTCTCCATCCCCCAATCATCTTACGCTAGCTAACCCAATCACAGAACTGGGTTTTGCAGCGGGAATTTTCAAAAGCACAAGAGAACAAGAATGATTTTGGGTATCAATTTAGCTGAATGGAGCATTGAAAAGCGTAGTCAAAAATTATTTTCGAAACATGCTTAAACTATATTTTCCAATTGTATTGATACTATGGCTTGGCGCCGTTGGATATGGGCAGACTCCTCATTTGAATGCTGATTCTTTAAAAGCCGATTTTAAGCTGTTCCGTGATGTGCTGCAACGATATCACCCGGGTATGTATCGCTATAAGCATCCATATAAGGTGAATGCGGATTTCGACAAATCAGAAAAAGACTTCATTGCCAGCCGGGATTTAAAAGAGGCCTATTTGAGTCTTCATAGAGCCACAAGTAAAATTCAGTGTGGGCATACCTATCCCAATTTTTGGAATCAAGAAAGGTCTATTCGGGAAGCGCTGTTTGAACAAGAAGACAAACTGCCGTTCACCTTAGCGCTTGTTCAAGACAAAATGTATGTCCATAAAGATGTTTCGGGGAATAGACTAAAGTCCTGTACCGAAATTTTGACCATCAACGGGGTGCCTGTAGCGGATATCGTCGAGAATCTGAAACACCACCGACGCTTGGATGGCAATAACATGGCTAAATTCTATAATGACTTTTCCATCACAGGCGAGGGAAAGTACGAAGCATTTGACGTTATTTTTCCCATGTTGTATCCCCCGGTCAATGGAAAGTATCAACTTACGGTTAGTTATTTGGAAAGGGATACTATACCCATCGAAGTAACAGCTGTTTCTCGGGAGAAAAGAAAAACCCTTCTCAATTTGGTTGGAGATGATAAAGCCAAACTTTGGAAAAAGTACTTTGCCGAAGATTCCATTGCGACCCTCAAATTAGGAACCTTTGCCGTGTGGAACATGAAGTTGGATTGGAAGGCCTATCTAGAGAATTTCTTCAAGGAAACACAGGAGAAAAATTCCAAATACCTTCTCTTGGATTTGCGTGGTAATGAAGGCGGATTGATGGAGGTCTATTGGGAGTTGTTCAAATACCTAACGGCAGAACCTTTGCGATTGAAACGCGATTCGCTTGGTACCGTGTATGAAATGGTAAGGAACGAATTCAAACCGTACCTGGAAACCTATGACCCAACTTTCTTTGATTTAACGGGTAAGGTGACCAAAAAGGACTATGATTTTTATGAGTTCAATGACGTGGGTTTGAAGTATTTGGAAGTTAAACCTTCCCAATATGCATTTGATGGGGAAATATTCATTTTGATTGATTCGGCCAACAGTTCGGCTACCTATTATCTCGCCAAATTTTTAAAACAGAACCAGTTGGCCAAACTTATCGGGGCTCCAACGGGAGGGAATATGATGGGAACCAATGGCGGACAATTCTTCTTACTCAAGCTACCCTATACCAAGTTAGAAGTGGATGTACCCTTGATTGCATATCATCCGCACGAAGACGCTGAAGATGGTGGCTTGGAACCAGATATCCTAGTTGAGCGAAACTTCCACTACTACTTTAGCCAATGGGTTATGGAAAATGACCCTGACCGCACCGCTCTTTTGGAAGCCATCTACCAAGACTAAACCGGAGCATTCATGAAAAAACTACTCTTTTTGGTTCTATTTTACCTTTCTGTAATTTGTCTTCATTCACAATCGAACAGATTAGCCTTTGCCAAACCTTTGGATGCGTTTCACTTGGATGGGGAATTGAACGATTGGCCTCAGGATTTTAAGCGGTACACCATTCACCATCCCGTTTGGCGGAGTGCAGAAACCGACACCCAAGATTTTGAAGCCTATTTCATGGTAGGGTACCAGCTGACTGGAAACAAGCTGTGTCTGGCTATAGTGACCCAAGATGAGCACCCTGTTCAAATAGAAGGCGATATGGAGCTGGGGGATTTGTACGCCCTCTTCTTGGATGAAGCGCATCATGAAAAGGGCTCGCAGACCATCCGTTATAAGATGTCCCGGTTTGACCGAAGTATGACAGGAGAAAGGGAATTATGGGATAAAACGGCAAGTACCTATCTCAATTGGGATCATGTTGCCTATAAAATCAATCAAGAAAAGGGCAGGATCATATATGAAATCGCCATCAAACTTCGTAAACCAATTGCTATAGGTAGGATTATCGGGATGGGACATTTGGTTCAAGATGTTGACCCGGAAAAAGAAACCGTTTACGCATGGGTACCCTCAGGGAACAAAGACTTCAATGCACAGCCGCGAAGATTGGGAATGGTACAGTTTGTAGATGCCAAAACCCAATTTGGCATAGTTTCAGGGAAGGTAGCCTGGGGAATATCTAATGAGCCAACAGCACCTGAGGGTATCCGTTTGGTTGAGAAAGACAACCCCAAAAATTGGATGTACTTTCCCGTACGAGAAAAAGGTGGGTTTGAAGTGACCCTGCCTGTTGGGGCGTACTACGCGAAACCTGGAAAGACCGCCTTCTTTCAAAGAGAAACCTTTCTCAAAGCAGATACTACGCATGTAAAAGCGTTTACGATTAAAGCCGGGGAAACCTCTGATTTGGGGACTTATCAGTTGCGGGCAGCGAAGGCACCAAACTTTCCGCTAAGAGGACAAGCCCTTTCGAATTTTTCGGAGCAAAGCAAAAGCCTTATAGACTCCGTTATTCAATCATATATGGAATATTATCAAATCGAGGGAGTTGCATTCGCAGGTTTGAAAAAGGGTGAAATCATATATGAAAAGCAATATGGCGTTGCGAATAGTTTTACCCAAGAACCCATAACGGACAAAACCTTGTTTGAAGTAGCTTCCATTACCAAACCGACCTTTGCCTATGCCGTACTTCGATTGGTGGACAAGGAGATTATCGACCTAGACACTCCTTTGTACACCTACCTTCCATGGGATGAGATTGAAACGATGCCCTATGCCAAACTTTTGACCGCGCGTTTGGTACTTTCTCATCAAACCGGATTACCGAATTGGGGCGAGATGCGATTTTTGCACAAACCAGGTGAAGGGTATACCTATTCAGGAAGCGCCTACCAATATCTCGGAAGGGTTTTGGAAAAGATAACGGGTAAAGACATTCATACGATTTTGCAAGAGGAAGTTGTACAACCTCTGATCTTAAAGCATTTTTACTACCAAGCACATCCCTATGTGCGAAAGCATAAAGCGCATGGACACTTTAATGGTTTTCCTGGTGGAATCGATATGCCCAAAAAACCTTGGGTAGCAGGGTGTTTGATAACCAATGCTCGTGGTTTGTCTGAATTCGTTTTCGCCTTGAAAGATAGAAAAGGACTAACACCGAAAACGTATACCGAAATGTTCCGCAAAGCGGTTGAGATTCCTCTGGATGAACAGGAGAACAACTGGGGTTTTCAAGAATACATGGGGTTGGGTTTGTTCTTTGAAAAAGGAACAGACGGACTGGTTTTCCGCCACAGTGGGAATAACGGAGACTTCAAATCCGTTTTTCGATATAATGACGATACTGAAATAGGGTATATTTTATTGGCCAATGGCAATACAGGACAATTTCTTTTGGATGCCATTGAGAAAGTGCTTTATACCCCTTCCACCAAAAACAAATAGCCAAACACTTACCCGGTTTTCGTTTTGCTTCGCCGTATAAATAGGAAGGCCAAAACCGTACCGGCAATTACAATCAATCCAAACCATAGATAATTCCAACTATTTGGAAAGTCAATAGGGGTGGCTTGCCCATGATGTATGAATCCGGCCCAATAAAAAGGGTGTTGTAGTTTGGGATTGGAAGTGGTATTCAGATATGTTCTTTTTGCCGCTTGAAGGGCCTCCGCAGTATTTTGGCCAGCACGGAGTTGTTCGTAAAAGCTGACCATGATGCTTTTGCTGTTTTCGTCCGGAACAGACCAGATGGTCGAAATCGTGTTAGGGACGCCGGCATATAAAAAAGCATTGTTCAGGGAAATTACACCCTTTCCAGTTTCAAATTTTCCAAGCCCCGTATCGCAGGCACTCAGCACCACCAAGTCTGCTTTCAACTTTAGTGCGTAGAGCTCAGACAAGTACAAAGGGCCATCATCAAACATCAAGCTACTGAACTCAGGAACCTCATTATTGAGGAAAGCGTGCATGGCCAAATGGATAACCTTTTTTTCTGAAATATTTTCCAGAAAGTTTGACTTGGAAGCATCCTTGCCCGAAAAAGAAATACCCCTAGTCAATTGGGTAACTTCCATCCCTTCTTGCAAAGCACCTTTTAAAGTTTGGAAATCATTTCGTAAAGCCAACTGCTGTTCGGTAGCATTGACTTCCCTGTAGGATGGTGTAAAGACAACAGCCATCGCCCCATTGGAAGTTTGATAACTTCTCTGAAAACTTAAAAAAGGAATACTTGAAGCGTAATTTATTGAGGTTTGCTCAACCAAATAAGTGCCGTTATGCACTAAAGTCTCGAAGGGCAAATAGTTTAAAACCTTATCCGGAATGATAGTCAAGGATTTGTAGCTATTAGTATTTGAAATACCCAAAGTAGTATATAACTGTTCGCCTTTTTCTTGCAGTTGGTTTAGATTGGAGGTTGGGTCACTAAGCAGTTTGAGGTATGTGGTGACATCTCTTTGAATAGCACCATAATTTCCTAAATCAATGGTCTGCATTCCGCTTTCGGAAAAGAGAAATAGATACAGTCGTTGCCCGAGTTGTGCATATTGACCGATGGTTTGATTGGAAGTGATTTTGCTTTTAAAATCCTCAAGGTCGAAAGCATATTTTTCAAAATAGCGGAAGGAATTGTAGCGGTTTTCGATGATATTCTGAACATTTGCGAGACGTTCCTTATTGGTGGTCAAAGCATCTGAAATACCTTCTGACTGGCCAAGACTGTCTGAAAGTTGAAGGTTGAGTACGGTGGTGTTTAACTTGTTTTCCAACCGCAATAGAGAATCTGGAATTGTGAAAGCCTCACTGTTCCGATTCCGAAGAAAGTTATGCCATAAAAACTTGGACTTAAAGTTCACCAAGCTTTCCAAGGCCATCTGGTTGTCTACGGGCTCGTTGGATGCCAAAATACCAGAAATGATACGATCAAAAATGATTTCAAGCTTTTCGGTATACAATTGCTTTCGATAGCTGTTCGTAAACTGGCGCAGCGCAATTTTGAAAGCATGGTTTGCAGCAATTGATATATGGGTGTTGCCCTTCTCCTCCGAATTGGCCAAAGCCTGTGCAAGTTTGGCCAATTTAATGGCATCGTTGAGTCGCGTAGAAGGGATATACTCCTCTACAATTTTTGAATCGGTCAATCCATTTTGTATTGGACTATTTGAAAAACGAGCTATGGCTGCATTGGCATCTTCCAATAACTTTTCGGGTTGGTTTTTAGCGGCCCAAATTCCTGCTCTCGATACATAAAGAAACCCCTGGAGCTGTCTAGGCAATTGGGATTCCAGCATAGCGAAGGTGCTTAGGGCCTCATCATAATCACCAATGCCTTTTTTAGCTTTGGCCGAGTTGAGCAAAAAATAATTGCGATAGACGGTAAAGGCATTCTCTGGCATCAAGGCCACGGCTGATTCTAGATGAACTAAAGCTTTTTCAGGTTGGTCAATATCCAGATAATAAAGGCCGGCTTCATTATAGCAGTTCGCGTGATAGTACTGTGCCCGTTTGGAGAGTTCTTTTCCTGCGACGTAGGTATCTGCCTTTGTTAAGGTAGCCAGGAGTTGCGCTTCATCACCAGTATGGGAATATAATTTGGCTTCGGTTGAGATTAAATCCAGCGGATACGCATATTCATTCTGGGTCTGTTTTTCAGCCTTCCTAAAGTAAGCAGCGTTTTTTTCGTAAACGTGCTCCACCCGACCCAAGTAGTACTGCGCTCTCGGATAAAAACCATAACGAATAAGGTTTTTTGCGAAACCAATTTGGAGGCTCGAGAGCATGTTTTCATCATAGGATTCGGTCAACCCATCGTAAATTGAAAATACTTCTTCGTAGTCATCCAACACATCTTCACCTGCACCCAAATCACTTAAAATGGCAATTTTCGTCAGCAAAAGTTGGGCATAGGACTCATCCGGTGTGGAATAGTACGTATTCCAAGTATCTATGGCCTTGTCCATGTAAAGTAAGGCGCTGGTTGGATTTCGTGCGAAATCTTTTAGGTCGGAAGCATATTCGAAATAGCTATTGATTAAACTAGTGGTGTCAAGCGGATTCTGGTTCTCAAAAACTTCAATTTTCTTTTCGAGATAGGTTTTGCGTTTAGAAGCATCTTTGGTAAGCCTTAAAAAAGTCGTGCGATACTTGGCTAACAATTTGCCCTTATTCACTTGGTTCTGTTCTTCCTTTATAGAATGGAATAAAACATCTGCTGCTTTCTCGGGTTCTACTTTCTTTAAGGAATCTACCTGTTGTAAAACGGCTTGTGGTAATTCTTGGGAAGTCCCTTGATACTGAAAAATCCCTAAGCACATCAAAATAGATGTGAAAAGGGTAACGTTGGTTTTGAACATTCGTTCGTGAGGTTGATGGGTCGATTAATCGCTACAATGTAATAAATATAACATGTGGTTACATGCTTAATCCGGTAATTGTATATGATATTCCGATGCCATGATTGAGGTCAACCGAAAACCAACGCGATGACCGTTTCTTGTTTGATAATGCTCTTTAACAACCAAGGTGTTCTCGGGAAGCACTAAACCATAATCTTGACGAAGAGGCATGCCCAGTTCCGGAAACACTTGCTGAAGTAGGTAAAGGGACTTGGTTGGAAGATTGCTTTTTGCGAGAAACAGTTCAACCGTATCTTGGGTTTTGGGGAAGGTTCGGTAATAGCTTTGCCCTTCTATTGTTTTGGGGTAGTACTTGTTCGCCCCAAAGGCTTCATTGGTATTTTGTTTTTGAAAATACGTATTGAAATCCTCGAGATTTTCGTCTATGCGATAAGACAACCCTTCCACTTCAGAAAGCTTTTTGGAAATGATTTTCTTCTCTCCAAATTCATCTGTGAATCCCATGATGTAATGGCCATCTTGATGAACTATCACATAGTCGGCCATTTCATCTACATAATTGCTGATGTATTTTTCGACAAGCAGTGTACCACTTTCAGGGTCCACATAAAAACCAAATTCTCCGGTAGCCGAACCATCCTCCGAAGGAACCGTTTCGTTGTAATAGCTAAAGTGATAGGTTTCGGAAAAGTAGTATTGTCCTTTTTCGGGGTACCAATTTTGGTCACGATAAGAAAGTGTATCCTGTGGTATTGTATTAGAGGATGTTTCCGCAGGTTCTACAACCAAACTATCAGTAACCCTCAAAGGTACAGGAGCTGAACTTTTGGGGGGCTGTTTTTCTTTGCAACTAAAAAAACATGCAATAGCTATCAGAAGTAATGAGGTATTCCGCAAAATCAACATAAAGATTTCTATTAACCTATGATGGATTATAATTTATCTACCCTAAAACTTATGACCGCGTCACATGAAATCAAGTAACGGTAATATACCTTACCTAAAATCAAATCATCCATTTTAATCTTTTGTCGTTCCCATTGGCCAACACCCCGCATACCGGGCAAATTACCATCATAACGTTTTACATTAAACTGAAAATCAAATTCCGGGTAGCCCTTTGCTGCTTCTCCAACAAGTTTAAATTTTCGGATGCCTTCAATCTCTAGAGAAGAGGCGGTTGTTTTTCTTCGACTTCCGCTTTCAAAAGAATCAATCCAAGAGAAACCGGATTTGTTCGCTACTTGTGGGCCTTCTTTTGAAATATCCCAAGCTCTATTCTTTTTACCATTCAAGGGGCTGATTGGCACTTTTCCAGATTTGATAGTGGCATTTAAATAGACTCCCATTCCACCGTAGTACTTATTGCCCTTCTTAGGTGCTCCAAGTTGTAAAAAGCATACTTCGTAGGTACCTGTATAATCCTTGGCTTTTTTACTTGTGTCACAATAATAAATGGTATTATTAACCGTAATTGCCCAAACAATACCCTTGTGGACAGCGACATCTTTAAAGTCTTTTCGTGTACCTTCAAGCAAAACCCATTCATTTGAGCTAAATACCCACTTGTAAATGCCCTTGTTTCGACCTACCGCATAGATGATTCCCGTTTTATGGTCCAACGCGATTTTGTTGGGTTTTCCGTTAAGGGTATTCCATTTCCCACCGGAAAACTTGGAATACGAATTATCTCCAGCTCTGGCATAAAGCTCTTTAGGCCCTATTCCGATAACCTGATTTAAACCATTACTGATACGATTTTGACCTGAGAGTAGATTCCATTTGGCATTGTTCAATAACCTTAGTTTTTTATTGGTGTCAATAGCATAGATTCTACCATCTTTTGCAGCAATAACCTCATCTGTTTTTACGCCAGGAACCTTAATCCATTTGCCCTTTACTTCAATAAATACTTCTCCCGCCGTTGAGGTGATATAAACTACCCCATCTTTGGTCACGGATACCGACTTGGCATTATTTGGGCGAGTACTGAATGTTTTCCAACGTTTGGCATTACTGTCGTAATCCGTAAAAATGTTCTTGCCTGCGACCACAAAGACTTTTCCAGTCTTCGGATTTATGGCAATATCCGAGGCTCGACCACCAACTTTCACAAACTGTTGTGCGTAGGTATAAGCGCTGCCCAATAGGAACAGGATAAGAATGTAGTAAGACTTTCTATTTCGTAGTGGCATAGCTTGGTTTAAATTGGATTAGTTTCTATTATCGGTGAACCTTTCAAAAGCGGTATTGATGCTTAACTGAACCTGTTCTTCCCGCAGCACTTTTAATTGAGGAGATAAAGAGGATTGCACTTGTCCGCATGCTTCTGGGCTTGGTGAATTCTTTCGTACCACATCCATGCACTCCACGATATGTTTTCCTGAAAGTGTCGCGACGAGTTTGGTCTTATCAAAAGTTATGATGTGCAGTACTCCCTCAAAAACGTGGGTATGGCTGATATCAAGGGTATCCATGAAGAAGATACTGTAATTGTTATTCTCCTCAACTTCCTCGGGCGCTATATTTGTAGCATAAGCAGCATCTACTTCTTCCAATAAAGGATTGGTCAATGCCTCAATCTGTTTCATGGCCTCTTGTGGCGAAATTTGACCAGCCTGTAGTTGTGCGCTAATGGCACGGGTCTTTTCTTCGATGGATAACTTTTTGCTTTGCAAAGTGTTTTTTTCACTGGCGATACGTCCTTTGTCAAGCGTATTAAAATCCTTTTCAAACGCGGCACGTTCCATAAGCCCTTGTTTGAAGTCTGACACCGAAATGAAAACACTGTCCTCAGGTTGAATGGGAAACTTAAAAGCGTTTTGGAAAGACACGGAAAGCAAAAGTTCATATCCTTTAGGAGCATCTTCTGGGCTCGCAACAATTCCTTGACTTTCCAGGCGCCTTACCTCTTTGGCCCATGGTCCATTTGGACCCATATCGTGTTCGGCTATCTGGAAACTGAAGGATTCACCGGTATTTCCTATGGATGCCTCAAGCACTTGAGCGGGACCAAAGTTTTTTGCTTTGTAGGTCACCTTTTGCTGTGAAAAACCAATCGTTGCTATCCCAAAAAGACAAATGAACGATAGATGATAATGTGTGCTCAACTTCATATTTCTATTTTTTTTACTATCGTTTTGGTACCGTAAGATTGAAAATAACCGGTTTAATACCGCCCTTTGCGCCAATGGGCTCCGCATAGAGTTCAATACTATATTCGCCGGGAAACATAAGGCCAATAGTACCTTCTTTTAGCATTTGTATTTCCTCTTCCTCTGGGTCGACGGCCAATAGACCGACAAAATCGAAGGCCTCTGCAGGAATTCCCATGTCACCGGGAAAGTAAGCCAATGGGACTTTACGTACTACGTTTTTGACCAACTTGCCGTCCCTCTTGACAACGGTTTTGAAATTGAAAAAGACAATCTCTTCCTTGTAGACATTTTTGACGAGGTCTTTGCCTTTAAAATTGAACTTGAGCTGGTATTTTCCTGTTTTGAATTCTTTGAAAAGCTGTACTGCTGAATTCGATTCAAGTTTTAATTCTGTTTTGGTTTTTCCGTTTAGTGTTAACTGTCCTTCCACATATTGCGCTTGTAGTGAAAGGGAACTTATTAACACGAGTAATGCTATATACTTTTTCATGTTTGGTTTTTTACAATTTGTAATGTCTGGCGATATCGAACAGGATTTCTTTGGTTGCTTTTCCCGTACTCGTTTTGGATCCATTGTTAGGTGGGGCGATATTATAGATAAGGCCATCTTTTAAAATGAGGAGTTGGTAGGTAAGCCCCACATAAATGGCCCTACCGTCAAATTCTTCTACAGGGTGGTTCATTCCACCTTCCCTAGGATTGTATTGCCAGAAAGGATCTTCTTGTTGACTGGGATACACGGCTACTTGACCCTCCCAGAATTCATGTTCCTTGTCACCATAAAACATTTTTACCTTGCAGAGAGAGAATTCTCCTGGGATTCGCTCAACGCGTTCAATGGCTATTCGCTTTGCATCCGGATTGTGTTTCAGGACTAGTTCTTCCGGGAATTCTGAACAGAGTTTTTCATTGATGGCTCTTGCCTTGCTTTTTCGTTCTTCTAAGGCCGCAACTGATGCTTCAAAATCGGTATCGGTATCTTCTTCTTTCGCTTTTCTTTCACCCATACAGCTCATTTGAAAAACTGCGAGTAGGGCCAAAAGTGCTATTGAATTATTTTTAATCATGTCTCTTTTTTTATGGATTGGTATTTAATTGATATATCCAGCAGCCTTGGCCATGCTCAAAGCCATTTTTTTGTAATCTCTATTTTTAGCGACTTCTTCTTTGTTCAGCTTATTTCCGGGTGGATTTACGAATAAAGTATACCCCTTAAATTTTATGGTCAATGCTCGTTTACTTTCATTCCAAAGGGCTGCCATACCAGAAGTTTCTATCCACTCTGAGGATTTAGAAGTAGACTTTTGGATTGCCCATACTTCAGCCCAATCTTCACCATAACCGGTACTGGTGTTTGTAACGGTACCATCAGCGTTCTTGCCATTATCTGGTATCATGCTAATTGAACCTCTAAGCCATAAAAAATCATTTTCACCATCTTTAATATAAAAATTGCATACAGGGGGTGAGTTTGGCACTCTTCTATCTGACTTTGAGATGTCCTCAAATATCACTTTGTCTTCCGGAATGCTATACATCGAGGCAATCACGGCGGCCGACATGTTTTCACAAGCACTACTATTCATATCATAGCTAATACGATTACCCTTAAAGTTGGTATTAACAAAGGAGGAGTCACCTAGTTCTTCCACATCAACTTGTTTGCGGTCACCGATGCATGCGGTTAAAAAAGAGGCTGCCAAAAGGCATAAGACCGTGTTTTTGGTATTGATTTTCATATTCTTGGTTTAAAACATTTTTTTATATTCCTTAGGATTGATGGTTAGAGAGGCGTCTTGGTTGATATTGGTCACAACGCCAGTAGTTGTGCCTTCTTTTTGGATGGCAGTGAACTCCATTACAAACCCGAAAACTCCTGTTTGTTCCATGACTTCTGCGCTTCCGAAAGTCCAGTTGGGAACAGTTACATCAGGCGCTGCCCAAAAAGTAATTTGATTGCCATCCGCCTCGAGCGTGTATTCGTCACAGGTGTAGCCCAATATGGTTTTGGTATTTCCCGTTTTAGTGGGTTTGGTAAAGTCAAAATCATCCATTTGAGGTATTTGATTGCCCTTTTGGTCTGCTATGCTTTGGTTCATTTGCATTTTCATCATGGGACTATCGACAAATACGCGGACGTTTTCGCCATCCATGACAATCACAGAGCTCCCTTGAACATCTCCACCACTGTAGGCATCCAAATTGGCTTTCATTCCGAAATAGTTGCTGTTTTCGTTCATGAGGTAGGTAATGGGAAATACCTCCCCTTCGGTAGTTGTCATTTCCATATCGACTTCAATATGGAATTCATAGACTTCATTTGATGGTGGAACAGTTTCAGTATCTGTCGGAAAGGTTTGCATACCGTCCATCCTTTCACTTACCGTGGATTCCCCCTCTACTTCGGCTGATGCTTCCCTTTCTTTTTTGTTTCCCTTGTCACCCGTAAATAGGCTATCTATCGCTTTATCCGTAGTTTCGGCAGTCTTGTTTTCTACCTTGCGTTCTATGGTTCTAGCAGCCGCGTTTTCAGCTTTCTTTTTTAATCTTTTGAAAAATTGGGCGTGGGTTGTGTGCCCCAAGCACAACATCAAAAGGACTAGTAAGGGACGATAAAAGTGACTCATATAATTCTTGTTTGGTTGTGCTTTGGTTCCGAAAAACCATAAAAGGTTAACAACCCATCAATTTTTTTTTGAACTGGTTGTTAACCTTTGTAGATTTCAGCCTACCAATGGTCAAAAACGAAGCGTTACTACAGGAAAGATTGCGTGAGGGAGACAAAAAGGCTTTAGGGCAGTTGTATTCTGATTATAAAGCGGCCTTTCTTGCCTATTTTCGAGAGCGAGTTGCTGTGGGAATGGATATTGAAGATTTGTATCAGGATAGTGTGATTGCAGTGTATCAGAATTATGTGCTGAACCAATTACAACTAAAGAAAGGGTCTGTAAAAACGTATTTGTTCGCCGTTGGGAAGAACAAATTGGCAGCCAAATTCAATGCGTCCAAACCTTATGTAAAGGAAGACTTTTTACTTTCCCAACCCTATGTAGAGATGGATGAGGACCAAATGCCAATGGAACAACAACTGCTTTTGAAAGAATTCAAGCAATTGGGTGAAAAGTGCAGAGAAATGCTGCGATTGCATTATTATCGGGGATTGACGGATAAAGAAATTGTCGCGAAAACGGGATACAAAGATGAAAATACCATTAAAAGTTACCGTTCAAGATGTTTGAAGAAACTTAAAGAGGCCATTCATGGAAGCGGAAAGTGACATCATTTTATTTCGTAAAAAAGTGTTGGGTCAGTTGAGTAATGATGAGGCCCAAGCTTTCGAGCAGCGTTTCGAAACGGATATGGAATTTCAAAAATCCTATCTCGAATACAAAGAACTGTTCGAAGTCATTTCCGTATCCGAAAAACAAGAACTCAAGAACCATCTAAAAACCGTATCAGAGCCATCTGCCAAAAAGTACCAGTATTGGTTGCCGATTGCCGCAACCATATTACTTCTTGTCGGGGCGTTTTGGATGTATCGTTTCAATGCACAGCCACAAGGATTGTGCGAGACGTATTTCGATACCTATCCAAATGTGATTGCTCCCGCCACAAGAGGAAGTGAACCTCAAAATGTTTTGGAAAAAGCGTATCGCAACTATGATTCAGGCGCTTTTGAAAAAGCCGCTTTGGAGTTTGAAAAGTATCTTCAGTATCAAGCGAATTCAGATGTGTCCTTTTACCACGCGATGGCCTTGTTGAATGCTGGTCGACTCGGCGAGGCAAAAACTATCTTGGAATCCCTGCCAAAAGATGACCCAGACTTTGCGTTTGCGGACGAAACCCAATGGTATTTGGCCCTGATTTATATCAAACTTGAAAACACCACCCAAGCGAAAAGCTTACTGTTCCAATTGGAAACCGAAGGAAATGGTTTTAAAGCTGACGAAATCAAGTCCTTACTTTCGGAGCTTGACTAAGCCCTAAGCCGATTCCAAACAGGAAGTAACGGTTATCGCTTGGAATACATCAAACCCATCAAATTCTAAGGTACCTTCAAAGTTTTTGGGCAGCACATAGCACTCCCCAGAAAAATAATGGGTTTCCTTGCCTGTGGTATCGATAACCTTTAGCAAGCCATTCAAAATAAAACCGAATTCATCAGCATCAAGTTTTACCTTTTGACTGCCGCCTTTTTCTTGTGTAAGCACAGAGACTTGTAGTTCATCCCCTTTAAAAATGGTTTTACTGGAATTTAGTTCGGTAGGAGATTGGACGCTTTTCGAGAACGTGTAGGGTACTTTGGCGATGGTTTCGCTTATTTCCGGTGCTCTTGGTTTGGTGTAAATGGCAATCTCCATAAAATCTCCCGAGGTTTCAATGGTTTTCCAACGGCCTGTAAATCCTTTAGGAACCAAAAAGAAATCTCCTTTTTGAAAGGTTTGCTTTTCCCCATCCAAGGGGGTTACCTCTGCCTTTCCATTTAAAACATAGACAAACTCATCAATGGCACTACGCTCTTCCGATCTAAAAGCCGTATTGCTTGAGGTGACGTATTAGACCAAATCATCTCCTGAGTACTCCTGGTTGGTATGAAGTTGCCTTTCCAGAGGAGCCCATCCCGGTTTTACTCTTTGTAATCCCACACCAGATAGAATGGTTTTGTCAAGGGTAACGGGAGGAATGATATCCTGGGCTTTTAGCATGGAAAATGATAATAATAGTACGAAATACAATACTTTTCTCATCGGTCTGTTTTTGAGCAATTTTAGCCATGAACTGGCTCAAAACAGGGAGATTTTAAGGTAAAAAAGTTCAGTTTTCTATTTCTGGAGTAGTTTTCAGAAAAGCTTTGGGTGTATACCCCGTTTTCTGTCGGAATATGGAAAAGAATGACGATTTGGAACGGAAACCTGCTTCCAAACCAATGGCTTCAATGGTAATATCCTTTCGGGAATGCAATAGTTTTTTTGCCTCTTCGACCCTATAGGTATTGATGTAATGGGAAAAACTGACGTTGAAGTTGTCGTTAAGTACTTGCGAGATGCGTTGGGGCGCGACGTTCATGGCTTTGGCCAAAGCATTGATTTTGAAATCTGGATTTTTAAATATGGACGAATCAAAAAGGTATTGGTCCATTTTTTCCTTTAAAAGAGCGGCTTCTAAGCTGTTGATTTTTTTACCAGCGTACTTCTCCCTAAAACTTTTCTGAAAGAAACCATTCGCTTTATAGAGCAAAATGAGACTCCCATAAAAAATGATGGAGAAGAAAATGGGACCGAGCACATAGTTGGTAAAAAGGGAAATGGCAAATCCAAGGCATATGGCCACAAATGCACAAAGCACGATTCTTTTTTGTTTGAAAAGCTCCTCATGGTGCTTCTTTTCTGATAGAAGCCGAAGCCCTGAAAAACCAATATAAATAGTTAACAAGGCATGCATGGCGTACCGGATTTGGAAGTCCCAAACAGGAAAATGTTCATGATAAGGATATAGCCATCCGAATAAAAGCAGGGCGGAAAACACTAAAGAAAAATGAATGGCATCTCGTTTAGCGAATGAAGTTTTATCCGTTTTCATCAAGGTAAACAGAACAACCCCAGCGAGCACATTTGCGGTTAACCCCAATTGTATCAGCAAGGGATGAATGATTCCAAGAAAGAAGTAAAAACAGGAAACCCCAACCCGAAGTACGATTAAAAACAACAACCCGCCCAAGGACAGCAAATAGGGATTACGCTGTTTTAAGCCTTGGAACCCAAAATAGAGGCTTGCCAACAGAGCATTGAATACCCCTAGTGCACTGAAAAAGAACAAGAGCTCATTTTTCAAAACATCCAGGGTCACGAACATTTGCTATATGGTTTTGGATTACTCTGTAGAATGGTGCTCGGCTTGTTTGCCGTAAATCGTGGTATGCATACCCGCAATTTTCCACAGGCCATCTACCTTTTCCATAAGGCGTGTTTCGCGTTTTAAACCCCGAACAGAATCCACTTGCTCGTACGTGACCCAAGCTCCAGTGCCATAAACGCGGACCTCTATCTCTTTAATGGGTTTGGGTAGCGGGTCTGGTTCTGGGTGTTCTTCAAAATAGGTTTTTACAAAATCACTTATTTCTATCCAACCCAAGGTTTCGGTGATACTGCTATCCGGAAACTGCATGTAGGTTTTGGTCACAAAGGGTTCCTGAATCCATTTGTTTTGCCAACTTTCATAATCACGACTGAAAGCCGCCACGGTTTCGCTATTTATGGTAGCGAGTATGGCTGTTTTTTCTTGCTCTAGAGTAGGGCTTTTTACCTCTTCCGTTGATGCTTCTGAAGGCTGCTCTTTCTTGCAGGCAACGATGGCTAACAAGAGTACTAGGGTATAAATTGTTTTCAACAGTTAGGGATTTAATTCAAAGAAGGATTCAATACGGTCGCCTTTTTCATTTCCAGTATACTCATAAAAAATACGTTCCAGATAAGGTGCTTCCATTTCATTGTCATTTAATATGAAGAACAAAGCATCGCTGTCATTCGAAAACAGGGATACATCATAACCTTGCCCATCAAGCACTGTGGTAATCGCCTCGGGAACGGTGATACTTTCGTAGGGAATTGTTGTCATTTCGGTGGAATCTCCATACACATACCAGAAAAGCCTTGGCAACATAACATTCTCTTGAATAGAATTGAGGAAAGTAAAACTGTCATAATCTGCATCCGTACTTATCATATCATCCGTTCGGGTGATGGTCCAGCCTGGCAAGGTAAAGGTTCCCGTTCCTCTAACACTGGCTCTCACTTCAGTAGTAGCATCAACTTGCAAAGTAAGGCGTTGTTGTACAATGGGGAATAGGTCGATTTCCGGGAATTCAATAGGCGTAGCAGGAACGTCAGTGCTGTAGAACACTCTGTAGTATTCATCGTATTCGTTTGAAGTGTAGGCCGCTTCATCCGTAAAACCCCTTAAAAAGAAGGAGTACCCTATAATCCCTGAAGGAAGTTCCACACTGGAGCGGTCCCAATCTTGTGAAAATTCAGATAGGTTGGCCGTTTTATCAGAAAAGTCATCGGATTCCAACAATAGGTAACGGTAATCGTCTGGTGCATCATCAAAGGGATTTTTAAAGTAGATAAAAATGTCTTCGGCAGGAATGTCCAAACCATACCCACAGTTCAAGGTAAACATGTTGTTATCTCCTGAACCACCGAAATTTCGGTACGTATGCGATTGAAGGGTCAAGTTGAATCCGTCAAACCCACCAGCCATAGCATCATCAGTAACGGTAAAGCCAAATTCCCCAAAGTTGTTTGGTGGGGTGTTGAATTGCGCACTGGCTCCCGCAAAACTCGGAACTATAGTTCCTGCGGGCACATCGGTATAGGAGAAAATCTGAGGTCTACTGGTTGAAATCTCGAATACCGTAGCGATGATATTCTGGCGTGCGAATCCATCTTCAGCGTAGAAGATGCCATCCGTAGCACTTGTGAGTTCTCTATGGGTTATGGTTTCACCGGTCAAAGTATTCAAGGCAATGAAAATCCGCTTTTCAGCCGTGGAAAGTTGTCCGCGAAAATCAGATGTTGAAAAGAGTAGTTTCTGCGTTGTAAAGATTAATTGTGCTTCGGCTTGATTTCCAGCTTCATCTTCTGCGGTGATTACCAATGTCTTTTCACCATCATCAAAATCGAAGGGATCTATTTGGAAGTTAATTTCCGTCTCGGTGGTTTCCAAAACCTGGGTTCCATCTAGAGTCAGCACTGTTTCAATCATATCCGAAGCATCAGAAACTGAAAAGTTCAGGTCGGTCAAAACTTCTATGATATCGCTTCCTCTAGGTATGGAGATAGAAGGAGGTGTTGTGTCATCTTGATTGGGATTTACGGGGCCTATCGTTACAGGCGAAGAATCATCAGAATCGCACCCAAATATGAAGAGTACAACGAACAGAATGAGAATGTTTTTCATGGTATGTGAGGTTATTACCTAAAGCTAAGAAATTATACAGAGATAGCATCATAAAGCCATATTCTGGATTCCACACTTTGGCTATTTGTTCGCTACCTTAGCAAAAAAGCAAAGGGTGAAAACAAAAGTGAAAAGTGTTTTCCATGAAGGAGCGATTTCGCCTTCTTTCATCGCAGACTGCATCGCGGCACAACAGCACCGTACTGAAATTGGGGCACATGATATTTTCTTGGGCCAGGTTCGCGCTGATGAAATTGAAAACAAAATTGTAGCTGCCATTGAGTACAGTGCGTACGAATCCATGGCATTGCAAAAATTCACTGAGATTCAGGAAAAGACACGGGAAAAGTTTGAAATCACGGACTTGCAAATCTATCACAGCCTAGGGAAAGTACCTGTAGGAGAAATTTGCCTGTTTGTTTTTGTTTGCGCACCCCACCGTCGGGTCACTTTTGAGGCCTTGGAATTTACTGTGGAAGCCATCAAAGCTGAAGTGCCGGTTTTTGGCAAAGAACTTTTTGAAGACGATTCATATCAATGGAAGGTCAATACATAGAGACATGGTAGATATTTCAGAGAAAAAAGCCACGTTGCGTATCGCAATCGCAGAAGCTACAGTGAAGGTCGGTTCTTTGGATACGATTCAGGCTATCGAACAAAAAAGAGTGCCAAAGGGCGATGTTTTTGAAATGAGTCGCGCAGCAGGTTTTATAGGCATTAAAAAAACCCCAGAACTACTGCCGGACTGTCATCCTATTCCAATCGAATTTGCCGCAGTAAAGTACACCATTGAGGGTTTGCTAATCAAAATCCAGATGACGGTAAAAACCGTTTATAAAACTGGGGTTGAGGTAGAGGCGATGCACGGGGCAAGTACCATCGCTTTGAACCTGTATGATATGCTTAAGCCCATCGATAAAAAAATAGAAATCCAGAACATTCGTCTCCTGAAAAAAACAGGAGGCAAATCCGACATTAATAATACCTAACTAGGATTGCTTCAGGTTTTGAAGCATTGCTTTAGTAGTGGCTTTCAAATCAAATTCAGGTTGCCAGTCCCAATCTTCCCGGGCTTTGGTATCGTCAATGCTTTTTGGCCAGGAATCGGCTATAGCTTGCCTAAAGTCAGGTGCGTAGCTCATTTTAAAATCTGGGATTTCCTTTTGTATGCTTTCGGCCAATTCGGATGGGGAAAAACTCATACTGGCCAAATTGTAAGAAGAGCGAACCGTTACATCTTCAGGAGTTCGCTCCATAAGCTCGCGGGTAGCGCGGATGGCATCATCCATATACATCATGGGTAGTTGCGTATTTTCGGATAAAAAGCAGTCATAACTCCCTTTCTCGAGTGCATCATGAAAAATTTCTACGGCGTAATCCGTGGTTCCACCTCCAGGAAGGGTTTTCCAACTGATTAACCCTGGATAACGCACACTACGTACGTCAACGCCGAATTTTTTGTGGTAATACTCACACCAACGTTCCCCGGATTGTTTGCTAATACCATACACCGTACTAGGATTCATTATGGTTTGTTGTGGCGTATGTAGTTTCGGGGTATCCGGACCGAATACTGCGATACTGGAAGGCCAAAATATCTTTGAGATTTTCCCCTCTTTGGCCAGATTCAGCACATTAAATAGGGCATTCATGTTCAGATTCCAAGCCCGCATGGGAAACTTTTCGGCGGTCGCACTCAGCATGGCAGCCATCAAATACACTTCCTCAATTTCGTAGTGCATTATAACATCTTCAATGGCTTCATAATTGGTAGCGTCCAAGAGCTCAAAGGGACCGCCATCCATCAATGCGGGTTTGCCTTCACGAATGTCACTTGCAATAATTTCCTCCGCAGAATAGGCGCTGCGAAGGGCTAAGGTAAGCTCGGTGCCAATCTGGCCACAAGCCCCCAAAATAAGGGTAGGTTTTGACATGTAAATGCGTTGTTTAGTCTAAAGCCAAAGATAGCCTTTCTCAAAATTTGTACCTTCGCTTATGCGAAAAATGAAAGTGTTTTTTATAGTTCTTTTCTCTCTCTGGGGATGTAAGGAAAAGCCCAAAGAAGTGGTTGAAGAAAAAACGGAAATTGACTTTTTTGATTACCGAAAAATGCCAAAAAAACACCAAGTAACATCAAAGGTGGATTCTCTTTTGGTTAGTTGGAAAGAGTTCCAAATGTTTACTTCAAGTTTAGGCGTACTATACAAAGCTACTACTGCTGAAGATTTGGCGTTAGCCGTTGATGATGTGTTGGAAAAGGAGGCAGAATTATACAAAAGCGAATATCCCGAAGCGTTTGACAAATCACAAGTCAAAAGTCGCCAACGCGTGCTGCGTACCTATCTTTTAAAAGTGAAAGCCGACATCGCAAACAAAATGGATGCGACACCTGCTGTTGTGGAAATGCTTCAGGCTAACAATGAGTTACATCAACAGTTTGATATCGTTTTGGGCAATGTTTTGAACAGTGAATTAATATTGGAAGATGAATAAAAAAATGCTTTTACTTTTTTTAGGTCTTGGAGGTCTATTGAGTGCACAAACCGAAACGAAAACCGCTATTGGTGAAATGTTAGATGAATGGCACATGGCTGCTGCAAACGCTGACTTTGAAAACTATTTTGGGTTGATGACCGAAGATGGGGTATTCTTGGGTACCGATGCTACTGAAAATTGGCAGAATGATGAATTCAAGGTGTTTTCAAAACCTTACTTTGAGCGAGGCAAAGCTTGGAGCTTTACGGCTGTCGAACGGAACATTTATTTGGATACCAACGGCGAAACTGCTTGGTTCGATGAGGTTTTGGATACCCAAATGAAACTATGTCGTGGTTCAGGCGTGGTCAAGAAAATAGGTGATAAATGGAAGGTAGCGCATTATGCGCTCTCCATTGCAGTACCCAACGAAAACGTAAAAGCATTAGTTGCTATCAAAAAAGACCGCGATAGCGTGCTGTTACAGCAATTTAAAAGCAAACTCCCAGAATAGCTTACTCTGGGGTCGCTTCTTTTCTTGATTGAAGGGCCTGCTTGCTCATGCTGGCCAAGTTGAAGTTCGGGTCGCTTTTCAAGGCTTCATCAATGAAGCCGATAGCTGCATCGATGTTGTTTTTATCCTTGTTATACGCTACCAATCCTTTTAAATGATAAAAAGCAGCTTTTAGAGAAACCTCATAGGGTTGTTGCCTTTCATAAAAGGCATATTTCATTTCTTCGGTAGCCTTGTCAATGCCGTAATCGATGTTCACGGCAGCGCCATCATTGTCACCCAATTGAATTTTCAAATCCGCGATTTCATATGCTAAATAAGGGGTTTGTTTTCTACCGTATAGCATTTCGAACTGGTCCAAAGCTCTTTTGGGTTGGTTTAAGGCTTTCAATGCGATAGCCTTGATTTGCACGGCTAAGTTGGAATCGGATTCTTCCTTTTCGATTCCGATGGTATTCAAAGCTTCGAGATGCTGGTTGTTGTTCATGTAAACATAGGCCAATGTATCTCTTCGGTCTTTAGAAGGAGAAAGGACATTGAGGTGGGTCAAGGCGTTGATTACCCCATTGACGTCCCCTTGTTTTTGCATTTCCTTGTAAAAGGATTCATAGTGTTTTAGAAGTTCTGAATTGGTTTGGGCCATTCCATAACCTACAAACAACAATATAAACAGTGCGGTGATTCCTTTTTTCATTTTTCCCATTTAAGTGGGCAAAACTAAAAAAATAATTGAAAAACTTCTGTTAAAGCCTGTTATATAAGCGTTAGGGCTCTATTTATAAGGCAAGAAGGGCCACATTCGTGTTGGTGTATTCCCGAATCAGTGTAGTATAAAACGCTAAACTTTTAGCATCTTTAGTCAGACATGATTTTAGAAATCTCTCCAAGTTCTCATAGAACATATTGGACGGTACCGTACTAATGGCCGTATTGATGGTCGCAGGATTATAATCAGCATCATTTAGAACGATGTCCATTTTTATCCTATGACGGTTATAATCAATGGCCACGTCGGCCGCATTATAATGTTTGCGAAGAATTGATTTGTGCAATTCTTTAAATCTTGAGGTGATTTTGTCTTTCGTACTTCTCGTAATCAGTTCCTCCATCTCCATCAAGATTTTCGATGTCAATCTTGAATATCCCATAATTTTATACTAATAATGTACACCACAAAGGTATAATTGAAGAACGTAAACATTTAAAAACCAGTGGATTAATTAACTTAAAATTGCGTTAATTGTTGTCAAGTGTCTTTTTTGCGTGGTGAACTAAGAATCTATCGGTGTAAGGTAAGTATGACCTTTTAACAAATAATTCTTACTTAAGACCCTTCCTTTAGGAGTTTCTTCAGCGCTGGCAAGGTATTCCGGAGCTTGGATACCTCGTTTTTGGGCTTCATTTTGATAATATTCTTGCTTTGTGAGATGGTATGGAAACACCCCGTTGAAGACCTCTGCCCAATAGTTTTCTGAAATGATGGTTTTGAGCATGGCTATGCAATCTTCCAAATGAATGAGATTGACTGGCGCTGTTCCATTTTTAAGCCCTTTTTTTTGGGATAACATGGTCACCGGGTGACGTTTTGGACCTATCAGCCCGCCAAAACGGACTATGGTATTCTCTGACTTTTCAGCATTCAAAAACAATTTTTCAGTTTCTAGAAGCTGTCTTCCAGATTCAGTGGCTGGAGTGGGTGTAGTTTCTTCGGTAATGTCATCGGGATGATTGCCATATACTGAGGTACTGCTTACAAAAATGGCATGGGGTACGTTGGTTTTTTGCATTGCGGTATGCAAGTGTTTCATTTTGGCCACATAGTTGACATGGGGTTGTCGTCGCAGTTTTGGAGGTACATTGATAACCAAAACATTTAAACTTTCTAAAAAATCTTCAATGTTCCCTTGAATACCTTCTTCCGTAAGGGCAATTTGAAAAGGGAGAATGCCCGCCTCAGCCAAATCTTTCAATTTTTCGCTGTTGGTGGTCGTGCCGCGAATCACATATCCCTCGTCCAAAAGTGATACGGCTAAAGGAAAACCCAACCAACCGCATCCGATAACACCAATATTAGTTTTCAAATTTGATGGATTTTATCTGGATGATGGCATCGTTTAAAACAAAGGGCATGGGAATACTGTTTTCTGGTCTTTCCGGCACGCTGAATTGCGAATGGGACAACAAATCATTACTGGATTCATAGAATGTAACTTCGAAGATAGAGTCTTTCGGAAAACTAACTTCAATCTCAGTATAATTGTTGTTGGTTACCGTATGGGTGAACAGTCTTTTTTTCCGGTCCCTCAAATAGAATTCCGAAAGGGGAATTCCATTGATTTTGGCAGCATACAACATCATGGGGTTGGTATAAACATCCAATCGGTTGATGCTTCGTTTTGGGGTATAACAAACTTCTATGATACGCTCTTCACCTATTATCGTATCACGGTTGATGTCGATTAAGGGTGCGTCCAAACTTTTAAGCGGTGCTTCCGTAATGGATGTTAAAGCGGTTTTGTATTTACTACTTAGGTTTTCCAAAGCACCTACGTTTAAGGTATCCTGGGTTTCATCAAGGTATTGCTGGTTCCAAGAGATGAGTTCGTCATCATAAGTGGTCCAAAATGCAGCATCCGTATCAAGGTTGTAGACATAGTTCAAACTACTGGGTTTTGGACGGCTTTCGGTGAACCCAGAGGTCATATGTGCGGCAATACCAAAAACAAGTGCCAGGAAAAGACTTAAGTAAGCGATTCGACCTTTATATGAAAACTGCCCCCAAAACGGAAGGGTTGCAAAAAACAAAAGCACCACAATCAACGTAGAACTCGCCATCATTTTTAGTCCCAAGCCTACTGGAAACATTTTGACCATGGGGGAAAGAATAAAAATGGCCGGAAGACCTAAAAAGAGTAGTAGTAAACTGTTTGGTTTTTCTTGATACACGAGCACGTAGAGCGCAGCTAAAAGTCCATAAACCGGTAGTATTAAAAAGGCGGCCCCTTTCAAATACAGCGCGGTCAACAAGCAGATGGTAAGCCATAATAGGATGGGAAAAACCAACAAATCCGTAATATCCGTTTTTCTGAATTTTTGATAGATCCAAAAACAGACCGCTACAGTCAAAGCAGCAAAAGCAGCAATGTAGAGGTGTCCATTATACGTAAAACCATGTAGCATATCTGTGTAGCCAGGATAGATTTTTAGAAGTAATCGCCATCCAAAATGACCAATTAGGGTGGTAGGGAGCAGAACCAAAAGTGCAGGAAGGATTCCAGTGAGAATACCTTTGATGGAAAATCTTGCTTTTTTGAAACCGCGGTACAGCACGAACAATAGAAAGAGTACTGCTAGTACCAACATGGCATTTATCCAATCAAAAGGATAGGTGATAACCCCGAAAAAAGGCACGTTGATATATACCACGTCGTTTAGGCTTTTGACATTGTCGAGGTCAGCTTGGCTGAAATACTCCAATAAAGGCATTAGATATGAACCTTGGTGTGCCAAGGTTTTTTCATCCAATCGGTCATAGCGGTCCATGGCCGTATGGTAATCAAAATGGTCATCGATAAAAGCCAGGTTGAATCCCTCGATATCGGCTTCCTCTCTAAAAACGGTAAGGTCAGTGTCATTCGGAAGCATTTTATATATGCTGTAGGACAAAGAACTTGCTACCGGGTATTTCGGATTGGCTTCTACAAATCCTTTGATAAGATTGGCATTCCCGCGATTGGTTTCAACAAGCATGTGGCTAGGGCCGCCACTGCCACGAGCTTCAAAGTTCAAAATCAAACCGATGTCTTCTATCCATGGATGTTCGTTCACAAAATAGGAGGCGCCATTCAATCCCAATTCCTCACCATCTGTAAAGAGAATAATGATATCGTTTTTAGGTACTTGATTATTTGCTAAAAATGCTCGAACGCCCTCTAGAATGGTAGCGACTCCACTACCTGCGTCACTTGCGCCAAAAGAGGAATGCGGGTCACTATCGTAGTGCGTCATTAAAGTCAAAGCTTTTCCCTCTTCTGTACCCTTGATTCGCGCCATGATATTGGTCACTTTACTCATGTTCATCGATTTGGTCACCACATAGCCCTCTTGGGTCAGTGTTTCCAAATTCAATGCCTTGAGTTGGGAAATGATATAGCCTCTGCTGCGTTCATGTCCTGGAAACCCTACACCGCGTGGTTCTAAAGAGAGGTTTTTTACGTGACTTAATGCCCTGTCCGTTGAAAATTTGGTTGGCGCAACATCTGCATCGGGGGTATAGTTTGGAATCAACGATTCGTAGCTCCAGAATACTGCCAATGCAAATAGTAAAAAGGAAAGGGAAGGGGAAATTTTCATTTTTAGTGAGTTGGTTTTCTAAATTATGAAAAACTGAAAGCCTTACGGGTTTTCTTAAAAAAAATTTAAATAATAGCACGAATTTTCTTATATTACTTAAACAACCTTAAAATTCCACCCTATGGCAATCAAGAGTTTTCAAGGCGCACGCGCCAAGGATTCGTCCAAAAAAGAATATGTAGCGCCCATCTTGGTTGAAGACTACATGACCAAGAAGTTGATAACCTTTTCACCAGAACAGTCTATTTTGGAAGTGATGGAAGCATTCGCAAAACATCATATTTCGGGTGGACCGGTTATGGATAAAAATGGTTTTCTCGTAGGGATTATTTCAGAAGCGGATTGTATGAAGCAGATTTCGGAAAGTAGGTATTTCAATCAGCCGATTCTAGATAAAAGTGTGGAACGCTATATGACCAAAGAAGTGGAAACCATTCCGCATGACATGTCCATTTTCGATGCCGCAGGTGTTTTTGACAAACATAAGCGAAGAAGATTGCCTGTGATGAAGAATGATATCTTGGTCGGGCAAATCAGCCGAAAGGACATCGTCATTGCTGCGCTCAAACTGAGTGCGCAAAGCTGGAAATAGTCCGTCAATCCTTATTCGCGTTTTACAATCATGTACCGTTCATTATCCAGCGGTAGATAACCTAAGTCGTATAAAAAGTAATAAGTACTTCCTTTTTTGGTGGTATACATGTTGGTGACATAGTCAAAATCAAAACCCTTGTCCAATAACTGCATTTTTGTGGTGGTAGTTTTTCCGTTTCGCAAGCGATAACTGGTTAGCACCCTGTAGTTCTTTCGTAAGCGGTTGTTGATATTGCGGACGAGGTTCTTGCTATCTTTGTTCAAACGGTTGTTGTAACTGTTTCTGCAATGGTCCGAACAGTATTTTTTGTCGATTCTGCCTACTAGCCGTTCACCACATTCCAAGCAGGTTTTTCGTTGCATATTTAAGATTTAGGTGACGACAATATCGTATTTTTTCAACAATCCAAGTAAGTTTTTACGGCTAAAATGTGTCTTGACCAATTTGTTTTGCTCCGGATTGATAGCAAAGTTTTCTGCGGTTCGAAAGTCCCCTTTATCCAAAATAGTTTGTTGAAAAACAGCTCGTTCCAAATTGCTGTTCTCGAAAAGTACTCCAGTTAAATCCGCCTCGGTGAAATCGGTTTCCACTAGCGTACACCCGTTGAAAATGAGATTTTTTGTCGTCAAACCATAAAAAGACGCCATGGTAAGGTTGCAAGCTTTAAAGTCAGGTGAAAACAGGGTGGGATTGCAATCTTCAAAACTCACACCGACCATTTTACAGTCCTCAAAAGAGCAATGAGTGAAGTTGGTATGCTTCACATTGGTATTAGTAAAGTCACATTCAATAAATCGGCAATCCATAAAGTTTTGATTGTCTAAAAACCCACCATGAAACAAACAATGGTCAAAAATACATTCCTCATAATCCGCTTTGGGTAAAGCATTCTGGGTGAAATCTTCATGACTGTAGGTAGTATCACAAACAAAAGGACGTTGCATAGGAGTCAGGTTTAATTACAAAGAAATGTTAATTCTTTAATTTTATTTGGAACGAACGTTCTGAAATAAATATGTTTGTATCGGAATGAACGTTCCAATATAAAAATTGATAACAAAAACAACATTTTAAATCATGAAAAAACTAGAAGGAAAAGTGGCCATCGTTACTGGAGCAACCAGTGGCATTGGTTTGGCCACAGCGAAACAATATCTGGCTGAAGGTGCCAAAGTCGTTCTAACTGGAAGAAGCCAAGATAAACTAGACGCTCTAAAAAACCAGTTGGAAGGAGAATTTGCATTGGTAAGAGCAGAAGCATCTAGTGTTGCCGACAGCAAAGCGCTTGTTGAAAAAACGGTTGAGCATTTCGGCAAAATTGATGTCCTATTTTTGAACGCTGGGGTATTCCGTTTGGAAACCATTGACGGATTGACCGAAGAAATTTTTGATGAAGTACACAACATCAATGTAAAAGGACCGGTATTTACCGTTCAAGCGGCCTATGAGCATTTGAATGAAGGTGCCAGTATTATTTTCAACACCTCGGTGGTAAACATCAAAGGATTCGGTGGCATGACGGCCTATTCTGCAAGCAAAGCGGCATTACGTTCTGTGGTACGCACTTTGGCCGCGGAATTTGGACCTAGAGGCATCCGTGTAAACGCTATTGCTCCAGGACCGATTGATACCCCTATTTACGGCAAGCATAACGTACCTCAAGAGAACATTGATGCCATGGCATCCAACTTTCCATCTTTGGTTTCCTTGGGTCGTTTTGGTACTTCCGAAGAGATTGCTAGTACTGCTCTGTTTTTAGCTGCAGCAGATAGTAGTTACATCACCGGCGCTGAAATTCCTGTAGATGGTGGTTTCGCCCAAGTGTAATTTTTTTAAATAAATTTGGAACAATTATTCCAATACCATGCCGCGAACCAAACAGTTTGATGAAAAAGAAGTATTAAAAAATGCAATGGAACTCTTTTGGGAAAAAGGGTTCCATGCTACTTCTATTCAAGATTTGGTATCGCATTTAGGGATTAACCGCGCTAGTCTTTACGACACCTATGGTGGTAAGGATGAACTGTTCAATACGGCTTTTGAAACCTATCGGCAACAAGCGGGGGATTTCCTTAAATCAGTTTTTGAAAAAGAATCCTCCGTAAAAGAAGGTTTTCGAAGCCTGTTTTATCAAGCAGTGGATGAAGGCATTCAAGATTGTTCTCGAAAAGGTTGTTTCGTTGTAAATACAACTACCGAGATGGTTCCGGGGGATGAAGCGCTACAAAAAGTGATTGAAGGTCTTGTAAAAAAAATAAGTCAGGTATTCGCTGACGAAATCCAGAAGGGAATCGATACTGGAGAGCTATCTCCTTCCAAAAACCCTGAAGAAATTGGAATGATGCTATTGACCTTTTACAATGGGTTGCGGGTTATTGGAAAGGTTTCCACCGATGCTGATAGTCTCAAAAACATGGTAGAAACCTCTTTATCCGTTCTGGATTAACTCCTACCCAGCAGTACGACTGTAGGCAAAAGTAAGCTCTCGGGCCTCCTCTTGCTTACCTACCAAAACATGCATGGTGATATGGTCCGGGTCGATTCGCTCGATGGTGAAACCCTCAAAGTAAGCGACGTTTTCTTCCCAACGTACTAGTCTGAAATCTACCGTTTCTTCTTTGGTTTCCCAACCGTGAAGGTCTCCGTTAAAATGTTTGAGTTGAAGGAATAAAGTGCCTTCTTTTTCCAAAATATGGCCTATTTCGTAAAAAGAAACCTTTCCGTCGTTGACCAAACGAAACACAAACATCATAGAGTCGCCTGATGCAGGACTCCAGATTTCTTCAACCATACCCCCCAGGGCTTCCCCTTTCCAATGTCCAGTAAGCCAAGCCATGTCCTCTAAATTCGCTTTAGGGCTTTCTTGGCCGGTTTCGTACTGTACTGTTTTTTGGGCGTTAGCAGTAAAACAACCCAACAGAATGCAAAAAATAATAGTTCTCATGATGTCCTTTTTTTAAATGACGTATGAAGCGTCATTTATTGGACAATGCGAACTTTACATTTACGGTAGTTTCTACACGAATTTGTTCAAAGTCAACATCCAAGGGCTCTGCAGCGGCAGGAGCCACTGCGTGTTCTCGGTACACTGTTAGTTGTTTTGTATCTCTATAGTTTTGATAGTAGGGAGAAGAATTATCCAAAATATGCAAAGCTTGTCCAACAGATTGCCCCAGGGGTTTGGTCAATGCCGCTGCTTTTTTCTTGGCTTTGGCTACCGCACGGCTTTTTAAATCGAGTTCCAACGCTTCCATTTTCGAATACTCCGTCTTTTCCATGTAGACATTGGCGATATCCAATTTTTCCAAAGCTTGCAAAGCTTCCCCAGCTTGTTTTCCAGAATACACCAAAAGGGAAAACCGTTTGCTTTTCAACACATCTTTTCCGCGTAAAAAGTATTTTTTGAAGTTGCTGCTCAAATCCTTGATGAACAATTGCTTGTCCAAATCAATACCGAGTCCACGAAATGCTTGGGCCATCTTGTTTTCTTGTTCCTCAACAGACTTTTTCCCTTTGGAATCTTTTTCAGTAATGGTAATGTTCAAATAGATTTTATCCGGGGTGACCAAAGTGTCTACCCGTGCTGAAGTTTCCAAATACGGTACATCGAGAAAATTTTTGTTCTGGGCAGTCCCCACGGCGAAGGAGAAAAGTAGACAAAAAGAGAGCAGATTTAATTTCATAGCGTTTATTTATATAATAGGTTAATTACGAAATTACGCTTTATATGATGAATCCCTTACAATCAGATTTGTCTTTACCTCAATAGTTTTGGTGATGAGATCTTCTTTAGGTTGCTCCACCTCTTCCACCAAATATTTCACCGCAGTTCTTCCAATTTTATTTCCGGGTTGGTCCACTGTGGACAGCGCAGGGGAGATGATGGTAGAGCTCACTGAATTGCTAAAACCAACTACGGCAATTTCCTTGGGAATCTCAACATTGAATCGATTCAAAGCTTTTATTACTCCGATGGCAGCGCTATCCGTAATCGCGAAAATCGCATCCGGACGCTCTTTTAGACTTAACAATACGTTGGCCATCATACGACCTTTAGACATGGAAATGTCCTCGGTGCTGAGCACAATCTTTTGGTCTACTGGAATATTATATTCTTGGTGCGCGCGCAGGTAGCCTTCGTAGCGCTTTTTGCTGTTGAAAGATTGTTCCGTCTCTTTGATGATTGCGATACGTCGTTTACCTGTATTAATCAGATGTTCTACTGCAGTGAAAGCGGCCTCCTCTTCGTTGATGACCACTTGGGTGCAGGGAATCTTATCCGAAACCTTGTCGAACATCACTAAGGGGATCGTAGGCAAAATGTTCAAAATGCTTTCTACGGATTTTGTTTTCCTGGCCAGGGCCATTAAAATACCGTCCACTCCGAAATGCATCATGGTCCGCAGCATTTCCTCCTGTTTTTTCTCGTCGTTTTTAGATTCTGAAATAATGACACGATACCCCAAACTTTCGGCTTCGTCCAATATGCCCTTCAGCATGGTTGTGGTAAAATAGTGCGAAACATTGGGCACAATGACCCCAAGAATGTGTGAACGATGACTTCGGAAACCACTGGCAATAATGTTGGGGACATAGTGTTGTTTTTCGGCAAGCGCTTTTACTTTCTCTTTGGTTTCCTGACTAATGTCAGGATGATTGTTCAGCGCGCGAGATACGGTTGAAATCGATAGTTCCAATTGCTTGGCCAGCTCTTTCAACGTAACCTGTTGCCTTTTCTTCATAGCTCAAAAATAGTCTTCCCATACCAAGGAATTACATAAAGTAACTCAAACGTTTTCGCAAACGTTTGCATAATGATTTCGCAATAAAACAAATATTTCAATAGGGATATAAAATAAATTTAGCTCAAAATTGAGAATATTATAATTCTACTTAAAATCTAAGTTTCACAATTAACTCAACAATCATGAAAAGACTAGGGTTTGCGATACTTGTTCTATTATGCACAGGAATAGGTTACGCCCAAACTGAAATCTCAGGAAATGTAAAAGATGCCGCAGGCGTTCCCATTTTGGGAGCAAATGTTTTGATTGAAGGTACCACGGAAGGTACTACTACCGATTTTGATGGTAATTTTTTGCTTACCACTAATTTAACCGGTTCCCAAACCATTCAAATTTCCTTTATTGGATTTACTTCAGCACAACAGACCGTGGAACTGAATGGTACTCCCGTAAGTTTTGATGTAGTGCTTCAAGAAAGTGGTCAGCAGTTGGACGAGGTCGTTATTACTGCTTCTTCCACCTTTAGGTCGCAGAAACAAGCACCTTTATCTATTTCCTCTAAGAAAATGGCGGAAATTACCAGACTCTCAGCGAATAGCCAAGCAGATATTTTACGAGATGTTCCCGGTATTACTGCTGAAGGGGGTGGTGGTGAAACCGCAACCAACCTTTTTGTAAGAGGTCTCCCCTCAGGCGGACAGTACGTTTTCAATCCGCTACAATATGATGGAATGCCCTTGATGAGCACCTTTGGCTTGAACTCTTCCGCGCATGACGTGTACGCGCGTCCCGATATTGGATTTAAAGGTGTGGAATTTGTCCGTGGGGGTGCTGCCGTGCTTTACGGCGCAGGTTCTGTAGCAGGTATTATCAACTACACCAGTAAAACTGGAGATACCAATCCTGGTAACATCATCAATGTGGAATGGGGTAGCCGCGGCCGTTTAAAAACTGATTTTTATACCGGTGGTAAATTGGGTGGAGAAGATTCCAATACTTTTTACGCGTTTACGGGCTTCGTTCGAAAAGATGATGGCCCTATCGAAACGGGTTTGCCCACACGAGGGGTCCAGTTCCGTGGGAACATTAAAAAACGATTTGAAAAAGGTTCCTTTACGGTTCATGGGCAGTTTATTGATGATAAAGCTCAATTCTTTTTACCGCTGCCTTTGGAAGGCGGTTCACGAGAAAGACTGGCAGGAAACGATGGAGAAGATGTAGAACAATTGTTGTCTGGAGAGCTGGCAGAAACCTCTTTTTTGACTCCTGGCGGCGTGTATAAAAGTCCTATCGAAGATGGAGTGTCTACGCAAGGGGGTTACGTGATGGGAGAATTCTTGTACAATTTTACCGATGACCTTCGGTTCAAATCCAAAATCCGGTATGGAAATTACAAACACAATTTTGCGCTCTACGTAGGTGGAAATGGAGATTTTGGAAACCCTATCACACTTTCAGATTATGTAGGTGAAGTCGCCCCTGGCAACCAAGGTTTTGATGCGACCTACCAAGGAGGTAGCGGAGCACAAATCAGCGGCACGGATTTGGTGGTTGAGAATTTACACATAGACCGTTTACGTCCTATGACGGACTATTCAGGGGAAGTAAATTTAATTTACAAATCTCCGAGTGGGAATCATACCTATACCGTGGGTAGTTTTCTATCGCGTACCGAAGCAGAGGATGTGAATTTCCAATACAGAGTCTTATCCGAATTCAACAACAACCCAAGATTGGTGAACCTGAGTTATACCGATGGTGGTGGTGCAAATGTCATTTATTCCCAAGGTGGATTGTACAATCGTATTGGGATGACGACCAACCGATTCTTGGAACAAAGTAGAACCGCCTTCTACATTACGGACGAGATGATTTTCGACCGCTGGCGTTTTGACGTAGGGCTTCGTATCGAATCTACTACCGGGGTATTTAGCGATGGCGGTTTGGAAGAATCCCAAGTATATGACGACCCCGAATTGACTGCGGCCTTGAGCAATGTGCAGTTTGCGGATGGTAGTTTTAACAGAGCCGAAATCAATGCAACAGATTGGGCCGTTTCGCTGGCTGGATTGTATGAGTTGACCGAAACCACGAATCTCTATGCCAACTTTTCTAGAGGGTTCTTTTTCCCACAGCAGAGAGGGTTTATTCCAACCCCTGGAATCCAAGAGTCAAATTATGATGCAGAAACCATTTTGCAAGGAGAAGCGGGAGCCAAGTTTGGAAGTTCAGCGTTTTCCGGTTCCATTGCAGGGTATTTTGTAACCTTGCAAGATAGAATCCGAATTGACCAAGCCATTGTGGGTGGTCAGTTGGTTGACCAAGGGAGAAGTGAGCAAACCACCCGAACCTTCGGTTTGGAAGCCACTTGGAACTATCGCTTTATGGAGCACTGGAGCTTGAATGGTACGGCGACCTATCAAAACCACGAAATCACCAAAAATGAAACGACCGATTTGACCAATGGAGAGGTTTCCATTATCAACGAAGGGAACGAGATTGGGAGACAACCCAACTTTTTGGGAAGCTTGTCCTTGAATTTTGATGACCGACGTTTTGATGCGAACTTTACCCTAAACCATACGGGAAACAAGTTTACCGATGACAGTAATAATGTAGAGTTAGATGCGATTACCATTGCTCGTTTGGGCGCAGGTTATAGTTTCCAAACCGATGAGGTGAACTCCTTAAGACTCGGTTTTTCCGTCTTCAATTTGTTTGACAGTGATGGCTTGACTGAAGGAAATCCACGAGCAGGAATTGCGGGGCAATCTGCTGATGGAGAGTTCTTTTTCGGAAGACCGATTCTGCCAAGACGCTTTTTCCTGACGGCGACATTTAATTTCTAATACGCAAAAAATAGTTTAAGTTAGTTCGAAGTTCAATCCAGGTATTGGTGGCTAAGGCCGCCAATACTTATTTAGTACAACAGATGAAGGAACAATTGATGAGCAAAGCCAAAGAAGTCTTGGAAAACAATTTCCAAGATGGGGGCTTTACCATTCCGAGTAAAGGTCTCTATCCTTTTCAATGGAAGTGGGATTCGGGCTTTATTGCCCTAGGCTACGTGCATTACGATTTGGAAAAAGCGAAACAAGAAATCGAAACCTTGTTGGATGCCCAATGGGAAAATGGTTTTATTCCGCATATTATCTTTCATAATGATAGCGATACGTATTTTCCCGGACCGGACTTTCATGAATCCCATTTGCATCCGCAAGCGTCAAAAAAAGTTCGTTCTACAGGAATGACACAACCTCCGGTTACGGGTTTCATCTTAGAGCGTATGTTGGAAATTGTAGGAGATGAACTTTTGCCATTTATTAAGGAACACATCGATAAGGTTTTTGAAAACCACAAATACTTTTATGAAAACCGAGATGTAAACAATGAAGGCCTAGTGTACATCTATCATAATTGGGAATCCGGAACAGACAACTCTCCCATGTGGGATGATATTTGGGCCACTATGGATTCCCCGGAATATGAATTTGAACGTCGCGATACAACTCATGTTGACCCCGCGCAACGTCCTTCCAAAAGAGAATACGACCATTACCTATATATTATCAATATCGCAAAGGAGCATCATTACCAAGATGCTCAGATAGCTCAACACTCTCCTTTTTTGGTATTGGATCCTTTATTCAATGCCATGCTGATTAAATCCAATGATGCCTTAATCAACTTGTATAAAAGGATTGGTGACAGTGAAGATAAAATCGCTTTTTTGGAAGCAAAGCAGCTTTTGGGAAAGGAGAATTTCAACAAAAAACTGTGCAATGCCGAGTTAGGGGCTTATGTACACTATGATTTGAGAAAGAACGAACAGATTCCATTCGTTTGTTCCTCATCGTTTTCACCGCTGTTTGCAGGAATTCCTGATACGTCAAGGGCGAAGATTTTGGTCAACACGATGATAGAAAAATTTGGAGGAGATGGCCGATACCTTTGCGCTTCGTTTGACCCTTCCCACGAACGTTTCAATCCGAAAAAATACTGGAGAGGTCCGGTTTGGATTAACATGAATTGGATGATTCATCACGGGCTTAAGTCCTATGGCTTTGATGAACTTGCCAAAAAAGTAAAGCACGATTCATTGGAACTGATTGAACAATATGGTTTTTACGAGTACTTCGATGCGCGAAAAGCACATCCTGAGGTTACGCATAATGGCTATGGCGGAAATAACTTTTCTTGGAGCGCTGCTTTGTATATTGATTTTATGACCAACGCAGATTAAAGTTTTGAGATGGGTATTGACTTTGAAAAGGAATATGTTTTGGAAAACGAGCGGGTTCGTTTAGAGCCGCTTACCCTAGACCATGTGCCAAAACTTATTCGCTTTACAGAGGAAGTTGATATCTGGACCTATTTTCTAGGGAAATCCGATGGTAGCTCAGACTTGGCATCTTATGTACAAGATACGCTCACGGCAAAAAGTAAGAGACAAGCGTATGCCTTCGCCGTTTACGATAAAAGACACGAGCAATTTGCAGGAAGCACCCGGTTTTTTGATTTTCAAGAGGATTTGAATACCGTCCGTATGGGGTACAGCTGGTATGGCAAGGACTTTTGGGGTACGGGTTTGAACAAAAATTGTAAATTCTTGCTTTTCCAATTTGCTTTTGACCAAATGGGGGTAGAGCGTATTGGGCTTGGAGCGCATTCCGAAAATACCAGAAGCATCAACGCCATGAAAAGCATTGGGTGTCAGCCTGAGGGAACAATTCGCAATCTCTTTCCCGCTATTCAAGGCAAAGGTAGAGCAGATGCCATCCTTTTGGGAATTCTAAAGGAAGAATGGCAAAAAACCATCAAAAATGACCTAAACCAACGTTTATGAATTACATCGACTACGTCATCATCATTGTTTATCTCGTCGCTTTTTTAGGCTTGGGATATCTGTTCAAGGAAAACAAAAGCTCTGGAGACTATTTCTTAGGAGGACGTAGTATGGGTTGGTTGCCTTTAAGTTTATCGACCATGGCGACCCAGCTTTCCGCCATTAGTTTTATCTCTGCGCCCGCTTTTGTCGGTTTAAAACCAGGCGGTGGTCTACAGTGGTTGACCTATGAATTTGGGGTGCCTTTGGCCATGGCTTTTCTCATGGTAGCGCTCATTCCTACCCTTTATAAATCAGGTATTGTAAGTGTGTATGAGTATTTGGAGAAGCGTTTTGATGCCTCTTCAAGATTACTTATCAGTTTTGTATTTCAAATCAGTCGGTCGGTGGCAACAGGGGTTATGGTTTACACGATGGCCTTGATTCTGCAAGCAACGGTCGGGATTGATTTTTGGGTTTCTGTTTTGATTATTGGGGTAATCACTTTAGTGTACTCTTTTCAAGGCGGGATGAAGGCCGTCATTTGGGGGGATGTCATCCAAATGATTATTCTCTTTTTAGGAATCGTGATTTGTTTGGCCTACGGAATAAGTGAGTTGGGTGGTTTTGATACGTTTTTGACCAACGTAGATAAAGATCGGCTCACAGCGGTCGATTTTTCAAAATGGGGTTTCAACAATACTGATAAAAATGATGAGTTTGGTTTTTGGCCCATGATTATTGGAGGCTTTTTCTTGTATGCCTCTTACTACGGCACGGACCAAACGCAATCCCAAAGGTTGCTTTCCGCCAAGGGAATGCCAACCATCAAAAAACTTTTATTGGCCAATGGCTTATTTCGTTTTCCGCTGACCTTGACCTATTGTATTATGGGATTGGTACTCGGTACTCTGTTGTTACAAGACTCAAGTTTTCAAGAAACCATGGATTCGGTGTATCAAGCCAATATTGATTCGTTGGAAGGTAAGAAAGCGGATTTGATGGTTCCGGTTTTTATCATCAAATATTTGCCTAATGGGGTTATCGGTGTATTGATTGTAGCCATTATGTCTGCTGCCATGTCTACCTTAAGTTCGGCCGTGAACTCTTTATCCGCTGTAACCATGGAGGATTTTGTAAAACGGTTCAGACCGGATATGGACAACAAAAAATATGTGATTACTTCCCGAATCATTTCGCTCTTCTGGGGATTGGTTTGTTTGTTTTTCGCCTTTTTTGCAGGAAATATAGAGGGTACGGTCATTGAGGTGATTAACAAGGTAAGTTCAGTATTCTACGGCCCAATTTTGGCTGGGTTCATTTTGGCCATCATGACGAAAAAAACCCATGCACTGGGAGCGAATATCGGGATAGTAGTAGGGGTGCTTTTCAATATGTATTTATGGTTGTATGTTCCAGATGTGTTCTGGTTTTGGTGGAACGCCATTGGTTGTGTGGTCACTATTGTGGTAGCTTTGGTGGTAAGTACTATCATCAAAAGAGACGCCAACGAAGGCTTGGAAGTGGTTATTTCACCTTCCAAAAAGGAGGTTGCACTGCTGTTGGGATTCTTTGCGCTTATCATTGTGATAAGTCTTTCCCTCCCGAACTTGTTGTCTTAATGCCTCGTTTCCAAAAGTATTTCCGTATTTCGTACTAAATAGTGGATAATATGAAAGGAACTTCCCTTCAAATTTTGATAGTAAGCGTATGGGTGGGATTCACTTCTCTAGCATTTGCACAAACCCCAGTGGAATCTTATGTTCGCCCGAATTCGCTGAAAGCCGGAGACACCGTTGCCATCGTGGCACCAGCGGGAATTCTAAAGAATCGGCAGGCCTCAATTCAAGAAGCAACGGCAGTATTTTCTTCCTGGGGACTTCACGTCGTTCTGGGAAAACATCTTTATGCCAAAGACAATCACTTTGCCGGAACAGATGAACAGCGTGCTGAGGATTTTCAAAAAGCCATGGATGATACTTCCGTCAAGGCCATTTGGTGTGCTAGGGGTGGTTACGGCACCATGCGGATTTTGGATATGTTGGATTATTCCAATTTCAAGAAGAATCCAAAATGGATAGAAGGTTTTTCAGATATCACGGCCATCCATGGAAAATTGCACCAACTCTGCATACAAAGCGTTCATGGTATGATGCCGACTGGGGTTGAGGGCCAAAAAATGCAGTCGGAATCGACAATTAAAAATTTGGAATCGCTTAAAAAAGTATTGTTTGGGGAAGCTCTAAAATATAAAGTTCCATCATCATCTTATAACCGTATGGGAAAAGCTAGTGGCGAATTGATAGGTGGAAATCTCTCGTTACTACAAGCTTGTTTGCAATCAGATGCCACCTTGGATACCAAAGACAAAATTTTATTTATCGAAGAGATTGGTGAATATCGCTATAGCATCGATAGGATGCTTTTTAGTTTGAAACGAGCGGGATACTTCAAACAACTGAAAGGACTCATCATTGGTGATATCAGCAGAATAAAAGTAAATACTACTCCCTTTGGCAAATCCAACGAAGAGATTGTTCTGAATGTGGTAAAGGAATATGATTTTCCGGTACTTTTTGACTTTCCAGCTGGGCATGAGGAAGACAATCGGGCACTTATCTTAGGCCGGGAGGTTACCCTAGAGGTTGGTGAAAAAGAGTCCACGCTAACGTTTAAGAACTAGTGCAATGAAGTTTGTCCTAGCTCCAGATAAATACAAAGGTTCGCTTTCAGGGGAGGCGTTCTGTGAGGCTGTGGCAGGGGGGCTGAAAAGGGTTTTTCCTGAGGCTGAAATTCTGAAAAAGCCCTTGGCAGATGGGGGAGATGGGACCTTGGCTGTAATGCAACATTATTTGGCAGCGGAAACCATAAAGACCCATGTGCATGACCCTTTGTTTCGCGAAATCACTTCGGGCTACCTTTTTTCTAAAGAAAAGGGCATCGCTTTTATCGAAATGTCAGAAGCTTCAGGATACAAATTGCTTTTGGAATCGGAACGAAATTGCATGCAAACTACCACTCTGGGTACCGGAGACTTCATTTTGGATGCTTTGGAAAGAGGAGCAACTGAAATCATTTTAGGCATTGGTGGGAGCGCAACAAACGATGCCGGCATAGGAATGGCCCATGCGCTGGGCTTTCGTTTTTTGGACGAAACCGGAGAAGCCTTATCCCCGATAGGCGAAAACCTATCCAAAATAAAAACCATCGACCGAAAGCAGGTTCATCCAAAGTTGAAGCAGCTTACGGTTAAGGTGGCTTGCGACGTCAAGAATCCGCTCTACGGAGAACAAGGAGCAGCTCATATTTATGGCCCACAAAAAGGTGCAACGCCAGAAGAGGTACTTCTTTTGGATAAAGGACTACGGCATTTTGCTCAGATTGTACAAGAGGAATTCAAACTCGAATTGCAACAGATTCCTGGAGCTGGTGCTGCTGGCGGACTAGGTGCTGGCGCTATTGTTTTTTTGAATGCGACCTTAACCTCGGGGATTGATTTGGTCATGGAATTGGCCGATTTTGAGAATGCCCTGCAAGATGCCGATTGGGTTATCACCGGAGAGGGGCAATTCGATGAGCAGACCCTATCCGGTAAAACGATAGCCGGTGTCCTAAAAGTAGCCAAGGAGCGAAATATTCCCGTAGCTGCGCTTTGTGGTTCGGTTGATATCAACCTCGATGCTTTAGAAAAAACCGAATTGGATTATGTGACTGCTGTACTAAACAAGGTAGGCTCTTTAGAGACGGCGAAAAAAGACGCATTCAAGAACCTTGAGCTGGCAGCCTATAATTTTGCCAAGCTTTTGAAAACAAAAGTGATTTAGACGCTATCTTCTAAGCATAGGTTTGCTTCATTTTAAACACTAAAGAAGTTTTCACCACCGGCCACTCCGAATTCAAAATAGAGAAAAGGACCGTATCCCGAATATTACCCATTTTGTCAATCCGATGGTTTCGGATGATACCATCTTGACGGGCACCCAATCTCAAAATCGCATTTCGAGAAGGAAAATTGAAAAAGTTCGTTTTGAATTCCACAGCTATGGCGTCCAATATTTCAAAAGCATGTTGCAGTAACAGGAATTTACATTCGGTATTGACTCCTGTACGCTGTGTACTTTTGGCGTACCAGGTATAGCCGATTTCCACCCTTCGGTTTGGACCATCCACACTGCAATAGCGGGTAGAGCCCACAACATTCCCAGTAACTTTCTCAACTACTACAAAAGGCAATGCTTTTCCAGAGGCTTGCTCCGTTAATGCATGGCTGATGTAAGTAGTTATGTTTTGCGCTGAAGGTACCGAGGTATACCAAATATCCCAAAGCTGTCCATCGGAAGCGGCCTTTATCATATCCGCCGTATGGGCTTCGGTCATGGGAATCAGTTGTACGAGAGAACCTTCTAAAGTCAGCGGTTGTATCCAGTTTGCCATACCACATTTTTGTCCTATCAAATATAATTTGAATTTGTACGGCGAACGAAAGGGAAGTGTACTTTTGAATCAGAAGCGTAAAAATTACCCTATGAAACAAAATATTGGTTTGATGACTTTGGTCGTATCCGATTATGATGACGCCATTGCATTCTACACTCAAAAACTACAGTTTGATTTAGTAGAGGATACACGCTTGTCCGATACGAAACGATGGGTAGTGGTCAAACCTAAAAATAGTTCGGGCAGTGGGTTGTTGTTAGCGAAGGCAGATGGCGAAAAACAACAAAACCATATCGGAAACCAAACGGGAGGTCGCGTTTTCCTGTTCCTTCATACCGATGATTTTTGGAGGGATTTCAACAACATGAAAGCTGCCGAAGTCCAATTTTTGGAAGCGCCTAGGGAAGAAGTTTATGGTACCGTTGAGGATTTTGAGGATTTGTACGGAAACAAATGGGATCTCTTGGAAATGAAAAACGAAACTTTCTAAAATTCCGAATGAAAGCGTTTTTGATATCCAACTGGGCTTATGCCCTTTATGCGTTTGAACATTCGGTTAAAATAGGAACGATTTCGGAACCCGCAGGCTAAAAAGATTTCTGTAAGATTCGTTTCAGGTTGTTTGAGCATCTCCACCGCCTTGGCAATCCGTTCTTGGTTGATAAAATCTATAGGCGAAATACCGAACTCATTACGGAACACTTTATAAAAATTACTCTTGCTCATACAGGCTTTTTCGCTCAAGTCGTCAATGGTCAAGTCCTGGTCTAGATTTTGACGAATGTAATGCACCAAAAAAGCAAAACGTTGTCCACTCTTTAGAGCAGGGGAGGCTTTTTCATACGTTTTTCGAGCATTGGTTTGGAGTATGCGAACGATAAGTTCGTTGACCATATTGGAAACAAAGAAATCCTTGGAGGGATGATTTTCGGTGTAGAGATATACTAAACGTTGCAAAATTTGATAAATGCCGGGGTCATTGGTAAAATGAAAATTGTAGTCCATCAAACCCCATTCGTTGTCATCGGAGCGAGACATTTGTTCGTTCATTACTTCTACTACCTTAAGAATTCGTTCTTCTCCAATTTCCATGGCAAGACATTGCGTAGGATTATCCATTCGTGCTTCGGGAAAATCAATACACATGATTTCATTGGCCGGAAGTATCAAGGATTCCCCAGGTAGAAAATCAAAAGCCTCCTTGCCTCTCAAATGCATCACTTTTTTCCCTTGGAACATACTGGCCAAAACAGGTGTTCCAAATTGAAGCTCCACCCGTTCGGCTTTCGCATGGGTTTCAAAAATGTGAAGCGCGGAATCCTTTAACTCAAATGAAGTTTGGTTTTCTACAAGGTCCACAAGTTTACGAGAGGTATAAAACGAATCTCCAGGCTTCATTTTAAGGCATTGTTTAACGAAGTATCAAAATACATACACAGATTTTGACAATACTATCAAAATATAAGGCTTTTTGTGTCAAAAACATAAAATAGTATAGGATTGTTCATAGGATTGATACAATCGTTCAAAAGGGATGCCAACGAACATATTACCTTGTAGATGAAGGATTTACTGAAAATCTAATCCACATAAAAACGAAAACTATGAGCAATGTAAGCACTACAGAAAGCAAGGCTTTGGTAAAGCCACAATTCAAAAATCAATATGATAATTATATTGGTGGAAAATGGACAGCTCCAGTTAAGGGACAATATTTCGAAAACATATCCCCAGTTGACGGAAATAGTTTTACCAAGGTAGCGCGTTCTACCAAAGAAGATATCGACTTGGCCATTGACGCGGCTTGGGCAGCGGCACCAGCTTGGAACAATAGTTCTGCAACCGAGCGTAGCAATCTCTTATTGAAGGTTGCAGATGTAATGGAGCAAAACCTTGAGGCATTGGCCCGCGCTGAAACTTGGGATAATGGAAAAGCCATTCGGGAAACGATGGCAGCAGATTTGCCACTCGCGGTAGACCACTTTAGATACTTTGCTGGCGTTATTCGCGCGGAGGAAGGCAGTGTGAGTGAGCTTGATGCGAATACCATTAGCATGAACGTGAAAGAACCATTAGGCGTTGTTGGTCAAATCATTCCTTGGAACTTTCCATTATTGATGGCCACTTGGAAGGTAGCCCCTGCTTTGGCTGCGGGTAACTGCGTGGTGCTGAAACCCGCGGAGCAAACCCCGGGCGGAATCATGATTTTAATGGAATTGATTGAAGGCATTCTACCAGCAGGAGTGTTGAATGTAGTGAACGGCTTTGGTATCGAGGCTGGGAAACCTCTGGCTTCAAGCTCGCGAATCAATAAAATTGCCTTTACCGGGGAGACGACCACCGGACAGTTGATTATGCAATATGCCTCTAAAAACATCATTCCGGTAACCTTGGAATTGGGAGGTAAAAGTCCGAACATCTTTTTCGAAAGCATCATGGATGCAGATGATGAATTCTTTGACAAATGTTTGGAAGGCGCAGCAATGTTTGCCTTGAACCAAGGCGAAGTGTGTACCTGTCCATCCCGAATTTTGATTCAAGAAAGTATTTACGACAAGTTCATCGAGCGCGTAATCGAACGTGTAGAAGCCATTAAACTAGGTCACCCCTTGGACCCAACGACCATGATGGGCGCACAAGCATCTAATGACCAATACGAAAAGATTTTGAACTACCTCGCTATCGGTAAAGACGAAGGTTGTGAAGTATTGACGGGGGGAGAAGCGGCCTATAACGAAGGTTTGGAAGGCGGTTATTACATCCAACCTACCTTATTAAAAGGAAATAACAAGATGCGGGTGTTCCAGGAAGAGATTTTTGGTCCAGTAGCTTGCGTTACCACTTTTAAAGATGAGGCGGAAGCTTTGGAAATCGCAAATGATACCTTATATGGTTTAGGTGCTGGCGTTTGGACACGGGATACACATCAAGCCTATCAAATTTCAAGAGCGGTACAAGCGGGACGCGTTTGGGTGAACTGCTATCACTTGTATCCGGCACATGCTCCTTTTGGGGGCTACAAAAAATCTGGAATTGGTAGAGAAACGCACAAAATGATGCTTAACCACTATCGTCAAACCAAAAACATGTTGATTTCCCACGATAAGAATGCCCTAGGATTCTTCTAAGATGGTACAACGTGTTTTAATAACAAAAGCAGCGGAGCGGGTCGTTCAATCCTTAAAGGAAGAACATGGCCCGCTCATGTTTCATCAAAGTGGGGGTTGTTGCGATGGTAGTTCTCCCATGTGTTTTCCCAAAGGGGAATTGATGACGAATGATACGGATGTACTGTTGGGTGAAGTCGCTGGTTGCGAATTTTATATGTCGAAAGACCAGTTTGATTATTGGAAACATACCCAACTGACTATGGATGTGGTTAATGGAAGAGGTTCTAGCTTTTCATTGGAAATTCCGTTGGGATTGCGATTTGTGATAAAGTCAAGAATGTTTACTGAAAAGGAATTGGAGGTGTTAAAGACGCATTAGCTAAAATCCAAAACTATCCATAGGTTATTTTTCTTCTACTAAAGCGACGACTTTCTGAACCTTTTCCGAAAATGGGTTCCGATGGAGTTCTAACAATAGCTTTTGCTTTCTTCGGTCGGATAGTTCAAGCGTATCCAGTATAGATGATACTTCGGACCGATAGTCGGCGTATTTCTGTTTGAGACTATCTTTTTCCTGAGAAGAAGGGGAGAAGTCTTTTTCGAAAAGAGCCAATTTGGTTCGGGCTACTTGTTTGCCGTACGTTTCGTGCATAGTGGATTGCGCCCAAAGCGTGCTAAAGGCAAACAGCCCTAAAAGAAAGGGACAAATCTTTTTCATTTCATATAGTGTTCAGGGGTGAAAGTAGTACAAGGGTTGAAGGTGTCCATAAATTCTAGCTGACTGCTATGTTTCATCGATGATTGGAAAAATCATGCAAATCTTACGAAGCTAATATCCTCTTACAAGCAATTACATCCGTTTACAAACGCAAGCAAATGATTATGAACCGTTTCGGGAATGCTTGTGAAATTAGGTTTGCAATCAATCGGGGTGAATTGCCCGGTGAAATCAAATGTAAAATTAAAATAGACGCATGAACGCATTGAAAAACAGAGTGCAGTTGTTGGGAAATTTGGGAGCAGACCCGGAGATGGTGATTTTGGAGAATGGCAGTAAGTTGGCGAAATTCTCCGTTGCTACTAATGAAACCTATAAGAACCAAGAGGGAGAAAAAGTTACCGATACACAATGGCATAACATAGTTGCTTGGGGAAAGCTAGCCGAGATTGCTGAGAATTTTCTGGTAAAGGGAAAAGAGGTTATGATTGAAGGCAAATTGGTCAATCGAAGTTATGAGACCAAAGAAGGGGCAAAACGTTATGTTACAGAAGTCAAGTGTACGGATTTGTTGATGCTGAGTAAATAATTGATGGTAAACTTAACGATGAAATGGGGGCATTCGCCCCCATTATTTCTGATTTTCAAGATTTAACGATAAATTAAAAGAATTGGATGTAACGAATATGTAACTTAAGACGTCCAATAGATAGGATTAGAATATTATGAAAAAGTGGAATGTTTGGTTTGTTTTACTCCTACTGGGAAGTTTGTCCCAGGGTATACAAGCGCAACAATCCCACTTTTCTATGAATGGTCCAAAGTTTTATCAAATGTTGGCTGAACGCGATGCGGTATATGAGCGCACATTAGGAAACATGTCAGCCAAAGATGAAACCGACTATTGGAAAGACCAGGAAGCTTACGAAAAACTTTTATCAGAGCAACATCCTCAAGCTTATGCTTGGTACATCACTAAAAAGAAAGCAATGTACCAAGAACATTACATCGCTTGCGAGGTGTTTTGTGTAAATAGTCTCACATACTGGTCTAAGGTGAAACACTACCTAGAAGTTCCTACCGAAATCAAGTTATTTGAGCTAAGCCCATCTTTGAGCTTGGTGAGTTCGAAATAATCGGGGGTAGATTAAGCAACCTTTTTGAACAAATCGTAACAGGGACAACGCTTACAGCGTTTGTTTTCTCCCTTTTTATACTTTTTGCAGCACTTGGTTTTACACTTACCATTGGGCAGCTCTCTTACGGAGCCTTTCAATTTTTTGGAAGCACTTTTCTTTTTGCCCATGGGTTAGATTTGGGCATAAAGATAATTGTTTTAAATTAATCTAAATAAACAAATAGCAGGTTACGCTTCACCCATAGTGTCCGATGCAGCACTTTCAACATTGATTTGTTGCACGTCCCTATCGAACAAATAAAGCCCACCTTTGTCATTTCCGATAAGGATGCTTTTATCCAGAATGGTTCGTGCCAAGGCTTCTTCTTCAATCTGCTCCGCCACATACCACTGCAAAAAGTTATGGGTTGCATAATCCTTTTCTTCCAAGGTGACATGAACTAAATCGTTGATGCTATTAGAAACAAAAAGCTCGTGTTGGTATAGTTCTTCGAACATTTTCTGGAACGAACCAAAATCGGTTTTTGGAGCTTTCAATTGAGAAATCTGAGCATGTCCACCACGCTCATTCACATACTTGATAAGTTTAAGCATATGCATACGCTCCTCATCTGAATGACCATACATAAAGCCGGCGATACCTTCAAGACCTTTAACTTCAGCCCATGATGCCATGGATAAATACACTTGTGAGGATTCAGCCTCTATTTTGATTTGATTATTTAGGGCCTTTTCAAGCTTCTTTGATAACATACTTCAATTTTTAACAAAGTTACGAATATTGGTAGGACCCTAAAAGTAGACTTCCTGCGCTATTCGAAAGGTGTTGGCATGGGCTTGAATGATGGTTTTGATTTCGGGCGAGTACCCACCACCCATGCTGCATTGCACTGGTATATTAAGTGCCTTGCATTGATTTAGAACATAGTTATCACGCTGTTTGCACCCCTCTAGAGACATGCCCAAGGTGCCTAATTTATCGGTTTCCAAAATGTCTACTCCACAGAGGTAAAAAATAAAGTCAGGTTGTACTTGGGCTATCAATTTGGGAAAGGCATTGTGCAAGAGAGATAGGTATTCAGCGTCAGTAGTACCTTTTTCCAAAGGAATGTCCCAGTCAGATTGCTCTTTTTTGAACGGATAGTTACCCTTTCCGTGCATGGAAAAGGTAAAAACCGAGGATTGGTTGGCAAAGATTTCTGCAGTACCATTGCCCTGATGTACGTCCAAATCCAAGATAAGAATGCGCTCTGCTAGTGCATTGTTCAAAAGATAGTTGGCCGCGATGGCTTGATCATTGAGCATACAAAAAGCTTCGCCCCGATTGGTGTAAGCATGATGGGTACCCCCAGCGATGTTCATGGCAATACCGTGCTCCATCGCAAAATGACATCCTTTAATGGTGCCATCTGCGATAATATGTTCCCGTTCTACCAGAGCCGCGCTTAACGGAAAACCTATTTTCCGCTGTTCGCTGGGTTTTAGCGTAAGTTGGGTAAGGTTTTGATAATAGCCTTTATCGTGGGTATTCAGAATGTCCTGAATATTGGGATATTCTGGTTCAAAGAAATTAACCGGTTCACAAGTCCCTTCGTGTAGGAGCTGCTTGGGTAGCAAATCATATTTTTCCATGGGAAACCGGTGCCCTTCAGGTAGGGGATGACGGTAAATGGGATGATAGGCTATTTTGAGCAAATTACAACAACTGATTTAAAATCTACTATGCCGTTTTTCGAGTCAGGTCGAGCGCAGTCGAGACCCAAAGAATTCTGATTAATTGATGGTTGCTCCGTTTTCCGGAGTCTCCTCATCTGGGTTCACAAATACCAATTTCCCCTCAGCGTTTTCGGTCATTAAAATCATGCCTTCACTCTCTACACCGCGCAGTTTTCTAGGCGCTAAATTGACCAAAACCGTAACTTTTTTACCCACAATCTCCTCAGGTTTGAAACTTTCCGCGATTCCGGAAACGATGGTTCGGGTATCGATACCGGTATCCACCTTTAGCACAAGCAGTTTATTGGCTTTGGGCATTTTTTCTGCCTCCAAAATAGTGCCTACACGTAGGTCTAGTTTGGTAAAATCATCAAAGGTTATGGTTTCTTTTTGAGGGGTTACACTCTTTTCCATTTGCGCATTCGCTTGTTTGGTGGCTTCGAGTTTATCGAGCTGTTTTTGAATTTCGGCATCTTCAATTTTGCGGAAAAGCAATTCCGCAGGATTGATTTGGTGACCAGAAGGAATCAAAACATCTTGGGAAGAGACGGAATTCCATGAAATTTCGGCTTCGCCTGAAAGCTTTTTAGTGTTCAATATCTGCTTCAGCTTTTTCGAAGTAAAGGGCAAAAACGGCTCACTAAGTGCTGCAAGTCCAGCAGCCAACTGTAAGGCCACATACATGATAGTTTTGACCCGTTCCTCATCGGTTTTTATAAGTTTCCAGGGCTCAGCATCGGCCAAGTATTTATTGCCCAATCTGGCCAAGTTGAGCAATTCTTGACTTGCTTCTCGAAAGCGATAGCGGTTTAAGGAATTGGCAAGTGTTTCTGGATACCCTTTTAAGGCATCGAGTACTTGTTGGTCGACTTCCGAAAGCGTGTTGGGTTCAGGGATGATTCCACCGTAATATTTATGCGTAAGCACAACCACACGATTGATAAAATTTCCAAAAATCGCAACTAGTTCATTATTGTTTCTTGCTTGAAAATCTTTCCAAGTAAAATCGTTGTCTTTGGTTTCGGGAGCATTTGCAGTCAACACATACCGCAGGACATCTTGCATGTCTGGGAACTCCTCCAAGTATTCATGTAGCCAAACCGCCCAGTTTTTTGAAGTGGATAGCTTGTTGCCTTCCAGATTCAAAAACTCGTTTGCGGGCACATTTTGCGGTAAAACGTAGTCCCCATGGGCTTTGAGCATGCTTGGGAAGATGATACAGTGGAACACGATATTATCTTTTCCAATAAAGTGGAGCAGTCGGGTATTTTCATCCTTCCAATACGGTTCCCAATCTTTTTCTTCGCGTTCGGCCCACTCTTTAGTAGAAGAGATATACCCGATTGGGGCATCAAACCAAACATAAAGCACTTTTCCTTCTGCATCTGCCACAGGAACAGGGATACCCCAATCCAAATCACGGGTCACGGCCCGAGGTTTCAACCCATCATCAATCCACGATTTGCATTGACCGTACACATTGGGTTTCCAGTCGCTTTGATGGCCCTCGATAATCCATTCTTTTAAAAAGCTTTCGTATCTATCCAAAGGCAAAAACCAGTGCTTGGTTCGCTTCAAAGTTGGCGTGCTACCACTTAAAGTAGACTTTGGATTGATTAAATCGGTAGCATTCAAAGAAGAACCACAGTTTTCACATTGGTCACCGTACGCTTCTTCATAACCACATTTAGGGCAAGTTCCCGTTACAAAACGGTCGGCGAGGAACTGATGGGCCTCACTATCGTAGAGCTGTTCAGTTACTTCTTCGATAAAATCATCTTGTTCATATAGCTTTTTGAAAAAATCTGAAGCGGTTTCGTGATGCACGGCTGCGGATGTACGAGAATAGTTGTCAAATGAAATCCCAAAATCCGAAAAGGCTTGTTTGATGATGCCATGATACTTATCAATAATCACTTGAGGACTCACTCCTTCTTTTTTGGCCTTCATCGGTATGGCCACACCATGTTCATCACTACCGCAAATGAAAATCACATCCTTGCCAATTCCTCTAAGGAAGCGGGCATAGATATCCGCAGGAACGTAAACTCCAGCCAAATGCCCAATATGAATGGGGCCATTGGTGTAGGGCAAAGCAGCAGTTAGGGTATAGCGAGATGGTGTTGCCGTTTGGGTCATACAAAGCAAAATTAAGCAGCAAAAATACAGAATTTCGGTCTAGAACCTTGGCAGGCTATCGATTCATGAATCGTTGGTAAAATAAACCTGGCTCAAATCAAGTTTTATAAGAAAAGAACTACAAAAATTAAGAACCATGAGTGTTGGAAACCCCAAGAAATTTGAGAAGCTAAAAGCAATGGCCAAGGCAGTGGAAGAAAGTGCTGAGGAAAGTACGGCTAGAGTCTACAAACGAAAAAACCAAAAGGTGAAAAAGGCCTTAGGTTTTAAAACGGATGAAGACAAACCACAACTCGGTTAAAAAGCAAACCCTCCGATACATCAGTCCCAATGTGGGGTGGGGTGATGTACTACCGGAGGGCCAGTAATGTTTATCTATTTGAACCAGATCACATAACCATGATCGATTTACTCATACGTTGATCGCCAACCGAAATACGATAGATGTACTTTCCAGTAGAAAGACTATCACGTACGCGTTCGCGAATATTTATTTCTGCGGAACCTTCCATTACCATTTCATTGAACACAGTACCGACTTTTTGACCGATAATGTTGAACAACTCAATATCGACATGCGCCGCGAAAGGCATTTCCAAATAAATATGAGGTGCCTGTTGGTTCGGGTAATACGGTCTATGTACAATGGCATTTTCAATTTCAGGATTCGGGTCCATTGCATCTGGATCACTCGGAGGTGTCTCCGGAAGCGTTGGCGGATCGCTGTCCATCGCAATGTCAGGGAAATCCGTTCCGCTACAGTTGAAACCAAGGTTCACCGGATTGTAAGGGTGATCTAATAAATGCTGTTCCACCAATGGAATAGGCACACACATCCATTCTGCAAGAACTGTCGCGTACAAATCCCTGAAATCCATCGTGTATTCCAAGTTTCCACGACCGTTTGGACTGTCCAAGTCTGGGTGATCGCCCACAAAAGCACTACCGTTCAATCCTGAACCGAAGAACAGGGTTGGAGCAGCTTTACCATGGTCAGTTCCTAAAGAACCGTTTTCAAAAATTCGACGTCCAAACTCAGAGAAAGTCATACTCAAGGTAAGTCTGTCTTGCTCAGTGAAACTCAAATCTTCGTAGAAGTTATTTACGGCAATGGACAACGTAGACATCAATCTCTCGTGTGCCAAAGGTTGGTTTCCGTGGGTGTCGAATCCACCCATGGAAATCATATAAACCTTGGTTCCAAGATTCCCTTTAATCAATCGCGCCAATAAGGCCAATTGACGCGCAAAACCATTGTTTTGGTATTCTACCTGGTTTTGTCCTCTTTCGTAGGCTTCGTGAATTTTACCAGCGTATTCGTAGGTCGTGTTGGCCACACCTCTTAAGAAACGCAGTTGGTCACCGTACATACAATCGTCAAACGGTGCATTTTCGATGTCATAGAAGAATCCAGTTTGCGCAATTTCTTCCAACTGGTCGATGTTATTGGTAACGAATGCGTAATTGGTTTCTTCACCTTGGAATACCAAGTTGGCAATATTTCCAATTTGAATGGCTGCTGGTGCAGCAGGTGGATTAATCAAATAATCTGGAAAGCATTGCTCAAAGTGTCTTCCCATCCAACCCGTATTGAGACCATCAAAACCAGTGGTGGTCAAGTCCGTATTTGCATAAATATCAGACCCTGTGAAGTGGGAAAGGCTTTGGTTTTGGTAACCGACACCGTGCACTGCTTTAAATTGACCTTCTCCCCAGAGTGGTTCCAAGGCATTCATGTAAGTGGGGACTCCGAAATCATCGGTAAGCTTTAGAATCTTACTCTCAGGGATGTAAATATTCGGCCGTTGCGTAGCATAAGAATCATATTGTTGTATCGGGATAACGGTACTTAAACCATCGTTTCCTCCCGAAAGACGAATCAATATGAGGATATTGTCAGTTTCCGCACTCGAAATAGCCGCAGTAAGTGGTGATGGGCCTGAAGCGGAAAGTAAATTGCTGCCCAAAAACATGGAACCCGAACCAGCTATGCCCAAGGCCTGTAAAAAGGACCGTCGGCTCCAATTGGTGTGTTCCTGATCGTGGCCTTCATGCTCAAGACCTTTATAAGGGTCTTTATCGTGAATGTTATGAGTATCGCACATAGTAGTAGGGGTTATTTAAGTTGAAATTCAGGTTCTCTAGACAGGTGTCGCAATAAAACATAGACTTGCGTAGGTGCTTCCATGCTTACGGCCAACATCCAAAGACTTTGGCCACCATCGATATAGTCAGGAGAATAATAAATCTCGGGAACGTCATCTATTTTGAACGCATCCATGGCGTTTTCAAAGTCTTGCTCGGTCAACAACCCTTTTGGTGTGAATTTATTGACCAAAGCCCGTACTACGATTTCCGGATTACTGGTGTTACTATTGGCAACGCCAACGGCATCCATCGCCAAAGTTCTAAACTGTTCAGGGTTTGCTTGATAAAAACGTTCCAAGAACACTTCTGAAGTCAACCATCTACCAATAATAAAATTGGTGTTAATCCATTCACGGTCGCGTTGCCATCCGGCTACATCGACAGGATCCCATAATTCTTGACCAATCATTTCAGCGGCGTCAATCGTGTTGATGACTGTCGCGTCATCATAAGCGAAATTGGTCTCTTTCAACATCGCCAAGTATAAGTCAAACGGACTCTTGATGATAACCCCAATGGCATCTTCATCAAAAAAGTGCTGACTCTTAAAGAGCTGACGCAATACTGGGGCAATTTCAAAGTTGTTTGCCAAAAAGGTGGTCGCCATACCTGAAATAATGACTTGCGCATTACCTGCTTCGTCGTCTGAATCAGGATGTACAAAATACTCGTAAAGTTTTTGACATATAAAAGTGGCGATTTCGTTGGGTCGTTGTGTGAAAAGAATGTCCATCGTTTCATCGTATCCCCAATTCCCAGTTTGACCCAAGATGGTCTTGTTGTCCGTGTTGAACTGCTCAGGATTGAAGGTTACAAACGTACATCCCTCTTCACCACGTTCGGTGTATCCTGATAGGGATTTCGAGGTTTCAATAATGTCTTCTTCTGTGTATCCGTTTCCTTCACCCAAAGTGAAAAGCTCGTAAAGCTCTCGGGCATAGTTTTCATTTGGATTGTTACCACGGTTGCGTACTCCATCCAAATAATAAAGCATCGCACTGGTCAAACCAATTTCGGAAACAAAAGTTCTGAAGTTACCTAAGGCGTTTCGTTGAAGACAATTCACATATTCGTAAAGGAAGGAGTTACATTGATATACATCCAACTCAGTTACAAAGTGATTGCTCCAAAAAAAGCTTAAACGGTCACGTAGGTTATTGTTCAATAGGGCATTTCCGTAGGCGGTTGCCAATTCTTCTTGCTGGGCACGTCGTATTTGACGAGCCAAATCATCGTCTTCTGGATAATTGGCATTATTCCAATTGGCCCATTCCGGGGCAGGAATAGGGGCTTGGGCTAATGCTTGGTCCACAAGCGCATCTACAAGCGCATCTGCAGATTGTCCGACTGCGGCATTGATTGTTTGTACCGAGGCACTGAATCCCAACCGACGGTACAAGTGGGCGGCACGTAACTCATCCAATGGATCAGTGTACGGCGCCAAAGTTGAGGAATTACAATTGATAAAGTACTCCATAGCAATGTCTGGCGTTAAATAGGTCCATAGTTTTGGGGCAACTATATGTCTAGCTTTACGTTGGTGTGGTTCCGAAAGAGCTCACAAATTACAATGTTAACGTCGAGACAACGGTGAAGCACCAAATTTTTCGATGAAATGCATGTTTTTTTTCTATTTTTCTAGGATTTATGGCATTTCATAACGATTTAGGGGCTAAAGGGGAGCAAATTGCTGTTGATTTTTTAATCAAAAAAGGTTACAAAATCCTCGAAAAAAACTATAGATATCGAAAAGCAGAGTTGGATATCATTGCCCAAAAAGAATCCATACTGGCGATTATCGAGGTAAAAACGCGTTCTGCAGGCTTCTTGGAAGGACTGGAACAAACCATAGGAAAACGAAAAATCCTATTGCTAACAACTGCTGCCGATTTTTATGTGCAAGAACGCGATTTGGACGTAGATGTGCGATTTGATGTGATTCTGATTATTTTAAAAGGGGATGCGGTGAGCATCGAACACTGGGAAGATGCATTCTACCACTTTTAACGATTTGTGTTATTTGTAACAATTTGTTAATTTGCACCCAAACTAACCACATGAAAACAATTTCTGCAGTTGTTGAACATTATATCAAGAAGAAGCCCTTTCTGCAAAGTGCGCTTTCGCAAGGGATCATCAACCTAACTTCCTTATCTCGTCAAATCAAGCCGGAGATTTCAGAAGCACTGGGCAAGGATGTAAAGGATGGAGCGGTTGTGATGGCTTTAAAAAGACTTTCGGATGACCTTGAATTTAGGGCGACCCACAAAATCGTAAAAGTGCTCAAGAACATTGGCGAAATTACTGTTCGTTCCAATCTCACGGATTACACTTTTTTGGCTTCGGAAACGATTCTACAGCAGCAAGCGCAATTGCTAGAAGAAATCAATAAGAATCAAGATGTGTTCTATACTTCTTCCCGTGGGGTGAATGAAATCAATATTGTCATTAGTCGTACCATGGATGCCACGGTAGAACAGCTCTTTGCTGGAGAACGGTGCACCCAAAAAGCGGAAAACCTTTCTTCCATAACGGTTAAGCTTCCAGCCGAGAATGTTTCCGTACCTGGAATCTACTACTTTATTTTCCAGCGCTTGGCTTGGGAGGGCATCGTTTTATATGAGGTGATTTCCACTACGAATGAGTTTACTATTCTTGTGAACGAAGAACAGGTGGATGTGGCTTTTAAAACCATCAAAGACCTCAAAACCCTTTAAGGCTCCATTTCTTGTTTTTCGTAGATGTTGTGTATCGCCAAAATCAATAGGCCGAATCCTACAGCGAACACAATCAGGGCGGTGTTGACTAGTCCGTCTACCGAGAAGGATAAACGAATAAGGATGGTTGAAATCACAAATCCCGAGTTTCGAATCACCTTATGGAACTTATCCGTATAGAAAAAGGAGACCAATAGGAGGATGACATCGACAATGATGAGAATGGTAAAAAACTCATCGAAAAAAACGCTATTTACATTTTTGAGTCCATCAAAATTACCACTGCCTTGTAAAAGCAATTTGTAAGACCAATCTCCCAAGGAATAAAAAGCCAAAACCAGAAGAATGGGCACCAAACATACCGCAATAAGGCGCTTGAAATTCACGAATTTTTCCAGATTTTGAACCAACACTTGGTTTTGGTCCATTAAATGTTTCCGGCGTTTATTCAATCGATAAAACCAATAAATAAGATAGAAAAGCAGTACTGCGGCTATGATGTCATAAGTGAACTGCAAATCTCCTTTAATGCTGAACCAGTCTGAAGTTAGTTTTAAGTTTGACAAATCCTTAAAAAGTCTACGGATGATAATCAAACTGATGATTTCGTATTGTTTGCTGATGTAGGTGGTGATGGAGCGGGGCAAATAATAAATCAGCAAATACACTTCATACAATAAGATGAACGAAAACGGGGTGTAAATGGCTCCAATCGGATTGCCCAAAAGGTCGGATTCACCGCCAAAAATAGGGGTGAACTTGTTCAAATAGATTAATCCTAAATGTCCAATAAAACTGATGATGGCTACAACAAGAGTGAATCTCTCGAAGAAGGCTTTCGTGCGCTCAGATAGTAAAATGGAATATAATCGATTCGTTTTGTTTTGCGCAGCGACCATTACTAAAGGTAATCAATATTCGCAACTATGTTAAAATTTAGAATTCACCCCAGCTGGAATTCGCCATTTTGAAGTAAAAACATCAAGACTAAAACCCAAAAGAATTCGTTTTGTTCATAGATTCTTTTGTTCGTGAGCCGAAAAAAAATATTCCTTGTCCTGATTGCGGCGGCGGTAGCCTATATGTTGTATTTGGTGTACCTGTTGACGTTATCCCCCAAGAGCAATTTACAGTCTATCTATCTGATACCGAAGGATGCAGTTTTCGTGGTGGAATCGGAGCACCCCGTAAAAAGTTGGGAGAAAGTTAGTGAAAGCGAAGCATGGAGTCATCTCATCAAGAATGACTATTTCTCGGAATTGACGAGCAACATCCAGCGGGTGGATACCATCTTCAACGACCAACGAAAGCTTTTTGAATTTCTGGACGATCGTTCCCTTTTCATTTCCATCCACATGATTTCGCCAAAGGATTATGGAATTTTTTACGTGTTGGATTTAAAGCGCATAGCTAAGCTGAAGTTGCTCAAAACCTATCTCAACACTTTATTGAATGACAACTACACCCTGAGCAAACGGGAGTACAAGGCACACGAAATCTTAGAGATTTTTGACCGAAACAGCAAAAAAACCCTCTATCTCTCCTTCATCAAAAACCAAATGATTGCTTCGTATACTCATGCCTTGGTGGAAGCTTCTATTGATCAATACAATGAGCCGGTATTGGGCCGGGATTTGAATTTTATTGAAGTCAACCAAAAGGTGGGTTATGAGGATTTGTTCAGAGTGTACATGCAGTACGATTATTTCGACGAGTATTTCAGAAGGTATTCTGACCGACCGGGAGATTGGGTAAAGCGCCTAAGCGAAAACTTTCTTTTTTCAGGCTTTCACTTTGATTTAGAACGCAACAGTACCATCACGGCAAATGGGTATACCAATATCAGTTTTGCCAATGAATATTATCTGGAAGCACTCCAAAAATCGGGAACGGCAGCTAGGACAATTCCGCAGATTGCCCCAAAACGGACAGCCCTATACCTCAGTTATGGTTTTGACAGCTTTTCGGAGTTCTATCAAAATTTTGAGGCCGTACAGGAAAACAATCCCGAACAATTTGCTTCGTATCGTTCAGGAATCCAAAAGCTGGAAAAATTCCTGAAAATTGACATCAAGGAAAACTTTGTGAGCTGGATAGGGGATGAAATTGCCCTCTTACAGATTCAATCCAATATCACCAAGGGGAAAAATGAAGTGGCAGTGGTCCTGAAAACAAGAGATAAGGACAACGCCAAAACCAACTTGGATTTTGTTCTCAATCAAATTCGCAAAAAGACTCCAGTAAAATTCAAGGCCGTTTCATACAAAGGATATGACATCAACTTTTTATCTATTAAGGGCTTCTTCAAGATTCTTTTGGGCAATCGTTTTGACGCCTTAGATAAGCCGTATTTTACTGCAATTGATGATTACGTGGTTTTTAGCAATAGCCCTAACACGCTAAAGGAAATCATCAATAATGTAGAAGACAATCAAACCCTTTCTGATTCAGAAGATTTTCAGGCGTTCAATAAAAAGTTTGAGCGCAAATCCAGCTTGTTCGTTTATAGTAATATTCCTGTACTCTACGATAATATGTATGCTTTGGCCGATGGTACCACGCGAAGCCAAATGCGCAAGAACAAGGATTTTATCATCTGTTTCCCGCAAGTGGGGCTACAGTTTACACCAGAAGATGACCTGTTTGAAAGCCGGATGGTAGTGAATTATCAAAATGTGGAAACCGTGAAACAAAATGAACAGTTTCGCGAAGAACCCAAAACGGCAGTTTCCAAACCAACAGTGTCAAAAACAGAAAAGCTTTCGGAATCCGTATTCCAACTAAAACCTATCTATCCTTCTGACCTTACAGCAAAGTCCTTTGTAAAAAAGTATGGTAATGGCGCCATCCGCTATGAAGTTGAATTGAAAGATGGGCTTAAGCATGGGCGTTATGAGGAATTCTATCCCAATGGCGAAAAGAAAATAACAGGGCGGTTCAGAAAAGATGAACAAGTGGGCACTTGGCGTTATTTTGATGCCGAAGGCGAATTGCTCCTGAAGAAGCGGTTTTAAAACTGCTACTTTAATCACTTCGTATTTCCCAAAGACATTGATTACCTTCATGTCCTTGAAAAATCAATACTATGGTTTGCAGAGGGTTTATGGCACTTATGTGCTTTTTCTTTTTGGGTCTTTCGGTTTCCGTTGGGCAGGAATTTTATTTTCCTGAACGGAACGCGGAATGGAAAAAAGCAGAAAGAGAACAGTTTGAATATAATATTGAAAAACTAAACTCGGCGGTTTCCTTCGCTAAGGAGAATGAGTATTCTGGTTCTCGAGATTTACGACAAGCCATCCTAAAAGGATTTCAGCGAGAACCGTTTCATGAGATTTTAGGTCCCACCAAAAAACGGGGTGGCCAAGCAGGAATGATTTTGAAAGACGGATATCTCTTGACCTCTTGGGGCGATACCCAAAGGGTGGATATGACGTTCAGTGTCACCAAAAGTTTTTTGTCCACCGTTGCAGGTCTTGCCTACGACCAAGGTTTGCTTAAGGATACGGATGACAAGGTGGACCGCTATATCTGGGATGGTACTTTTGATGGGGAGCATAACAGCAAAATCACTTGGGAACATTTGCTACAACAAAATTCAGATTGGTCAGGAACGCTTTGGGGTTTGCACGATTGGGCAGACCGCCCTCCTCGCGAAGGAAGTTTGGATGATTGGAAATTTCGAGAACTTTGTGAGCCAGGCACGGTAATGGAATACAATGACGTTCGCGTAAGTGTTCTGTCGTATTCTCTAACGCATCTCTGGCGGAACACGCTACCTAAAGTGCTTAAAGAAAACCTTATGGATGCCATAGGCGCATCTACCTCTTGGCTATGGTTCGGTAATGACCATGCATGGACGACTTTTGTCGGTTTGAAAATGAAATCGGTTACTGGAGGCGGTCATTCTGGGGCTGGAATTTTTATTCATACGGAAGATATGGCCCGTTTTGGTTTGCTCTTTGCCAATGGCGGAAGATGGAAAGACAAAACCCTCCTGAGTGAAAATTGGATAACCCAGGCGACCACCCCTTCAAAATCCAATTCTAATTATGGTTATATGTGGTGGTTGAATAAAAAAGGAAACCGCCATTGGGATGGTGTGCCCGAACATGTTTTTTACGCCGCAGGCTTTGGCGGCAACTTTATTGTGGTAGACCAAGAAAAAGGACTGGTGATTGTAACACGATGGTTGGAACCTTATAAAATTGGTGAATTTGTAAAAACTGTGTATTCCGCGTTCCCAGATTAAACGTGCAACGAAGTATTTTTTGAAACGGTCATGGGTTGTAATCGCGTTAGCGCAGTATCAACCTTCTGGATTCCATCAAAAACCAATAACAACCGCAAACCATTTCGGGTTTGTTTTTCTTTTAATTGACATAGGCTGGGGTGCGATTGCACATACCTCAAAACATGGGTAAATGCAGGACTCTGATAAAAATCAGATTGTTGGTCTGCAATAAAGTATCCCAAGAGTTTTCCCTTTTTCAGAATGACTTTTTCCAGGCCTATGGCATTGGCCAACCATTTGATGCGAACGGAATTCAATAAATCTTTGGCCTGTGAAGGAAGCGCTCCAAAACGGTCAATCAACTTGGTTTCAAATTCGAGAAGCCCCTCTTCATCTTGCACCGTATTCAGTTGGGTATATAAATTCAGTCGTTCAGTGATGTTGTTAATATACGCATCCGGGAAGAGTAGTTCAAAGTCCGTGTCCAATTGGGTGTCTTTTACATAGACTTTCTCCCGGTCAGCACCTTCAACCTCATCGTACAATTCTTTGAATTCATTTTCTTTCAGCTCGTCTATGGCTTCAGATAATATTTTTTGGTAGGTTTCGAATCCTATTTCGTTGATAAATCCGCTCTGTTCACCTCCTAATAAATCCCCGGCGCCACGAATCTCCAAATCCTTCATCGCAATTTGAAAACCGCTACCCAATTCTGTGAATTGTTCCAAAGCTTCAATCCGTTTTCTAGCTTCGGTGGTCATTACCTCATGGGGTGGCGTAATGAAAAAACAAAAAGCTTTTTTATTGCTACGTCCAACCCGTCCGCGCATTTGATGCAGGTCACTCAATCCAAAATTATTTGCATTATGGATAAAGATGGTGTTGGCATTGGTCACGTCCAATCCACTTTCAACGATGGTGGTAGAAACCAATACATCAAATTCACCATTCATGAAGGCGAGCATCAGTTGCTCCAGTTTCTTGCCTTCCATCTGCCCATGGCCAATACCAATTTTGGCATCTGGTACAAGGCGTTGAATCATTCCAGCGACCTCTTTGATGTTTTCAATGCGGTTATGGATAAAAAAGACTTGGCCTCCTCTTTGGATTTCATATGAAATAGCATCGCGAATAATTTCTTCATTCAATCGAATCACACGACTTTCTATGGGGTATCGGTTAGGTGGCGGGGTGTTGATGACGGATAAATCCCGAGCGGCCATCAAACTAAATTGAAGCGTTCTCGGAATTGGTGTTGCGGTTAAGGTAAGCACATCAACATTTTCTTTGATGGACTTCAATTTGTCCTTTACGGAAACGCCAAATTTTTGCTCTTCATCTACCACCAGTAAACCCAAATCCTTGAATTGGACATTCTTGTTCACCAATTGATGGGTGCCAATAATGATGTCTATTTTGCCTTGTTGCAAGCGCTCCAAAATGTCTCGCTTTTCCTTTGCGGTTCGGAAGCGGTTGAGATAGTCAACAGTAACAGGAAGCTCCCCTAAACGTTTCTTGAAGGTTTTGTTGTGCTGGAAGGCCAAAATCGTGGTGGGCACTAAAATTGCCACTTGCTTGCCATTGTCCACCGCCTTGAAAGCGGCACGAATGGCTACTTCCGTTTTTCCGAAACCTACGTCACCACAAATGAGTCGGTCCATGGGGCGTTCGCTCTCCATATCTTTTTTGACATCAAGCGTAGCCTTGCTTTGGTCTGGTGTATCTTCATATAAAAAGGAGGCTTCCAACTCATGCTGTAAATAACTATCCGGAGCATATTGGAATCCTTTTTCCATGCGTCGTTTTGCATAGACCTTGATGAGGTCGAATGCAATTTGCTTGACACGGCTCTTGGTTTTTTGTTTTAGCTTTTTCCAAGCTGCGGAACCTAACTTGAAGATTTTTGGGGCTGCTCCATCCTTTCCGTTGTATTTGGAAATTTTGTGTAGCGAATGGATGCTGACATATAAAATGTCACGGTCGCCGTAGAACAACTTAATAGCCTCCTGCTTTTTACCCTCAACATCAATTTTTTGAAGCCCACCAAACTTACCGATACCGTGGTCAATATGCGTGACATAATCACCCACTTCGAGTTTGGTCAGTTCTTTCAGGGTGATGGCCTGCTTTTTGGCATATCCGTTTTTGAGCTGAAACTTGTGATACCTTTCAAAAATCTGATGGTCAGTATAACAGGCTACCTTGAGGTCTTCATCCAAGAATCCTTGATACAATGGAAACACCAATGTCTGATACCGCACGCTTTGGTCCAATCCATTTTGATTTTGTTCGCCTACGGCATCAAAAATATCATGAAGCCGTTTGGCCTGTTGCTCGCTGGAACAAAAAATATAGTTGGTGAATCCGTTTTGGTGGTTTTCCTGCAAATCCTCCTGGAGCAGGTCAAATTTTTTATTGAACGAAGGTTGTGGTTTGGTGTTGAAAGTAATTTCACTTCGGCTCCGCTCAGTGACCGATTCCTTGTTTTGGAGGCTGAGCGTAGTCGAAGCCCCCAATTCAACCAGCGCAAATGTCTCCAACTGCGTCTTCAGCAAGTTGGAATCCACAAAAAGTTCTTGTGGTTTGGAATGCTTTAGTTCACTCTCTAATTTGGCGAAGCTGTCTTCTGCTTTTTCAAAAAAGGCATCAATTCTTCCATAGGTGAGGTCCAGATTCTTGGCAAAGATTACCGTTTGGGGCGCAATGTATTTTAAAAAGCTTTCTCGGGTCTCTTGTAAAAACTTGTTCTCTACATTGGGAATGATGGTGATGCGTTTCACCTTGTCGGTAGAAAGCTGGGTTTCCACATCAAACGTCCGAATGCTATCCACTTCATCCCCGAAAAACTCAATCCGGTAAGGGACATCATGCGAAAATGAAAACACATCAACGATACCCCCGCGAACGGAAAACTCTCCAGGTTCGGTTACAAAATCGACTCGTTTGAATTGGTATTCAAACAGTACTTCATTCAAAAAATCTAGGGATAGGGTGTCATCCAGCTTGATTTTCAATGTGTTTTTATCTAGCTCTTTACGCGTCACCACCTTTTCGAACAAAGCATCCGGATAGGTAACGATAATTGCTGGTTTTTTTCGGGAATTGATACGATTTAGCACCTCTGCGCGGAGCAGCACATTGGCATTATCAGTTTCCTCAATTTGATATGGTCTTCTGTAACTTCCTGGATAAAAGAGTACTTCATTGGCGCCAACTAACTGCTCCAAATCGTTCAGAAAATAGGCTGCCTCTTCTTTGTCATTGAGCAAGACCAGAAAGGGTTTTTCAAGCGCTTTGAAGGTTTGGGAAAGGACAAAAGACAGTGCCGAACCGTTAAGTCCTTTAAGGGGAATTGTTTGGGAAAGGGAAATAGCATCCTGCAGTTTCCTGACTTGGGGAGACTGTTCAAATCGATTGAGAAGGGACGTTAAAGACAATCGAAAAAATTTGTGGCAAATATAGGGTGAATTGTGAATGGAGCGAACAATTCTTTTGTCATTCCGTGCTTCCTGCCCGACTGGTCAGGCGGAGACACGGAATCCATAAAATCTCACTTTTGACTTCGACTGTGCTTACGCTAAAGCTTCAGCGACACGCGTACGCTCAGTCTGACAGGGTTATACCTGCACTACCTCGTCCTCCACAATCACAAAAACCTCATCACTTGCTTTGGGTTGTAAAACATGCATTCCCGTGAATTCGCCAAAGGCGGGCAATATCATTTGTGACTCAGATTTAAAAAAACAGGGAAGCCGTAGTTTTTGTCTGCCAAAACCTTGTAGACGAATGGCTGGGTGAATGTGCCCACAAAAGTTGAAATACCCTTCTCGTTTTTCAGGATGATGGGTGAGCAAAAAATCATCCAAAATCCATTCTTGAAAAATAGGAATGTTGAGCTTTTCAAACTTATGGGGAGCGATAATATCGTGGTTGCCCGATACCAAAACAACTTCAGCTGGGGTTTTGGCAATCCAGTTTTCGAAGAGTTCCCATTCTTTGTTCAGGGAAGAATGAAAAAGGTCTCCCAAAAAACAAATCTGAAAAGGATTGAAATAGGTTACAATTTCATCCAAAAGACGGTAATTGTTATGAAGGGCCTTGCGAGGAACAGCAGCTCCAAATTTTCTAAAATGCGCCACCTTTCCCAAATGCACATCGCTAATGAGCAACCGCGATTTTTCCTCCCAGAATATACCACCCAAAGGGTGTAGGACGAATTTTTGATTTTTAAGGGTAAGGCTGTGCGTCATTAAAATTACTGGAGGTATAAAAATAGAAAGCTTGTTGCTATTTTGCATGGTGCGCAACCACATAATCCCCCCAATCGGCAATGGATTGCAGCAGAGGTGACAATGTTTTTCCAAAATCGGTAAGGGCGTATTCTACCTTTAAAGGGGGTTTTGTGGTATACACTTTTCTTTGAATGATTCCGTCTTCTTCTAGACTTTTAAGTTGGAGACTCAACGTACGCTCCGTTACACTATGCATCTGTCTTTTCAGTTCACTGTACCGCAAGGGGCCACTTAGTAAATGGAATAGAATCACCGTTTTCCATTTGCCCCCTATAATACCCATGGTTACACTGGTGCAACACGGATACGTTTTCCCTTTTATGGTATACATGAATCTAAATTTTTTGCTGAAAACACTACTATCCTTTTTGACCGTTCTTGACCAGCATGAATACTATGGATATTTTTGTTACTATCAATTTTATAGTATAAAAATATGATGTTTTTAACCGCAATGCAAGACCGGTATACTACTAAAAAGTATGACCCATCCAAGAAAATAGAAAATACCCAATTGGAAGCTTTGAAGGAAGTCCTTCGCTTGAGTCCTTCTTCTATCAATAGCCAACCTTGGAGATTTACGTTTGTCCGAGATGATAAGAAGAAAGCTGAGTTTGCTTCGGCCTCTTTTTTTAACGCACAAAAAATACTGGATTGCGATACCTTGGTTATCTTCAGCCGTATAGATAGCGTTCATAAGTTTGAAGCACAAATTAAAGCTACCTTGCCGGAAGGTGCCGTGGGCTATTACGACCAATTTCTGAAACCACAAGGGGAAGATTTTATCAAATCTTGGTTTGATAGTCAAACCTATTTGGCCATCGGAGTACTGTTGAGTGCTTGTGCCGCTGAGGCAATTGATGCGACACCCATGGAAGGAATTGAACCTGAAAAGTACAATGCGCTTTTGGGAGATACGGATTATCACGCATTAGTAGGTGTGGCAATTGGCTATCGTGATGAAGAAGATTTTAACCAGCCTTCCAAAAATCCAAAAGCAAGAAGACCGCTTGAACAAGTTGTGGTCACCATTTAAATAGAAACGAAATATGAAAAAAGTACTCTTTTTATTCGCGCTATTCACTGTCACGTCCACTTTTGCGCAAGAATTGGAAACCGTTGCAGAACTATCATTTCGCCCCGGTAACGTAGCAGTTTCAAAAGAGGGGCAGGTCTTTACCACAGTACACCCTTTAGGAAGCGGTAAAATGCAATTGTTGGAAATTACGGGGAAGAATAGCTACGAAGCCTTCCCTAATGAAGCCTATCAAAATACGGTTGGTACAATTTCAGAAGATGAAATAGTTACCCCATTGGGCATTCGTATAGACGACAACAATGTGCTTTGGATTGTCGATATGGGACAAAACTTGGGAAAGACACGTGTTTGGGGCTTCGATATTAATTCCAAAAAAGAAGTGTTAAAATACGAATTTCCGGAAGCCATTGCGCCTAAGGGTAGTTTTGTGCAAGATTTGGCCATTGACGAGGTCAACGGATGGATTTACTTGGCGGATATTGCCAACCCAGGAATTTTGGCCTTGAACACGAAGACCAAGACGGTTAGAAGGTTTGAAGACCGTTCGGTGCAAACGGAAAATATCGATATGGTCATTGATGGGAAGGTCATCGAATTTGGAGGTGCTCCGGCGCGTGTTGCCATCAATCCGATAACCTTGAGTAAAGACAATGAAACCTTGTACTATGGCGCTATGAACGGAACGACCTGGTATGCTGTCCCCGCAAAACTCTTTCGTGAAGGTGCCTCTGACTATACCATCAGCAAAGCCATAAAAGTAATCGGGCCCAAACCCATTTCGGATGGGGTCGCCACCGACGCTTCAGGAAATCACTATTTCACCAACTTACAACATTATGGGGTGGATGTTCTAACCGCCTCCGGAGAGCTGAAACCCTTGGTGCGCAATCCAAAGATTGACTGGGCCGATAATGTGGCGCTAGATGGGAATGGTTTTATCTACATCACGGTCAATCAATTGCATAAATCACCTGCGTTTACTGGCGGGGAAGATTTAGGGACTCCGCCGTATTATATTTTGAAGATGAAGCTTTAAGTTCATTGGTCAATTCAAAAAGGGTATCTGTCCATTTGAACTGGTTTTGCGAGAAGAAAAGCATGAAATTCATTGCATTGTGCCAGGCAGTTTTTGGTCAAAGGAAACCGCTCGGATTCAAGGAATATTCTATAAAATTACCAATTTTTGGTACTTTTGAATAAATTCTTGAATCATGAGTAAGAATACCTCAATATCCCTCGGGAGTTATTTTGACCAATTCGTAAATAGCCAAGTTTCTGCTGGGCGCTATAAAAATGTAAGTGAAGTGATTAGAGCCGGACTACGACTTTTAGAAAATGAGGAAAATAAAGCTATTGCTTTGAAGAAAGCAATTCAAGAAGGAATGGATAGCCCATTGGTGGAGGATTTTGACCCCGAAGAAAACTTAAGACGATTGAAAGCGGAAAGGAAAAGGAATGGCTAAGGTCATACTGAGGCAAAAAGCTATTGATGACTTAAATGACATTTGGAGCTATACTTCCAACCAATGGTCTGAAAAACAAGCCGATAAATACTATGCTACCTTAGTAAGTTGTCTCGGCGATATTGGCGAAAATCCCAATATTGGAAAAGTATATGACGGAATCAACAAAGATTTACTCGCATTGAAATCGGGAAAGCATATCATTTTCTACGAAACAATATCCAAAGACCGGGTAGAGATTGTCAGAATTCTACACGCACAAAGGGATTTAAAAAATCGAATAACTGAGTAGAAAGTTGCCTTCAACCTTTTTTACTCTACTTTTTTAAAGGAACCGCTAAGTGAGTTTTCATGTCACTTTTCACTTCATCAAAATCTTCGTCATTCGCTTAATGCGGTCTGCCAATTTTTCGTTAGAGAGTTTTTCACGAAGTCTATCGGTAATAATCGGAAATGAAAAAGGTGTGGGTCGCTCACATTGTCTCCAAACAATTTCCTGTGTGGCGATACGTTCCAAAGCCAGGCGAAGACGGCCTTCCTCCAGTTGATGTTCAAAGGTTTCGGTAAAGGCTTGTTGGAACATGAGATTGTCTGATTCAAAATCCCGAAACACATCAAACAACAATTGCGAACTGCTTTGCAGGTGTTTCATTTTAATCCCTTTTTGCGGGTAACCGGTGAATACCATCCCACTAATGACCGCAATGTCACGGAACTTTCTTCGGGCCATTTCGTTAGAGTTCAAACTTTTCTGCAAATCCGAAAGCATGTATTCCGAAGTAAATAGATTATTATCCAACACCGCTTGGATATCGATGGGTTTGTCCGATAGCATTTCAAAACCATAATCATTAAAAGCCAAAGAGCAGGTAATGGGCATCAACAAACCTATTCTATAGGAAAGCAAACTGCTCATCGCTTCGTGTACGCCTCGCCCCTCAAAGGGATAAAAAATATGATGGTACCCATCTCGCGTCTTAAAGGTCTCGATGAGGAACTCGTTCGGTTTGGACACAATG
>ERZ1740062.60-NODE-60-length-82497-cov-15.333228_pt1 | contig 82497 bp, 62 predicted proteins | sample MGYA00581741_ERZ1740062 | MGnify/ENA primary metagenome ERZ1740062 (study PRJEB43018, sample SAMN04849747) | marine metagenome | isolation source: floating plastic debris | place: Pacific Ocean | collected 2008-09-01 | study: EMG produced TPA metagenomics assembly...
GGGATGTGCGACGTGCAGCAGTAGAAGAATTAGCCCGTGGCTTTAAGGATGACCCCGATACCTTAACAATCCTAAAGCAGCGCGACACCATTGATGAGTAAGCCGCATAAATGAGTTTAATCATTTCACAGAATGCAAACAAACTCAAAACCGAGCATCAACCTAAAGTACGTCAGTTCGGGTTAAGGACGTTTATTCAGCTGTCAGTGGCTGAAACAACACAAACACGTTGACATATACCAAAATCAAGCAACGACACAATAAAGGTTTAAGCTTATCCCGAACTCAGGTTAAATTGATCCACTCGATTTCATTCTGCACTCTCTCTTGAGGGCGCTTTTTGCAAATGAGAAGTCTACGCACAAGGAACGATTCGCTGAAGATGGTAAGCACAACTGCGCCATCAAGCTTTACGCTTTCAGCAGACCTTACTTTAGACCTTTTATCCTTTGCCTAAACTTTGCCTAAAGAATAAAGAAATGGTGTAATACCATTGATATTCGGCTTGAAATGTATACCAGGAAAGAGACTTGAACTTGTGAAACGAGAATTACACTTTTTTCACCAATTCTCAATCTAATTATATAAAACCCTCAAAGCAATTACTGGCAAGGATTACACCATCTTTACACCACTTTTTGCCTAAATCAAATCAGAGCCAGCCAATAATTTGACTACATCTTTCTTTCTTGATTCTCCAAAATCCTTGTCCAGCAAGGGAAATTTAGATTTTGATTGTAATGCCAGGAACGAGACTTGAACTCGTGACACGAGGATTTTCAGTCCTCTGCTCTACCAACTGAGCTATCCCGGCTAGTGGGTTAATTTTTATTTCCCACGATTTAGAATCTTAGCAAACAAAATTATATTTTACAAGCTTTTTACAAAATTAAATTTACCATGAAAATTTATAAGTACTTTACGGTAATAAATCTATACATTACAGCTAAACTATGACTGAAGGTGAATAAGAGGCAAGTTGTCAACCTTAATTTAACTGAATTAAGTAAAACACAAATCTTGTATGATATATTTATACATATAGTTCCCATAGAAATAATTTTTTTCAAGTTAATACTTTAATGTACATATTTATTGGGTAACTAGTACAGTATGGCTTGAATAGCGCAACCATTTTTTGACTCAAATTGATTCTCGTGATTATGTTTGAGATAGGTATCTTACTTAGGCCAAGTGTTACTCGCTCCTTATTTTGGATAAAATCAAAAAAATTTTAGGAAGTATATATTTAAGAAAATTTTTGGTTTAGAAAGTAATTTAAGGATGTTCAATTTTACAGATGTCTTATTTTTATACTCTTTTTGAAGGAAGTGATTCGTAGGTCAACTGTTTTTTGATAAAAAATTTAGTAAAAAGACCAGCTTGTCCTAACTGGTCTACATAGTCCTTTATTTAACGTTGTCTTCTCAAATAGAGTAAAACCTTGCTCGGTACGTTCTGCAAAACGTATCGAGCAATTTTTTCTTGACAATATTGTAACAGCTTACACAGATTTTTGGTGAAGTTTTATCAAAAAATAATTAATATTGTAGCGATCGCTATATTTAAAAAAAATAAAAACAATGAAATAAGTAAGTCGGCACAAATAAATAAATCAAACTATGTAACGAATTATAAGCAGGACTCAAGACCTCGCTATTACTACGTTCCACTCACTGCGGACATACCTTTAATTTTTAACGCCGACCTAACTTAGGTAATTTTTTGCTATCAATACTCAATTACTTTTCCTTGTGGTATGATTGCGGCTGTCCCCAAATGATTCTTTCTTTTTTGTAGATGGCGATTCCAGGTTTTGCCCCTTTAGGTTTGTAGACATGTTTGGGTTCTGTGTAGACTACTGGTACTTGTTCGCTCTGACGACTGCGACTGTAATAAGCTGCTAGGTTTGCAACATATTGTAAATCTACTTTTTCTAAGGATGCACCAGGTTCTAAACGCAGCAGTACATGACTTCCAGGTATTTCTTGAGTATGAAACCAGATATCGTAGTCTCCTGCGACACGAAATGTAAGTAAGTCATTTTGACGATTATTACGTCCAATTAATACTTCAAAACCGCTTGGTGTAATCTCACTTCTAAAATTAGTTTTATCACTCTGGCTAGAAATACGTCTACGGTATTCTGTATCTTCCATGTAGTTTTGAGTGATTAATTCTTCCCTAATTTCTTCCAAAGCTTGTAAATCTTCATTAGTTTCGTATTGGGTAATTTGAGCGATCGCTGATTCTACTTGTTCTAAGTATTCTATTTCTGTTTGCACTTGTGCAAGTAATGGTTCGACTGCAAAACGAGCACGTTTGAGTTTTTGGTGTTGTTTGTAGAGATATTGAGCGTTCTGAACAGCATTTTTATCTTCTTTTAGGGGTATTTTAACGGGTTTGTTAGTTTCAAAGTCTGTGAGAGTAATTTCCTTCATTCCTGGTTTCCATTCATGCAGATATGCCATTAATAAGTCTGCTTTTTGGCGATATTCTTCTGCTTCTTCTGACTGTTGTAGTCGTTGGATAAAAGTTTGGGCTTTAATTTTTAATTTATTGAGGATATTATTCAGTTTCTGGGTTATTTGGTGTTTCAGTTGAGTAAAACTTTGTTGATTTAGTTGTTCGGTATAGTAGGAGTTAATTAATTTTTGAATATCTATAGCGTTTATGATTTCACCCCAACCGAGTACTGAGTATCCAGATTTTGTTGAGCTTGCTTGAAAATCTTCTTTTTCTAGAAGCTGCAACCATTTTTGCCAAGTTTGAAATAATCTATTCCATGCGATCGCTTCTAATGTATCTGTTGTTGTATCTATATTTATCTCAGATACGAATAACATTGATTCTATTAATGCTGGAGATACACCCCGATAATTTTTCAGTAGTTGACGTTTAATGGTACCGGGAACTAGACTAATTCGTTCTTCCCAACGTTCTTGAGATTCACTAATCCTGGGTATAGTATTAGTTAAATTGGGTGGAGTTTGGTATGCTGAGCCTGTAACTAAGGGGCGAACGCTTGATTTTTGTTCGCTTACTTGGTGAGCGACGGTAATAACTGTGTTGGTAGCATCAGTAAGAATAATATTACTGTGCTTGCCCATAATTTCTACGTAGATGTGATAAAGCACTTCATCTCCGGGACGAGAGGCAAATTGTAAATCTATGACTCTTTCCCAAGGAGCAATATTTTTTATATTTACTAGTGCTAAACCTCCTAATTGGTGACGTAGCTGTTGGCTAAAAGTAAAGGTGTCTGGTAATCTTGGTGGTGGTTCTCCGATGCAAATACGCGCAGCTTGGGGATGACGAGAAATATCGAGCCATCCACGTCCATTTAGGGTACGCAAAGCTATAGATATTGTAAAGCGATCGCGTTGATAAACTTGTTCTAGACGTGATGGTAGCCAGTTAGCACGGATGTCACTGCAAATGGCTACCAAGGTTGTAAAATCGAATGTTTGCAAGACTAAGGTATATAAGTAGTTAAGGGGTTGATGGTAAGTATAGCCTTATTAAAAGTATTGATGCACCTGGCTTAGGAACGATTTTGCTCTCTATATTTTTGATCGGGAGTTTAAAGGACTATGTTTTCAGGCTATGTTTTAAGAGTATAAGTGGTTAATCCTGCATTATTTATATACTCAAATGGCTACTGTTATATGAGTGATCAATTATAAGTTATTTGTTAATCTCTAATTCCGGAATATCCTGACCAGCCTTCATGAGGATCTTTCGGGTTCACGAATTTTTATTTATTTCCAAGGCTGGTATCTTATTAACGCGCAACTCCCTAAGGTATATATTAAATTAATTTGTCTGGTTAGATGTTTCGGTGTATAACACCGTACAGCAATATTAAGTAAGTTACGTAATAAACTAATTGTCTGGAAATATAAAATTTCTAGCTGATGTATTTTTATAGTTAATGAGATAAGCCTAGCTAAATGCGAATACTACATATACTCAATGAAGTTAGAGAAATTGGGAACGGTATTGTTAATGTAACTGTAGATTTGGCTTGTTTACAAGCTGAGAATGGTTATGAGGTAATGGTGGTTTCTGGTGGTGGGGAATATGAAGTTTTATTAAATAAATATGGTGTTGAGCACTTTAAGTTGGATCAATCAAGAACCCCAGGAAATATAATTAAGGCTATTTGGAGTTATCGAGCAATTGTAAGGGAGTTTCAGCCAGATATTGTCCATGCTCATATGATGACTGGAATTATTTTGGCAAAGTTTTGGCAACCTTTTTTTAAATATAGTTTGGTTTCAACTGTACATAATGAGTTTCAACGTAGTGCTTCGGTGATGGGTTTGGCTGACCGGGTAATCGCTGTTAGTAGTGCGGTTGGGGAATCGATGAATAGACGTGGGATTTCGGCTGAAAAAATTAGAGTAATTCGTAATGGTACTCTTGGTAGTGTACGTACTAAAAGTTTGGAAGAATATCAGCCTATGGAGTTGCTGCGTCCAGCGATATCTACAGTGGCTGGTATGTATAAACGTAAAGGAATTACGGAATTAATTGCGGCTTTTACAGAAATTGCTGATGAGTTTACGGATGCTAATTTATATTTAGTGGGAAATGGTCCTGACCGGGAGATGTTTGAAGAACAGGCGAGGAATACTGCGGTTAAGGATAAAATACATTTTGTAGGTTTTCAGCCAGAACCTCAACGTTATCTTCTAAGTACTGATATTTTTGTTTTAGCTTCTCATAAGGAACCTTTTGGATTGGTTATCTCGGAAGCTAGAGAAGCTGGTTGTGCTATTATTGCCAGCGATGTGGATGGAATTCCAGAAGCTGTAGATGCTGGAGAAGCTGGCATTTTAGTACCTCCAGTTAATAGTAATGCATTAGCAGAAGTATTAAAGCGGTTATTAGCTAATCCTGAAGAATTACAAAAATGGCAGCAAAAGGCTAAAACTAACTTGGAGTCATTAAGTGTGCAGCGCGTCCATGAGGAAAATATCGAAATATATAAGGAATTAATTGATTAGGTGGATAGGTACAAATAAGCCAAAATATGCAAATAAATGTCAAAGGGCTAAAACATTTGTGATTGAGTACTCCATAAGTTGGTAATCTATCACCATCTAAAGCACTAGGACGGGGTGTATAACTAACTGTCTTCAGTTAAAACTATTTCAATATCAGCTAATTGAGCTTTATAAGTAAGTAAATTAATTAATTAATTAATTAATTAAGGATACATGAGGTATTTGGGTAAATTCTTGATTATTCTTTTTACCAATAATAACTATAAGATTTTGTTTTCAAAAAATAACAAAATAAAGATATTATTCTTAACGTATATTTTCATAGTTTCTGACCTCTCTTTTTTTGATTTTGTGAGAAATCCGGGCTTAATTTAAAACATGAATCCCCTAATACATCGCACCAAAATTGTGGCTACTATTGGTCCTGCTACTAGTTCCCGCTCAACTATTGTACAGATGGTGCAGCAAGGAATGAACGTTGCACGGCTTAATTTCTCCCACGGTAGCTATGAAAATCATTCGGAAATGGTTGCTCTGTTACGTTCAGTCTCGAAAGAATTAGATACTCCAATTACGATTTTACAAGACCTCCAGGGACCAAAAATTCGAGTTGGTCAGTTACCAAAAGCGGGTATTGAGTTAAAAGTAGGTGAGCAATTAACCTTAGTCCCCCAATCTGAAGATGAGGATAATATTTCCTCTGGTTTGATTGACATAGACTACCCTTATCTCGCTCAAGAAGCTCAGATGGGAGAGAAAATTTTATTAGATGATGGTCTATTGGAATTAGAAATTGTCGCTATTGATGGTCAAACTGTAGTTTGTAAAGTGGTGGAGGGAGGTATTCTCAAAAGTCGTAAGGGAGTTAATTTACCAAGTTTAAATCTGCAATTACCTTCGATGACCGAAAAAGACCAAAAAGATTTAGAATTTGGTATCTCCCAAAATATTGATTGGGTTTCACTTAGTTTTGTACGTCAAGCAGAAGATATTCGGTTTTTAAAAAGCTTTCTGATTGAGCGTAATGCTGGGGATATTCCGGTTATGGCAAAAATTGAAAAACCGCAGGCAATTACAAACTTAGATGAAATTATATCTGAGTGTGATGGTTTGATGGTAGCGCGGGGAGATTTGGGGGTAGAAATTAGACCAGAGAAAGTCCCGTTGTTACAAAAGGAAATTATTCGTAAGTGTAATCTTAAGAATATTCCGGTAATTACTGCAACACAGATGCTAGATAGTATGATTCAAAATCCTCGTCCTACTCGTGCAGAAGCGAGTGATGTGGCTAATGCAATCATTGATGGGACGGATGCAGTGATGCTCTCCGGAGAATCCGCAGTAGGTAAATATCCCCTCAAAGCGGTAGAAATGTTAGCAAAGATTGCATCTAGTACTGAATCTAATCTACATTTTGCTAATAATCCTCCTGCAAAAAGTGACGAAACTCATGCTCTGAGCGAAGCTTTAAATACAATCGATGAAATTTTAGACCTACGCTATATCGTTTGTTTTACTGCTACTGGGTATACTGCTCGTATTGCTTCGGGGGAACGTCCCAGAGCGGTGACTATTGCTTTTACTCCTAGTATTGATGTCTATCACCGTCTAAATTTGGTTTGGGGAGTCAAACCAGTTTATTTACGACAAGATACAAGAACTTTTGAAGAATTAGTAGCAACTTCTGAAAATTACCTTCTTGAGAAAAAATTGGCTGAACCAGGAAATAAGATTTTGATTGTAGGTGGTATTCCTACTCAGACACCCCAAGGTACTAATTTCCTGAAGATTCATACAATTTCCACTAAATAATAAGCTTTCATCTATATTTATCTATTAACCGGTTTATATCATAAATTGATGGGTACCCTGAAAGGGTAACGGCTGGATATATTAGTGAAAACTGAATGACGGATGATGCATAATATTTGATTCCAAAATACCCCATGAAGTCAACACCATAATTCTTACCGATATATCTATTTTTATATCTTATAAAAAAGAACAAAAGGGAAAAATAAAAGGCATGAATTTTCATTTTTCCCTTCGCTCGGATTCTGCAAAAATCTTGTTAATGTAGCACTACTAAGATATGTTAGGACATCTTTATATCTTTATATCTCCTATTTGGAGGGAATTTGGGAGACTCCACGTTACTTCAATCTAGGGTTTGGAGGAGAATTCCCCAAATCTTTCTTTTTGTGAAAAAACGTCCTAACCAGAAAGTATACCGCTATAAATATTAAAAGTTAGAAATATTCAAATTTGAATTCGTACAAATTCAATAAATTATTGCAATAAGTAGAAAGGAGTAATTACTTACAAGATATATGTCTCTGAGTAAAAACGGCTTATAAGAACGTTTTGACAGAAATCTATTTTCCCCATTACTTTTCTAAATTAGCAGATCTATAAGTTTAATTTATTTAGTTCTTTCAAAACTAGAAAGAGCCTAGAAACCAAACATTATTAACTGCTTATTGGGTCTCTCTTAAGCTAAACCCAACCTACAATATACTTAACAGAGCCGTATTAGGTTCTAACTTACTTGCATTGTTTAATCATAAAATAATAAACTTAAATTCACATGGATCAAATTTCCTAATCTAACTTGTTACTAAAGTACCTACTAAAAATAGAACTATAGTCCTATTGACCATTTTGAAGGATTAAAAAATTTTGAATTAATTAATTTCGGGTTCAAACCCCCACTGATTTGAATTTTGAATTTTGAATTGCAGCGAAGCGACTTGACTGGGAAATTTAGATAAAAGGTGAGTAATAATTATTAAATATCTAATTAAATATCTAATTAAACACCTAACTAAATATCTAATAAATACTTTACTTTTTCACCTTTTATTCTGAAAAACTATTGAAAAACTATTGAGAACGACGGTTTCTACCTCTACGAGACTGACGCTGTTGACGAAGTTCCTGCATTTTTTGCTTTTGCTCTTCTGTAAGAATATTAGAAATCTCTTCACGCTGAGATTTTTTAAGTTCTCGTAATTCTTGCTTTTGTCCTTCTGTTAAATTGAGACTTCTCATTACTTGACGACGATTCTGACCTTGCTCTTTTGCTGCATTTAGTAATGCTTTTTGCTCAGATGTTAATATAGTACCCATTTTTTCACGATAGCTTTGTCTAATTTCCCGTAATTGAGACTTTTGTTCTTCTGTTAAATTTAAAGCTTTAAACTTCCGTGACTTTCTTTCTCCACCATTAGCACTCCGACCTGGTGTTACTTGAGCTTGGGATGCTTCAGCTGTGATCGCAATGACTGAGGGTACAACAAAACCCATTGTGCTGATGGTAATGATTGCTGCGGGTACTAATTTCTTGAAGTTCATGTTTTATCCTTTGATTAAGATGTAGTGAGTTACTTGCTTTCAACAACTTAATCCTAAATTTTTCTCTATGGAATCGCATGAACCTAAGTTCCCAAAGTTTTCTATTGCTTAGTACTACTAAGGTACCTGTCTAAAATAGAACTATATGCCTATTGACGCTCCATAAGTATAATTACTTGTTTCTTTTGTAACTAATTTCTATAAACCCAATCTAAAATGTTACTGGTCAAGAAGAAATTATAAATCAATACTAATAATGTTGATATAAGTAAATTTTCAATCTTATTACAATCTTGGAGAATAAATTTATATTTGCTTTATCTTACTTTAGATAATAACTAGCGATAGAAGTGCGATCGCCTATGGCGGGTCTTCGACCATCGCTTGGTCGAAATTTACAATCATTAACAAAAGTAAGCTAAAAATAAGAAAAAATATACTATGAGTAATCAACAAGGTTTTGATTCCAAGAAAGATGCTTCTATAAGTCAACCTCTAGCACCCGAAGAAGTTTCTCCTCAACAAAAAGCACAGCATAAAAAAGAACTAAATAACGACAAGGAGACATCTGTTTTAAATCCTGGTGATAAGGTAAATGAGTCTAAGAGTTTAGAGGAAAAATCGAAACAAGTTGCTGTTGATGCTCCTGATATTACCGGTGACCATGTTACAGTTCCTGCTTATTTCGTAGTGGAAGACAAGGAAACAGAAGAAAAAGAAGCGTTACATCACATTAAAGATGCTGAAGAAATCTCAGATGTGGTTCGTCAAGCACGAGTAGATGAGGACGGTAATAGAGTTTGGTCTTAGATAAGGCTCTGTAACTGTTATCTAATTTCTATCCGTAAATGGGAATATATTGAGATACAAGTATAAAAGTGAAGGGTGTAGGATTTTCAAGCATCTTACACCCTTCACTTTTAAATGAGAAGTATTGAGGAACAAAGGAATAAACAGCTACAAACTAAGATAAATTAATTAATATAACTTAATCATCATCATCTTCAGATTGAACTGGAGGTTGACCAGATACAATAACAAAGCCTACTGAATCTAGTCTGATGTTGGGATGACGAATTCCTTGTAAAATTGCTTCATTCAATTCGCTTCGACTATCTATTTCCCTAGCTAATAAAGAATTAGACATTTGCTTACTTTGAGAGAATTGTGTCAAACGCATTTGCATTTGATTTATCCGGTTTCCTAACTCTCTTTTAGCGATCGCAGTACGCTTCTTGCATAGGTCTACAAAGTCTGGACGATTTGCAAGCAATTCTTCAGAGGTTTGTCTTGCTCTACGACAGGTATTTTCCCATTCACTAGGAGGAACAAATTCATCTATGGCTTTTAAACGATTTTTCGCGAGGTTATAATCTCGATTGTTCTTACTGCCTTTACCGTGATATTCACGCTGCAATATTTTTAGCAATTCCTCATCTTCGACAATAGCCATTGATTCAGACTCACAATCGAGAAATACTGTTTCTACCAGTGGAGGAAATAAACCTTCGGCGAGTCTTTGCAGGCTTTTATATTCTTTCATATCCAAGCCACTTTCTTTCAAAATCTGCTTGGCTATTTTTAAGTTAGCTTCAACTACGTAGTCAAAACGGAAACCAAACCATTCAGGATTTTTACCGCTACCCCAGGACTCATTGGCACGCCATATAGCAAAGACTTGTCCTCTGTCATCCCAACGAATATGAGATGCGATCGCGTCCGTCAGCCCTTCTCCAATTCTATATAATTTTATACCCTTACTCTGGGTTGAAATTCGACGATTGTAAGTACCAGAATGTTTTAAATGTTTAGCAAATAAACTTTTAATTTGATTTGCAGGTATTAAAGTACGTGGGGTTGCGCTGTAACGTACGACTCGGTCGATGTTGATATCTTCTCGCTGCTGTAGCTGTAGTGCTTGACAAATCCAACCTTCAACGGAGTTTTGAATTTCTTGATGACGAGCGTCATAATCATCTAATTCCTGAAAATATTCGTTGGTGTTTTCATCGGAAACATCGATTTCATCAAGAATATTTTGCTGGTCAATTTTGATTTGCGCTTCGGCAATTTCTGCTTGAATTGTAGGTATGGTTTCGAGTAAACCATTAGCTCCAGATTCAAATAAGATTGTTTCTAGTTCTGTTTGTTTGTTATCAATGTAAAATCCTAAGTTAGCAATGGATTTCTCAAATACGTGAAATCCATCTTTTAGGACTTGATACCAAGCATCATGGGGACTTTCGTCTACTTCTGCTCCTGCAAATATGGTTGATTCTATCTGGAATGGACGACCGACACGGTCAATTCTACTAATTCTTTCTTCTAGCTCATTGGGTACTGAAGGTAAGTCAAAGTGAATCATCCATTCAATAAACTGCATGTTCCGGTATTTCTGAGCGGAAGGGTCACATATGAGAATGAAGCAGTTAGGATTATTTTTAAAGCGCTGTATATTGTCTTCAGCCTGATTCGGAGATTGATCTACTAAATGGCTAGCAACTGCCTTTTCACCAAAGCAACTCCCCATATAGCGGAATATTTCTGACCCTGACCCAATAAAGCTGGTAAAGATAGCTATTTTGGGTAGCTTGTCACCACTTGTTGGTCTTTTCAACCTCTGTTGTACCATTGAGAGCAGTTTTTTCAGGTCACTGCGCCAAGATTGTAAACCGAAATTCTCAGAAAGACGATAAAGAATAAGTATCTTTAATAATTCTAAGCGATCGCCATCTTCTGAGGGTTGTCTAATAATTTGTAGCAAACGCTGCAATATTTCTTCTTCACCAGGAAATAGTTGTGTATCGATTAAGGTTTTTATACTTTCTTCACCAAATTCACGAATCAAACTCTCAGAGGATTTTTTACTTAAACGTGATGTAACTACCTGTCTGAGAATTCCTAACCAAGTACTCCTAGCACGGAAGATGAGTTGAAAAATTTGCCCGTATAGTTTGCTCTTGGGGGCATTAATCCGCCAGTTTTCCAGATATTCATGGATATCGAAGCTACGCTCGTCTAAGTCGTATTCTAGTTTTGGTGTAATGTCGCGATTGAAAATCACATCTTCCACAGCACTGCGACGATTGCGCAACATACGACGATGTAATCGATAAGTGTTGCTAACGTAGGTACGAATTTGATGAATAATTTTACCAGTTTTCTGTGTATTCTGGGAATTACTCTGTAGATTACTTTGCAGTTCTTCAGTTAAATTTAAGAAGTACTCATCCTCGGTAAAGAACTTCTGAAGCCTATTAAGACTTGTTTTAAGGGTTGATGCTTCTGCTTGTGCTTGTAAGGGAAGTAAAGCTTCTCCTACCGAATAACGCTCTTCTATTCTATTTACTAAACCCTGCAAATCGTTAATATTGTAAGTCGTAGGGTCAAGCAAGTGCATCATGGTCAGAAAATCTTGCTCGTTACCTAGTACTGGAATGGATGAGAGTAAAAGTAAGCGATCGCTATCATGGACTATCTGTCTGCAAAGTTGAAAGTTATCTTGCTCTGAGGTTAGAGAAGAACGAGCCATTGCTGCTACATTCTGAGCTTGGTCTATGATTACTAAACCAAATTCAGCACTCAAATCTACTTTGTCCAGGTCTTCTATAGCATATACCTTTACCCGGTTAGGGAAATGGGAAATATAAATCTTTTCTTCTAATTCCTGCTGCCATTGCGATCGCAATGATTGGGGTACTAAAACTAAGGCTTTATCTTTAGACTCATCTAAAAGATATTGCCGTAAAATCACCCCTGCTTCCACATTTTTCCCAAGTCCGACTTCATCTGCTAATAAATAACGCTGTACTGAGTCGGAAACAACGCGACGAATTACTTCAACTTGGTGGGGATAAAGTTTAATATTCGCCGAAATCAGACCAGTCATTCCGCAACTAACTGCACGCTGCTTGACTAAGCATTCCATTAATTTCAACCGCTTATTATGAAAATAAGGGGTTTCTTGACCCTTCATAACTAGGGTTTCAATTGGATCGGCAACAATAATATTACAGCGGACATAAATATCCTGCTCAACTGCGATCGCTGTTTGACTATCAGGTAAGTCTATTTGGTACTGAGCACTGTCTTCATCCCACTGATAAACTCTACCTATATGCCAATTATTCTGCCTCTCATCCCAGATATAACATCGAGCCTGGGGCTGTAGCTGAACCGGAGAAAGCGAACTCAAGGGTAAAGACTTTTTGATGCGTTGTGCAACAGAACAGAAATATTCCACAATTGCTTGAGTTCCAGCAACTTGAACTGCTTTTCCTATTCCCAAACTATTAGTCTTTGAACGCACCAATGAACCAATCTGTATCATATTCATAGCCCCATCAGCGCAACTGAAACATCAATTTGTTTGCAAAAGTAATTTTTGCAAACGGTAAAATAATAAAACAACAAGAGATAAATAATTAGATTCAAACCAATCCTTACTTCTGTCAACAGCCTCGACGCTAAAAATAAATATGTTTTCCTGTTCAAATATATCTTGTGTAATTTCACACTTAATATATTTTTTTTGTACGGTAGGGGACCAAATGAATACTTTACAAGCTTGTCCAATGGTTTATTGGGTGAGAAATTGAGCAATTTTCCGCCAGAAACCATAAAGTCTATATTCTTGGCGCAAATTCGAGTCTTGACGTGCCAAACGTTAGCTCTTTTCGGCTTGCAATGTAAATAATGTAAATAATTAAAACTCGTCACAGTAAAACTACTAATGTTGCACCCGAAAGCAAATAAACATATCTATATAACTTACTACTATATTTCCTAGTAAGGGAAAAAATATAAATAATAATTTAGTTTTTCAGGAGCAGTAATCTTAACAGTAGAGTAACTACAAACGGGTTGTGGAATATTTAACCAAATAATTCCACTATCATTGAATCACTTAACTGTTTGATAATAGCAAGTCTTTATAAAACTGTAATACCTACACTTCACAAACCGGGAGCATATCAAGAATTTTCAGGTTTCATAAGTTTTCATGCTATTCCACTATGTTAATCGTACTAATTATAATATGGAATAATATAGAGAGTGCGACACTTGCATAATCTACATGTGAATTATGTTTTTCCAGTATTTGTCCTAAAGAGCCTTGATACGGGAACGAAATTCTGGAACCCCTCTAATACCGGTTGATAACTTAAAGACTGAACCAGCACCATAACCTTCTTGAGAGCGGTTATTTCCTCCGGCAGTGGTAACATAAAGCTGAGTATAGTCAAATCCACCAAAAACCATGCTGGTAACTTTCCGAGCCGGAAATTGAATTCGTAAAACTTCTTCACCAGATGGTGTATACCGATATAAATGTTCTCCATCCCAACGAGCTGACCAGATATGACCTGTTGCATCAACTGTTAAACCATCGGGGACTCCTAATCCATCAGGAGTGATGATATGAGCTTTTTGGTTACTGAGGGAACCTGTTTCAACATCATAGTTAAACCGATAGATGATTCGACGGTCGGAATCAGTAAAATATAAGTATTGCAAATCTGGGGTGAAACCCATGCCATTGGGAACCAAAAGTCCGGTCTTAATTAAATGAAGTGAACCATCTAAATCTATTCGGTATAAACTTCCTGGACTTTCCGGTGTAGCCATTGTGCCGCTAAAAACCCTACCTACGGGATCTGCGATCGCGTCATTAAATCTAGTATGTTTTTCTTCCGGGATTTCTGGGATGATGGTTGTAATTTTTCCTTCATCCCATGTTTCTACTGTTCCCCTATTTTTAAGTAAGAGTAATGAACCATCTGCCTGTAAGGTCAATCCACCAACTACTTCACCAGAATAAATCTGTTCGGCTTTTCCACTTTCTAACCAGTAGCGAAATATCATCCCTCTAGGAATATCTGTCCAGTAAAGACACTGCTGCTGGGGATGCCAAATTGGACACTCGGCGTTATGACATTGGAAATCAGCTATGATGGAGAGTTTCATTTACATTTGATGTTGGTAGGTGGGTGAGTAGATTATGAGTGAGTGGATTATGATGGGAGTAATAGTTGCTCCAGGAGCGATCGCATTGACGCGAATTTTTTTTCTAGCGTATTCTAAAGCTAGAGTACGTGTTAAGTTTTGTATTCCGCCCTTACTAACTGAGTAACTTATATACTGGGGTCGGGGGATAATTTGATGAACGCTGGAAACGTTGATAATAATTCCACTTTTATCTTCATTCAAAAATTCTTTGATAGCTTCACGGGCACAGAAATAAGCACCTTTGAGGTTGACATCAATAACTTTTTCAAAGTCATCTGCGCTAATCTCATGTGCCGCTCCAGCCTCTTGGATACCTGCATTGTTAATTAATATGTCTACACCTCCAAGTTCTTCTTTCACGGAGGCGAAAATACTAATGATATCTTCTTCCATTGATAATAAATTTTAATAAGTGATGGATATAAAAATTTAGTTGGATTGATTTTAGGGGAAGCATGGAAAAGCTATAAATGTTGTCAAAGTTTTCAGAAAAGGTAAACAAAAAGTGTGCTCAGATTTTTTCAACACCCTAAAAATTAGCTCTGCCTATTCAACTTACTTAATTTTATACCAAGATTTTATCAGGCTCTTCTTAGAGAGATTCACATCAAAAAAAATAGTTGCTAATCTTTCTTAAATAGACAAAAACTGTAATCTCGAATCAATCACTATTTATCGCTACAAAACTTTACAAAAAGTATTTCTATGATGATATAAATCAAGTTTGTTCGTACAGTTGAAAATTCTGTATTTACCCTTATGTAGGGAGATTAGTGACTTTTGACAAATACTTATACATTTTTCAAGAAAAGTATTTTCACGATTTTATTTTAATAAAAATTATTTTAAATATGCGGGTTTTTTAACTTTTTCTTAACTCTGTATACGTAAGTACAAAAATCAGGTATTGTTTTAGTATAAATTAGTGCCCAATAATTTACTTAAGCGTAACAGGTAAAAAATTAGCCAAATTAAAACGGCTATATATTTAAGGACTTAAAAGTGTGGGGAGTAAGATAATGAATCATCACTGGTGGAGAACTGTAATAGTCAGTCCTCTTGTTACAACAACAACAGCTTTATTGTTCATTAGTCTTAGTGAAGACCTTAAAGCTCAGACAGTTTCAGCCCCGATAGAAGAGACTTCCCAGCAGCAGATCCTTGCTCAATCCCAGACCGAACACAATAATCTTTTAGAGCAAGTTAATAAATACGGTAGTGAAGGTCACTCTCAAAATTCAATTTCTCAGGTAACTTCGGTTTCCCAATTTTCCGATGTACAGCCTACAGACTGGGCATTTCAAGCATTACAATCTTTAGTAGAGCGTTATGGCTGTATAGCAGGCTATCCTAACGGAACCTATAGAGGTAATCGTGCTCTGACCCGTTATGAATTTGCAGCAGGTTTAAATGCTTGTTTAGATCGGGTTAATGAATTAATTGCAACAGCGACAGCAGACTTGGTCACCAAAGAAGATTTAGCAACTTTGCAGAGATTACAAGAAGAATTCTCCGCAGAGTTAGCAACCTTACGTGGTAGAGTTGATGCTCTAGAAGCGCGGACTGCGGAGTTGGAAGCAAATCAGTTTTCCACTACCACTAAACTCAGTGGTGAAGCTATTTTCGCCGTTACTGATAACTTTGGTGATAATGACGATAACAATACTGTTCTGCAAAATAGGGTTCGTCTAACCTTAAAAAGTAGTTTTACTGGTAAAGACACCTTATATACTCGACTTGCTTCTGGTAACGCGACTCCACTAGATTTTCCTAACGGTAACGGTACATTTGAAGGGACTCAGACCTTCAATTTATCTCCTGACACAAGTAATAATGTTGCTATTGACTGGTTAGCTTATTACTTCCCAGTTGGAAAATCTCAGGTATATATTGCTGGAACTGGTGGTATTCAAAGTGATTATGTTCCCACTCTGAATCCATACTTTGAAGATTTCGACGGGGGTAATGGTGCATTATCTACTTTTGCAACAGAAAGTCCCATATATCGTATCGGTGGTGGAGCTGGTGCTGGAGTTAACCTAGTTTTTGGTAAAGGTAGCGTCTTGCAACCTAGTTCTTTGACCTTGGGTTATTTAGCATCTGAACCTAACGATCCTAATCCTGGTTCTGGTTTATTTGACGGTAACTACGCTGCATTAGCACAGCTCAACTTTAACCTTGGCGATCGCTTCTCTATTGCAGCAACTTACGTTCATGGGTATCACGGTGCAGGTAGCGCTTTATTCGATGCTGGTGGTGTTACTGGTGGGGTTGTAGGAACTTCTCAAGCTAACTTTGTTGCAGGTGGAAATCCATACAGCAGTAACTCATATGGTGTAGGGTTAGCTTTGAGACCTAGCAATAAGCTTTCTATTAGCGGTTTTGTATCCTACAGTGATATTACTGGTTTTGGTGCTGGTGATGATGATGAGGTGTGGAGCTATGGTTTAGGTCTAGCTCTACCAGACTTCGGTAAAAAGGGTAATGTCCTAGGAATTTTCGCGGGTGCACAACCTTATTTAGGAAGTGTTGATGGGGATAAACCATATCATATAGAAGGTTTCTATAAGCATCGCGTCAACGACAATATTTCCATTACTCCTGGTGTCATCTGGTTAACTAATCCAGGTCAACAAGATAATAATGGTGATGATGCAGTAGTTGGAACTTTAAGAACTACTTTTACTTTTTAAGTCTCTCTGTAGAAAGTCTCTCGCTTGCACGTAGTGAATTGGGGAGATGAAAGCCGAGTCAATATTTTATTTGGTCTCAATCCTTAGTTTTTATTTTAGTATGGAAACTAAGGATTTATTACAATTAAGAATTGTAAATATCTTAAGTTCTTACTGATAAATTTTGATGGCAAAATATTGCTTATAACTCTTATGTGGATATCAAATGTAAGCGATCGCTAAATATATTTGTTACATATAGATTTTACTTTGACAGTAAACTCTCTAAAGTCCTATGATGTATAGTCTACCCAATAGCGATCGCTAAAAATTTTCCTATATTTCTTCTATCTGCCCAGAGCCTCAGTTTAACTATCTGTGTTGAGTTTTGGATTTTTTTCAACAAAGTAATTATTCAAGAAAGAACTTACTACAGAAAGAATGATTGGTCCTATAATAAACGCGACTAATCCTTGGACAGCAAATCCTGGTGTAAGTACAGATGCTAACCAGAAACAAAAACCGTTAACTACTAGAGAGAACAACCCCAAACTCAGAAGATTCAAGGGTAGGGATAATACTGAAAGTATTGGTTTGATAAAACTGTTAACTAAACCAATTGTTACACCAGCAATTAAAGCAACAGGAAAAGAACTTATGTTGACCCCACTCAGTGCGATGTCAACAACTAGTAAGCTTAGAGCGGTTGCTAATACTGTGAAAAAGTACCCTAACATAATATATATTTCTCCTAACTACGTCTATTTTGATAAATCTACTTTCCTACTATTGTGTAGCTTGTATATAAAATATGGTTCTCCAATAAGAATGATATATGTGTAATACTCTGGGTCAATAATAAATGGATATACGAAATGATAAATTACTATTTATTAAGGCGTTCAATTTAACATCTCTAAATAGCCCAAAATTTATTACCCATATTTTGAATCAGCAGTACCTTTATTCTTATGCTTATTCTGACTTTTAATTAGCAAAGGGTAGACAAAAATGTCTACCCTTTGGATATATTATTCAGTTTTAAAAATATTTTTGTGTGAACAGCTTATAATATGAGCATAGCAAAAAGCGTCCAGACGTGTTGCCGTGTTTCCACTCCAGACGCTTTAAGCATTTAACTCGCTCCTCACACACAAATATAATATAGCAGAAGCTTTTGAGAAGTGCAAGTAGTTTGAGTGACAATTTATCAACTGGCTGAAAATTCTTCTTTACTTCCCCTTCTTTTAAACCCCGTCCATGTTTAAACCTGGAGTTCCTAATTCTCCCGATACGTCATTGCGACGCAAGGAAGCAATCTCTTAGTCTTGATAAAAACTACGGTTCTCAAAGTAGACGTGGTTTAAATTAATGTTTTAAGTTAATGCAAGAAATGTCTAACTCCTGTGAATACCATTGCTAAACCTAGTTCATTTGCGGCTTTTATGGAGTCTTCATCCCGCAAGCTTCCTCCTGGTTGAACGATAGCGGTAATTCCATATTCTGCTGCTGTTCTCACTGAGTCGTCGAAGGGGAAGAAACCGTCACTGGCTAAAAATGCACCTTTGCTCTTATCTGCGGCTTGTTCTAAGGCTATTTTAGCTGCTCCTACACGATTCATTTGTCCTGCTCCAATCCCTAGAGTGGTGCGATCGCGACTTATAACTATGGCGTTTGATTTGACGTGTTTACAGACTTTCCAAGCGAATACTAGTTCTGCAAGTTCTGATTCTGTAGGTTTTCTGTCGGTGACAAAAGTCCATTCCTTAGTATTCACTGGTTTGTCGTCTGCTGCTTGTACTAATAAACCACCTGCGATCGCTTTAATTGTTGATTTCTGTCCGGAATTTAAATCCCCTAGGGTAAGTATACGCAGTTTGGATTTTTTCGAGAGGATTTCTGCTGCTTCTGGTTCACAACTGGGTGCAACGACGCATTCTAAAAATGTTTTGGTTAGTTCGGTTGCAGTGTCTTTATCTATGGGTTTATTCAGAGCCACAATACCCCCAAATGCGGACATGGAATCGGCATTAAAGGATTGAGTATACGCTTGCTGTAATGTGGATGAAATTGCTACTCCACAGGGATTAGTATGTTTGAGGACTGCTGCTGCTGGTTCTGAGTCGGGAAATTCAGCAATGATGCGTCGGGCAGCTTCTAAGTCTACTAGGTTATTATAACTGAGTTCTTTCCCTTGCAGTTTCTGAGCCGCTGCCCATCCACTAGCTTTTGCTCCGGTTTGATACCATGTTGCACTCTGATGAGGATTTTCCCCGTAGCGTAGGGTTTGTAGTTGAGTTCCAGATATCTCAAATTTCTCTGAGTTACTTGTCTCATCTATTGATTGCTTCATCAAGTAATTCGATATTGCTTTATCATATTCGCAAGTATGTAGAAAACCTTGTAATGCACACTTTTGACGGAAACTAACGGACGCTTCACCTCCCTGGTTGCGCAATTCTTCTAGATAGCTGTCATATTGCAGAGGATTACACAAAACTGTTAGGTGAGCGAAATTCTTAGATGCTGCTCTCAACATCGCAGGACCACCAATATCAATCTGCTCTATAGCTTCTGCGGTGGTCACATCTGGTTTAGCAATAGTCTCCTCAAAAGGATACAGATTTACAACTACTAAATCAATTGGGCGAATTTGGTTATCGGTTAAATCTGTAATATCTTGAGATACATCCCGACGTGCCAAAATACCACCATGAATTCGGGGATGTAAGGTTTTAACTCGTCCACCTAAAATTTCTGGTGAAGCTGTATAATCAGAAACTTTGGTTACAGGAATACTGGCTTCTTTTAAAACTTTTGCTGTGCCTCCACTGCTGATAATATCAAAGTTAAATTCTGTTACTAAAGTTTGTGCTAATTCAACTAAACCTGTTTTATTAGATACACTCAACAGTGCTAGACGAGTCATAACTTTCCTACTTCCTTGATGGGGTAAAAATTTAGGGCAGAAAATTATTTTACAGACCTATTAGACTATTAGGAAATCAAAAACTATGTCGAAGTTAATAGTTTTATTGCAAATTCAAAAAATTATTGTTTCACACATAGAGATATTGAACTAATTAAAATTATTGTGTAATTTCTTGTATATAATTATTTATCTGACTGTTAAAAAACTCCCCACTCTCTATCCTGAAAACTCATGAAAATAGCCTATATCAAATTCCGCAATTTCAACTGTAAATATCTATCAATTAACTGGTCAGTAATTTGATTTGCTGGTGCATCAAGTACTAAAACTCCTTTTTGCTTCAATTTAGCAAATGCAACTTGTCTTTGTAAAAGTAAATCTAATGACACTGCACGGGTATAAGCTTCCTGGACATTGGGGGTAAAACCATGAGCTAACTTATCAACTTGGGGGTCGCGCAAACATATACAAAATGGCAAATATCGGGGAGTTAACCTCATTAAGGAAGCTAGTAATTCAGCAGATGCAGTTACATCTACGATGTCAGTAATCACAGCAACCAAGCAACGTCTGGTATATTGTTGAACAACTTTAGTTACTGCACTTAAATAATCTGATTCTAATAATACTGGCTGTATAGGCGTTAACCTATCAATTAAATGATTTAAGTGATTTTGTCCTCGTTCTGGGGGAATCCATGTACTGACCTGTTTGTCGAAGACACCCACACCCACGCGATCGCCTCTTTGTAAACCTGCTAAACTCAAAGCTAAAGCTGTATTTAATCCCCAGTCAAAGCGCTGCAATCCATTGACTTGAGCGGTCATTAATCTACCCCGGTCGAGCAAAATTATCATCGTCTGCTCATTGTCTGGTTCCAAGACTCTGACAAGTGGAGATGAATTGTAACTTGTCGCAATCCTTCTAGCAGTAGCTTTCCAATCAATTAAACGTAAATCATCCCCTGTACGATAGTTGCGTAACTCCGCAAACTCTGTTCCAATCCCCTGACGACGTAATTGACGCATAGAACCACTCGATTCTAAAGTCAACTTAATAGAAAGCGATCGCAGACCAATTAAATCTGGATATACTTTAACTTTTGTTTCTGCTGGTATTTTCCAGTTATCCCAAGCTAATCCCCAAGAACCAAGTTGTCTAATTTGAATTTTTCCCCAGTCATACTCACCCCGCTTTAGTGGTTTAACTGTATAGCTAATATCTTTAGTACTATTAGCTGGGATTGTAGTTTTCAAGATAGATTGGGAAACATCAAATTTATGAGGATAATAATCACATATTTGTACTACCCCTTGAGAATCTTGAGAGTTTACCTTCAGTAGTACAGGATTATCTCGACCAATGGATAAACGTGATGTTACCTCCCTGGAGACTTCAACTCGTTGACGACGTGATAAAAGACCATCTGTAAAAGTTAGCGCTAATATTACACCGTCAAATATTAAAGCTATTAATATACCTAACTCGATATCTATAAATATACTCAAAGCTGGAAATATAATAATTCCCAAAGCCAATAAAAAGTAAACTCGTTTAGAAGGAAGCATTTTTACCAGGGTAAGTGTTGATAAAGATGAAAGCATCAATCAACAATCATTTTAACTAAATCTTACTCTCTCTCCCCTCTGAATCAGAGATGTCTATTTTGTACAGCAAGGTTAGGGAGAGGTCATCTCAATAGTCCAATTAATTCAATTCGATTTGTAACAATTCCATCCAGAGGTAAGTCTTTTATTCCTTCCCAATCTTCTTTGGTATCAACTTCAGTTACATAAACCTTCAATTTTGCTTCTCGTGCTTTGGTGAGAAAAAGATTAGAAGACCATCCTGGAATATATTTAAGATAGCCTGTTGGTACTCCAAAAGCGTATTTATTACAAGATTTGGAAACCTCTCCAGAGAAAAGCATAGTTAAATATTCGGGTATACAGTCTTTCGTTTCCTTCCGTGTCGGAAAGATTTTTTGTACCTGGGGGACTTGCTTTTTTAAAAGTTGATAGTTTTTCTCTTCTGAAAATAAGTATATATTTTGACGTTGCTCTTCAGAATATTTTCTTAAATAATTGGCTAACAAATCTATTGTTTTCTCAAACCTATCTTTTTGGTCAATAAGAAATTTTTTGTCGGGAAACTCTTGAATAATTTCATCAAATGTCGGCATTAATCCTACACCTTGACCTCGAAATGGAAAGGTTTGACCACCATCTGCAGTATAACCATATCCAATATCAAGCTTTTTTAAAGTCCTCATACTTTGCTTGTGGGTAATTCCTTTTCCATTAGCTCTACAATCAATTGTCCAATCGTGAAATATAGCTAGTTGATTATCGGTAGTTGGATGTATATCAATCTCTACTATATCTGCACCATACTTAAAAGCTTCCTGAATGGAAGGAATAGTATTTTCTAGAAACTTATGTGTCGGTGGATAAATAATTTTGGCTGTACAAGTATCATTATCAAGGTTTTCCTTACGAAAAGTTTGATGAACCCCGCGATGAGCAATGATAGTGAATGATGATGGTTTTGCAGGTAAAGGACGGGGAAAATAAAGGTATCCCACAATAGCTAAAATAAAACCTATCAATCCTGCAATAATAAGTATCAAAACAGATGTCAGCTTCTTACTAAGTAATGATTTTCGACGAGTCACAGTGTTTTCTCGCTATATAAAATAAATTGCTTTATCAATGTTTAAAACCTTGGATTACCCAGAAAATATCATTCTGAAGATAAGGAACATAAAAACGAGCATAAACATTAATGTTCAAAATCTCCCTCCTCATCAATAACATTGATTCATATTGATAATTACCATAAGCTTGTTCAAAAAACTGGGAGAATATCCATCATCTCCATAAGTGTACTTTTATTAATATTTCGTATAAGTTCTGCTTTTGTATAACATTCGAGTTTATATCAAGTTTTGTAAATTTAAGGGTCATTTACTATCGTGTAATTATTATAATTCTGTAAGACTTCTTGAATTAAATTTATTATCTAAAACCCATCAATACAAAATATAAGTTAATGTTAATAAATTTAAAACATTATTTATAAAGTTGGCTAAATATATACTCAACTTATTAACTCAATTTTGTATACAGACAGTTTAGAAATACCGGTAATAAATATGTTTCACCATTCATGATTGGCTAACACCAGTTAAACAGAAAAAACTAGAGTAATCCTAGTAATAATCATGGCTGCAGATAGTAGAAAAAAAATTATCCTAATTTCTGGAAAATTTCTATAGCTAAGATTATTTTCGCAAAATCTGTGTTGGCTCATATTTATGACTTCTGAAACTTATAAAAAAGATAAAGTAAAAAAGATAACCTCTACAACAACACCTAAGATGATAGAAAAGATTTTATTGGCTGTCTCCGGACTAGGACACGCAGAGGAAATGCTAAAAGCTTTAGCTGAATTACCTTCAATGAGAATGGCTAAAGTGAATGTTTTACACGTTGTCCCTTCTCAAACAACATCCGAAACCATGACTGCAAAATGGGAAGAAGGTGGCAAAATTTTGGCAAATGCTATTATGTCCTTGAAGTTAGACCCTGCTCAAGTCTCTTCTATTTTGCGACAAGGTGACCCTAAAGATGTAGTTTGTCAAGTAGCTGATGAGATAGACGCAGATTTGATCATTATGGGTTCAAGGGGACTCAAGCGATTAGAGTCAATTTTGTCAAATTCTGTGAGTCAATATGTTTTTCAGCTCTCGTCTCGTCCCATGTTACTGGTTAAAGATGATATTTACGTCAAGAAAATCAAGCGGATTATGGTCGCAATGGATGCTTCTGATGCAGCTGAAAATTGCTTGAAATTAGCGTTGTTTTTGCTGCGAGATTCCAAGGAGCAGGTAGAATTGATTTTAGCGAATGTCAATACAGAGTGGGCAAGTAGAAGAAGTAAAGAATCTGCACTCACATTAGAAAAATCCCCGGTATTGTCAAAGGGAATAGCGATCGCGCGTCAGTATGGTATTGAACCACGTTGCGTAGTCAGCACTGGTGGAGAAGGTCAGGAAGGATTTTTGACTAATAGTGGTAGAGCAGGTGAGGAAATTTGCCGTCTAGCTCAAGAAAATAATGTAGACCTTTTATTGATTGGTTCTCCCGATAGAAGACCAAATATCGCTAAAAGCTTTGTTGATTTAGATAAACTTTTAGGTTCTTCTTTATCTGATTATATTCGCGTCAATGCGTCGTGTCCTGTGCTTTTGGCAAGGACTGCTGCTTAGTTATCCAGATAACTGTTCCCCAAGATAAATTTATAGGCTATTTAGCAGTTAATAAATAAAACCCCCTGCTCAATTTAAGCAGGGGTCTCTTTACGTTTAGCAAAAGCTTTCAACTTTCAATTATTTAATTTTTCTTCATACAAAACAAAATAGTTACTAGCTAATAGCTATTCTTCAGAAATATTATTACTCCTTTCCACTTTCACGACTGACAGTTACAGTGTAAAGAAGTATTAAAAAAACTGCGGGAACTAGCACGAATAAAATGCTAGCAACGAATCCCAAATCATTTGTTTGCATAACTCTAATTCCCCTCTACTGATTCAGTCAATAATTACTTTTAGGATATCACTTCATTACTCTATTACCAATGTTTAAGGGATGGTAAAGGAAAAGATAATATATAAGCTTACACAGTCTAGCAAAAAGGTTTTCAGTTGAAAGGTAAAATTTTGACTCTGTTGGTGAAAAACCTATCCAGCGGCAGCAAACAATAGTTATTAGGTATTTACATCTTCACTTTTGAGTAAAAAACATCTACTATTAAGGCTTGGTTTTTACACTCACTGGTCCGTTAACCAAAGTTTGACAAGCTAGACGATAGTTATTTGGCTTTTTCTTTAAAATTTTATTCTCAGCATCTGTACGGGGTGAAAGGTTTTCCATACCTTCAACTATCTCCATAATACATTTACCACATTGACCATAGCCACCACAGTTCGTCATTTTTCCCCAGGTTTTGTATACATCCACGTTGTTCTGCATTGCCTTAAGACGTAGATTGGCTCCATTAGCTGCAACAACTTCTTGCTCTTCCTTAACAAATCTTATGCTACTCATTGCTTATACCCTTCTACTATGTAAACTTTTGTGATTCTTCTTTACTTTATTGCAAACTATTAATATGTAACAACTTTTATTAGGTAGATATTAGCAAAAGAGTTGTTGCTTTTCCCATCAGAGTGTATTACTTGTGGAAGACGGTTGACATACTTCCCGTAATAGAATTATGAGGATTTTAATCTCAAGCAGTGATTGCATTATTTGACTAAATTAAACACTAATAGGGGCGCAGGTATACTGCGTCCCTGACAGTTAAATATTTCTTATTTGACTTCTTATTTGAAAATCCTTGAAAACTACAAGGACATTAATCAATTTATTTAAAACCAACAGCAGCTTGCCAAACAAAAGCAAGCAGCAAGAAAAATACCGGAATAATCGGCAAAACATCTACCAATGGGTCGAAAATTCGATACGCTTCTGGCAAATCTGCTAAAAAAATTAATGCTTCCATGTTTTTTATATCTAACTAATACTTATCCAACACAGCTTTGATTGCAGGCGTATTGAAACGCTAACATCACTACAACTTTACCATTCATCCGGACTACATGACCTTCGGGTACTTACTATTGGCAGTATTTTTTCATTCCTGAAAACCCTATCTTGCTTACAGTCACAAAATCATCAAAAATAATCACTAACAGTAGAGGTTTGTTAAGACAACACTATGTCATAATATGAAAAATCTTTACAAATATTTATAAATTTTGACTCATTCTTTAATCTGATTATTTTTTCTTGTAACAAGATAAACAATCTTTACAACTCTTCATAAAGACTGTGCTTCGCAGTATATACACTATGAACAGGAGTAAAAATGTAAAAAGAATCTTATAATCTATTCTTTTCACTTAATGAATGCAATAGTGACTATAAATAAAACTTTATATTTATTATAAGAAATCTTTCTACATACCCTGACAGCTTCCTCTGAGAAGCGTGGTAACCTTATTTCAAAGACTTTACTCTATGAAATACACATTTACCATAGAGAATAACTTATGGTTTCTCATAATTTTTTGATGTATGCAACTTACAAACCGAATTAATTTCCGAAACGTACGCGGTGACATCTTCGGAGGCGTTACCGCAGCTGTAATTGCTTTGCCCATGGCTTTAGCTTTCGGCGTTGCCTCTGGCGCTGGTGCAGTATCTGGCTTATGGGGTGCTGTTCTAGTCGGCTTTTTCGCTGCCTTATTTGGTGGTACTCCAACTCTGATTTCGGAACCGACTGGTCCGATGACGGTTGTGATGACGGCAGTAATTGCTAACTTAGTAGCTAGCAATGGTGATGAAGTCGGTATGGCGATGGCTTTTACCGTTGTGATGATGGCGGGAGTATTTCAAATAATTTTTGGTGCTCTAAAGCTTGGTAAGTACGTCACCATGATGCCATATACGGTAATTTCGGGATTTATGTCCGGGATTGGTATTATTCTGATGATTTTACAATTCGCTCCATTTTTGGGACAAGCGAGTCCCAAGGGTGGGGTGCTTGGGACACTGCAAGCAATTCCAACCTTAATTGCTAATGTAAAACCGGCGGAAACAGGATTGGCTGTAATTACAGTAGTTATCATCTGGTTCATGCCCTCCAAGTTCAAGCGAATTGTGCCACCCCAATTAGTTGCCTTGATTTTCGGTACGATTTTGTCTTTGATAGCTTTTCCTGATTCTGCTGGTTTTGCAATTCGCCGTATTGGTGAAATTCCTTCTGGATTTCCAGCCCCACAAATACCAACTTTTAGCGTTGACCAACTGCAACTGATGTTTGTGGATGCAGCGGTTTTAGGCATGTTGGGCTGTATTGATGCTTTGTTAACATCCTTAGTAGCAGATAGTTTGACTCGTACTGAGCATAATTCCGACAAGGAATTAATTGGGCAAGGGTTAGGTAACTTAATATCTGGTTTTTTCGGTGGAATTGCTGGTGCTGGGGCTACCATGGGAACGGTTGTTAACATCCAAGCAGGTGGAAGAACAGCATTATCCGGTTTGACACGTGCTGGTGTGTTACTAGTAGTAATTTTGGGTGCAGCGAACTTAGCAGCGACAATTCCTCTGGCTGTTTTGGCAGGTATTGCCCTGAAGGTGGGAATTGATATTATTGATTGGAATTTCCTGAAGCGGGCTCACCAAATTTCCATCAAGGGTGCCTTAATCATGTACGGGGTGATTTTGCTAACTGTTTTAGTTGACTTAATCGCAGCTGTGGGGATAGGAGTTTTTGTGGCAAATATCCTAACAATAGACCGTATGAGCAAGCTACAATCTAATTCTATTCAGACAATTAGCGATGCTGATGATAAAATTCGCTTGAGTAATGATGAGAAGCGCTGGCTGGATGAAGCCAATGGTCGCGTTTTACTTTTTCAATTAAGCGGTCCAATGATATTTGGAGTTGCAAAAGCTATCTCTCGTGAACATAATGCCATCGGGGAATGTGATGCTATTGTCTTCGATTTAAGTGAAGTTCCCCACATGGGTGTAACAGCCTCTTTAACTTTGGAGAATGCGATAAAAGAGGCGGTTGAGAAGGGACGTTATGTCTTTCTTGTGGGTGCTACAGGACAAACTAAGAATCGTCTGGAGAAGTTGAGAGTTTTTGATTTGATTCCTTCGGAAAATATCTATATGAATCGTGCTGAAGCTCTTAAGAATGCTGTCTTGGCAACCTTCCCATCATCGTCATCATCCATGAGTGAGGAATCTTCAGATTTTGGTACATCGCCTACGGTTGAAAATAGGGGGTTATTAGAAAATCATTAATTATGAATGAAATAGTTTTAGTTTCTTAGGTAGAAGGGCATTAGTTATTTACAGTTAGGGAGATTGTATTCTCTTTTGACTTCTGCCTAAAAACATATAGTTGTTGTTCAAACACGTGGAATCCCGGCAAATCCTGGTCTCTCTCTTGGTAGTTAAATGATACAGCATTCAACGTCCATATTAGAAGCATTTATATTCGCAACTGTAATGTGTGGTTTTTTCGGCATCTTTTTGAAAAAGAATTTGATGATGAAAATTATCTCCATGGATGTGATGAGTACTGGAGCGATCGCATATTACGTTTTGATTGCATCTGGTAGGGGTTTATTTGCTCCGATTGCAGTGGATGCTGAATCTGTTAGTTATGCGGACCCAGTTCCCCAGGCTGTAATTTTAACAGCAATTGTAATCGGTTTTTCGGTTCAGGCTTTGATGTTAGTCGGAGTAATGAAACTGGCTCGAAATAATCCCACTTTAGAATTAAGCGAGATTGAAAAGAATAATACCCCATGAATGAGATTACTATTGCCTGGATTGCTTTACCATTTTTTGTGGGATTTAATATTTATCTTTTTCCTAAGCTCGACCGCTATCTTGCTTTGGGGATGGCTTTGGTGTCGTTGCTTTATGGATCTTATGTACTTTTAAGTTCTTCTGCTCTGAATTGGCAGTTGCTAGGTAATTTTGGTGTAATTTTATCTGTTGATTCTTTAAGTAGCTATTTTATTTTAACTAATGCACTGATAGGAGCAGCAGTTATTATCTACTGCTGGAATAGTTCTAAAACTGCTTTTTTTTACACTCAGTTAATTATTTTACACGGTAGTGTGAATGCTGTCTTTATCTGTGCAGATTTTATCAGTTTGTACGTGGCTTTAGAGGTAATTAGTATTGCAGCATTTTTACTGATTGCCTATTCTCGTACTGACCGTTCAATTTGGGTTGCTCTACGTTACCTTTTTGTAAGCAATACGGTAATGCTATTTTACCTGATTGGGGCAGTATTGGTTTATCAAGCAAATTCATCTTTTGCATTTGCTGGGTTGAAATCAGCTCCTAGGGAGGCGATCGCCTTCATTTTTCTGGGATTGTTGACGAAGGGAGGAATTTTTGTTTCAGGTCTATGGTTGCCTTTAACTCATTCGGAGGCTGAAACTCCTGTATCTGCTTTGCTATCCGGTACTGTGGTGAATACTGGCGTTTTTCCTTTAGTTCGTTGTGCCTTAATTGTTGAAGAAATTCAGCCGGTGATACAAGTGTTTAGTATTGGAACTGCAATACTGGGAATTAGCTATGCCATTTTTGAGAAAGATACAAAACGGATGCTCGCATCAAGTACAATTTCCCAGTTAGGCTTTGTGATGGCTGCACCATCTGCTGCTGGTTTCTATGCTCTGACTCATGGACTTGCAAAGGCTGCACTTTTCTTGATCGCTGGTAATTTACCCAGCCGAAATATTCCAGAACTAAAGCAAATAAAAATTAAAAAACCTATGTGGGTTGCTTTAGCGATCGCAAGTCTTTCTATTTCAGGTTTTCCTCTACTGTCTGGTTTTGGAGCTAAAGTAATGGCTTTAAAAGGGTTAGTATCTTGGCAGAGTGTTGTAATGAGTATAACAGCCATTGGTACAGCAATTGTGTTTGCTAAATTTATCTTTTTACCTGTTGAAGAAAAGCAGCAGGTTCCACAGACGGAATCCGAAGAAGGGAAGCAGAAGATTAATAATGGTTTTTGGTTGGCATTGATTTTACTACTTGGTATGTTAGTGGCAGCCAATGGCTTGTATTACCAAGCCTATACGGTTGACAACTTGGTAAAATCTTTGGCAACGATTAGTGTGGGTTGGTTGGCGCATCTTTTTATTTTTCAAAAAATTACTTTGAAGTTACCGCGAATGTTCGAGCAGTTTGAACATTTGATTGGGGTAATGAGTGTAGTGTTAGCTTTGCTTTTTTGGATGGTGGTTGGATGATTGGATATTTAGATTTACTCTTACGCTTAATTATCTGGTTTTTACTAACTGCTGATTTTAGTACGCCAAATATTATCATAGGAATTTCCGTAGCTTTACTGCTACCACGAAGTTATACGGCACCTCCAATTCTAAAAGACTGGTTACGGGTATTTGGAGAGATTATTGTAGCTATTCCTACCGCATATTTGGAAGCCTGGGAAATTATGTTTCGTCCCCATACTAAAGAAGATATAGTAATGGAGCGAGTTAAGCCCCAAAGAACGCCGGGATTGGTTTTTTTAGATATTTTTCTTATCACTTTTACACCAAAAACAATCGTCTTGAAATATCACGAAGATGGCTGGTATGAAGTACATCGGGTGCGACCAAGGAGGAAGAAAAGATGAACTGGTTGCTAATAATGATGATAGCAGCATTGCTTATCCCTATTTATGAAGCCTGGCAGGATGAAGATATTTGGCAGAAAATGTTGGCTTTTGCCAGTATTGCAACTAAGACATCCATCTTGATTTTGGTTGTTTCTGTTTTACGTGATGACTGGACAATTGGGGTAGTAGGAGTACTGATTTTGAGTGTAGGGAATGCTGCCTTAATGCTGCTTGCTCATGTTCTCAGAAGGATTAATGAATTATGATTGATATACTTAGCTATATCTGTATGGGGATGGGGATTATTTTCTGGTTTTGGGGGACATTTCCTCTCATCGGCGAACGCTCTGTTTTATTTAAACTCCACAGTCTTTCAGTGGCAGATACTTTGGGTTCGATGAGTATTGTTGTAGGACTACTTTTGAAAATTCCTCAAGAGTTTCCCCTACTAATTTTGGCGCTGATTTCTCTAGCGATTTGGAATACCGTTTTAGGATACGTTTTGGCTTACTGTTCGAGCACTGGAGGTCAAGATGACTGAAGATTTATATATTGTAGTAATTACTGCTTTACTTCCCTTGACGGCTGTTATGTTGGTTTCCCAGGTAAACCCATATCATGCTTTAGTAATTCGAGGCATTTTAGGAGCGATCGCAGCATTAGTTTATGCTCTTTTTGGGGCTGCCGATGTAGCATTAACTGAAGCGTTAGTTGGTACTATGCTTTCCATTACTCTTTATGCTGTTGCAGTTAGGTCTTCACTAAGTATGCGTTTAGGGGTATTGGAGAGTAGATTAGATCAAGAGTCAAGCGGTAAAGCAAGTGAAGAAATCCCTGAAGAGTTACTCTCAATTTTAAGAAAAACTTTGAAAAAGTATCATATGCGTTTAGAAATAGTTACTCATACTAACATTCAAACTTTAAAAACAGCCTTAAGAGAGAAAGAAGTTCATACGATTTGCCTTTTATCCTCCACGGATGAACAACCCCATTATCAACTTCATACGAGAATTTCACGTCTTTACGATGTCATGAAAGCTGATATCCCTTCAGATTCAGTGTGTCTGAGTCGATTTAATACCGATTGCTTAGATGTAGAAGATACGTCGCATTTAACGGAGAATCATGTATGAAATGGATATATATTGCAGTAGGTATAGCCCTATATATAAAAATGCTGGTTTTACCGAATTTAGAAATCGAAATAGCAGATATTTCGATTGTGGAGTTAATTGTTAAGGATAGTGGGGTACCCAACGCTGTTTCAGGAATCATCTTCAGGAATCGTCTTTACGATACAATTTTTGAGGTGATAGTTTTTACAATTGCAATTATGGGAGTACGGTTTCTATTAGCTAATGAGCAACCCTCTTGCACTATCTACCAATTTACAGACGGTCCTTCAGTAGTTCTAGCCAGATTAGGAGCTACAATTGCAGCATTAGTTAGTGTAGAATTAGCTATTCGTGGTCATCTAAGCCCTGGTGGTGGTTTTGCAGCAGGTGTCGCAGGTGGAACAGCTATTGGATTAATTGCCATTACCTCTTCAACAGAATGGATGGAAGGAATTTACCATAAATGGCGAGCTGCAATGTGGGAGAAAATTTCTGTATTAATTTTTATCGTGTTAGCAGCATTTACACTGATTGGTTATGAATTGCCTCATGGTGAAGTTGGTACATTATTTAGCGGTGGATCTATCCCATTACTAAATATTTTGGTAACGATTAAGGTTGCTTTGGGTTCCTGGGCTGCTATTCTATTATTTGTCCGCTATCGGGGTTTGTTGTAAGAGGTCATTCCCCATGCCTATCGAAATAAGATTGCAGGAGCACAATGAAAACGAGAAAATGTGCTTGATACTCCCTTGATTGAAATAGAGGGGAGTTTTGCAATTCCCGTTTGACCCTTTTTAAAAACTAAAGATGTTAGCTGACGCTATACTTCGTAAACACGTAGTGTTGCGCAAAAATAGCGTAATGACGAGATTAAGTTAAATTTAATACGCAATAATATTGTGTAATTTATTTTATTGAAGTACTTAAATTCTCTAGTTTTACTTGCTTACCCGATTCATCGGTACGATAAATAAATTCTCGTTGTCCATCACTAACAACTACCTTCCAACCTGGTGTAATAACTTGAGCACAAATTTCACCTTCCTGTGCTAGACCCAAACAGCTATTTCCCCAGTTTTGTTTTTGTGTTTGGGTAATTCGCAATTTAGCAACCGATTTGCTTGTCTGTTTTGATGCATTACTTAAAACAGCACTTTTAATTGGTACAGGTAGCTCAGTCTCGGATGTACTTGGAGTAGAAGCAGGTGTGGGTGTAGAAGTAGACTCCACCGTGGGAGAAGTTGTCAAAGTATCAGTACAAGCAGCAGTAGAAAATATCAGCAAACATATAGCAGCTACCAAAGTAACTTTGTGAAGTAGACTCGACCAAAAATATTTCATTAACATTCACCTTTTTCAAATATCGTATCTTTATTTTTCAAACTAGGTTATTTATCCTTCATTAATCACTTTCCCCAGATGAAAACTTAAAATCCCTATTACATAAGATTGATGGTTTCAAGGGATGATGAAATTAATAATATTAATAATATTAGGAAATTAAAAAAAAATTCAGTACCAGCCTCAAGTTTAAAATATAGTTTAATTTGATTTTTGCCTTCGGAGAGTCATAAAACAGGGTTCATCAAAACTTTTTTCTTTGAGTATAAATCTTACTTTGATACATCCAGTAATAAATTATAGAGAAACAGAGAAATACAAATACAGAAAAACAAATCAATTGAGCATTCAGAGGAATCAGTAACAAAGAACTTACTAACTCAATCCATATCAAAATAACTACTGTTTTGGTAATAGTCTCAGGTCGAAGCAGACTGCACAATAAAGCACCAACCGGAGCACCAATTACAACCACAGGTACAGCAGCTAACCAATAGTTAGTCACAGATTCCACAAAGTCCCCAATAATAAACTTGTGAAGTAAAAAACCACTAACGGCATTAATAGCCATTAAAATTACTGAAGTAGGAGTACTAACCTTTTCGCATAAACCAAAGAGTAAAACCATTACGGAGAAAGAAAAGATATCCATCCCGCTACCTACCAAGCTGCTAATAATCCCTCCTATGACTCCTGTAGCTAATGCAAAGACTCTTTCCTTTCTTCCCCAAAAAGGAATAGTTAAACCGCGTTTCCTGGGAGTACTATTTAAAATCAACAGCAAAATAGCAAAACTACTAATCATCATTGTGAAGGACATCTTAATTACCTCCGCAGGTAAAATTGGTGCTAGCCAAAATGTCCCCAATATAATCCCTACAATACCCCCAATAGTCCCCCAAAAAATAAACTTCCACTCCATCTTAGCTTTCATAGCAATGATAGTTAAAGATGCAGCACTCATACCAATGCTCTGAATAGCTAAAGAGAAAACCTTAGCCTCACCTGGTGGAACCTCCAACCACTTAGTTAGTACAGGAAAAGCAACTGCACCTCCCCCCATACTTGTCCCACCAGCAACCATCGAACCGAATATCATAGTCACAGCAACTTCCCAGTGAGCGATCGCATTATTAATAGCTTTACTAGGACTGAGAATCGTTAACCACAGAGTCCATACGAAAACAGTGCACAAAAAGCTAGTCCGAAGGGAACGACTAGCAATCATACTTCTAAATAAAGAGACAAAGAAACGATTCACAAAATTAATTATAGTTTTAAGTTGACGTTGACCTGTTATAAGCAATGCTGATTCCCGAAAACAATGTGACAGATGCTTTTATTAAAATTCAACGAAATCTGACCTATCTTAAATACCAATTACAAATCCTTAATCTGAGATTACGAATTCGTCTCATCTGATTTTTAGTTTTCCCAAATTTTGATTCATATTGCTCATTCAAGACTGATAGCTTTTAATTGCACCCAAATGCAAGTATCACCAGATAAATATTTCCATAGTGGGGCTGATAAAAATCAAAAATTTAATTATCAGGGCACGAGCATATTTGCTCAATAAATGTTTACAATAATATTTACATATCTTTATATCTAGCGAGATTGATATTCACAAACATCAAAACCTCTCTCTTTTGGAAGAGGGCTTTTGAGAAAGGTTTTCCAGACTTTATGAGAATTCAGGTAGTTCTAGGCTGAGTTTGACTAATAACTAAAACAAACCACAGCAATAGTCACAACCATCTAAATAAGTATTACATTCAAGGAATTAATTATGGCTAGCAATCAGCGCAGTAGACGCATCATGGAACATTTAAAGCAATCGGGAAATATTCAATTTGATAACGGACGTAATGAACGAAGTCCTAATGTCAGGGATGATGTAGCTAAACCTAACTTGAGCGATAACTCAAATCAAAATTCTAATAATTCTCAACCAACAACATCTGTGTCATCTACAGCACCAGTAACACCTAATTCATACAAAACACCTGATGGTCGTAAAAAACAAATTATGGATCATCTGAGCCGTAGTGGTAGTGGTTATAATTTATTATCCTCTGATTCAGAACAGCGAAAGCAAAAGATTCAGAATCACGTTCGTAAAAGTACCTAGTAAAAGTTTTTTGAAATCCTGTTATTTTTGCTCCACCTTTTTGGGGTGTGTAAATATATATGTCTAATTTTGGGTAGAAATTAGACATATATAGTTATTTTATTCAGAAATGTAACTTCCGTATGACTCTGTCAATTGAAATTAATTAATCCTTCTAATAAACTGGTGCCGATATAAATATAAGCAGATATTACTACAGTTGCACTAATAATTAATGCAATTAAAAAGTTCCAATAATTAATCTTAGTTAAACCAATTGCATAACTGATAATATCTTGTGATATGGGCATAATTAATATCATGTAAATTATACTTCGACGACTATTAAATCTATTAATAAAATTATCTAGTTCTGTTAAATTATTTTCACCAACAAAACGATTTACAATTTTTCTTCCCAACTTTCTTGATATCCAAAAGTTGATACTACAGCCAATTATAGTGGCAATAAAGCTGAAGATAAAACCAACTTGTTTTCCAAACAAGATTCCACCAGTAATAAATATAGAACTACCGCTCAAGGGTGCAAAGATTAGACTAACAGCACATATAAAAATAAATACTATTGGTGCCCAGACTCCAGTATTTTTAATAAAGTCTTGCGCATTTTCTAGACCTACATTTTTTAGAATTAGCACCATAGCTGTATAAAAAATACCTACAAAAGCAATTAATAAAAATATTTTTTTAAAATTACTTCTGAGATTGTTTTTTAAATTATTTTTATTCATATTTTTAAAATAAATTATGATGTTTATTATTTGAATTAAAAATATTCAAAATCAATATAGTTTGCAATAAAAAATATGACGTTAAAGATTATTTATAAATATAAATTAAATATAAAATCAAATATTATCATCCTATCTCAAATTTTATAGAATCGCGTATCTACCCTAGAAACCATTTGGGAAATTCAAATATAAATAGTTCAGCTGAATAACTCATAAAACTTTCAAGGCTTATTATAAGAAAATATCAGGCTTTTCATAACCTAATTAGATATAGAGAAATTTTATTATAATTAAAATACCATATGTCAATATATCCAGATACATAATAAATACTATTTACAAATTATCCCTAGAAAGTATTTTATTTACTCATCTAAAACAATAATTTCCCCTTTTCGATTAATTTGAACGGGTGTATTAGGAAAATCCTGTTGGGTGAGACGACGTACAAGTTGGACAGTAAGAAAGTTTTGGTCTGCATAAGGTATACCAACTTTCGTCATTCTGACAGGAATGATTTTTGCAGATTCCAATTTCCCTGTAGTATTGATTGTAGTTTCCAAAATCATTGAATAACCTGTTTGACCGACTGTAGATAAGGTTCGATATCCTATAAAGTTACCTAAAGAATAAGCAATCAATTTCCCTTTATAAACCTCTACTGCTCTAGGCACATGAGGACCATGACCCAATATTAAATCTGCTCCACTATCAACCATATTCCTAGCAAATTGCACAGGATTCCCACGATTTTCACCATAGAATAATTCTGTCTGATTCTTTACATGAAGTGCACTAGTACCCTCTGCTCCAACATGCATAGATACGACTACTATATCGGCTTTTTTCCTGGCTTCCTTAACTAGTTTTTCTGCTATTTGTGGATCATGAACAGAATTGTAAGCTTGGTATGGTGAAAATCCTATCATTGCAATTTTCACACCTTTTCTTTCTACTACTAGAATCTGATTTTTATGTCCTAAAGTTTCAATACCTACAGATTTCAGATTTTTGACAGTATCTCGAAAACCAACCTCACCGAAATCTTGAGCGTGATTATTAGCAATATTAAATACATCAAATCCGACATCAGCAAACAACTGGGAGTAGGAGGGTGGAGAACGAAAAGCAAATACTTGACCCCGACTGATATCCTTGGCACTATGGGGGTGATTAGTCAAACTAGTTTCAAAATTACCGAAAAGAATATCTGCTCTTTTCATATAACTCCTCAGAGACTTAGGAATTAATTGATTGCGATCGCGAGGTAATCTATGATTAGGATAATTGGTTCCAGGAATAATATCCCCAACAGATTGAATCGTAATTGATTTGACAGGTGCAGTGGAATTATTACTTTTGGATACCGCTGCACTCCCTTGACTAGATTTACCAGTTGTCTCTGGAGACGAATTACTTAAATTTATATTACTTTTATCCGGACTATATAATAAATTAATACCCATAAAAAATAAAAGACCTGTACCTAAAAATAGACACAGGAAACCAATAACTTTATTTGCAGAAAATATTTTACCCAGTTTTTGATGAGCCATTGTTTTATATGTTACATCTATGGCTCAAATTTAACTAAGGGTTTGGTTCATTACCAACAGAATAAACCATTAATTTTATACATTTTTTTCATGAAATACTGATATAAATACTTAATTAAGCACTTAATTAGGAATTGCTGAACAACTATAGTTGACTTATTGTTAAGGATATAGTGAATATGTATTACAAAATACAAGTATTATCCTATACTCTAGAAATAGCCTTTTTGGTAGTTAAAGACAAATTGGTAAGAACGTATTTGGAACAAATAGAAGTATCTTGAGTGTTACATGCAGTCTTAATTTCTACTGTACTCTGATTATCTTGAACTAACTTTCCTTGGTAAGTATACAAAGACTCATCAGGCATAATAAAAGTAATTTCGCCTTGAATCACATCTTTAATGGTATCTTGCTGTAAAACTTTACCTCTGACTCTGTAGGTAAACCAATCCCATCCATAACGGAGCATCAATTCTTGTTCCATTACCTGGAGCGGTTTTGGTAGTATACCCCAACCCCGGTATTGATTTTTAAGATTTTCAATATTGCCAGTGTGGCTTAAAACAGATTCAAACGAATTATTATCTAACCTGCCATAATATCTACCATCAGGTAAATCTATCATAGTCGGAGCGAAACGATGTCCACCGAAATGACTGGACTTCCAAATCCTGACTTCATCCCAGCCCAAGTCTGATATCATTTGACTTCCATAGAAATAAAAAGGATTTCCATACCTAGCACAACACTTATCATGACTACCGTGAGTACAAATTAAGATATCTCGTTTAATATTGCTTTCAACTTCATAGGGTACTGATTTACCTGCAAACCATTTTTTAAAAGTAATTGCAGCTTGTTCTATACTTTCTAATTGAAATTCTCGCTTGCTATACCCACTTATGAAACCTTTCTTTTTCTCATAGATTAGTAAAGTAGTTTTATTTACTTTATGCGACGAATTATTCGCTATCAGAAGAAACTTAATAGGTAATTTTGATTGTTTAACTTCTTTAACCAAAACGTTGAGATTTTCTGGTACCCACTTGGATGCAAAAGCATTTGAAACCCAGGGTTGAGGACATTCAATCAAAATATACGTTTCATTATTACTGGCTGTACCAATGATATTCTCACCTACTTTTCGTGAGTTATCCGAACAAAAGAAATTATTCATGTTATTCTCGTTTTTAATCAATTTAAAGTTTACGATTGAGCGAATTTTATTATTTACCTTTTTTATTTAAGTTTTAATACCTCGCAAGTCTTGTTAATAGAAGTTCCTTTCAACATTTTTCTGTACGGGATTTTTTTTCAGTGTCCGGTGAAAAAGTATATTATTTATCAATAAATCAAATGAATAATTTTTGGTTTTTAGATAATAAGTTATAGTCATTAGAACTTTGCAGTCTCTTACAAAGATTTTCACATTTTTATCAACCATGATAAATATAGATACTTGAAATTCTTTAATTCTCCGCAAATACTCCCTTCAGATGTAATATATGTTATTCAAGCACACCACATAAGATTAAAAATCTTTTGAACGGTAGATTATCTTACATTTTCTTTTCTTCATATCCTTTTTTTTTCTAGAAAATATTAATAATTCGCAACCTATTCTTGGGAAGTATGTACTTCATTGATAGCGCTTGATGATATTTTTTGTCAACTAATATAGGATATGATTCTGGTAAATTTCAGATAAATTCAATATCACTTGTCACGGGTGAGTATATTTTGTTTAGTACATAATTACTTTAATGACTCATTTTGTCAGTGTATTTCAGGCTATTTAATTATCTAGACATTTTTTATTTACTAATGTCTTGAATAACCATAGACAATTGGCGCTGGTAATTTATAGAAACAGTAATGTTACAATAAATCCCACAAACTCCTGTTTTCGGATAATTATCTATACAAGCAATATGGCTAAGAATTTTTCTAAAACCTTAGACAATATTGTAAGCAAAGAGCATTCTAGGCTTTTGCTTGTTGCAAACATTACTCAAAATATATGTATAACGATAGTTACACAATCGAAAATTTTTATGTTATGCGAAATACATATATTTAATTTCTAAACAGTTATAAATACTTATAATCATGTGGTGATATTGTCTAAAAAAATATCCCAAATTAACATTATTATCAATAATGATAAGTATAGGAATCGTTTTAGAGTATATTCTTAAGTTTTAGCTAGATTTGATTTATAGCTTCTTTAAGATGCTATGGTTTGAGTTAATTTCATCTCATCTGCTTGTCGAGAAGAATTTATTTGCTCAAAAATTTGTAAAACTTCCTTTTCAAAAGCGACTTGAGCGCGGTTAGTTTTTCCACCTACGTATAAGCTACCCTTTTCCTGCAAAACCCAGATTTGGGAATGAGAAAAATACGATAAGATTGTTCCTAACATTAATAGAGCAAAGCCAGCATAAACAATAGGTATACCTGGGTCTGCCTTAATCTGTAAACCAGTGCTACCAATTATTTCTAGAACCCTTAGAGTTACACCGTTTATTTGAGCAGACATCCCTGCTCTGAGGGTGTTAACCAAATTTCCGGTAGTATCATAAATTAAAACTGTACCCTGTAAATCCTTTGCTAATAAAGAAACCCCTTCACTTAAATCTGGTTTTGTAGGAATCCATGTACCCCAAATTTCTCCTCGTTCGGTATTGAGCTTAGCCATTGGTAACTCAAAGATAGGACTATTATTTACCCTAACTTTAACCGCAGCTATTCCCCAACTAGTTTGATATAGGGTGACACCTTTGTAGCGTAAAGGTTTGTTTACATAAATAGTTTGACGGTCAATTTCTTCACCTTCTTGGTTGAGTACAGATAAGTCGGAGTAAAACTGGTCTATATTTCCATTATTGGTATAGTCAATCCAAAAACGATTAACTTTTACCGACCAGTCTTGGGGAATTTGAGACTTAGAAAGAATACCGCTCTCTATTATATTTTTAATTTGAAATTTCTGCCCACTAGGAACCATCTCTTGGGCTAAAAATCCAGTGCTTGCTCCCCATATGGAACCAAGCAGAATAATAATAATACCAATATGTACGACTATAGGACCAATACGTCCGACAATCCCTTTACGTGCGTATATTTTATTGTCTTGTTCTTGAAAAACTTTGTAGCGGCTGCTTTGTAAGATTTGAGAGAGGTTACTAATGCAGTGAGTACCTATATTTTTACTATCAAACTCCGCACTCAAAGCTAACTTTCTAAACTGTCTGGGTTTATCGTAAAATTTCCAACGTCTAGCAGCTTTCAGAGCAGGTAATTGACGAGTAAAACTGCAAGCAGTAATTGATGTTCCAAATAAGATTAGCAGTGCTAGAAACCACCATGTAACATAAACATGGTCTAGACCCAAGATGAGAATAACCTTCCAAGTCAGGAAACCGAATAAAGCGGGATTTTCTGGATAATTGCTCTGATAAAAATTTAAAGACTCTCCCTGTTCGATTACAGTACCGCTAATACTAAATACAGCGATCGCTAGCAGCATGATAATTGCTAGACGTAAATCGGTTAAGATGGGCAAGATTTGTTTTTTTAAGAACCGTTGTACGGATATAAGAATATGAGGGTTTTGATTAACTGAGTTTTCTGAGGTCATTTTTACAAAGGGACAAAAGGTAAGAGTAAATAGGGTTTATTTTTCTGTTCGAGAGTTAGGGAATTCGGTAAATTAGTGAAATAACACCGAATCCGATTAGTAATACTCCACTAACTGGATTTATCCAACCAGACCAGCGACGCAATTCCAATATTTTCTTAATTGATGCTGTAAAGGTTCCTGCCAAAATTAACGGCATCACATAACCTACAGTATAAGAGAGAAGGAGTATTCCACCCAAAATTAAATCTTTGGTAGTACCCACCCAACCTAATATACTAATTAAGACCGGAGTACTACAGGGAGATGCAACCAAACCAAAACTCAAACCGATAAGGTAGGATCTTAATCCCTTCGGTAATTCCTGAGAAATCCAATCTGTACCTCCCCAGGATGGAAATCTCATAGGTAAAGCGGATAGTAGATTAAGACCCATGAGAATTGCGATAATGCTAACGATTATCGGCAAACCAATTCCTACCTGACCGTATACTCTACCTAAAGTTGCGGCAAAAATTCCTAAAGCAGCTAAAGTTGTAGCTAAACCCAAAGCAAACCAGGTTGATTGAATAGCAGCTTTCCATCGACTCTGATTTTCGTAACCACCGATATAGCCGATTGTAATTGGTAACATGGAGAGCATACAAGGAGTTAGACTAGTCAGCAAACCGGCAGTAAAAATTATTCCGATACTTAACCACGTTAAGTGGTTTAACTGGTTTGATACTATAGCGTTAGCAAATTGTTCTAACTGATAAATTTGAGTTTGTAAAGCTTCAAGCATAGAGTTGGTATGATTATAATGCCTGAATTTTAGCTTAAGAAAGCATGCTTGAGTGGAAAAGCTAATAGCAAATTTTATTGAAACTCGTCAAGGAAGATTAGAAAAAATATAACTTCAATACTTCATATAATTTTAATATAAATTTCAAGTAACAAGTATAAAAAGTAATGAATATTTTATTGTTAGCTAACACAAATACTTAGTTTTATGGAATTATTTGCCATTAAATACTCATATGCATGTATATAATACAACTTGATATCAAAAATAAATATTTAGATATTGATTTCATATAACTTTTATGAAAAGTATATATTTTATTCTATATATTATTTTTTAGTAAAAAATATTACTGTATTTTTTATAATCTGTGAATATAGTAAGTTTACCAATGCTGAGAAATATTTTTATAAATTGATATTTATAAGTGTTTTTAGCTATATTTAAAATATATTACTAAATATCTGCGTAGTATGAGCCGTAATATAGAATCTTCCCATCAGGTAGAGAATCATAATTCTAATATCGTAGTAGGAGAGATAGTTGTAGCGACTTTAGGTTCATTTGCGATCGCTTCAATTTTTGCTGTATCTATTTATGCGATATTTAAACGGTCTGCAAAAAATCGAGTCCAGAGGCTAAATCGACACAAACAGTTAAAGGTTCCATGTGAGAACTGTAAATTTTTCGATCCAAATCTTTATTTAAAATGCGCGGTCAATCCTTCTATTGTGATGACTAAGGAAGCAGATGATTGTTCTGATTATTTATATGAGGAAATTCACAAAGATAAAGCGAGTAATCAGTTAGATTGCTACCCTGATTAAGATGATTTGTTAGGTCTTATAAAGTTATGGTTCTTCAGTTAGGGAAAAAGAATTTGACCCTGGAGAACATTGAGCTTTATTACCTATTAATTTAGGCATTTCTGGAGGATTTAGAGAATCTACTTTACTCCAACAAATTTTAGTCAGTGTATTTTGTTGATTTTTACTGTCAGCTTTTATTGCAAAGACCGCACTTGTATAACTTGATAATTCTTTTTTTTTTGCCTTAGCAGTAATTTTTACAGACTTTTCAGGGTCGACAACATTTATTCTATAGGAATAATTATTAGTTTCTGATTTAATGTCTAAGTTTAAGTCCGAAATTTGAGAGGTAAAACGATTGTTGATAAAAAAATAATCTTCTTGACCTTTGCTAAGCTTTGATATATTTAATGAGCCTTCTAAGTATTGTCCAATAGAGGGTATAACAGTAGCAAAGACCAACATAAAGAAAATAAATGGAACTAACAGAATGAAACCACAGCCTAAACCAATACTCAAAGCAATTAGTCCTATACTCTGATCAGTACTTGTTTGATTGGACATATTTTTCCTGATTCATTATTTATTTACTGCTAAAGTGTCAAATAAAATATTATCTAGGGTTTGCTTTTTCTAAAATGATTTGGAATCTCATATCCTTTGCAGGATAAATATAGCGATCGCTATATTAAGGAGTGAGAAAAGATTATAATTCAATGGTGAGTGTAAGATTTATAGGCTGTCAGTCTGTCTTAATAAGCTTTAATTCTTTGTGTATTAGTTAATTCAATATTTCGTTTGAGTTATTAGTCGTGAACAGGAGGCAGTTACATGAGGTACATTCTCCCTGCTCCCTGCCCCCTGCTCCCTGCCTTACAACGATATGAACTGTACCTCAATCAGATGAAATTGGCTGTATCTAGTTAAGCAGTAAGGGACTTCCAATTAAAAAAATAATCAATTGTTTTGGTGAGCAGGGGAAGCAGGGGAAGCGGAGGGAGCAGAGGGAGCAGCGGTGCGACCCCGCGCTTCTTACAAAAGTTGTTCATGGGGGAAACCCCCAAGACCACACTTTTGCGCTTTGAAAAAGCGCTAGGGAATGCGCACCAAGAGAGAGGGAGAAAAAATCTGATAGTTGTATTAGATGCGGAAATTGAGTAATTTAATTTTTGGATGTCCCTAAATATATCAATAATTTTGTTTAACTAAGTAAGTCGGTGTAAAAAAATCAAGGTATGTCCGAAGGGAGTATAAGGAAGTGAAACGAAGCAGCCGCAAGGTTTTAAGATATTTTTACAATATGTTACATAGTTAGTTCTATTTGTGCCGACTTACTTCATCCGGAAATAAATAGAACGAAATTTTTAAATGTATGAAATCAAGGATGTTGCTTATTTAATGTGTGTTTCCATAGGGGAAGTGCAAGGTCGTAATTAACTTTGGAGAACCTAAGTTTCAATAGGGGCTTCCATAGAAACTATTTATATCATAATTTTTTTATGTCTTAATTTTGCAACACTGAATAAATTTAATGATATTATTTAATTAAAGGTTTAATTATTTTATGGTTCCAATGTTTTTAATAATTAATGCTAATTCATGAAATTACAATAATGTTTCTGAAGCATTTTAGATTAATATTTTTAGTCTTCATGAATTTAGTATAAAATAATTATCAAGAGATTGATTTCTTTGATGTTATATAGGATACTACCATATCTGTAAATTTGTATAAACTAAAAAAAAGTTAAAATTAGTATTTTTGATAACAGTCAATAGAATATAAAAAATTGGTTTGATTATTAAACTTGAGTTAAGTATTTGTAGAATAATTTTTGTGTATTCGCATTATATACTACGGTATTATGAATAGTGCCTATAAGTTGACGATTAATATAATATTAGTATTTTTTAATTCGATTCGGAGTTTTATGTATATTTTCTTGATTAAGTATTATGCTCCCTGAATATTTACACTTTGTTGAAATAAAATAATTGATTTAATCAGAACAAATTTCAATGCAGATATATTATATGTAACGCAACGAAGATTTGTCATTTCGACCGAAACGTATTGTAGAGAAGGAATCTCAAGATTTAGGCAATTACATCGCAAACGGAAAATTCTAACTGACATGCGATCGCTTATGGCGGGTCTTCTCTCCGAGACGTTACACGAACGACCATCGCTTACGGTCTCGGACGGAATTACCTAGGTGTTGTGTAAGTCCTGTTATATCAATTCTATATGAAGCTGCATATAATGTTCTTATTTGAAGGGATAGAGCTACAGAGAAACAAAGCTTAATTTTCTTGGACTACTAAGTATGTTAATTCATTAGGACTTACACAACTGGTATATTTGACTCCTAGGGGCACATTCCCAAAACCCTATTATCTTTACTTAAGACTATAATAATTTTGATAAATTTTAGTAAACGCTCTAGCAATTCCAGCTATTCCACTCAAGGAAAATAAAAAAATATCAAAACTTCTACTTAACAATATCAGCAAAAAATAAACAAAAAATAAAATATTTACTAAGAAATATCATTTCACAACCAGCGTAGTGGACTGCTAAATTAACAAAGTAGTTCTAATGCAACTTATAGAGTAGAGGAAGCTTTGGGAATTATCTATAAAGATGTAGCAACAATTAATGCTCTCCAGAGAGAAACTAGTTCAGATTGGGTAGAACAAGCAATTTCTAACCTAGATATTGTACTTTTAGATCACTCCAACTGCGAACGCAAAGCTGCTAGTAATGCAATAAGTTTTATGTTTCGTTATCCATCTAGTACCAAGATGGTGAAGGAACTAACAAAAATTGCTCGTGAGGAATTAGAACACTTTGAACAGGTGAACGAATGGTTAGAGCGACGAGGTATCCCTTTAGGACCCCTTCCACCACCTCCCTATGGTGCTGGTTTGAAATCTCAAGTACGTCCCAAAGAACCAGATAGATTATTAGATTCTTTATTAGTTAGTGGTTTAATTGAAGCGAGAAGTCACGAACGTTTGGGTTTACTTGCTGCAAACTGTCCAGAACCAGAGCTAGCAGAATTTTATCGTAGTTTAATGGCTTCAGAAGCACGACATTATGGCGTGTATTGGGTTTTAGCTGATACTTATTATGAGCGGGATGTATTTATGAAAAGACTTGATGAACTAGCGTTTGTTGAAAGTGAGTTATTGTCTACATTACATCCAGAACCACGAGTTCATTCTTAGTTTAGTACTTAGTTTGGTAATGGATAATGGGTGATAGATTATTTAAGATTAATTATCAAAATTTTATCATTAGGAATTGGGAAACCGGGGATGACCGCAAGAATGCAAGTAATGTTATTAGTACTGTTTTACAAGAGTATGGTTTGAGTTGGGAACCAGATAATGCTGATAAAGATGTTTTGGAAGTAGAAAAATATTACTTTCACAGGGGTGGAGAGTTTTGGGTCGTCGAATTAAAAGGTGAAATAGTCGGTACTGCTGCCTTTTATCCTATCTCTCGCGGTAAAAATGCTGTAGAAATTCGTAAAATGTATCTTTTACCCGAAGTTAGAGGTTTGGGTTTAGGAAAATTCTTATTAAAAGAACTCGAAAGAAATATTATATCTCAGGGTTTCCAAGAAATTTGGATTGAAACTGCCAGTGTGTTAACCGAAGCTGTACAGTTATATGAAAAAAACGGTTATCAACCAGCTACAGGTGTGGAAACATTACGATGCGATCGCGTTTATGTGAAGAAAATATCACCCAAGGATAAAATGAGTTTGTGAATCGGTATTTGTGGAAAAAGTATCTACAATTGGGGAAGAAAAGCGGTGGAATCCCAGATTTGTAGAATATGAGTCTCGTCTAGGGGATAATTCTCAGGGGGTTTGTCGAAGAAATCGTGCTAGCTTCATTGAGCTTATGGACAACTTGGATTTACCGGAATCTGAAAAGATGATGGAAGCTATTCGTGCAAATCATTGTTGTGGAAAGGTTCAGACATAAGAACTGTCTTTATATGTTTAGGATTACAACAACCAATTAAACATTGGGAACTATAAGTATGTGAATTTAAACTCTTAATTCCAACTCTTAACTTAAACTTAGATTCAATACTTTCAATTCTCATGTCCCAGTTTATAAAAAATTTAACAAATAACTTTCAAAGTTTCTTTAATCTTTTCCTAGAATCAAACTGTCCTTTATGTGAACGTCCGACTCCCCAGATATTATGTCTTAGTTGTACAAAGCAGCTTTACCAATCTCAAATATCTAATCCTAGTCAATTTTGGCATAAACCTGTGAGAGTTTTTGGTTGGGGGAAGTACGGAGGAACTCTGAAAAGAGCTATATTTGCAACAAAATATGATCATCAACCACAACTCGCAAAACCTTTAGGAAACCTATTAGGAGAAGCATGGTTGACCAATCCTCCAAGCTTAGAACGTCAAATAACAGTAATTCCCATACCCATGCACCCCGAAAAGCTCAAACAAAGGGGTTATAACCAAGCAGAACTCATCGCAAAAACTTTTTGCTCAACTACTGGTTTAAAATTAAACTCAACAGCCTTAGCAAGAGTTAAAACTACCATTGCTCAACACAAGTTAACTACAGACCAAAGAGAAAAAAATCTTCACAATGCTTTTCTTCTCAAAAAGGATTTAAATCAATTGCTTGGGTCTTCTATTTTACTACTAGACGACATTTATACTTCAGGTGCGACCGCTAAATCTGCAATCCTTGCCTTAAGAAAGCATAAAATAAATGTTTTAGGTATAGTTACAGTTGCTATAGCAGGTAAATCAGTTTTGAAGTTATAGGCAAGCAAGGCTAATGAAACTTATAATTGCCAATATAATTGACCAACTAAGCTATCGTTGTAAGAAAATTCTAAAATTATGAGTAAAGATTTCTATGTAGGTATAAGGAATATTGTCTTTTTCCCAGCGATACTGTTAATAGTTTTAGCAAGTTCTACAGCAGCTAGAGCACAAAAATTGAAGCTATATAATCCAATTCCCTTACCTCCTGGAAATCAGGTTGCTGATGCATTATCAGATAAAGATATTCCTACCGGTCAAGGTGGATTTGCTCGCGACTATATTGTAAATTTAAGTAAAGGTGATAATTTAGCAATCGACCTTTCTTCAGACAGTTTTGACAGTATCATTACATTATTAGCACCTGATGGAACTACTGTTGCAGAAAATGACGATGGTCCGGACGGTAGCAGTAATTCTTTATTATTTACCCGCATCAATAAGCAAGGTAAATATGTTGTCCGAGTCCGTTCCTTCGGTGAAACTGGTGGAGGAAAATTTAAATTAAAGGTGACAAGGTTAAAGCCTGTAAATTAACAGGGTATAAGAAAATTAAATTCTAAATAGTAGCGATTACCCATTACCAATTAACGGTGTCATCGCACATAAAAACAAAGCTTCCGTCCACTCAACTACAGCACCGTAGGTATCACCTGTATGTCCCTTAAGTTTGTAGTTGAACCAAGCACCAGTAATCAGAGCGATCGCGCTACCAATTACCATCATAAACACTCCTATAAACCATTTGTGTGGAATCAAATAAATTTGTAATCCACTCAAGCATATCAATAAAATTAAACTGGGTAAAACCTCCCGGGGTGATTTTATCCCTTCTTTGTGAAACGCCCCCTTACCTGTAGGTTTCAAATAAGGATAAAAAGCGATCGCGCATAATTGTCCCCATCTTCCCCAACTACAAGCTGCCATTAAATAAAGCCAGTGGTAGTTCGGTATGCTCACCAGGGCTGAGACCTTGAGTAATACTATAACTAAAGCTGTCATGGCTCCAAATGCTCCAGTTGCACTATCGCTCATTACTTCCAGACTGCGCTCTTTGTCATCAACTGCTAATCCATCAGCAGTATCCATTGCTCCATCTAAATGTAATCCTCCTGTAATTAAAATCCATATTGCTACTATTAAAACGCTACGAATAAATATTGGTATCTCTATAAAATCCATTACAATCTCGAATATTCCCAAAACCCCTCCAATCAACAATCCTAGCCCCGGAGCTATCCTAGAGACACCTTTAAAATCTAATTCTTCTACATATGGCAAGGGTATAGATGTGTAAAAAATGATTCCAGCTATATTGTTCAATAATAGTATTTTCCACCACTGTTGATTGTTGCTCATATTAGTTAAATTAGTTATTAGCAATTATTAAAGCTGTCTATTTAGCCCAAATGACTCTTATAATGTCAGCAGATACACTATCATTATTATTTAAATCTTTAAATAATATTAATCGCCTACATAATTACACGGAGATTTTTTTTGCTATGCTTGAACCAGCATAAATTTAAAATCAAGTATAAAAATTAACTGTTAGACAATTAATTTAATTGTTTTATCCAATGTGGGGAATTTTGAATATTTTATTTCTGAGTAGAAAACTTACATGATATGTGCAAGTATATTTTCAGAATACAAATTTCAGAATACAAATTACTAATTCGTTTATCAGCTATATTCAAGTTATTCAGTTCTAACGCTGAATAAGATTCACTTCCCCACTATCTGCATTGTCATTTATTATCAAGTCAAATCCCTATAAGACCTATGAGTTATCATCTACCCGAAGCTAAAGTGCCTGCTCCATGCATTATTAACACAGGGGTAATTGTTAATAGACTGGATATGCAAAGACTGCTTACGGATTTAGGTCATGTTCGTTACATATATACCCAAGATGACGAATTACAAAGCGAAGGCGAAGGAAATGTCGTAGAGGTATTTGCAGACCCTCAAAGGTCTACAATGGTGGCGAATCATGCGCTTTATTTAAATGTTTGTAGTTTTGACTGTTTAGATTTGAAATTGTCAGCGCAAAAGGAGACTTACTTTGATTTAGTTCAGGAAGGAACTCGTCTGCGTTTAATACCCCTTTCTACCCCTATGCAGGAAAGAAAAGAGCGTTCTTTACATGCTAGTGCTATAGAGGCAATGATGGAGCAAGTACTCTCAGCACGATGGGATGCAGAATTAGATGACGATAGTTGCGACCCTTTCTAAGTAAAGTATTCCCAATTTGCTTTCAATAATTTCTAATTTTTTACTAAATTCTTTCAATAATTTCCAATAGTTAATAAAATAAGTCATTAAAGACATTTTTTGGTTGCCGAGATTTTGAACGCAAACTTTAAATTCGAGCGTCTTGCTGAATGTAGGCAGACAAAAGCCAGGGTGGGAGTTTTTTCTACACCTCATGGAATTGTTGAGACTCCAAGATTTATGCCGGTGGGAACCCTGGCTAATGTGAAGACTATGACTCCGGCTCAATTACAAGATACCGGAGCTCAAATGATATTATCTAATACTTATCATCTCCACTTGCAGCCCGGTGAAGCTATTGTTGCGGGAGGCGGTGGTTTACATAAGTTCATGAATTGGGATGGACCAATATTAACCGATTCTGGTGGGTTTCAAGTTTTTAGTCTGAGCGAGATGCGTAAAATTTCAGAAGAAGGTGTAACTTTTCGCTCTCCCCATGACGGAAAAATTATTGAGTTAACCCCAGAACGTTCCATCGAAATTCAGAATACATTGGGGGCAGATGTGATAATGGCATTTGATGAATGTCCTCCTTACCCTGCAAGTAGAGAGGAAGTCGCAACAGCAACACAACGTACTTATAGATGGTTAAAACGGTGTATTGAAGCTCATAAGCATCCAGAGCAAGCTTTGTTTGGGATAGTTCAGGGAGGAATATATGCTGACTTACGTACCCAAGCAGCAACAGATTTAACTAAATTAGACTTACCTGGTTATGCAATTGGGGGAGTAAGTGTAGGGGAAGAACCAGAATTGATTCATGACATAGTTCAAGTTACAGCTCCGTTATTACCTGCAAATAAACCCCGTTATCTAATGGGTGTTGGTACCTATAAGGAAATAGCGATCGCTATTGCATCTGGTATAGACTTATTTGACTGTGTAATACCTACCCGTTGGGCTAGACATGGTACAGCAATGGTGTCTGGGGAACGTTGGAATCTGAAAAATTCTAGGTTTCGTGAAGATTATCAGCCAATAGACGAAAAATGTCCCTGCTACACTTGTCAAAATTTTAGTCGTGCTTATGTATCTCATCTAGTGCGATCGCAGGAGATTTTAGCTTATACCTTATTGAGTATCCATAATATTACTGAGTTAATACAATTTACTCAAAAAATTCGCCGCAGTATTCTCAATGGTTCTTTTGCTGAGGATTTCGCGTATTGGTTGGCATCTGTTAGTTAATATTATATTAATTTTTATGACGATATGGTCTAACTTTGAAAGGCTTCCCTGAAAGGTTTGTCGTAGACTAGGAATCTCAAAGCCTTATTTAGGAGACACGGAAGCATTTATGGAGTATAGCGCTAGCTAATGTCACGAGTGCGTAAGTCCTATGAGTCTAAATTTAAGCAGGAGAATTCCTAGCAAAATATAAACTTGATTTTTTTGACTTTGGGAATACCAAGAAATGCAAACGTCCGACATGGAGTGATATTTATATAGCGACGGTACCGATATTGCGATCGCTGCTTCTACACTTTTATATGATACTGGCGAGTTGCTGGGGGTCTTGTCTGTTGATTTATCGCTAAATAAATCAACAATTTTTTACGTACTATCAAAGTTGGAAAATCTGGTAAGACTTTTATTGTTGAACGCAATGGAAAAATATATTTTAAAGAAGGAGAAGAATGAAAGCGTTTAAATACTACTGTAAGTTATTTGCCTTTCCTTAGAAAATCTATAGGGTTTTTAAAAAGCAATTTCGGTAATTTAAATCGCAGTCAGTTACTAACTCTGCTGGACAAATTTGACCTATCAATTTTTTCTATTTAGGGTTTGCTGAAAAAGTTTACCAAGTATTTATCCAGGAATTTCTCATCAGAGTGTAAGGATTTTGAGCCCCTAGATATTATAAGCTTGCACCTGTTCGTTTAAGAAAGGCTGATGAGCTTCGTCTGGTGTAGCTTCTAAATTTCATTCAGCAAACTCTTATTTATGTCACACTAAGACATCTAAATGCTTAATATGTTAGCTATTTTATTTATTGTCCTAATTGTTAGCATATGAGATTTAAATATAAAAAACATTTAAAAATTTGCATACTCAAACATCTAGAAGGTTGACAAAAACTTAAAAATTAAAGTATTTAAACATCTAAGCATGATAAATAAAAGTAGGGGGAATTCCGAATACAGGTAAATGATTATTACTGTGGCAGCATATAAAGGCGGAGTAGCTAAATCTACAACAGCTCTACATTTAGCTGCATATTTTCAACAAAAAGCTGATACTCTATTAATTGACGGAGACCTGAACCATAGTTCTTTAGATTGGTCTAATCGGGGTAGTTTGCCGTTCAAAGTTGCTTCAACAATAGACGGAGTTGATTTAGCTGCTCTTTACGAACATATAGTTATTGATACTGCTCCCAAGCCTAGTGCTGATGAGTTGAGAAGTATTTATCAAGGTTGTGATTTATTGGTTATTCCTACCACACCTGATGCGATTGCACTTGCTGCGACATTAAAGATGGTAAATGATTTGCAGGATTTTGAAACTAACTGTGCAGCGAAATATCAGATTTTGTTGACTATAGTTCCTCCAAATCCGAGTAAGGCAGGAGAGGATGTAAGGAATGCCTTGAAAAATGCTGGTTTACCAACCTTTAAGTCGGGTATTCGTCGCTTAAGTGTGTTTCAAAGAGCAGCTTTGGAGGGTGTACCGGTAAATGCTGTAAATGACCCTTACGCACAGATTGCTTGGCGATGTTATTCTGAAGTTGGAAAGGAGATACTTTCATGAGTTCTAAGAAGAAAGTCAGTCGTTATGATGAACTGATTGATGCTGCACGCAGTCGTATAACTAGGGATAAACAGTCTCAAGCAACTGATATCAGACCTGCCTCTCGTAGTAAAAGTACCGACCCTAATTATACTCGTACTACCGTTTACCTTCCAAAACAGTTACATCGCCAATTAAAGGCTGCTGCGGCTTCTGAAGTTAGGCAGATGAGTGATATTATCATTGAACTTATTGAAGGATGGTTAGAGGAGAAAAATAAGGGGGATAGTGGTAGCGATCGCGATTAGTCTGATTTAAAATGTGAATAAAAGTTAAGAGGGGTTTTACGCTATGGTATCCCCTCTTTTATGATGTAATAAATTTTAGAGTGACATCGCATTCAAGTTGTTTTTAATGAAGAAATCTCAGGTTAGAATAGAATTTCTTCTCCTTTCTCAGTAAATTTCACTTCTTTAATGTTTAACTGAGAATTACTTGTTAATGTCTTTTTCACGCTGTTAAATAGAGCAAATTGCTCGCAGCTTGAGAGAGAGCTAAGTTGTCTTTCGGAATCAGGAGCAATTCTCAAGTCTACTGTCGCAATACTGTTTTTAATGTCTACTCTATATCCTTGCAGGTTAAAGTCTCCGTTATCTTGTTGTTTCAAGACCTGTCCAACAAGATTTTCAGCAGGTTGATTGGCTGATACCTGTACTTTTTTAGGCACTAATTTTGTACATTGAGAATCACTGGTATATACGGTGACGTTTAAGGCTTTACCTAAAATATTAGTTGGTGCTGCTGCTATTTTTCTGTCACCGGAGATATTATTGCTTGGTTTGGGAGTAGAAGATACATTAGGATTGTCTTTATTATTATTATTAATAATTGTATTTTCTTCTGATGGTATGGTATTTGGTGTATTTGTAGGTGCGGGTGTGGATGGATTATTTAATGCTCTGTTGGATGAATTTTTTTCGATGTTTTGAGAGCTAGGTGTAGAAGCACAACTGCTTATACCTAAGGTTAGGCATAGAAGAATAAGAGGATAAGTTATTGTTAATCCAGCCTGGGAAAACCAGATTTTACCGGTAAATATTCTTGTCGATTTCATAAGTTTGTTCATCATTAAGTTACCCCGAAAGTTTTTCTTGTTTCGCGTGTGTGATGAGCTAACCCGTAAAAATTTACATTTCTACGCCCGAAATTGAAAGTACTTTGTAATACTAATACTGCTAAACTTTACCTGATAGTTTTAGCCTTGTCTGTATCGTAAGTTGATAGGGTGGCGGTTTAGGGCAGGGGAAGAGTTATATAATTAACCATTATTCGGGATAAGCTCAAACTTTTATTATGTCATCCCTTACCAAAAGGTATATGTCAACATGTTTGTGTTGTTTCAGCTACTTACAGTTGAATAGAATTCCTTAATCCGAACTGACGTTAACTAGGTAGGAAATATGTAAGTGTTTACTTAATATAATTATTTACAAATATCTATTATGTCTGAGCAGAAAGTTAGTAAGTATAATCTTCGTCAAGTCCAATGGGATGGAGTTAAAATCGATAGTTGGGATGCATCTAAGTGGAAACAATGGAAGTCTAAGTCCCCTACAGATAAATATGTCAAATTTGAGCGTGAGTATCTCAGAATAAAACATGCGATCGCTCAAGCAAATCTTGCTTTGAGTTTAGATAAGGTAAAAGTTAAGCTGAAATTGACAGGTTCCCATTCTATTGCTTTACAAGGTACCTTTCCTTGTAAGAATGGGGATGTGGGCAAGAATAATAGTAATAATAAACAGTATACCATTTCTCTAGGATTTTGTGCGAATGATATTGGTCTAAAAAAAGCTATTACGAAGGCGCGGGAGTTAGATTTATTACTTGTTACAAATCAGTTTAAATGGGTGCCGGAGTTATTAGGTAAAAAGGCACAGAAAATCACTTTGAAAAATGAACAGAATATTGTTAAAACTATCCAAGAGTTAATTTTTGATTACGAAAAAGAGTTTTGGAAAACTCATCAGAGAAATAGGCAAAGTATTAGGACTTGGGAAAGTCATTATATAAGACATTTAAAGAAGTTGCCCCAAGATGAGACCGTTTCATCATTGGCGATTGAAGAGGCATTAAATAAGACTCAACCTAATACATCATCAAGATTTTATCTAATTTGGCAGTTAAAAAAGTTTTGTCGTTTTTGTAATTTTGATGCTAGCAAATTAATTGATTCTTACGCGACACCTCTACCAAAGCCGAGTTCTCGAAAAATACCTAGTGATGAGGAGATTGTTGCAGGTTTTCATCAAATAGGTTTACCACTGTCACATCATGCTAGTAAAGATAATATTGGTTTACCTTCACAATGGCAATGGCTATATGGAATGTTAGCAACTTATGGGTTAAGACCTCATGAATTATTTGCTATTGATGTTGATGCTTTTTGTAATCCGAAAAATACTTTCCATTTGATTACTTTAAATCCTGGTTTGACCCAAGGAACAAAAACGGGAGAAAGGACTTGTGGTATTCCACCTTTATATCCTCAATGGATAGAATTATTTGATTTAAAGAATATCAAGCTTATAGATAGTGAGGCTCATTTAAATAATAAGACTGCTAGGATTCATGTCAAATTCAGAAATATTAGTCTTGGTTTTAAACCATACGATTTACGTCATGCTTATGCTTTACGAGGACACCGTTTGAGGGTACCGATTAAAACTATGGCTGACTATATGGGACATACGGTGGAGGAACACACTAAGACTTATCAGCGATGGATGAATGAGGATACTAATTTAGAAATATATAAGGAAGTAGTTATAAATCGACACGGGACTTCTAAGGAAGCTTTGAAGGAAAGAATTAAGGATTTAGAAGCAGAGAATTTAGCATTGAGGGCTGAGAATGAGTCTTTGAAGGGGATTTTAGTACAGCATCAGTTGGGAGAGATGTTAAAGTAGCGTTCTTAGTATTCTGGAAGGAGTTATGGGAGTTATTACTCAACGGATTTTATATCATTTTGATGATTGGTGTGATTTTTTGGGAACTATAAAAATATTAGGGCTAAATAATATAATTCTTTTCTAGCAATCTACCAATAGTATGACAGCGAATAATTTAATTACTATAGAGCGTGACGTTTATGATTCACTATTAGAGGAATTAGCGCAACTCCGTAAGGTTGTTGCTGATTCTACAGATGAGTTAAATTTCCAACGTTGGAATTATTTGCTAGAAGGAATTATATCTGCTACTAGTTCTTTGCTGAATCCAGATAACTTTGATGCTTCAGTTAATGATGCTTTGGCTAAGTTGGGAAATGTATTTGATGTTGATAGAGTATACGTTATTAAAACTCATTCCCAAGAAAGTAACGATCAGCTATCTATTCATCAGTCTTTGCGGTGGTATAGTAGTGGTATTCCCAGTAAGGTTAATATACAAAGCTTTTGCAGTCAAGACTTTTTAGAGCTTTGTTATAACAAGTTATCTGTTTGTGCTGCTCTTCCTGTAGAACAGAGAAGTTCGATTTCCGGATGTACGAGGAATTTCCCTTCATACGAATCCCAAGTCTTAGAAAGTCAATGTGTTCTCTCTGTTGTAGTTATCCCTATTGTGGTGGAAAATAAGTTTTGGGGTTTCATTGGTTTTGATGACTGCTATGTAGAAAAAGAGCGATCGCCAAGGGAGGTTTCATTACTATTAGAATTTGCTAATAATTTAGCTGCAATCATAACTAGGTATGAGACTCAAAACCGTTTGCAAGAGTTACAACGAAGTTTACGTTCTATTATTGATAGTATTCCCCAAAGTATTTATTGGAAAGATAATAGTTGTGTTTATCAAGGATGTAATCTTAATGGTGCAAAATCTGCTGGTTTTACTTCACCCAAAGACATTATCGGTAAAACTGAGTATGATATGCCTTGGGCTAAGGATAAGGCTGATGAATATTATAAGTCTGATTTAGAAGTTATGAGGTCGGCACGACAGGAATTAAATATAGTTGAAAATTTATATTTATGTAGGGTTCCTTTACTGGATAATGCTGGTGTTTTAGTGACAGTTGAGGATATTACACAAGTTCAACAGACACAAAATTCTTCATCTGGCTACAAAGAAGATTTACGTATTTTAATTGATAATGTCTACGATGCTATTTTCATTCACAATATAGATGGATCTATTATCGATGTTAACCAACAGATGCTGCAAATGTATGAGGTTGACCGAGAAGATGCAATAAAGCTATCTTTTTTCGATGATTATTTTGGCTATGACAATGATTTAGGTAAGGCTGATGAAATCTGGCAAGATATCATAGCGGGTAAAAATCAAGTTTTTGAATGGAAAGCAAAAAAACCATTTAAGGATGAGTTTTTCTATGTAGAGGTTGTCTTTTCTAGAATTAATCTGAATTCTCAGGATGTTGTTTTAGCTAATGTTAGAGATATTACAAATCGTAAACTAACGGAGGCTAAGTTACAACAATTAAATGAAGAGTTGGAAGCTAGGGTGGAGGTAAGAACTCTCCAGTTAATTCAGAGTGAATCTCGGTTAAGAAATTTGACTAATAGTACACCGGGAGTTATTTACGAATTTTGTAGGGATTTTGATGGTAGTATCAGCTTTCTTTACCTTTCTTCTGGTTGTGAAGAAATTTTAGGATTAACACCACAAGCTCTGCAGGATAATATTGAATTGTTTTTATCAACTATTCATCCTGAAGATTTGCGGGGTTTTCATCATAGTATTGGACTCTCGGCTGAAAGTTTAGACATTTGGGAGTACGAATGGCGTTCTACAACTCCTGATTTTCGGCAAAAATGGTTAAGAGGGATGTCTCGTCCCCAGCAACTTAGTAATGATAATATTGTTTGGTATGGTTATATTTTTGATATTAGTGATTCTAAGGCTATAGAAGCAGAATTACAGCGTTCACAACAGCTTTTACAGTTGGTGATGGATAATATTCCCCAGTCAATTTTTTGGAAGGATTGTGATAATTCCTATTTAGGCTGTAATTTAAAGTTTGCTCTAGATGCTAATATTGATTCTCCTGAAGATATTGTTGGTAAAACTGACTATCAACTAGGATGGACTCAGGAGGAAGCGCAAATATATCGCAGACGCGATCGCGCTATTATGAATGCTGATTCCCCACAGTTACATGTTATTGAAGTCCAGAAACAATCTGATGGTAGAAAGCTATGGTTAGATGTCAGCAAAATACCTTTACATGACCGGGTTGGAAATGTTGTTGGTTTGTTAGGTTGTATTGAAGATATTAGCGATCGCAAAGAAATAGAAGCTTGTTTACTAGAAAGTGAGGTTAAGTTCCGCAGTATTGTGGAGACTGCCAATGATATTATTTATATTCTAAATCCAGAGAAGGTTGTATCTTACGTCAGTCCTAATTGGAAAAATATATTGGGACACGATACTGATGAGGTGATTGATCAACCTTTTGCTGCTTTTATTCATCATGATGATTTATCTGTATTGTTAGATGCTTTTTCTAAATTAACGGTTTACAAGAGAATTGATGGTGTCGAACATAGACTCACCCACGAAAATCAAACCTACAGATGGTATACTTCTAATCTGGCTGCTGTTAGAGATGAAGATGGTAATATCCTCTACTTTACTGCCATTGCTAGAGATATAACGGAGCGCAGAGAGGCGGAAATTCTATTAAAGCAGCAGAAGTTTCAGTTAGAGGAAGCTCTGCAAAAACTTCAACTAGCTCAAGCTCAACTAATTCAAAATGAGAAAATGTCTTCTCTAGGTCAGATGGTTGCAGGGGTTGCTCATGAAATTAATAATCCGGTTAGTTTTATATACTCTAATCTTCTTCCTGCTGGAGAATATATTCAAAGTTTACTAGAAATTTTAGAACTTTACGAACAGCATTATCCTTACCCAGTTAAGGAAATTCAGGAAAAAATTGCTGCTGTAGAATTAGATTTCCTCAAAGAGGATTTAATCAAAATACTTCACTCAATGGAAGTGGGAACCGAACGAATTCGCGAAATTGTGATTTCACTTCGTAATTTCTCCCGTTTAGATGAAGCTGAGTTTAAATGTGTAGATATTCATAAAGGTATTGATAGTACCTTATTAATCCTATGTAATGCTTTGAAGGGGAAAAATCAATACCCAGAAATCGAAGTTATTAAAGAGTATGCTTCTCTCCCTCCCATAGATTGCTACCCTGGGAAACTCAATCAAGTATTCATGAATATCCTCACTAATGCGATTGATGCGTTAAATGATGATTTGCAAAATACCTCTCCCCAAATCTATATCTCTACTACAGTCACCCAAAACAACTCTATTCAAATTGCGATCGCTGATAATGGTATGGGTATCCCTCGAGAAATTCAACCCAAGTTGTTTGACCCGTTTTTCACTACAAAGAAAGTTGGTAAGGGTACGGGACTTGGTTTATCTATTAGTTACCAAATAGTTGTAGATAAACATGGTGGTAAATTGTACTGTCAATCTGTTCGAGGTAAAGGTGCACAGTTTTTTTTAGAAATTCCTATTAGACAATCTCTAATTAGTTAAACATTATCCTGAATGTCAAAATAGCTAATAGATAAATAGTAGAAATAGTATATAATCCCAGCAGTAAACATATAAATAATTTTACTTGATTATTTATTTCCTGGATTCTAATAAAATTCTTATAAATATATCTTAAATCATCAATATAGTCTCCCTCTTTTCACAGTATCTTATACAAAAGACAGAAAAAGAGATATTATTTATTATGCATCTCAATATTTAATCTAAATTAACTTTCGGGTGGAAAATTGATTCTATACCCCTAATATTTAATTTAAAAACAATCAATCATTATAGTACATAAAAACTATAAAATAGTATTTAAAAGTAAGAAAAAAGTAAGAAATGAATAAAAGTGAAAACACTAAAATGCCTGCGAATAGAAAAAAAGAAGAAGTAAGACCGCGCAGGGACTTTGCGCAGTATTGGTTACGAGATGAAAGGATTTTGCACAAAATTTTAGAAGCTGCACAATTGGTTCCATCAGACCGAATATTGGAAATTGGACCCGGAACAGGAATTTTAACTAGGAAGATTTTACCTTGGGTACAGTATTTAGTTGCTGTAGAAATCGACAGGAATTTATGTAAGAAGATAGTTAAGGAGATAGGAAGTAAGGAGAACTTTTTACTTTTACAAGGCGACTTTTTAGACTTGGATTTACAGCCTTTGTTAACAGGAATTCCGGTAGAAGATAAAAGATTAAATAAAGTAGTTGCAAATATTCCTTACAATATTACCGGACCCATAATCGAGAAATTATTAGGGAAGATATCATCCCCCAATGAAGAGAGATATGAATCAATAGTATTATTAGTACAGAAAGAAGTTGCACAGAGATTAACAGCAAAGCCAGGGACAAAAGCATTTGGAGCATTGAGTGTTAGAGTGCAATATTTAGCCGCATGTGAAATGATATGCAACGTACCTTCCCAAGCATTTTATCCACCACCAAAAGTAGAATCAGCAGTCATCCGTTTAACACCCCGGATATTTGCAACCCAAGCGAAAGACCCCAAGAAATTGGAAACCATAGTTAAATTAGGGTTTGGTTCCAAACGGAAAATGTTGAGGAATAACCTGCAATCAATTATAGATAGAGATGAATTTATTGCGTTGATGGAGAAACTAGGGATAAACTCCCAGGTCAGAGGAGAAGACCTGAGTGTGACTGAGTGGGTAAGATTAGCAAACGAACTAGTTTGAGGGGGTAGAAATTATTTCATGGTGCTTTGCACCCACCTAGGAGACCTTCACGAACGACTATCGCTTATAAAATGCAATATCAATTCCAATTTGGGGAAGCGTTGATTCTTATCTAGCTTTCGACAGGAGGAAAATAAGAACGCGATCGCTTGTAAAACTACAATCAGTGGAAGGATATCCAAGGGATTCCTAACCACTCACTTACCTCATGAGCAATCCACTCTAACTCAGGTTCGCAAAAGAAAGCAGAAACGAAAAGATTATCTTCACTGCTAATTAACTTATACTCGTTCCCATCTAGATGAAATATTACTTGACTTGAGATTTGACGACTTCTCTGTCCATTGGTGTATTTGCGGTATGTAGGAACAAATTCAATCTTGTTTATGTATCCATCTAAGTAACGTTTAAATTTAAATCCGAATAGATGGTAAATTTTAGTAAGTTTTTTATTGGGCGACGAGATGAATTTCGGAATTAAGTAAAAATACTTCAAATAACAACGAAATCATCAACGATTTACAAGCCTGTTAACCTAGCTTCATTTATCAAACACTTATAAGAGCAATCCATGAAGATTTAAGTATCCCCTATTAAATGCCCTCAACTAACAAGTTAATATATCTTGGGACTCTACTCCCCTGCTCTGACCTGAAAATTTTATGCGTAGCTACATATTAACTGCACCAGGCAAAATCAACCTATATCTAGAAATTATTGGGAACCGTCCCGATAACTTTCACGAATTAGTCATGATAATGCAGAGTATCGACCTTGCAGACACCATCGAAATTCAAGCAAGTAGCTTAGAAAAAATTCGGATTCGTACTAACACCTCCCAACTACCCACAGACCAGAGCAACCTAGCTTATCAAGCAGTTCAAATCATGCAGCAGAGATTTCCCCAAGCATCAGCACAGTACGGGGGAGTAGACATCAGCATCACCAAACGTATTCCCATAGCAGCAGGACTAGCAGGAGGTTCCACAGACGCAGCAGCAGTATTAGTCGGAATCGACCTAATGTGGAACCTAGGACTTACCCGTTCCGAACTAGAAGAAATAGCAGCAACCCTCGGTTCAGACATCCCATTTTGTATCGGAGGAGGAACAGCGATCGCAACTGGGAGAGGGGAGAAAATTAATCCCCTACGAGGTTTAAGTAATCAATATATAGTCTTGGGTAAACATCGTAGCTTAGAAGTATCCACACCTTGGGCTTATAAAACTTATAGAGAGAAATTTGGCGATACCTATATTACAGATACTAACAGCTTTGCAGAATATGCAAACGCAGTCCATTCAGGAGGAATGGTCAAAGCTATCATGAATCAAAACATTTCCGAAATAGCACAAGAACTACACAACGACCTAGAAAAAGTAGTATTACCCTCCCATCCCCAAGTATTGCAACTCAGAGACAAATTTAAATCCACCGGAGTACCAGGAACCATGATGTCAGGTTCTGGACCAAGTGTATTTGCATTATGTGAATCCCAACAGCAAGCTCAAGAAGTAAAATTACAAGTACGAGAAGCAATACCCGACCCAGACCTAGAATTATTCGTAACTCAACTGATTAATCGAGGTATTCAAGTAGCTACTTAGATTTTGTTCACAGATAAATCGGTAAATCTTTTCTTTTCCTATATTCTTCACTCTTCCATAATTACGATTCCCCATTTTTCCAAAAGTACGGGTTTAGCATTGCTAAACCCCCAACCAATAATTAACAACTAAAATGACAGAAACAGAAACCAAACAACCCGAAACTCAAAATCAACCCACACCAATACGATGCTTCACCGGTTCCCTAGTATCAGGTGGATTATCATATGCAGCGTATTCCTTAATGATTTCCATCGCAACCACCTTTGCAAACAAACCCGTACATTCCGATAATCCGATGGTAATTCAACTATCCTCCCTAGTACGTACTTTAGTAGTAGGAGTAGTCGCTTTAGGAGCAGGAGTTACCGGTATAGTAACATTAGGTTTATTCGCCCTCGGAATTCAGTTACTTTTTCAACAGATGACCAAAAAAGAATCTTGAGAGTTCTTCATTCTAAACCCCTCTCCCAATCTTCTGTAAGGGTTTAGCACTGCTAAACCCTTACAGTTATACCTAGCACTTGACCGGAAATACCCACCTAAGACACCCTAAATCTACTTTTCTTAAAAAACTGGCAATATATCAAAATTACAAACCTTCAATAAAGAAAGAAGCCTACTTTACAAATTTTTATCAAATACTTTTCTATTCAAAAGCTGTATATAGCCTTTAAGATACGGCTTAAAAGAATAATTCGATTTAAATACTACTGTAATATTTATGTAAATACCGAGATAAACTCTAGCCAAAAAAAAATCTGTATATTAAATTATTTACAGAGATACACGTAAATAACTCGATTGTAATCCAACGCTTAGATATAAGAAATTACCAGGAATATATTTACCGACCTATTGTAGATTAACGTATATTTTCTGCAATTACTTAAGTAAATATTTGTATGTAAATAATGACATTAAGAATACCTATCTCACCCTTCATTTAATAATTATAGGGTTTGAAAACTTGATTTTTCATTCAAAATTGAGAATATACCTATCACTTTTCATATTGGAAAGTGGGAAAAACTTGTCAAATTTTACAATCTCTGCGTCACGGAAATTTATCTCCATACTCATATAATATTTAAGTCAGTTAACTATGAAATTTTCCAACCTTTTCAAAACAACATTATTAGCCTTGTCAACCGGTTTAGGAACCCTAGCTATTTGTACAAGTGCAAATGCAGCAAGTTTTACATCAGTTGATTTAGAACTATCCTTATTAGTAGACGTATCAGGTAGTGTTGATACTAATGAATTTATTTTGCAAAAACAGGGTTATACAGACGTTTTCTCCGACGCTTCTCTCTTCAATGACTTTATTTCCCAAGGTAACGAAGGTTCTATTGCAGTCAACTTAATTTATTGGTCTAGTGCTGGTCAGCAAACAGAAGCTGTAGGTTGGACTCTTATAGATAGCGTACAGGCATCACAGAACTTTGCAAATGCAATCGATAACTCTACTCGTAATTTCTCCGGTTTTACCGCTCCAGGTTCAGCGATCGCTTTTGCAACACCGGGGTTCAACACCAATGATTTTGATGGAGCACGTCAAGTTATAGATGTATCTGGAGATGGAGCAGAAAACGATGGTCTTGATACAGCAACTGCACGAGACAATGCTTTGAGTAGTGGTGTTGATGCAATTAACGGTATTGTTATTGGTAGTAGTCCTAGTGTTAAGGCTTTCTATGAGAACGAAATTATCGGAGGTGTAAATGGTGATGGAACACCGGGATTTGTTCTTGAAGCTAATACTTTTGAGGATTTCGGTGATGCAATAGATAGAAAAATTAAGGCAGAAATTGTGACTACACCTCCTACTACTTCTGTACCTGAACCTGCTTCTATAATTGGCTTAATTGCATTTGGTGGGATTTTTGCTGTGAAACGCAAATACAGAACTATTGTATAAAATCCAGTAATTTTTAGGTAAATTGAGGTACAACTAGAGATAGATTAAAAATTTTATTTATATTTATTTCTATATTTGGTTTGTGACTAAATATTTTGTACCTCATTAGTCCAATACTTTATAAGCTTTATAAGCTTTCTAATCTCAACAACTAGAAAGCTTATTATGTAATCTGGAGATACATTACTCCTATCCCATTTTAAGAATACCGAAAATGTATTTGTAGGGTTTACCTGCGGTATAATACTACGCAAACACTTCGTTCACTTTATCAAAAAAAATCGACTCGCTCCGCGAGAAAGAAGGGTAAGAGAAGAAGTGTAGAGGGGAAAAGGGAAAAAGTATAAAGGGCTATTTAAAAGTCCTCCCGGACACGCAGACGACACGAAAACCAATATCGTGATCGAAAGAGCCGCGCCAATCAAAGTTGCTGCGGTACGCAGAGCGGCAGATCTCAGGAACGCTGTACCAGGAACCACCCCGCAGGATTTGAGAATGATTATCATTATCAAACCAAGTACTACCATCTATTGGCGCTCCTGTATAATTTTCATGCCATGTATCTTGGCACCATTCCCAGACATTTCCATGCATATCATATAAACCAAAAGCGCTTGCCCGAAATTGTCCGACAGGCGTAGTTTTCCCGATATTTTGGCTGTAATTAGCTAATTTAGGAGTAATTGCTTCACCAAAATGAAATGGGGTGGTTGTTCCTGCTCGACAAGCATATTCCCATTCTGCTTCTGAAGGTAGACAATATTCTCGTCCTGTATATTTGGATAGTCTGGCACAAAATTCTACCGCATCATTCCAAGAAACTTGTTCTACAGGAAGATTATCACCCTTAAAATAAGATGGTTGAGATTTCAAGTCACTTTTCACTTTAGGTAATGAAGCAACTGCTTTCCATTGCTCTTGAGTCACAGGATATTTACCCATAAAGAAGGGTGAAACAGTTACCTGATGTTGTGGACGCTCACTTTCTCTACTACCTGCTTCATTTTCTGAAGCACCCATAGTAAAAGTTCCACCAGGTATCTCAACCATATCTAAGAGAATATCATCTTTCAAATATTCAATGAAATATCTAGCTTGAGAGGGTTCCCGTTTAATTTCCTGTCCTTGTTTGTTGACAGTAATAACATCAAACTTAAATTTAAATAATTGCGATCGCGTCCTCTCAAATCCACAAGTAATAAATCTTTCTAACAACGCTGTCAAGACTTGATTCTTTTCTAAAGAATTCAACCACCATCCACAAGGTAAATGTCCTACTGGAGCATCATCACACTGAAAGGTTATTTTTTCTTGATTATTCCAAGCAAGGATTTTAGGAAACAGTTTAAGTTTTGCACTTTGACTAACTTTAATATTCTCCCAAATACTGGTTTGTATTCCAAAACCGAAATACCCACCGGAATATACTAACCAAAGCTGGTCGAGAGTAAACAGTTGTTGATTAGAAAGCTTTGAAATAGCATCAGCATCAAGTTCATTATTATAGAAATCAGGAGATTGCTTCTCTACACTACGTTGCGATCGCAATGACAAATTTTGATTAACAAACTTAAGTAGGATGCGTTCTGTTTCTTTATCTGCTTTTTCCCATTCTCCTTTTGCAAGGTAATTCACCAGGTTGATATAATCTGATGAAATCCGATTTCTGACAACTCGAATACCTTGTTTTGTTAAAGCATTTCCAGCAACAGTCCAAGATTGCAGTTTTTTATATTCCCTAGCTTGATGATTTTCAATTTCATTAGTGGTTGGTAATCTGTAATAGTAAATTTCCTGAGTATCAATATTGTTTACTTGCTGTAATACAGCTTTTGCACTCAACCAAGCACAGAAACTCAGAGCATCTTCCCAAGTAATATCAGTAATCGGTTGTTTCGCGCTACCTGGTTGAAAACGCTTTGGTGAATTTAGATTTTTTGAACTTAGATTTCCTGAATTTAAAGAACTTAAATTTAACTTCTCATCAACATACAACTGATATTCAGCCCAGGTAATATAACTTTGGTCAATTTGTAAATTCTCATCAACCCGCAATAAACGCTTCAATCTCCGGGATAACTTGACTTCTGCTGCTAATTGGAAAATTTCCTTATCATCAGATTCCAAACCAGAATCAAGCTTCTCCAGTAACTGTTCTCTAACTTCTGGTTCACATCTACCTTCCTCAGAACAATCAAAAGCGATTCTCAAGGAAATAATACTAGGATTTACTAAAGCAGCACGAATGATATTCGTAGCGTCACTACCATTAGCATATAAACGAATCGTTTCTTCCCACCAGTCATCATTGATATGAGTAGTTAAAATATCTTCCCGGTTGGATTCTTTGATTTGTAAAGCTGCTAAATACTCCTGAAAGCTCTTATGAGCAAACTCGTATTTATTCTTTTCCCTTTCTACTAATAAACCGCTCTCATTTTCAATTTTTTTTAAAAACTTGTCTGCTTTTAAATTAGAAGCTGCAATCTTAGCTAACTCTTCTTGAATCAAAGAACAACCCAACTGTGGTGTAAACTCGCGGGTTTTTTGCTCCATTAACCCCAAAGCTAAAACCTGTAATATAGCTTTCTTTTGATTTGGTCTGATATTATCCCCAATTCCCTTAGCTTCCCGTCGTCTTCCTAATAAAACATCACAAATCTCCCCATAAAGTTCTACCCTTCCCTCTGGTAAAGCACCACGATAACAGTGTACTGTGGCAATCATAGTTAACAATAAAGGATTAAGAGCCATTGCAGCTAAAGGAGAACTATTTTTAATCCTTTTAATTAAATCCTCTGCTTTTTGTTTTGCAGTATTCCTGACCCCTGCATCTTCCTTACCTAAACGACTCATAATTTCACTTTGCAGATACCAGTTGTAAATAAACTTCTGCATCTGCTCTAAATTAAACGGTTGTACCTCCAAAACCGTATCGATTCCTTCCACAGGAGCGCTACGATAACCAAAGGGACGGGAAGTTAAAATAAAACGAGCGTGGGGATAACTTTGAATTTGTTGCTTTACCCAAGTACTTACAGCACGACGTTGAGTTTCGTCTGCAACTTCATCTAACCCATCCAACATTACCAAACAACGGTTAGAACCTGAATTGGAACGTAATTTATCTTTAAACCAGTTTTTTGGTGGTTTCAGCTCCATACTTGATTTATTTTTCTCAATCTGTTGTTCCAGTAATTCACTTAAACTTAGCTGTGGTGATTCAGTAATTGTTTCCCGAATATCCCTTAAGTACAACAATATGGGAATTAACTTTGGTGCTTGCTTATGTTTACGACGCTGGTTATTTTTAGCGTAGGTGAGAGTAAGATTTTCTAAAAGGGTAGTTTTCCCAGTTCCGGGGGCACCAATAATAACTATGGTGCGATAATTACAGTTATATTTATGATTGTTTCTACTCGCAGCTAAAAAATCCCAGATACTTAATCCTTCATTTAACCCTTCAATATCAGAATCACGAGACTGAATCAAAGCTGGAGATATATTTCCTGCACTCTCAGCAGCAACCCGAAGCGGTACAAACACCTTTTCTAAATCTAACGTAAAAGGTCCTTTAGTTTTTAACCCCTGAGTGCGATAATCCCGACAGATGTAAATTAAACTCTGGTAATATTTACCCCGGAATCCTGAAAAAAGCCTGATAACAGAACCTTCCAAACCATCAACAATTACAGTCGCAAGATTATCTTCCTGTTTTTCAAGCTTTTCTTCAATCCTGTCTAAAATCTTGCTGATAACATTTTTACCAAACTTTCCTGCGATCGCAATTAAAGTTACACCGACCGTTAGGAGAAATGCGATCGCTGCTTTTTCAACCTCACCACTCCGCAGAAAATGAATAGTCGCAAATATCCCAAAACCAGAACTGGGAAACCCAAAAACTTGTAAAATCCTCTGAACTCGCTTTCTTCTAGCTTCTTTTCTTGACTCTTTCGGTTTTACTTCAGCTTTCTCTTCAACTTTTTCAACCTTACCAGGTTCACTTTTGGTAAGAGTAGATTGCTGTTCTGGTTTATTATCTGACATTAGTCCCTATCAAAAACACAGCAAGAGTATATTTTGATTCTAGCTACAATTACGGTGATTAGAATATCGCACCATTAACAGCTTTTCAAACAAAACTTTACTTATCGCAATTGTTTTTAATCGACTGGTATTATTTATTCACCTTGGATTAAGAACCTGAAAAAAGTGAAACGTCAAGGTTACCAACGCCGAAAAAGTAATCATGATTGATGATACACCAGAAAAATTATCTCGTAATTATGGAAATCTAGTTAGAGTTTCACCATTTGAAAGAAGTCTTGTAGATACAGAACTATTTTATCTCCAGAAATATCTTCCCTCCTTAGCAATTGTCGAAAATGTCCGCGAAGTTGAAAAAAGAGGATGGTATCAGAAAATTAATATCAATTATAAAATTTAAAAATTAGTTGTTAAAATCAAGTCATTTTTATCACCAATAAATAACTTTTTACATATTTTTTCTACAAAAGTATTTCAATAAAATAATATTCATATCAATCGCCAAAAGAGATAAACATAGAACAATAAAACAAATACTGCACTGATGTCAAGAATGTGACAGTTAGCACTGTTGAACAACCTAATTATCAATCCTGAGTAATTCAATATAATGAAAACGGTGTATCTGAATTCAACAATTTTCAGAAAAAAATCCATACAAAATTCAAGCAATAAAGAATAACATTAGGTCTTCTACCAACAGACATTATTCGTAAGTGAAAATAATGACCATTATTACAGTAACTAACTCCAAAGACTCTGGTACTGGGTCACTACGAGATGCGATCGCTCGTGCTGATAATCAGGATACAATTGTTTTTTCATCAAAACTAGCAAACCAGACTATTAGGTTACAAGAACAGCTTGTAGTAGATAAGAGTTTAACTATTGATGGTTCTGATGCACCAAATTTGACTCTGAGTGGTGAGAATAAAACCCGGATTTTACAGGTTAGTTATAACTACTCGGATGTGGTGTTAAGAGACCTTACCTTTGCAAATGGGAGAGCAGTTGATAATGACCCTAATACAACTATGGGAGGGGGAGCTATTGAATTAATTGACTCGAACAACCTGGTAGTAGAAAATTCCCGCTTCCTTAACAATGTAGGAGAACGCAGTGGTGCAATTTTTGTAGGTTATGGTTCTAGAGCAACAATTACAGATAGCGTTTTTGATGGGAATGACGGTTCTATAGCTAATGATGGGTTTAGTGCAGGTGCAATATCTACCTATGGAGGTGGAGAGGGAGCAATAGTTGTTAATAGCAACGGTGAACGTAATGTTGGTGGAGATGCTTTTTTAGATATTAGTGGCAGCACTTTTACGAATAATGTAGGTACATATGGTGCTGTTTATAGTTTACTGAGTGGATTGAAAGTAGAAGATTCCGTCTTTCGGAATAATCAAGGTAAAGATGGAAGTGGAGCTATCTTTACCGATGGAGCTAATGGAACCGAGAGAGCAGATAATTTGGGAGGAACCACCTTAATTCGTAACGTGATTGCAGAGGATAATATAGGTGGTGGAGATTATGGTGGAGCCTTTTTTCTGAGCGGATACTCCAAGGATAAAATTGTCATTGAAGATAGCACAATTGCTAATAATACAGCCTTTAAGGGGGGCGGTTTAGCTGTCCAGTCCTATATAGATGAAGAGAATCCCGTTTCATTAGTAATTCGCAATTCCACCATCGCTGATAATAACTCTCCATCTCAGGGTGGTGGTTTATGGACGGATGTTAAAGGTGGAGTCCAAATAGAGGATTCTACCTTTTCTGGGAATCGAGTTACGAATCCATCTGGAAATGGAGAAATTGGTGGAGCAATTGTCCTCAATTATAAGACCCAAGCTAAATCGAATATTAGCAATACAACCTTTATTGATAACTACTCCGATATTCAATCAGGAGCTATCTGGATTGCAGCAGAAGAACAGGGAAAAAATCTAACTATTGAAAACTCTCGGTTTAAGGGGAATCGTTCTGGTAATAACGAGTTAGAGAATACAGTTAACTTTCAAGTAATTGACGGGGGTAACAATCTTGTTCAGAACACCAACGGTGCAGATACATCAATCTCTGGAGCAACTTTAGTTGAGGATTTACAACTTAGTTCTTTTCCTTCAGACAATAGTAATTCTGAAACATCTCCTGAAATATCCCCTAAATCGGTTTTTAAAAACCCTGAAGAAAATTCAATTAATCCAGAACCTGATTTAACTAAATCCATCAAATCTTTACGTTATGAAGCCGAAAAACTGACTCTAAATGGCTATCAAGTTGAGACAGTCAAGGATTCCGGTGCTTCCGATGGAAAACATATCTCTTTGAAAGGAACCGGTCAGGAAGAAGGTTTTGCAGAAGGGAAATTTACAGGTGAAACTGGAAAATATCAGGTAAAAGTAGGTTACTACGACGAAAATGATGGTCAATCAGAAGCACAAGTTAGTATTGGAGGAAAAACTACCAGCTTTGTTTTTGACCAAGATTTACCCAACAATTGGACAAAACCTGCCTCTAAAACCAATCGTATTGTCATAGAAGAAATACACATAGAGTCTGGAGATACCTTTAAAATTGCCGGGAGTAGTAATAAAGGTGAATATGCTCGCTTTGATTATATTGAGTTTACACCCATCGAGGAAGTTAACCCTTCTAACAATCAACAATCAGAAATCATACCCCAATCAATAGGAGAAAATACTAATAATTTGGATGATAAATTTCATGAAAGTATTACCAATAATGGAATTGTAGACCTCCGCAATATCGATATTGACCAAAAAGTTGTACTTACTATAGATGGTATACAAAGTACCGCATCATACAGTAACTCAGGAGGCTTTTATCAGGTCGTAGACCTAGACGGTACAGTCATCGACCCCCTGACAAACGAGTTTATTCAACCAGGAGAAGAAGGATATGAAACAACAGCACTTACTCAGCGTCTGACAAATCTAGATTTCCATGCAGACGATAGTAGTTTAAATACTCAAGTAGATGGAGGAATGATTATCGCACCATATTTAATCAGTAATGGCAGTGTAGAAGAACTTATCAGCAAAAATCCAGACAATAATCAGAATAAAGATAGTTTAAATATCTACTTTGCCTTTGGAGAAGCTAATCCCAAAGGACTACAACACCTACAATCTTCCGACAACAGCTTCGGTTTTGAAGATAAATATGGTGGAGGTGACCAGGACTTTAATGACTTGAACTTTAATCTGATTGTAGAGAAAGTTTAACAAGTTCAATATTTTCTTGCAAATACCCCTCTCAATCATCAATTACAGAGGGGTGTCATGTATTTATAATTGGAATAAAACCTTATGAATCAGCAATAATAGAACATTATGATTGCGTCCCGACCATCGCAATCACACCAATATTTTTGTCCATCTACTTAACACCCTAAAACAGTCAACTTGAAATCACAGTAACTCAGGACTTACGCAACGAAGATTTGTCCGAAGCGACGGTCACGTAGTGTAGGGAAACATAAGTCCTATCCCTCGTAATGACGGAATTAGCTTGATTTTGCTTAAGTCCTGTAACTAAGCGATCGCTACTTACACGGGTTGTAATCAAGATATCGCATTGTTTCTATCTTTCAACTTCTTCAAAGACACCCTCTTCACCAAAGAAGCAGCAAATTCACTAGTACTTCCCAATTGAACTTCCTTCCCTTTTGATTCAGACAGACCTATCAGAACTCTACATATCTGACACATAATATCTACCTCCTCACCACTTCCCACTCACCACCAAATACTTAAGCAAAATTAATTGTATATTTCTCATTGCGAGTGTCACAAAGCAGAACGACGCAATCTCAAAGTCTTGGGATTGCTTCTCCTAAGGGAGACCCTAAAGCGAACATTTCGTTTGCAATGACACAAATAATTTTGCATACCCACTTAATCACTTCCCCATCAGATAATAATTATTTTGTAAATCATGCTCAAGCTGCATCACCTCAATATCCTTAAAACCAGCCTCTATCAACATCTCCAAAGCTTTTTCTTCACCCCACATTGCACCCAAACCCATACCATTTAAAGCCAAGGAAACAGTCATACAGTGCATACAGGAAATAGTATATAGAAAAGGTGCCATAGGATGCTCCATATTACCAGCCACATCACTAGAAGCACGAATATCCTGCATCAAATAAACTCCATCCTTCCGTAATGCATTGAAAATCGCTTTTAAGACCGCATCTGGTCTCGCTTGGTCATGTATTGCATCAAAAGTGACAATCAGGTCGTAACGAGCAATTTCATCAATAGTAGCAGCATCTTTGATACGGAATTGGATATTATTTAAACTCAAACTTTGTGCTTCCTTCTTCCCATTATCGATTCCTTCCCAGGAAAAATCATAGCCACGAAATCTACTATTTGGATACATCTGAGCCATTTTATTTAAAGCTCTACCGCTACCACAACCCACATCTAAAACATCAATACCGGTTTGCAGCTTTTCAATTAAACCAGGAACAATACTTAAAATACCTTCAAGAGCCAATAAAACAGTTTGTCCGCTATCTTCAGCCATGACACTATGAAAGCGCTTATAAGAAGAATAAGGAACACCACCACCCCGATGAAAACACTCTACAATCTCATCTTCAACACTACCCAACACAGAAATATACTGTCCAAATGCAGCCATATTATCAGGACTGGCAGCACGAGTTAAAAAAACAGAGTGTTCCAGAGGTAAAAAGTACTTCTTCTCCTGGGAATCGTACTCCACAAAACCACCAGTCACCATTGCACCCAACCACTCCCGTACATACCTTTCATTTAAGGATGCAGCATTTGCAATCTCCCGAGTAGTAGAAGGTGGTAAATCAGCCATAGCATCAAATAAACCAGTACGATGACCAATGGAAGTCATTAAGGCGATTGCTCCATTGTTAAGTACTCCTAAAACCTTTTGTGCAAAAGCTTCTGCTTTATTTTCATCCAAAGTATTCATGTTTTCACCCAAGATTCATACTCAACACATACATATCAGTCCCAGGTGAAGATTTTATGCGAGCAATAACATGGTTTAATAGGGAGCATCCCAAATGTGTAAAAATACGTTTTGTCATTGCGAGCGTAATGAAATGAAGCGTTCGTGTAACGTCTCCGACAGGAGAAGCAATCGCAACAGCTAGATTTTGCGATTGCTACCCTCCGGGAACGCTACGCGAACATTCCGCTACGCTACATTCGCAATGACAATCTAAATTTTGGTCAATTTGCCTTCATTGGGATGCTCCCGTTTAATAAACTGAAGCAATTACTATTCTTGGTTCCTCTATTGGTTCCTCTAAATTATAAAAATTTGCAATGACAATCGGAATTTGGATACTAGGAGACCAACTTTCCCTACAGCAATCCGCTTTACAAAGCACTCAGGAAGACACCAACTTACCAATTATCCTGATTGAATCTCTAGAATATGTCCAAATTCGACCATACCATAAGCAAAAACTGGTACTCATTTGGTCAGCAATGCGTCATTTTGCACAAGAGCTTCAACAAAAAGGGTATCAAGTTAGTTATTACAAACTTGCAGATAATTTCCATACTCCTCTACAGCAATGGATTCAGGAAAATCAGATATCCGAACTCCGGGTAATGACACCAAATGATATTCCCTTCACACAAACCCTGAAGTGCTTAGATGTGCATCTAAACTGTCAAATCACCCTTCTCCCCAACAATCAATTTCTTTGGACACCCGAAGAATTTCACAACTGGACTAAGAAACGCAAACGTCTTTTAATGGAAGACTTCTACCGGGAAGGAAGACGACGCTTCAATATACTCATGGACAACGACAAACCAGTCGGGGGAAAATGGAATTTAGATAAAGAAAACCGCAAACCACCCAAAGGTAAACTAAATACACCACCAGCACAGTGGTTTGAACCCGATAATATTACTCAAGAAGTTATCTCCCAGGTCAACTCCCTATCTATTCCTACCTACGGTCAGCTAAAAGAATTTCCTTGGGGTGTTAACCGTTCCCAAGCACTACAAATACTAAATACATTTATTAGCGATCGCCTTAGTAATTTTGGTCCTTATCAAGATGCAATGGTAACAGGAGAGGAAACCATGTGGCACGCTATATTATCACCTTACCTCAATATTGGCTTAATTGAGCCTTTAGAAGCTATTCAAGCAGCAGAGAAAGCATATGAAGAGCATCAACTACCTTTAAATAGCGTTGAGGGTTTTATTCGTCAAATACTAGGATGGCGAGAATATATGCACGGGATATATCATCATGTTAGTGAAGATTATCCCCAGAAGAATTACTTTCAACACCATCAGTCCTTACCTAAATTCTTTTGGGACAGCAATACTAAAATGAACTGTCTCCATCAGGTATTAAATCAGGTAGAAAATACAGGTTATGCTCATCATATCCAGAGATTAATGATATTAAGCAACTTTGCATTAATTGCTGGGTTATCACCCCAAGAGGTAGAAAACTGGTTTCATGCAGCTTTCATTGACGCTTATGAGTGGGTAATGCAAACTAACGTCATTGGGATGGGCTTATTTGCAGATGGAGGAATACTCGCTTCCAAACCCTACGGTTCCTCCGCAAATTACATTAACAAAATGAGCGACTATTGTAAAAACTGCGTTTACAACCATAAAAAACGTACCGGAAAAGACGCTTGTCCCTTCAACTTTTTCTACTGGGACTTCCTTAATCGTCATCGGGAAAAGTTACAAACTCAAGGCAGAATGAGCTTTACTTTAAGCAATCTCGACAAGATGAGTTCTGAAGAGTTGCAAAGTATTCAAGAACACGCTCAGGAATGGTTGGAAGGTAATTAGTTATTTTTGTCTATTAAAGTTAGATTTCGGTTGAAAATATATTTTAAGTGTTTAAACATTTAAAAATTTAAATACTTATATTTATTAATGTTTAACTTATTATATAAACAATTATTGAATAAATAAAAGCTGAATTTTAATAGTTTAAATGTATGTATACTAAATAAAGGTGTTGTTATCATCTAAACATCTAACTATGAATTACGTATATAAATAGAATAAAAAATTACAAAATAACAATGCGTACAATGAAATTTAGGAAATAATTGGAAATCTAGACCCCAGAGCAAGTTTAAGAGCTTGGGTAATGGAGTTAAAAAGCGATCGCGCGAAAAGATGATAATACGATATAGTAATCAAATGCATTTGTATCCCTTCAGTCGCTAAGCTCTCATTCAAAGTACTAATTAATCATTCATCTCACGTATAAATACGGGGGAGTAATGAAATGCTACGCACATTATTTATCTTTTGATAATTTCGGAGTGAAGAAATTGTTTCGATGATTGGAGTTGAAAATTAAGCGATGGTCGCACTATAATGCTTTGCGACCATCGCTTTCCTATTTTGAGTATATAAGTAGACGATATCTTAGAATTTGTGCTCTAGGAAATAAATTTGTATTGTAGGGGTTTAGCAGTGCTAAACCCTTACAGATTGGCAGCGCTAAACCCTTGCGAAAAGGTATGGGGGAAATTCTTTATAATCTTGGGTCTACAGGTTCGCTTTCCAAAGCTAAAACCCCGAACACACACTCATGTACCCGATGTAAAGGGGAATTGGTAACAAACCTTTGTAAGGATTCCATACCAAGAGCAAATTCTCGCATTGCTAAAGAACGTTTGAAAGATAAACCCCGTTGACGCAGACGTTCTAAGTTGTGAGGTAAAGTATATTCGGCTCCATAAATGATTCGTAAATATTCCCGACCGCGACATTTCACCGCAGGTTGAATGATACCCCGTTTACCTTGGACGATGAAATCGAGGGGTTTAACTACCATTCCTTCACCACCTTTAGCGGTTATTTCCTCCCACCAGGAAGTACCTTCTGCTTGGGATTGGGGATTATTTAAGTCTATGATTTGGTAATTGGTGGCTATAATTAATTCTGGTGTAGCTTGATGTAGTTCTTTAGCTTGCTCCATATGCCAGATATGACTTTTATCTGTGTGGACTGCACCATTTGTTGCTAAAATATGGAATGGTGCGAGCTTAATATCTGATATATCTTTGACATCCCAACAGTAATGACGGTAAGCATCAACGTATTGTTTTACCATTTCCCGACGTTGTTGAAAGTTCTCTAATAATGAGTTAATTTCAATACCCCTATTTTTAGCTTGGGATAGTACATTTACGGCATTACTTAAAGCCGGACGAGAAGCTGCACCAACTGCCGCATATTGATTTTTAATTAAACCTTGAGCCTTTGCTGACCACGGCATGAGTTCGCAATCTAAACATACCCAGTCAGTATTTAGTTTAGACCAGAAGTTACTTTTTTCTAATGTGGAATGTAACCTTAATAAGAAAGTTGACTCTAAGAGCGAATTATCAAAAAACTTCCTTCCAGTCCGAGTATAACAGATACCAATACCCTCATTCATCACACCAAACCGTCTTTGAGCAGCTTCTTCATCCCGACAGATGATGACCACCGCTCTTGAACCCATATGTTTCTCTTCGCAGATAACTTGAGTTACACCTTGATTCTTATAATAGGAGAAAGCCTGGGTCGGAAACTCCAAATATCCCAACTCCTTCGACGTTTCCACCGGAGACATAGTAGGAGGTAAATAGATTAACCATTTGGGATTTGCAGCAAATCGACTCATCACCTCCAGTGCAGCGATCGCGTTTTCTTCACGGATGGTAATTTTATTTTGTAGTTGGGTGTTAATGATTCGTTTACCTAGTACGTCTTCAATATTTAAGACATCATCCAACTGTTGCTGAGAAGTCATTCTAGGATTTACACTCCCTGCAAGGGTTTTCACAGGTTCGCAATAAATTTTTGCTGCTGGAACACTAACTAATTCCCTTTCCGGGTAACGTAATGCTGTTAACTTGCCACCAAAAACGCAACCCGTATCAATATCAATGGTATTATTTAACCATTCCGCCTCCGGTACAGGAGTGTGTCCGTAGACAACCATCGCTTCACCCCGATATTCATCAGCCCAATTAAAACGTACTGGTAAACCAAACTCATCTATTTCTCCAGTAGTTTCACCGTATAAAGCAAAACTTCTTACCTTACCAGAACCCCTTCCTTGATATTCCTGTTTCATCCCAGCATGAGCGACTACTAGTTTTCCATCATCTAGTAAGTAATGGCTGACGAGGGAATCGAGAAACTTCTGTAACTCCTGAATGTAAGCATCCTTAACATCCTCCGGTATAGCTTCAACCTCCTTCATAGTTTCCTCCAAACCATGATTGAGCTTTACTTTCTTACCCCGGAGTTTACGCAAAAATTTATTTTCATGGTTTCCAGGTACACAGATAGCATAATCTGCCTCCACCATATTCCGAACCAGCTTTACAGTATCTAAAATACGAGAACCCCGGTCTACCAAATCACCCAAAAATACAGCTTTGCGTCCCTGGGGGTGATAGTAAGTAGGAAAATTCCAAAAACCTGTAGATTGTGAAGAAATGTCATGAATTTGAATATACCCTAACTTATCGAGTAACTCTTCAAGTTCATCACAACACCCATGAATATCACCAATAATATCAAAAGGACCACTTTCATACTTACGATTATTCCATAACGGCTGACGTACCACCTCCACAGTTTCGATATCTTCAATCGAATTAAGAACATAAACATAGCGAAAACCCTCCCTTTCCAAACCCCTTAAAGAACGCTTTAAAAGTTGAGTATGACGACGTACAACATAAGAACCGAACTGTCTATCCGGTCGCTGTTGATTGCGATCGCTACAAATTTCTTCTGATACATTGAGAACTATCGCAACGGGAAAAACATGATATTCTCGTGCCAGATTAATATAATGTTTGCGGTCCTCCGGTCGGACATTAGTTGCATCAATAACCGTTATATTCCCTGCCGCTAAACGTTTTTGGGCAATATAGTGTAAAATATCAAAAGCATCTTTTGAAGCAGCTTGACTATTTTCATCATTAGATACCAAACCACGACAAAAATCTGAAGAGATGACTTCAAAGGGTTGGAAGTGTTTTTTTGCAAAGGTGGACTTTCCAGAACCAGAAGCTCCAATCAGGGTAACTAAGGATAACTCCGGGATAGTAATTTTCATAATTAATAATTTAGTAAATAGTAGTTAGATAATAGAGTTTTAGTATGAATTGGCTTTACTGGAAAACAATATAAAGCTGTTATCTAAGACTTAAGCAACAAATAATAAGGTAATTCCGTCCGAAGAGACTTTGGGGTTAGCTAGTATTATACTCCAGTTCTTATTAATGCATAAATTAAAGGTATATAGTCAAGCTCTAAAACTGGATTATATTATAACTTTCTGGACAAATCTATTTAAAATGAAATCAAAAATTACTCACGACAACAATTCAATTAACAGCCATATTGAAGAGTACTTAGATTACTACTGTAGTTTATCTCATGCTCCTGGGTTCGCCGTTTTATTGAAAGGACAATGGGGATGTGGAAAAACCTGGTTTATTGAAAAGTACTGCGAAAAGTTAAAACGCAATAAATCAAAAAACAATAATCAAAAAAGCTTGTATGTCAGCCTTTATGGGATGACTAGTTTTGCTGAGATAGAAGACACTTTCTTTCAGCAGTTGCATCCCGTATTGTCATCAAAAGGAATGGCATTAACAGGAAAGATTTTTAAAGGATTTTTAAAAGGAGCATTAAAAATTGATTTAAACAATGATAGTAAAAATGATGGTACATGGAATATTGGTATTCCAGATCTGAATATTCCTGAATATCTTAAAAATACCGATAAAAGTATTTTGATATTTGATGACTTAGAACGATGTCAAATAGATATTAGTAATTTATTAGGTTATATTAATTATTTTGTAGAGCATGATAATTTAAAAGTCATTATTGTTGCCAATGAAGATGAATTATTAAAACAAGATAGTCATAATTCCAGTACTGATAATTCTAGTATTAGCTATAAAATTATTAAGGAAAAATTAATAGGCAAGACTTTTAGTGTATCACTTGATTTGGAGGGTGCTTTAGAAAGTTTTATCGCTATAGTAAATAATTCAGATGTTAGTCAGTTTTTATCCAATAATATTGAATTGATAGAAACTTTATATCAGAAAGCAAGTTTTGAAAATCTGAGATGTTTGAAGCAAATTATATTAGATTTTGACAGGATTTATAAAGTATTACCAGAAAAAGCGACAAATAATCCAGAGATTCTTCAAGATATTTTGAAAGTGCTTATGGCTTTTTCTATTGAAATTAAACGTGGAAATATGCTTCCGATAGATATCAGTAAGTTAGAGAGTGGATATACAAGTGAAGCTATGGAGAGGAATATAGCTAGTATGCGTCAAGTAGCTAGTTCAGTGACTAATAAAAATAATCAAGAAGAAACTAGGTTAAAAAAAATTATTAGTACATATCCCGAACTACATTTACATCAGCCATTTTTAGGTAAAGTATGGTGGGAAACATTTTTTGATAAAGGCATTTTAAATACACAGGAATTAGAAACATCACTATCAAGTAGTAAATATTTTCAAGATGAAAACACCCCTAATTGGGTTAGATTATGGCACTTTTCCTATCTTACTGATGATGAGTTTGTTGATTTACTTAAAAAAGTAGAATCAGAATATTTGAATAGAGAACATAATAAACTTGGAATTGTTAAACATATTGCTGGACTTTTATTAATATTTTCCGATGCTGGCTTGTATAGTAAAAGTAAAAAAGAAATTCTTGAAGAGTCAAAACTTTATATTGATTATTTGAAAGATAATAAAACAATTAGTATCCCTGATAATCAATATACTTCTGATGAATATATATTAGGAGGAAGTTATAATGGACTTGGTTATCAAGGGAAGGAATTTCAAGAATTTAAAGAATTTTGCTCTTACATTAAGGATTTTCAAGAGTTAGCAAAAGTTGAAAGTATGCCCGGTAATGCTCAAGATTTACTTACTATCATGCAAAATGATACACTGAATTTTTATGGAATGATTTGTATAAGCAATTCGCCAGAACAAATATATTATGATATTCCGATATTGAAATATATAGAACCATCCGTCTTTGTAGAAAAACTTTTAGAGATGAAGTTTGATGATAAACGAAGTGTTGGTTGGGCATTAACTAAAAGATATGAATCTGATAATATTAATAAACAATTATTAGAAGAATTAACTTGGCTAGAATCTGTTAGGAATTTATTACTAAAGGAAGCTGATAAGAGACAGGGTAAAATAAGTGGATATTGTTTAAAACTATTGAATGAACATTATCTTAATAAAGCATTGGAAAGTTTGAGAAAAAGTGCAGAAATGAAACAATACTAAAATTAGTGTAATATCATAATTGATAAAGCTTCCTAATTCTTGCAGTTGAAAAGCACTTTAAATATTTGCGAAACCTATTTCTCTAACCTTGCGACTATGTAAATACCCGGTAAAACACAATGGTCGTGAGCAGTTTCATATACCCGCATTCTCGCATCTAGTTCATCAAACTTCATCTCTCCACTCCCGGACAATAAATCAATACCGTTCAGTTGAGCTTAAAAACTAAGACTTTGTTGGGTTTCGTTCCTCAACCCAACCTACAGTTCTTTCCACTCCTGGACTATAAAATCATAATTTTCACAAGTTTTAACTGAGTAAATCCTATTAAAACCCTCATCCCAAGCAGGTACAGTCAGTTTTTTATAAGTTGCTAAAATTCCTGGGAGAGGAATCCTTCGTTTTCCCGGACGTTGACTATTTCTTTGTTTACATTCCTCTAAATTTGGAAAGAAATAATAAGCAATCGCTTCAAAACCTTTAGCTCGAGCTGGAATAATATAGCGACTTCTGTCCTCTGGAGTCGGATTAGTGTTATCTATAACTAACCTTTGTTTTGCTTCTAAACAAGCTTGAAAAATCAGCTTTTCTCGATGACGAGTCTTGAGCATATCTAGGTTGATACGAATATGGGTGTCAATAAATTTTTGTTTATAAAAAGTAGATTTTCCAGAACCTTGAATACCGATAAAAATGACGACTTGCATTTATAGAATGTCTAAATTGAATGTATCTATTCAAGATAAAGCAGACCAACAACTACAAAGAAAAAATAGCCATTTGTGTCGGAGAACCAACCTTTTCATCCCCCTCACCGATACCTTGGAATTCCACATTATAACCAAAGCATTCTGTAACAGCTTTACACCAACTTTCAAACTCCTCCCGTGTCCATTCAAAACGGTGGTCTTGATGTCGGAGTTTTCCTGCTGCTAGGTTCTCAAATTTGACGTTATATTCTACATTTGGTGTAGTGACTATAATAATTTTAGGTCGAGCAAATTCAAATAATACCCGCTCAAATGCCGATAAACGATGTAAATCCAGGTGTTCTATAACTTCAATCACCGTAGCAGCATCATACCCAGAAATTCGCTTATCTCGATAGGTTAATGCTCCTTGAAATAACTGTATTTTCTCCCATTCCTGACGGGGTAAATGTAATTTATCCAACCTTTGCTGTGCTATTTCCAAGGAACGATAGGAAACATCTACCCCAGTAATTTTCTCAAAAAATCCATCTTTGAGTAACTCCTTGAGTAACTTACCCTCACCACAACCCAAATCAATTACTTTTTTAACATTCTTATTCTTCAAAGCTGTCAGTACAGCATTTAAACGCAGTTGATTTAAACTTAATGGTTTCTCAACAGCAGCTTCTTCCCGGTCATGAACCTCCCCAGCTTCATCAGGATCTAAATTATCCTCCTCTGTCAACTGTGCTAAAGCTGCACGAGTCAATCGACTTCTGCGCTTGAGGTAACGTTTGGTAATCTCCTCCTTTGCTGGATGTTCATTCAACCAACCTTCACCGTGACGGAGTAACTTTTCAACCTCATCATCACCTATCCAGTAATGTTTATAATCATCTAAAACAGGTATTAATACGTAGATATGACTCAGAAGTTGTGACAAACAGACAGTATTTTTCAATTCAACCGTAAAATACTTACTTTCTCCCCATTCCGGGAAACCCTCATCTAACTCATATCCTTGAGCAAACACTTCATATCCCAAAGGTTCAAAAAGCGATCGCACAAAATCTTCCCCACTACGAGAGGGAATCACAGATAATTTTGCAACCAATGGTATAGGAGTTTGAGCTAATTCTGGTTTATCCTTACAGCGTCCATTCAAGGCAGTACTAAACACCTGGGATATAGCTACACTCAAAAAAGAAGAAGCTACATAAGGACGGTCATTCACATATTGCTGTAAACTTGCACTGCCTCCCCGTACCAACTTTACAGGGTCAACATCTAGTAGTAAAGCCGCAGTACACTGAGTTTCACTCGCTTCTGGATAAAAAACATGTGCCTTTCCAAAGGATAAAGGGAAAGACTGACAACGGTCAGGATGTTTATGTAGTAAGTATCCTAATTCCGTTGCATTTTGATAATTGGCAGTTATAGTCAATAACATGAACTTTCAAAACGGTTCATAAATAGAATTCCCAGAATTCCCCGCAAAATAGAGTTTAAATATAGAAACAGAGAGTTAAATATAAGAAAACGAGGAATTCCAGGATATATAGAGGTTAGTCATTTAAGCTAAGCGCTTGATTAGTAATACAGTTGAAAACATAAAAATTACGCAAAATATTATATTTTTTATTATGTATTTTGATTTACTTTTGTTAAGCAGGAATATAAGTACTTAGACAAAATTAGTTGTATATTTGTCAGGCTTTACGCAATATTTGAAAATTGCTTTACTACCGTTCGCAATGACACAAACTATTTTTTCCACTCACTTATAAAGGGTATTCGCAACAAGTTAAGGGAACACCAAAAATAAATTCTCCAATTTCATCAACTCCAACTATCTTCTTTAGGGATATCCAAAAATTAAATTACTCAATTTCCGCATCTAATACAACTATCAGATTTTTTC